>WNGD01001415.1_pt1 | contig 26183 bp, 27 predicted proteins | sample 5400671 | NCBI WGS metagenome assembly WNGD01 (sample SAMN13153369, study PRJNA577476) | soil metagenome | isolation source: 40 cm soil or saprolite under grassland replicate 2 | place: USA:California | collected 2016-06-15
TCAGATCGCGGTCCTGGTTGATGCGCCGGACCTGCTGACGGTGCGGTGAGCAGATGACGACGCCGATCGGCAGCGCGGTGGGTCCGGACGGGCTTGGTGCGGTATCACTGGCCGCAGTGGCCGCCGAGCTGATCCCGCCGCTGGCTCCCGCGGCCACGCCGCAGCCGCTCCCCTGGGTGCCCGCCGCCAACCCGGCCGGGGTCGAGATTGACGCCGCGGCGCGCTACCCGTTGCTGCTGGTCACCCTGCTAGCCGACCTGGACGCAGACCGCCTCGCGGTCACCCCGACGCTGCGGCCGGCCATCGGGCCGCCCGCCGAGCAGCCGGCCGCGCAGTTCGCCGCCTACACGCAGGCCGGCAGCACCTTGCCGGCCTACATCGCCCCGGTGGACGCCGCCGGCGTCGCCGAGGCATTCGGACTGTCCTGCACGGCGGCGCGCACCGCGGCCGACGGTACCGTGACCGAGCTGGGAGTCCCTGAGCTGCAGCGGACGGTCCGGCTAGATCTTGTCCAGGGCCTGCTCGGCCGGGTGCTCGCGGTGCTGCTGGCGGAGAAGCCCCGGCTGCGGCGGGCGGCCAGGGAGATCACCGCCATGCGCGCCCTCGCCGCGGCCGGCGGTGATGCGCTCGACCGGATCGGTGCCGACCTGCGCTGCTCGCGCTTCGCCGATGAACTGTTCTGGGACCAGCAGCGGCGAACGCCAGGCACCAGGCCGCTGTCGCCGCCCGGCACGGTCGAAGATGACGTGTCCTACCGGAGCCGGCTGCGGGTGCTGCGCGGCGTCCGGCTGCCGAGCCCGGCCTGGATAGACGCGGTCGTGAACGGGCCCGGCGATCCGGTAGATCCGGGCGCCGGCTGGCTGGCGGACGCCGGGCTGACCGACCGGCTCGGCGTCGATGAGTCGGCGAACCAGCTGTACCTGGGCTTCCGGCTGGTGGCGCCCGGATCCGCGCACGGCCGGGCGGAACTGCTTGACGCGATCCGCCGGGTTCACCTGGTCTGGCCAGCCGGCAGCGCGGCCGGGGATCTCGCGCACGACGCCCGGATGATACCGCCGCTCGTCGCCGAGCACGCCGCGGCCGCCCGGGCCGCGCTGGCGCAATGGCACCTTCCCGGTGACCAGCCGGTCGCGCCGTCGCTCGCCCAGGCGCTGCAGGCGCTGAACGAGCGCTGCCTGCAGCTGGGAGCCCGGCCGTGGCCGGCCCTGCTGGCCGGGCAGAGCGACGCCGGCGGGTCACGCTTCGAGCTCGGCCTCGGCGGGCTGCTGGCCGCGGCCGATCCGGCACAGCTGGACGCGGCGGTGACCGCCGCGACCGGATTGGCGGACCCGGGCCTGGTCCCGCGATCGCGCGAGGCCGATCCGGCCGGCGCCTGGCTGCTCGCCGCCTGCGGGCTGCGGACGGCCGAGCTGACTCCCGGCGGCACCATCTTTGTCAGCGCCGCACCGATGGGCCCGCTCGTAGTGGACGTGGCCCCCGGGCCAGACGGCGCCGCGCCGCTGGCGCTGACCGCGCACCTGCAATCGGCCACCGACGATACCCATGACGCCCCGATGGCCGACATCGTGACCGCGATGACCGGCGCGCGACTCACCCCGGCGCCGGATGGCGTACTGCCCGGTATCCAGCCGACCGCGACCGTGCCCGGGCTGGCCGCCGTGCTCGCCGACCTTGACCTGCCCGCGGTGACCGTAGCGGCGGATTTCGTCCAGCAGCTGCACAGCGTCTCGCCCCGTGACTTCGCGATCTTCGATCTCGGTGCGGGCCTGACCGCCGGCATCCTGGCCGACCCGGCGGCGCTGGCCCGGCTGCTGACGCTGGCCGCCGGCGCGGGGGCAAGCAGCGTCGTCCCGGTCATTACCGCGGCCGGGACGCTCGCGCTTGTGCTGGGCGTGACCGGTCTCCCGCTGGCCGGCAGCAACCTCGCCGCCCGGCAGACCGTGTTCTACCGCTGGGAGGTGCGCGGCCTGGCCGGAGATCCGGTCCAGCTCACGCCACGCCGGGGCCCGGCGGTGCAGCTGAACTGGCCGGGCGACGGCATCAGCGTGGTGTCCTGCCTGGTTCATGTCCGCGGCCAGGGCAATGACCCGTACGAATGGAGGCCGGCGCTTCCGGCCGGGTCCCTGCTGACGCTCCGGCAGTACGAGCACCTGATGAACATCGTGGAGCTGGTGACCCCGGTGGGTGTTCGCGCCGACACCTGGACGATCCGGCACGAGCATATCGATGTGGACGGTTCCGGGACGCCGGTCGCGCTCACTCCCTCCGCCGCCCGCACCTACCGGCACTACCGCACCGTTCGCTGAAACCTGAAGGAGTGGCATGAGCACCAACGAACCAGCCGGATCTGAGCCGCTCGTCTTCGGTGTGCCCGGCAAGGATCTCGTTACGGCGCTGCGCGGAGCAGGGCTTGCCGACGACGCCATCGTCGCCGTGCTCGGCCGTGCCATCGCTCGTTCAACGGGGCTGGCGGCCGTTGCCGGCGGTTTCCAGTTCCAGACCCAGATCGCGCAGAGCGCGCCTGAATGCACCCTGAGCTATCAGCGCCTCTTTGTGCATCCGGACTTCATCGACGGTGTCACCGTGGTCCAGGCGGGCGCCAGCCCCGAGGAGATCGGGTTCAACGCGCGCTTCCACAGCATCGAGGCCGAGTTCGACGGGATCGCCCGCGACCTGCACACCACGAGCAACTGCGTGGCGGAATTGCGCCGGGAGCTCTACGGATTGACGCAAGAGCTGGAGGCGAAGATCACCGAGATCGACCAGCGGCTCGACGCCAAAGGCAAGGACAAGGATGCCAAGGACACCAAGGAAGGCAAGGACGGCAAGGAGACCAAGGAGAGCAAGGACAAGGACACCAAGGAAGGCAAGGACAAGGAGGGCAAGGATACGAAGGAGGGCAAGGACGGCAAGGAGCACAAGGACGGCAAGGAGCACAAGGACGGCAAGGAGCACATCGATAAGATCCAGGGCGCGGAGAAGACCACCGACCTTGTTTCACCAGGGCCGATCGGGCAGCCGGAACGGGGCGAGCCGGGCGGGTCAGGGGCGGCCGGGGCTGAGCTCGCGTCCGCGGGCAGCGAGCGGACCTTTATCAGGCTGGAGGACCGGCCGCCGGTCGGCGAGGACGCTCTCCGCGATCCCGACCGGGAAGAGGAATAGCGTGCGGCTCGTCCTCGCCCATGCCGGCGACGCGGCGGCCCGGGCGCTGGCCTGCCGGTGGGGAGACGCCGCGCTGCTGCTGACCCCCGAAGACCTTCATCACCGGATGTGGCGGCTCGAGCTGGATCGCGGCGGTGCGGCCCTGGCCACGGTCGGGCCCGGCCCCCGAGACCACACCCGCGTCGACGCGGTGCTCAGCCGGCTGGGCGGGATCGGCGCCGGGGAGTTGACCCGGGTCCGTCCCGAGGACCGCGACTACGCCGCTGCCGAGTTGACCGCATTCCTGCTGGCCTGGCTCGACGCGTGCGCATGCCCGGTGCTCAACCCGCCGAGCGCGGGATCGCTGAACGGTCCCGGCTGGCAGCCCGAGCAATGGGCAATGGCGGCCGCGCGAGCGGGTCTGCCAGTGCGCAGCGTCCGGCGGCACGTCGCGCTGGGCGAGGTGTTCGATCCGGTCCTGGCGGTACCGGCGGCCGAGGCGGCCGGGCCGGTGAATGTCACCGTCGTCGGCGACCGATGGTTCGGCCCGGCGCATGAGTCGACCAAACGGCGGCTGGGTGACCTGGCCCGCGCGGCCGGGGCCCCGCTGCTCGTGGCGGCGCTTGACGGCACTGGCGAGGATGCCGCCGTGCTCGGCGTGTCCGCTTGGCCGGACGTTGGCGATCCGGACGTGGCCGATGCGGTCGCGCTGGTCATGGACGCGTCCTGATGTTCACGCTGCTCTGGGGCCTGATCCGGGACGCGCCGCTGGCAGCGGTATACCGCGAGCTCGAGCGACTCGGCGCGCGGGCGGCATTCCTCGACCAGCGACGGGTGCTTGAGACCACCGTCGATCTCGAGATCGGCGCGACCGTCGGCGGTTACGTCTGCATCGATGGCACCAAGCTCGACCTGACCCAGGTCGGCGCGGCCTATCTGCGCCCGCATGACGGCACGCGGGTGAGCAGCGTGCGGGGCAGGCTACCGACGGCCGCGGAACACCGGCATGCCGTCGCGGTGGACGCGGCCATGTTGTGCTGGGCCGGCCTCACCCCGGCCTACGTGCTGAACCGGCCCGCCGCCGCGGCCAGCAACGGCTCGAAGCCTTATCAGCTCGGCAGGATCGCCGACGCCGGGTTCGCGGTACCGGAGACTATTGTCACCAACGATCCCGGCGAGGTGCGGGCGTTCATCGATCGTCACGGCGACGTGATCTACAAGTCCGTCAGCGGTATCCGGAGCCGGGTGCGCACAGTCACCAGCGCCGACGCCGGCCGGTTCGGTGACGTGCTGGCCTGCCCGACGCAATTCCAGCGCCGGGTGCCTGGAACCGATGTGCGCGTGCACGTCGTGGGCGCCGAGGTCTACGCGACGGAGGTCAGCTGCGACGCGGACGATTACCGCTATGCCAGCGAGCAGGGCTTTCCCCGAGCGAGGCTGGCCGCCGCCGAGTTGCCCGGCGACGTCGCCGCGCGCTGCCTGCGTCTCGCGACGGACCTGGGGCTCCCGGTCGCGGGCATCGACCTGCGCCGGGCGCCGGACGGCAGCTGGTACTGCTTCGAGGTCAACCCCTCGCCGGCCTTCACGTATTACCAGGCGGCCACCGGCCAGCCGATGGCGGCCGCGGTGGCGGCGCTGCTGGCGGCGGCGGTGCTGTGCTCGGACGCCCGGCCGTGACGGCGGCCCGGCAGGAGCTGCGCCCCGATCCGGCGCAGCGGGTGGGATTCGGCACCGCCGAGGTGTTCCGCGCCCGGCTGTTCTCCCCGGCCGAGACGGCGGAGATATCGGCCGCGGTAGACCGGATCCCCGCGTCGCTTCGGCGACATGGCTGGAGTTCCGGCTCCAGCGGCATGGTCACGATCGGCGAGCCGCTCTACCGCAACCGGGCACGGCCCGACTACTACGCCGAATGCGCCCGGGCAGACAACCGCCGGCTTTACCGGCATTTCCGCTGGGTCTACGAGAAGGTCGCCGAATTCTTCGAGCAGCGGTATCGAGCGCCGGTGGTGTTCGCCGAGGAGCTGGCGCTGCCGGGGTTCCATCTCTTCGAGTACCTGCGGGCCGGCCGCTACGAGGGAGGGTCCTGGCATTTCGACCTGCTGCACCGGCAGGTGCCGTTTCTGGCCGCGCACCACGACGAGATCCAGGCAATCGTGAACTTCACGCTGCCGGTCGAAGTGCCCAGCGGTGGCACCGGCATGGACCTGGTCGACGACGAGCCCGGTGCCGCCGTGCCGGGTGCCGGAGTCGGCCTCGCCGCGCCATACGCGCCCGGCGTGCTCGTCTTTAACGAGCGCGAATACTGGCACCGGATCGGTGCTTCGACCTGCCTGCACGATGGTGAGCGGCGGGTCACCCTGCAAGGTCACGGCGTTCGGTTCCGCGGCCGCCTGCTCCTCTTCTGGTGATCAGCGCCCCCGAATGGTGATTAGCGCCCCGCAGTGCCTGGCGGCCCGATGCTCTCTTCGTGACCGTCGACCGCGGCGATCCAGGAGATGAGGTTGCGAACGCCTTCGGGCAGCGACCGTTCCGAGAACCCGATCTTGCGTTCCTGCCCCTCGTCCTCCACCGTTACCAGGTAGCTGAATCGGTCCGGCTCGGGCTCTGCTGAGTCCGGTGTTGCCGGAGCGCCGGAAATCCCCGCCTGCCGCACCAGAGCCGCGAGTTTCTGGCGGTCGCCGGGAGACAGCCGTTCAGCGTCCGCGGTGGTGGTCCGGATCAGTCCGCCGAATCCACCCCCGCGGACGACGGATACACGCACGATGCGAGCATACGTCCGTCCGCCAGGCATGCCGCCCCGCAGTGGGCAGTTCTACGCGGCGGTGATGCCGACCTGCTGCCAGGCCGCCCTGACCGCCTGCTGCTCAGCTCCTCCGGCCCCGAACAGCTCGCCGCTGACGGTCACGGTGGCGTCCGCGGCCGCCTGGAAGTCCGAATTCTCGGTCAGCCGCGTCGTCAGGGTGGTGTACCAGATGGCGCCGGCCTTCTCCCACGCGTGCCCGCCGAGGGCGGTGGCGGCGAGGAAGAAGGCGTGATTGGGGATCCCGGAGTTGACGTGCACGCCGCCGTGATCATGGCGGGGGTCCCCGTCGTCCGGTAGCTGAACGTAGTGATCCATGTGTCCCGGCTGGTTGTCGAACTGGAACGCGGTCCCCGGGGCCTTGAGCGACCGCAGCGCCGGCCCCGGCATCCGCGGGCCCATGATGCCCTCGCCGATCAGCCAGTCTGCCTGATCCGCGGTCTGGCCCAGCGAGTGCTGCTTCACCAGGGAGCCAAAGACGTCCGAGAACGACTCGTTGAGTGCGCCGGATTGCACGCGGTACCGCAGGCCCGCCGTGAACTGGGTCACTCCGTGCGTCAGTTCGTGGGCCATCACGTCCAGGCACCCGGTGAAGCCGCCGCGCTTGAACATCTGGTCGTCGCCGTCCCCGTAGACCATCTGGGCTCCGTCCCAGAACGCGTTGTCGTAGCTGGCCTCGAAATGAACGCTGGAGGCGAGTTCTAGCCCCTGGCCGTCCACGCTGTCTCGGCTGAAGACGCTCTGGTAGAAGTCGAAGGTCGCTCCCGCGCCGTCGTAGGCCTGGTTGACGGCCACGTCTTCGGCTACGGGATCTCCCTCGCCGCGCATCCGCATTCCGGGCAGATCGCCCTGGCCTCCGTTGCGCACGTCATAGACGGTTCGCCGCTCGCCGGCCGGCGGAAGCAACAGCGCAGCCGACGCCTGTGGCTCGTGCTGGACGAGCCGCCGCACGAGCGCTCGCCGCTCACGGACCCGCTCGGAGATCGCGAGGGTGCGAACCGCCGAGGCCCGCACCTCCGGTGAGCCGGCCTCGATCATTTCTACGAGCACGTGCGGCGGGACGATGAAGCACACCTTGTCACCAGCCATGTTCCCTCCTTCCTGCTGGCATCCCAGCGACCGGACCGCGACTCACGACCGGCTCGCCTGCCAGCGCGCTGTCCGAGTTCGGATGTAGTCGTCGTAGTCGGCGGGAGTCTTCAGGCCCGCAAGAGGTGGCGTCGTGCTGCGCTGCTCCGGGGAAAGGGGGAGCTGGGACACGAGCTCGGCGTGGACCTGCTCAAGATGGGACGGTACGCCGGCGGCCGGGTTGGCTCCGCTCGAGGTCGGTACGCTAACGCCGTCCAGCGGATCGTCGTCGCGCGGCGCGTCGAGGGTCAGGGCATCGCCCACGCCGGGTGCGGCGGCGTCCCGGGCCGTCAGGCTGGGCAGCCCCCACCGGGTTTCCACCGTCTTGAGGATGGAGGTGTGATCCAGCGGGGTGAATCCGGCCGGGACGCGGAATACGGTGCCCGCCGCGATGAGCGGCGAGACCAGCACGGTCGGGACGCGCACGCCGAAGCGAGTGAAGTCGAATCCGTACTCGCCGGTGGCCCGGTCTGGCGGCAGGGCACCCGTCGGCGGGGGGACGTGGTCGTAGCACCCGCCATGCTCGTCGTAGGTGATGATGAGCAGCGTCCGGTCCCATCCCGGGCCGTCCCGCAGGGCCCGGTAGACATCGTGGATGAGCTGCTCGCCCAAGGCGACGTCGTAGTTGGGATGCTGGCTGTTCCCGGCTGAACCCCAGCTGGGCTCGAGGAAGGCATATCCAGGCAGCTGCCCGGCGGCGGCGTCGGCCCGGAAGTCGGCGAACAGCCCGAAATTGGCGTCGGGCGCGCCTGTCGTGTCGGGGAAGTCCAGCCGGGTCAGCGCGTCCTTGTCGTATCCGTAGATCTTCCAGCCGACGCCCTTCGCGGTCAGCAGGCCGAAGATGGTGGGCACCGTGAACGACTTGGTCAAGTCGTTCAGGTGGCCCTGGCTGGTCGCCGCCGCGACGAACGCCCGATTCGGGATGGTCTCGGTCGGGACCGAGCAGTACCAGCGGTCGCACACCGCGTAGCCGCGGGCGAGGCCCGACAGCACCGGAAGCATCTCTGGGGTGAAGATTCCCATGATGTCGGCTGGCACCGTGCCGGGCTTGACGGGGCGGTGCCGAGCGATGTCCAGTTTCAGGGTTGCCGCGAAATTGGTGACGAATCCGCTGTTGGTGGCGACCGCCGGCGTCGGTGCCGGGTCGGCGCCGAACAGCTGTAAATTCGTGGCCGGGTAGCCCTCGCCCGGGTTGCCGCCCGGCATGAAGTAGGCGTCAGGCTTCGCCGGGTCGATCTTGAAGACGGTCACCTCAGCGCCGCTGGCGTCCGTGTTCGACTCCTGGCCGCTCAGCCCGTCGAAGGGATCCCCGCGCGGGGAGATATTGGCAGCATCCTCGTACAGGAAGCCCAGCATGTGGTCGAACGAGCGATTCTCGAGCATCAGAACGACGATGTGCTCGACTTCGGCCAGCTGCTTGCCTGCCATGAAGCTCCCTTCGCGGCCCGGCAGCCCTCCTGCGGCGCCGTCGTTCATGGTAACCCCGCGAATCCGTCAGGTCACCGGGAATGGCGGCTGCCACCACCAGGGCTGCGGCTGATGCGCCTCACAGGTCGATGGTCATGCCGTCGTAGGCGGCGGGCTGCTCGGCGTCGGCGAGCCGGTTCAGCATGGCGGCCGACATGTGGGTGAGCACGATCCGCTGCGCGTGGATCTCATCGAGGTGCTCGCGCAGGGTCTGGTAGTCCAGGTGGTAGCGGACCGGCCGGTCGAAGGTGTATGCCTCGGCGGCGAACAGGTCCGCCTGCTGCGCCGCCTGGATCAGGGCCGGGGTCCACTGAGTGTCCCCGGAGTAGGCGAAGGTGACACCGCCGAGCTCGACCCGCAGCGCGAGCGGCGGGGCGCCGCAGGCGTGCTCGACTTCCCACCCGCGCACGGTCGCCGCGCCGAGCTCGGCGGGCGTCCCGTCGGCTGCCAGCTCGGTCACCTCTACCCGGAAGCGGCGGGATGCCTGGCTGGAGCCGGGAAACAGCGTCTCCATGGCGTCGGTCAGGCGCGCCCCGATCCCCTTCGGGCCGGCCACCAGCAGCGGCGCGGACCGGCCGGCGAACTGGCCATCGAGGATGAGGAACGGGAGCCCGCCGAAATGGTCGCCGTGCAGGTGGGTCACCGCCACCGCATGGACCTCACTCGGGTCCAGCCCCTGCGCCTTCAGCGCCACCAGGCTGGTGGCGCCGCAGTCGACCAGCAGGACCTGCCCGCCGCCCGCCAGCCGGATGCATGTCTGAAAGCGGCCGCCGCTGCCGAAGGCATCGCCGCTGCCCGCGAACCGCACCTGCATGACAGCATCCTGGCCGGCCGCCGCAGCCATCCGCTTGCCGCTGTCGCGCGGATCACCGCGACTGAGGCAGCCTGACCGACCCGGCCTTGACGGCGGGCGCGGAGGACGGCGGCACGACCGGCCCGATGTCCCCGTCCGGCGCCTCGTCCAGGTCGACGATCACCGGGGCGTGGTCGCTCGGCGCCGCGCCCTTGCGAGCCTGGCGGTCTACCCATGCCGCCCGCACCCGGCCGGCTACCGGAGCAGTGGCCAGCACCAGGTCGATCCGCATCCCTAGATCCCGTTGGAACATTCCGGCCCGGTAGTCCCAGTAGGTGAACACCCGCTCGCCCGGCCAGCGATCCCGCACGACGTCGCGCAGGCCGAGCGCCTGCAGCTCGGCCAGCGCCGCCCGCTCCGGTGCCGTGACGTGGGTCTGGCCGGCGTAGGCAGCCGGATCGAACACGTCGGTGTCGGTCGGTGCGATGTTCATGTCCCCGCAGACGATCGCGGCCTCCGGACCGGCGGCGACCGCATCTCGCAGCGCGGCCAGCCAGCCGAGCTTGTAGCGGTAGTGAGCAGAGTCCGGCTCCCGCCCGTTCGGCACGTACACCGAGTGCACCCGTATCCCGGCGCAGGTCGCGGACACCGCACGGGCCTCAGGAGCGGGGAAGCCAGGCGCGCCGGCGACTCCGGCCTGGGCGCCGTCCAGCCCCACCCTGGACAGGATGGCCACCCCGTTCCACCGCGCCTCGCCGTGCAGGCCGACCGCGTAGCCGCGCCCGGCGAGCTCGTCGCCGAGCAGCCGGACGAACGCGTCGTCGGCGAGCTTGGTCTCCTGCAGGCAGACGACATCGGGCTGCCGCTGGTCCAGCCAGGGCAGCAGCCGCGGCCGCCGCTGCTTGACCGAGTTCACGTTCCAGGTCGCTATCCGCACCGGGCCTACGGTAGCCGCCGCCACGGACGTCCGGCACCCGCCCGGAGCTTGCGCAGGCCGCCGAGGTAGTCAGTGGCCGTGCGGCAATGGCGCGGGCCGCCGCCTTTCCCGGGGGAGCCGCCAGCGCGGCCAGCAGGGCGGGCAGCGTGAGCTTCAGCGTTCCCATGCTTCGATGCCTTCCCTGACGGCCAGCGCGGCGATGACGAGCGCCGCGGCCGGGTCGGCCCACCACCAGCCGAGCCAGGCGTTCAGGCCCACGCCGAGCAGGGCGGCGGCCGAGGTGAAGGCGCAGAAGGCGGTCTCGGCGGCATCGGCGATGAGGGTGCGGTTGCCCAGGGCCTGCCCGGTGCGGCGCTTGGCGATGGCCAGTCCCGGCATGACGAGCAATGCGGCAGCAGTCACGGCAAGGCCCGCCGCGGACTGCCCGGGCCGGGCGCGGCTGACAAGATCATGGATGCTTTCCGCGGCGAGGTAAGCGGCCAGTGCGAAGAACGTCACGCCGATGAGCCGGACGCCGCGGGCCTCTCGCTCCGCCCCGTCGCCGCGCAGCCGCCAGACGACGATGGCAGCGGAGAACAGCTCGATCACGGAATCCAGTCCGAAGCCGACCAGGGCGATGGAGGAAGCCACGACGCCCGCCGTGATGGCAACCCCCGCCTCGATCACCATCCAGGCGATGCTGGCGTACTCCAGCCAGAAGGCCCGCCGTCTTAGCCGCCCCAGCTCGACGTCTGCCATTGATCGGCCTTTACCGGTCCTGCCCTCGGCTTTTCGGCGCTGTCCTTGCCGCCCGCCCCGGTGCGGCAACGACTGGCCCGGCATGCTGGCCGACGGCTGCGTAAAATCCGGTCCTTGATCGGGAGCCTGACGTTAACATCCGCCACACCCGAGCGCCAGAGCGATTCAAAGACAGCAGTTACTCGGCCATCACCGTTGTCAGGCCGGCCATAGCGCGCCTGGCGCCACCCGGCACCGCCGCCGTACTACGCGAGGTCGATGGATATGTCCGGCTCTTGCCGCAGGGTGTTGTGGACGGTGCAGTGCGAAGCCACGGCGAGCAGGGCAGCTCTGCGCTCGGCCGGGATGCCGCCGGGCACCAGGATGCGCAGCCGGATCGCGCCGACCCTGGCCGGCCGGTCGGCAGCCAGCACGAACTCGGCGGTCACCCGCAGCCCATGGCGTTCGAGGCCGTGCCGGACCAGGTACCGGCCGGCGTAGAAGGCGACGCACGAGGCGAGCGCGGCGACGAACAGTTCCGTCGGGGTCGGCGCCGCATCTTCGCCCCCCGCGCTGGCAGGCTGGTCGGTCAGCAGCACGTGGCCCCGGGTGGAGATCGCATACGAATCGCCGCCGGCCTGCACGACCCCTATTTCGCCCGGTGGCGCGCCGGCCGCGCCCGGACCGGTCTCGCGGTCGGCGGCCGCGGCCTGCCCGAGCAGGGATGCGGCAAGCCGGCGTGCCTCCAGCGGGGTGAGCCCGGCCCAGGAAGCGTCGTCCTGGCCCGGGGACCGCCCGATGTCGAGGCTGATCCGCCAGGCATCGCGTCCCGCGCCGGCCAGCGCGATCCGCCCGACGCGTACGTCCCGCCCGCACGTGGTCCGGAAGCTGGAATGTTCGCGCGTGCCCGCCCCGCTGGGGCTCTCTGTCAGCATGGCCGCTGCTCCTTCCGCCCGGAAGCCTCACGCGCCCGGTGCCGGAGCAGGCTCGCTGCGCTCCGCGATGCTCCGGCGGACCGCGTCCATGTCCAGCTCGCGAGCCTTGGCGATCAGCTGCTCCAGCGCCGACTCCGGCAGCGCGCCCGGCTGCGCGTAAAGCACCACGCCGTCCCGGATCACCATCAGGGTCGGGATCGAGGAGATCCCGAATGCGCCAGCAAGCTCCTGCTGGGCCTCGGTGTCGACCTTGCCGAACACCGCGTCCGCATGCCGGCCCGACGCCCGCTCGAAGATCGGCCCGAACGTGCGGCACGGCCCGCACCACGACGCCCAGAAGTCAACAAGCACCAGCCCGTCGCCGCCGGTCACCGATTGAAAATTCTCCGTCGTCAGCTCGACCGTCGCCATGGCGTCTCCCCGTCTCGCCGGGTATCACCATGATACCCGCTGGGGTATTCAACCATGAGTCCTGCGCTGGCATTCCCTCTCCATGATACCCCGGGGGGTATATAGGGCCGTGGCCGGCAGCCGGGTGGCCAGCCACGCCGATCCGCAGCGGCTCAGCGTGGCGTTCACCGCGCTCGTCGTGATCGTCGCCGGGTACACGCTGACGCGCAGCCTCCCTGGCCTGGCGTAACTCGTGCGTGCCTTATACCCCATAGGGTATGCTTCGATTGGCCAACCGCGAGGGGAGACGGATCATGAAGATCGACGAGCAGGCGACCGGCGCCGTGCTCAACCGGCTGCGCCGGGCGCAGGGCCAGCTGGCCGGAGTCATCGCGATGATCGAGTCCGGCCGGGATTGCGCGGACGTGGTGACCCAGCTGGCCGCCGTTTCGCGCGCGCTTGACCGGGCCGGATTCAAGATCGTGGCCAGCGGGATGCGGCAGTGCCTGTCCGGGGACGGCGACGCCCCGATGACCGAGGAGCAGATGGAGAAGATGTTCCTCACCCTCGCCTGATACGCCCGGGTTTGATTGAATATCGCGAATGACCACCCCGGGCAGCGCTGGCGGATGAACGCGACGCTCGATGCCAACCGGCCACTCGGTCGCTCGGCCGTCGCGGTCTCGCCGGTCGCGCTCGGCTGCGGCAACTTCGGCGGGGTCGGCTCGGCACCGGAATTCTTCGGCCAGGGGCTGACCGAGGACCAGGCGCTCGAGCTGATGGATGCGGCCTGGGAGTTCGGCATCACGCACTTCGACACCGCCGACGCCTACGGCGGCGGGCGCAGCGAGCTGGCGATCGGCCGCTGGATTCAATCGCGCGGAGTTAATCCGCAGCTAACGACCAAGACATTTAACCCGATGAAAGCCGGGGCGGACCGCGGCCTGAAGCCCGAGCGGATCACCCGCCAGCTGCGCGCGAGCCTGGACCGGCTCGGGGTGGCACACGTCGATCTGTACCTCGCCCACGACTTCGACACCGGCGTGCCGCTGTCGGAGTCGTTCGGGGCCTTCGATGCAGCCCAGGCCGACGGCACGATCCGCGCCTACGGCGTCAGTAACTTCGACGCCGCGCAGCTGGCAGCCTCGCTGGCAGCGGGGTCACCGCAGGCCATCCAGAACTGCTACTCGCTGCTCACCCGCAACGATGAACCGGAGCTACTCCCGCTGTGCGCGCGGCGGCGGGTCGCCTACCTGGCATTCAGCCCGCTGGCCGGCGGCTGGCTCACGGGCAAGTATCGTCGCGGCGAGCCGTTCCCGGCCGGCTCGCGGATGACCCAGCGCCCCGGGCCGTACCAGGAGTTCCTGGCCGGCCAGACCTTCGACGCCCTTGACCGGCTGCGGTCGGTTGCCGCCGGGCGCGGCACCTCGATGGCTGGCCTCGCGCTCGCCTGGCTGCTCGCCGACGAGCGGGTGACGCAGATCGTGATCGGCCCCGGCCGCCCGGAGCACCTGGCGCCGGTCGGCGAGGCACTCGCGCATCCGCTCACCGGCGCCGAGCGGGACGCGATCGACAGGACACTCGCCTGATGCGCGTCCTCGTGCTGAGTCATCGCGACGTGCTGACAGCGCTGCCGCCCGGCGAATGCGCCGAGGCGATGGCCGCGGTGCTGGCGGAGCATGCCCGCGGCGAGACGCACATGCCGCTGCGGTCGGTGATGATGCCGCCGGACGCGGCCGGCTTCCTGGGCCTGATGCCCGGCTGGCGCGGGCAGCGCCACGGCGAGGCCGCGGTGTTCGCCCTGAAGGCGGTCTGCGTAATGCCCGGCAATCCCGCCCGCGGCCTGGACGCGCACCAGGGTCTCGTCACGCTGTTCGACGGCGAGACCGGCCAGCCCACGGCGATCCTTGACGCCTCCGCGATCACCGAAGTGCGCACCGCCGCCGTCACCGCCGTCGCGACCAGCGTGCTGGCGCGGCAGGATGCCCGCACGCTCGCGATCCTGGGGGCCGGCCCGCAGGCGCGAGCTCATCTGCGGGCACTCGCGCCCGTGCGCCAGTTTAAGCGGGCGCTTGTCTACGCGCCCACCGAAGCGCACGCGCGCGCGCTGGTCGCACGCGCCGCCGGCCCAGGCTGGGAGCTGAGCGTGGCCCCGAGCGCCGAGGAAGCGCTCCGCGACGCCGACGTGGTCGTGACGGCGACAAGCTCGCGCGAGCCGGTGCTCCGCCGGGCCTGGCTGAAGCCCGGGGCGCACCTCAATGCGGTCGGCGCCAGCTCCCCGCAGGCACGTGAGCTCGACACCGCCACGGTGGCCGCCAGCGCGCTGTTCTGCGATAGCCGCGAGTCGCTGCGCAACGAGGCCGCCGAGTTCCGGCTCGCGATCCGAGAGGGCCTGATCGACGGCCAGCAGCACGTCCGCGCCGAGCTCGGTGAGGTGCTGGCCGGCCGCGCGCCGGGCCGCCGCGACGCCGCCGAGCTGACGCTCTTCCGATCGCTTGGCCTGGCCATCGAGGATCTCGCCGCGGCCGGGTACGCGGTAGCGGCAGCGAGGGCACGCGGCCTCGGCACGGAGGTAGAGCTGTGATAGAGCTGGCGGCGATCGAGGCCGCGCGCGAGCGGATCGCCGATGCGGCGATACGCACGCCGCTGGTGCGCCTGCGGGTCACCGGCGCCCCGGCCGAGATCTACCTCAAGCTCGAGAATCTGCAGCCGATCAACTCGTTCAAGATCCGTGGCGCAACCAATGCGATCATGCTGGCGCCCGCGAGCGAGCGGGCGAGGGGCCTGGTCACCGCGAGTGCCGGGAACATGGCCCAGGGCGTCGCGTGGGTGGCGCGCGAGCTGGGCGTTGCCGCCACGATCGCCGTGCCCGAGCACGCGCCCGAGGCGAAGCTCGCGGCGATCGAGCGGCTGGGCGGCCGGGTGCTGAAGCTGCCCTACGACGACTGGTGGCAGGTCATCGTCACCAGCCGCGTCGACGGGGTCGAGGGGCTGTTCGTGCACCCGGTCCAGGACGCCGGGGTGATGGCGGGCAACGGGACGATCGGGCTCGAGATCCTCGAGGACCTGCCCGATCCGGACGCGGTCGTGATCCCGTACGGCGGGGGCGGGCTGACCGTCGGCATTGCCAGCGCGATCAGGGCGCTGCGGCCCGCCACGAAGATCTTCACTGCCGAGCCAGCGACCGGCGCCGCGCTGGCCGCCGCGCTTGACGCCGGGCAGCCGGCCGACGTCGACTACCGCGCTTCGTTCGTTGACGGCTCCGGCAGCCGCCGCGTGCTGGACAGCATGTGGCCGCTTGTCGCGCCGCTCGTCGACCACGCCCTGGCGATCCCGGTGCACGAGGTCGCCGCCGCCGTGCGCCTGCTCGCCGAGCGCGTCCGGGTGATCGCCGAGGGTGCGGGCGCGCTTGCGCCGGCCGCGGCGCTGACCGGCCGGGCCGGGACCGGGAAGGTCGTGTGCGTCGTGTCCGGCGGCAACATCAACCTGAGCAAGCTGGCGGAGATCCTTAACGGAGCCGCGGGATAGGGTCCGCGGCCGGTAAGACCGAGAAAGACCATTTGAAACGGGCCGAGCGGCGGAATTGCCCGAGCGAGCGCGGCCCGAGCGGTGGCTAAGGGCTCGGGGGCGTCCCCGATTGCGATCGAATCACAACTGCCAGCCGAAGCCCGGAAATAGGCCCTTGCACCGGTATGTAGCGCAATGGTTGGATCAGCCTACAAATTCGACCGCTGGGAGGGCGTCGTGAGCTTCCGCGTCGTCCGTAGCGCCGAGGCTCGCTGGCAGGGATCGGCGCCGGAAGGCAGCGGTCGGATTACTCTCGGCAGCGGTGCCTTCGACGGGCCGTATTCGCTGCGGGCCCGCGTCGAAGACGGTGCGCACGCTACCAACCCGGAGGAGCTGCTCGGCGCCGCGGAAGCCGCCTGCTTCACGATGTCGCTCGCAAACCTGCTGGGCGAGGCGGGCCACCCCGCCCGGGATCTCCGCACCACCGCAGGCTCTTCGGGCAGATGACGGTCCGGGAGAACCTCGAGCTCGGCGCGGTGCTCCGGCGCGGTGAATCGCTCGACGAGGACTTCGACCGGGTGCACGGGCTGTTCCCGCGGCTGCTGGAGCGCCGTCAGCAGCTCGCGTGCACGCTGTCCGGCGGCGAGCAGCAGATGGTCGCGATGGGCCGCGCGCTGATGTCCCGCCCGCGCCTGCTGCTGATGGATGAGCCGTCGATGGGCCTTTCGCCCGCTCTTGTGCAGCAGAATTTCCGCATCATCAAGGAGATCCACTCCTCCGGCGTCGCGGTGCTGATGGTCGAGCAGAACGCGACGATGGCGCTGTCGATTGCCGACCGCGGCTATGTCCTGTCGACCGGGGAGATCGTGCTCGAGGGCCTGGCTGCCGAGCTGTTGCGCAGCGAGGATCTGAAGCGCGCGTATCTGGGGCGCTGAGGATCGCGGGATGCGGCGCCCGGCGAAGCGCGGTCGTGCGCGGGCATGCGGGCGTTCCTTCGCCGCGGGTCACCCGGCCTGCTGGAGTCCCCGGGGGAACGCGTGCAGCCGCTGCGGCCCGGCTTCGGTCACCAGCAGCAGTTCTCCGGTCTGCACGCCGGCCCGCCCGTCGCGGGTGACGACATTGGGCTGCACTACCAGGGTCATGCCGGCCGCCAGGGTGAACTCGGGCACCGGTATGGGCCGGCCAGGGGCTGGCACGACCGGCGGGAGGTAGCCGCCGCCGAAGCCGTGCACGAGGTCGTCAATCCCGGTGAATCCCGCCTCCTCGATGACGGATCCGGCGGCGGCGAGTTCCCGGGCGCGAGCGCCAGGGACCAGGTTCCGCACGATGGCGTCGAACGCGGCAGCGGCGACGGCGTGGAGTTCGGCGTACAAGGCCGTCGGCGGCGCCCCGACCGTGAACGTGCGCAGCACCTGGCCGGCGTACTCGGGCGCGGCCGCCGCGCTGATCTCGCATGTCACGACGTCGCGATGCCGGATCAGGCGCCCGGTCGGCCACTGCGCCGGGACGCTGAGAGCAGGCTCATCCATGGCGGTGACGCCCAGGTAGTGGATATGGTGCAGCCCGCCCTGCCCGACGTACGCCTGCTCCGCCCGGGCGAGGATCTCGTGGTCGGTCGCCCCGGGGCACAGCGCCGCCGCGAGCGCCGCGATGGCGGCGTCACTGAGTGCCGCACCGCGCCGCAGCGCCGCCACCTCCTCCCCGGACTTCACCAGGCGCAGCGCGGTGTACGCCGGATTGAGGTCAAGCACCTCGCGGACCTGCTCCGCCAGCAGCCGGTACTGGTCGAACGGCAACGCTCCGGCAACCCCGATCCGGCCGGGCAGCCTCCCGCGCGCCGCGATCAGGTCGAGCGCCGTCGTTACCGCCCGCGGGCCTGCCCACTCGACCCGGACCGCGGCGAGGCGCCGGGCCTGGGGCAGGTGATTGTAGAACGAGACGAGGAGCACGTCCTCGTCCTCATCCGGTCCCGCGACGAGGAGTGCCTCCCGGGTGACCGGCCACCCGGTCAGCCACGAGACCGCGCTGCCCGACCGGTTCGCGCCGTAGACGAGGGCGACCGGCACCCCCGTGCGCTCCAGTTCGGCGCCGAACGCCGCCCGGCGCCGGCGCAGCTCGGAATCGGAGAACACCGGCTGCTCAGCGCCGGGCGGTATGGACCGTGCTCACGGCCAGCAAGAACATGTCGGTGCGCCGCAGCACGCCGTCAGCGGCATCCGGATCGAGCAGGCCGGAAAGTGCCGCGGACTCGGCCGGGCTCAGGTGGCCGTCCCCGAGTTCCCGCATCATCGCCAGCCGCCCGTGCAGATACTGGCGCACCGCGGGTGACACCGGCGCGGGCAGGTCGAGCAGGAAACTGCGGCTCCCGGCCGGCTGCAGGCCCGCCTCGCGCAGCAGGTCTGGCCATCCGCCGTGGTGCGGAACTACCCCCATGGGATGTTCGGCAGCGGCCGCCAGGTCCTCGCCGATCGCCTCCAGCCGGGCCAGCAGGCCGGGGGTTACGCCATCAGGCAGGAATCGCGTCGGCAACCCGCCCTCGCGAAGCGCGAGCAGGCCGCCCGGCCGGACCAGGGCGCCGAGCGCACGCAGCCCCGCTACCGGGTCGGGCAGGTGATGAGCCACCCCGCTGACCCAAACAATGTCGGCCGGGCGAAGATCAGCCAGCCCTTCCGGCAACGACACCACGCGGGTAGCGAGCCGGCCGGCGACGCCGAGCCGCGATGCCCGTTCCGCCGCCATGGCCAGCAGCGGCGCGGCGCCGTCGACCGCCAGCACGCGGGCCCGCGGCAGCAGCCGGGCGAGCGCGCACGCCGCCACGCCCGGACCGCTGCCCACGTCCAGCACGTCCCGGGCGGCCGGCACCCGCTCGGCAAGCCAGCCCAGCGCCTGATCGACCATCGGCGCGGTAACCTCGCCCTCGCTGACAAGCTGCTGGCCACGCTCGGTCCAGTCGACCTGGCCATGGCCGTGGCCATGGCCGTGGCCGTTGCCGTTGCCGTGCTGGTCGTGCCGCCCGGTCGTGCTCGCCTCGTCCGTCATAACGGCATCATGCACCCGGGCCGGCCCGGCCTAGTGCCGCGGGCCGGCCCGGGCTAGCGCCGCGGGCCCAGCTGGTCGAGCAGCTTGGCGCAGGCATGCACGGCCCGTACGTGCGGGACGTCGATGTCGAACCGCTCCGCGAGTTCCACCACCGCTCCGGTCATGCAGTCCAGCTCAAGCCGCTTCCCGGCCTCGAGGTCCTGCAGCATCGATGTCTTGTGCGCGCCCACCGCCAGGCCGGCCTCGAGCCGCCGGTCAAGCGAGACCGGGAAGCTGATCCCGAGCCGCCCGGCCACCGCCGCGCATTCGGTGAAGATTGCCCGCAGCAGGTCGCGCATCTCGGCCAGCGTGCCAAGCTCCCCCAGCGTCGCCCTGGTGAGCGCGGTGATCGGGTTGAAGGCTACGTTGCCGACGAGCTTGAGCCAGATCTGGTCGCGCAGCCGGGCCTCGACCGGCGCCTTCAGCCCGCCCGCGGCGAATGCAGCGGAGATCAGCTTGCACCGCTCGGACGTCGATCCGCCCGGCTCGCCGAGGGTGAACCGGGTGCCCTCGATGTGCCGGATCACCCCGGGCTCGATGATCTCGGTGGAGCAGTAGGCCACGCAGCCGACGTTGTGCTCGGGACCGATCGAGCCGGAGATCACTCCGCCCGGGTCCACGCTCTCCAGGACGGCGCCGCCGACGGGTTCCGGGAGCGACTGGAAGTACCACCACGGGATCCCGTTCTGTGCCCAGATGGTGGCGGCACCGGGCGCCAGCAGCTGCCCGAGGCGCGGCGCGATCTCGGGCAGGCTGTAGGCCTTGAGCGCGACGAATACCACGTCCGCGGCGGAGACCGCGGCCAGGTCGCCGGTCGCGCGCGGGTGCGCGGTGAAGTCGCCGCGGGGCGACAGCACCCGGACGCCGCGCGAGGCCATCGCCGCGAGGTGCGCGCCCCTGGCGATCAGGGTGACCTCCGCGCCGCCGCGCGCGAGCGCGGCCCCGGCGTAGGCGCCGATCGCCCCCGCGCCGAGCACGGCGAACTTCATTGCGCGGCCGGCCGCTGCGCGACGAACTCGGCCACCCGGCGGCGCTGCACCTTGCCGGTGGGCGTGCGCGGTATCTCCGACAGGACGTGAATCCTGGCCGGCACCTTGAATGCCGCCAGCTGCTCCCTACAGTGCTCGATCAGATCCCTGGCCTCGGCGCCGCGGCCGAGGGTCACCGCGGCGGCCACCAGCTCGCCGTACTTCTCGTCCTCGACCCCGAAACAGACCGCGTCGCGCACCGCGGGATGGGACATGAGCACCTGCTCGATCTCCGCCGGGGCGATGTTCTCGCCACCGCGGATGATCATTTCCTTCAGCCGCCCCTCCAGGGTGAGGTAGCCGTCCCGCAGCACCCCGCGGTCTCCGGTGCGGAACCAGTCGCCGAAGAATGCCTCGGCCGTGGCCGCGGGATTGTGCACGTAGCCGGACATCACGCCGGGGCCGCGGATGACGACCTCGCCGGCGCTCCCGCCGGGCAGGAAGGTCCCTTCCTTGTCGACCACGCCGATCTCGGTGCCGGTCGCCGTGCCGACCGAGCCCGGCACCCGCACTGCCGGGGGCAGCGGGTTGGCGGCCATCTGATGGCTCGCCTCGGTCATGCCGTAGGCCTCCAGCATCGGCACCCGGTAGCTGCGCTCCGCGCGCTCCAGCAGCGCCGGTGACAGTGCCGAACTGCACGAGCGCGCGAAACGCAGCGCGGGAGGCGGGCCGGCGTCATCGGCCTTGTCCAGGATCATCTGGTGCAGCGTCGGGCCGGCCGACAGCCAGGTGGCCCCGTACTCGCGGGCCTGCGGCCAGAAGCGCTGCGGGGTGAACCGGCGCGGGGCGATGACCGTGCCTCCGGCGCTCAGCGCCGCGAAGGTCGAGGCGACCAGCCCGTGAATGTGAAAGAGCGGCATGACGCAGAACGAGACATCCGCGGAGCTGAGCCGGTAGTGCGCGGCGATCGTGCGGGTCGAGGCCATCAGGTTCCGCTGGCGCAGCGGAACCTGCTTCGGGCGGCTGGTCGTGCCGCTCGTGTGCAGCACGACGGCCACGTCGTCCGGCCCGCCGTGCTCGAATGGCAGCCGCGGCGCGGCCGGGCTCCCGGCCGCCAGCAGCCCCGGCGGACCGTCATCGGCGGCCTCGACCGTGCGCACCGTCGTCGCCGTGGCTGCCGCCGCGGCGGCAGCGGCCCTGCTGCCCTGGATCAGGAACAGCCGGGGAGCAATGTCCGTCAGGAAGAAATTGAACTCGGTCTCCGTGTACGCGGGGTTGAGCGGCGCCGCGGCCGCACCGAGGACGATGATCGCCAGCAGCAGAAGGACGAAGTCGGGGCCGTTGGGCAACGCGAGCGCGACGCGGTCGCCGCGCCGGACGCCAGCCGCCGCCAGGCGGCCAGCCAGCGTCTCAATCCCATCCGCCACCTGCGCGTAGGTAAGCACCTGGCCGCTCTCGGGCACGACGAACGCCGGCCTTGATGGCTCCCCACGGGCCAGCAGCGCGCTGAGCGGCTCGCCGGCCGCCTGTTCGGTTCGCTCGGTCATCGGCTGGCCTCCGGTGGTAGCTGCGCCTGCCCGCGGCGGACTGGCTGGCCGCTGAGCTCGGCTGCTTCCCAGTCTGCCGTGGCGCCGCACTCACGGCATCTCTGCTGGCCGGCGTCCCTGCGGCCAACTGGCTTGATCGCGGAGACTTTTGGGGGTGGCCGCACCCGAAACCCTCCGTGATCATGGAATAGCTAGCACCGGGAGCCAGGCCGGGCGCTCCAGGCCGCTGTGCCCTTCGGCGGAATCGCTTGATCACAGTTGCGGCCGGCAGCGGTCAAGGCTTGCGGGCCACGCCGCACCAGAGCGCCACCTCGGCCTCGGATTCGGCCTCCGGAGGGCGCCACCACTGCGGCGGCAAGACGCCAGGCTCGACCAGCGCCAGGCCGTCGAAGAAGCGCGTGACCGCGGCCAGATCGCGCGGGGTGCCGGTGGCCGGCCCGAGCCGTGCGTTCATGCGCCCGCTCAGCTCGGCCACGGCCGCTGACCGGATGTCGCTGGCCGGATGGCTGATCACCAGGTAGCTTCCCGGCGGCACTGCGGCCATCAGCGCGGCGACGATCTGGTACGGGGCGGCCTCGTCCGGGATCAGGTGCAGGATCGCCAGCAGCGTGATCGCCACCGGGCGGCTGAAGTCAAGCGTCTGCGCCGCCGCGCCGAGGATCGCGCGGGTATTGCGCAGGTCGGCGTCGATATAGGCGGTAGCGCCCTGCGGAGTGCTGGTCAGCAGCGCGCGCGCGTGGGCAAGCACCACCGGGTCATTGTCCACGTACACGACCCGGCACTCTGGCGCCACCGACTGGGCGACCTCGTGCGTGCTATTCGCCGTGGGAATGCCGGCGCCAATGTCAAGGAACTGGCGGATTCCGCGCTCGGCCGCCAGGTAGCGCACCGCGCGGGCGAGGAACGCCCGGTTCGCCCTGACGTCCCGGCGGATGCCGGGATTGGCGGCGATCGCCTGCTCGGCGGCCTCCCGGTCGGCGGCGGAATTGTCCTTGCCGCCCAGCCAGTAGTCCTGCACCCGGGCCATATGCGGCACGCTGGCGTCGAATGGCGCGGACTCCCCTTCGGCCGGTACCGCCCGCTCGCCTTCGGCTGACAATAATCTGCCTTCCGTCGCGCCAAATCGCATCAGACGGGAGCAAGCGTCTCCCACCCGGCAGTAAGGCGCAACTTAGCGGCCCTGCGTCATTGAACATGGCGTGCTGCGAAGACAACTAGAGCCCGGCCAGCGAAGCGGAGCGGCGTAACCCGCGGCGACCGGCCACCGACCATCCGTTTCAGGTGAATTGGACGGGAGCAACCCGGTTTGGGTTACTATCCTAGCGGCTACGGGCCCTGACCTGCCGCGACGGTTCGCGTGTCCGGGCGCTGCTGGAGAACGGCTGGTGCGATGACAACGGGGCTGACCGGCAAGACCGCTGTGGTGACCGGCACGGCGCACGGCATCGGCGCCGCGATCGCCGAGGTGCTGCGGGCCGGCGGAGCGAAGGTCCATGGCGTCGACAAGGACACCGCCGACCTGACCGTGCCCAGCGCGGTACGGGAGTTCTTCGCCGGCCTCGGCAGCGTCGACATCCTGGTGAACAACGCCGGAGGTGTCTGCGGGCAGGTCGGTCACCCGCTGGAGGACGTGCCGGACGACGACTGGCATGCGGTGGTGGCTGCCAACCTGACGACCGCGTTCCTCTGCACGCGCGCGGTGGTGCCGGGGATGAAGGAACGCCGCTGGGGCCGGATCGTCAACATCTCGTCCGCGGCGGGCCTGAGCGTCAGCCGGACGGGCATCCAGGCGTACGCCAGCGCGAAGGCGGGCCAGATCGGGTTCACCCGGCAGATGGCGCACGAGCTCGGGCCGTTCGGCATCACGGTGAACTGCATCGCGCCCGGGTTCGTCCTCTCCAACCCGACGACCGAGAAGCAGTGGCAGGGCTACGGCGCCGACGGTCAGCGGCAGCTCGTGCAGGGCATTGCCCTGCGCAGACTGGGCCGGCCTGCGGACATCGCCAATGGCGTGCGGTTCTTCGCCGCCGAGGAGTCGTCCTGGGTGACCGGCCAGACAATTGCCATCGACGGCGGCCATGCTGCGCTTTGACTCCGGCGGTTACTCCGGCGATGCCGGCTACCTCCGCGAGCTCGCCGAGTTCGTCGCCGTGCCGAGCATCAGCCGGGACGCGCCGCCCGCCGTGATGCGCGCCGCCGCGCAGTGGCTCGCCGGGCAGCTCGCGTTCGCCGATGGCCGCGTGGTCGAGACCGGCGGGCACCCCGTCGTGCGGGGCGAGTGGCTGCATGCCGACGGGGCGCCGACCATCCTGGTCTACGGGCACTACGACGTGCAGCCGACCGGTGACCTGGCCGAGTGGCAGACACCGCCGTTCGAGCTGACAGTGGACGGCGACGTGATCCGCGGGCGCGGCGCGACCGACGACAAGGGGCCGGTCTACATCGTGCTCAAGACCGCGCAGGCGTTCATGGCCCAGGAGGGCGGCCTGCCGCTCAACGTGAAGTTCCTCTTCGAGGGCGAGGAGGAGATCGGCAGCCCGCAACTGCCTGCCTTCGTCACCAGGCACGCCGGGGAGCTGGCCGCTGACCTGGTGATATCCGCCGACGGCGCGATGTGGCGGCCGGGCGAGCCGTCCCTGTCGCTGGCGTCCAAGGGCCTGGTCACGATGGACATCACGGTCCACGGCGCCAGCACGGACCTGCATTCCGGCCGGTACGGCGGGACCGTCGCCAACCCGCTGCACGCGCTCAGCGAGGTCCTGGCGAGCCTGCACCACCCGGACGGGACCGTCGCCGTCGACGGCTTCTACGCCGGCATCCCGGGGCTGACCGCGGAGCGCCGCCAGCAGATCGCCGCCATCGGCTTCGACGAAGCGGATTACCTCAGCGGCCTCGGGCTGGACGTGCCGCACGGCGAACCCGGATTCAGCACGCTGGAGCGTCTCTGGGAGAGACCGACACTGGAGGTTAACGGGATCTCCGGTGGCGGCAAGTACACCGTGATCCCGCATGTCGCCGTGGCGCATGTATCGTGCCGCCTGGTCCCCGGCCAGGATCCGGACCGGGTGATCGAGGCCGTTGCCGACCATGTCGGCGCGCTAGCGGTGCCGGGCGTGCGCGTCGAGGTGCACGGCGACCAGGCGCGGGTGCCTGCCTACACGATCCCGGCCGGCCACCCGGCCATCCGGGCGGCCACCGCGGCGCTCGAAGCGGTCTATCCCGGCCAGCAGGTGCTGCTGGCCAGCATTGCGGGCACGCTGCCTGCCACCGAGCTGTTCGAGCGAGTGCTCGGGGTCAAGACGCTGTTCTTCTCGTTCTCGACGGCCGACGAGAAGCTGCATGCTCCGAACGAGTTCATCCGCATCCGCCGGCTGCGGGAGGGGATGCGGGCGTGGGAGCAGCTGTGGCGGCTGCTCGCCGCCGGGCCGCACCGCCTCAGCGCAGCCGATGCCGCGGCTGGCGGCTAGCGCGTCTGCCTCAGGTAACGCGGCGCGGCCTTCTTGAACGCGGCGACCGCCGGCTTGTCGCCCTCCAGCTGCCAGTTCTCGGTCTTGTTGAGGTCGAACCAGGTGAAGCCGAGCAGCTTGCGATGCCTTCGCAGCCCGGCGAAGAAATTGGTGATCATCCTGGCGCGTCGCCGGAATGGCCCGACGGCCGTCTCCGCGATGAGGATCGGCTTGCTGCTGAATTTCGCCACGTTCGCCAGCGTGCTGTTGAAGATGTGCGCCCAGCGGTCATCGGCATGTCGGTAGTAGCCCGAGATACCGACCCAGTTCACGTACTTCCGGCCAGGCCACCAGAGCTTCGGCGGGTGCATCGCGCGGTTGATGGTCCAGACCCAGCGGACGTTCGTCGCGCCAGCCGCGGCGAACACCTTGTGGATATGCCTCCAGGCGGCGATGAACGTGGCCGGCGGTACGTGGCCGAAGCCCCACTGGTACCAGCCGCCGTTCATCTCGTGGCCGAATCCGAGCGCGATCCTGGCGCCGAATGCCTTGACCGCCTTGGCGTAGGACTTGAGGTACGAGTCCCAGTCGCCATTCGCGATGCTGCCGACGGTGTACGGCCGGAATGGCTCGATCTGGATGAGGGGCAGCGCGCCCTGGCCGACGGCCATGCAGGCATCCGAGGCGACGAACGACCGCCCGAAGTTCTGGAAGTAGGTGATCAGGTTCGGCTTGACGCCGGCCGCCTTGCTGAATCTGCGCAGGTAGGTCGTGCTCGGCGGCAGGTTGTGGGCGACCAGTCCCAGGTAGTGCCCGCGAGGCCTGGGCGCGCTCGTGCAGGACGTCGCCGCCACCGCCATGGCCCGGCCGCCGACGCTCGCCGTGGCGGTCGCTGTTGTTCCCGCCAGCGCTGTTGTTCCCGCCAGCGCTGTTGTTCCCGCCAGCACTGTTGTGCCCGCCAGCACCGTGGCGAGCGTGCTGGCCCCCAGCGAGCTCCAGCCAAGCCGACGCATCGTCATCTCCGCCCCCATCGTGCCTCATCGCCGACTTTGCCTGACTAGTTGGACACGTATCGTACGGGGCTGATTTACCGATGGGCATGAGAACACACGGCTTTGGGCCCGCTAGCCGCTGTCGGGCCCGCCGCGGACGCGGCTGTGGGGGCTGGGGGCTGCCGGCGCGGTCGGCGCGGCCCGCGCTATTCGCTGCCGGGCGCGGTGACGAAGTCGATCAGTTCCTCCACCCGGCCGAGGAACTCCGGTTCCAGGTCAGCGAAGCCGGTGACCGAGCGCAGGATCCGCTGCCATCCCGCGGCGGTGTCGGCCGGCC
>WNGD01001417.1_pt1 | contig 26175 bp, 28 predicted proteins | sample 5400671 | NCBI WGS metagenome assembly WNGD01 (sample SAMN13153369, study PRJNA577476) | soil metagenome | isolation source: 40 cm soil or saprolite under grassland replicate 2 | place: USA:California | collected 2016-06-15
CACATGGAACAGTCCTCGGAGGGCCCACACAGCCCGTCCCCACATACGCAGCTACAGGGCGGCGACCCACCCGTGCAGCTGCAAACACCTGCCCTGCAGTCAGCGATGACCTGCCTTAGGCAGGCCCCCCTTGCCTGCCCGCTGATACCGCTCGCGGCCTCATCGCTGCAGGCCTTCCGACCGCACCGCGAGGAAGCAGTCGCTACGGGAGACACGATGGCCGCACCGAGCGCCAGCAACGCGAAGCCGGCGAGAACCTTGCGAGCGACCATGGCTGACCTCCTGCGTCTGGTGCGGCCGCTCGCGTGCCAGCTCACCACCCCCCTCACGTCCGGTGACAACGCGGCGGCGGAGAAGACGCTTGGGACTGGCCCTAACGAAGTCTCCCACCATGCTAGTGCTGCCGTCAAGAAGGCTAACAGAAGGCCGAAGAGCTGAAAGCTTGTGGGGGGCTGAAAAGCTCGGGGTCGCGCAGCCAGACTCGGGACACACCATGTGGTCGCACGGCGTCGAACCGTGGGGACGGTGCCCACCGATGGCCCCCCGTCGTCAGCTACAGTTCAGCTACCGGACATCACAGTGCTTGCAGCGTTCCCGAGGCGCTGGTAACTACCCGACTTCGCTCATTCGGCGGCGTAGCTCAGTAGGCTAGAGCGAGGGTCTCATAATCCCTAGGTCCGCGGTTCGACTCCGCGCGCCGCCACTCGATTCGCTCGGCAGTTCGATCACTTCCGCGCTGCCTCCACTCGCGGCCTTCGTCGCCTCCGCCTCGGTGGCAGTAGTGGTGGCACGATGCGACGCGTCGGTCTGCGTGTTGAGCCGCTGAACCGCATCGAGCTGGTGAGCCGGTGACAGGTGCGAGTAGCGGAGCGTCATCGCCAGCGTCTTGTGGCCGAGTAGCTCCTGCACGGTACGAAGATCGACGCCAGCCATCACCAGGCGGCTCGCGAAGGTGTGCCGCAGGCAGTGCCAGGAGAAGCTGTTGATGCCAGCCGTGCGGAGCGCCTTCACGAAGACGCGATTGACGAAGTTCTGACTGTCGAGCGGCGTTTCGCCGGTCTCGCTCGGGAACACCCACTCGCTCTTGAGGCGCGAGGGTAGGGCGCGGAGGATCGTCCGCACCGTGTCGTTCATCGGGACGTGGCGGGTTTCACCGGACTTCGAGCGGGGGAGCGTGATGATGCCCGTCGTGAAGTCGACGTTTTCCCATCGGAGGTTGAACTGCTCCGATCGCCGGAGCCCGGTGTGCAGGGCGACGGCTACGAGCGGCCAGTGCTCATCTGCGACGGCCTTCCGCAGCAAGGTTTCTTCATCAGCGCTCAGGAAGCGCACCCGCTGGTTGTTCTCCTTGAAGAACAGGTCCGACGCCACGGGATTCGTCTCGGCCTTGCGGTTCTTGATCGCAACGTTGAAGGCTCGACGAAGGAAGGCCAGCTCGCGGTTGACGGTGGCCGGAGCCTTGCCCGCGGCACGGCGCTTGGCCACGTAGCGCGCGACGTCCTCGTGGAGCACCTGGCGCAGCGTCTTGCCCTTGAGGGCGGCCTCCCATCGCACGCGGTACTGCTCGTAGTGCTCCGCGTTGCGGAGACGGCCGGCAACGTGCTCGGCCATGAATTCCCGGAAGAAGTCCGCGAGGAGCACGTCACGCTGGCGGATGCGCTCGGGGAAGAAGCGGCGCTCCTGAATTTGGGTTTTCCGCTTCTGGTAGACCTTCCCGGCGAGACCCTTCGGCCCGACCTTCTCGCGGTGCCGGCGGCCGTGCTCGTCGAAGTAGACGACCCACCACGGGCAGCGACATTTGTGCCGCCGCGTGCAGCTCGGCTCGTGACGCTGGAAGATTCCGCGCCCGCCTCTATCGGCGCGGCCGCTTCGCTCGTCGCTCATGTCCTGAGTCCTCGAACAGCTCGCACACCGGCAAGCCGAGCGCCTTGGCGATTGTCGCAACGGTCGTCGCCCGCGCGTCGGTTCCCGCGCGCTCCGCGCGCGCGATCACTTCGCGGTAGAGTCCCGTCCGCTGCGCGACCTCGGTGAGACTGATGCCCCGCCGCTTGCGGGCGCGCTTGATGCCTTCCATGCTGTCACCCCGAACAGTAGCACATGAGCCACTACGGATCCAGGCCTCCGTCGTCATCACCTCGGCCGTGGAGGGCCGGGCGGACCGATCGGGCGATCAGCCGCTCGATGTCGCTCAGGCGAAACCGCAGGGCGCCGCGGGCGCCGAAGAGCTTGACGATCGGGAGGCGACGCTCGTACGCCCAGCGGTAGAGTGTCTTGGGCGCCACACCGAGCAGGGCCGCGGCCTCGTGTACGTCGAGGAGGCGATCGGGCGGCAGAAGGTCCGGCGCGCGCCGACGCATTGTCACGACCTCCTTACCGTCAGATTCATGCGGAGCGGCGCCCTCGGAGCGCCTTGCGGGGCGGCGTCGTGCGCCGGGATCGCGTCGGTGGGCACCTCGGCGGTGCGCGCCGGGTCGGCGAGGAGTGCAGCGAGATCGGGACGGTCGGGCATTGGCTAGGTCAAGCCCTCGCGGGCGAGGTCGAGGGTGATGAGGGTGACGAAGGGTGAAGCCGTTCTCACTCTCCTTTTCCCCAGCCCATGCGCGTGGGCACGTACGCGATTAGTAAGAGTAGGAAACGCATCACCCTCCATCACCCTCATCACCCAGGAGGAGCGATCTGCACCCATCGAGACAGGGGCAAAACGGGCTTGACGACGCGAGCCGGGGACCACGCCGGTCTTGGCGCTCGAGGAGCAGTCTTGCCGCGTCGGGCTACGCATCGGCGGCCAACTGGAGCGGGGCCCAGCTACCGTGGGGGCGGCCGCAGTTTGGGCAGGTCCCCGGTCCGAGCGCGATCTGTGCCCCGCATCCGGGACACCGCCGCACGACTTGGGGGCCGGTCGCGATCCCACGCCAACCCGGACGCCCGTGTCGCGTCCGCAGGGCAAGCCGATCCTCGTATGCCTGCCCGAGGTGCGCGTTGAACGTCGGGCTCGGGAGAGCGAACCGGCTCTCCTCCCGACACCACCGCTTGTAGCGCTGGTAGAGTGTTGCGCGATCCACCCAGCCATCGGGATCGAAGTGGCATTGCTCAGTGACGAAGGCGCGCACTGTATCCAGGGTCTGCCGATAGCCCTCGCGGGCGCGCTCGACCGACGGCGGGAACACGAACCGCCCGCGCGCCATGAGCCGCCGCAGCCCGGCAACGGCACGAACGAGGACGCCCTCGACCTCGGCTGCGAGCTTGTCGCTCAGGCCCGTATCCTCCTCGGGGGTCCCCTCGAACCGTCGCAACATCGGCACGATGATCCAGCGGTCGAACCAGGCATCCGTCTGGTCCTGGGTTCGCGGGGCCTCGTTCGCGGAGAAGAGCGGCAGCGCGAACGACACGAACGAGAAGGCGTCGCGGAACTTGTGCTGCGCGCGGATCGGGTCCCCGCCAGTAATCTGCTTGAAGAGGTCGGTCCGTTCGATGGCCCGCGCGTCGAGGTCGCCGCAGATGTTCGCCAGCTTCCCGAAGAGATCGGCCGCGCTGAACCGATCCTCGCCGAGCGCTTGGAGCGGCACGGTGGCGACGTTCTCCTTGGCGAGGAGCGCGGTGATGAGGCGAAGGAGGACGCTCTTCCCGTTCCCGCCCGGGCCGAGGAGCATCACCGCCTTGCGGAACGGGTTGCCCGCGTAGAGCGCGTACCCGACGAGCTCCTCGACCAGGTCGACCGCGTCGTCGGGTAGTACCTCGCGCAGAAAGGACTCGAACCGGGGCGCGACGGCCTCGGGTTTCCAGGCGACCGTAATCTGATTCGTCGTGAGCACGTTGGGCGAGTGCGGGTGGAGGACCGCCGTCCGCCACTCGAGCAGCCCGTTGGTGCAGTTGATGAACTCCTCGGGCGGCGCGTGCCCGAGCGTCGGAAGCTGGGCGCGGAGGTACGCGCTCACTTCTTCGAGATGGTTCCGGCGGAAGCGTTCGCCGACGAGCTCGCGGGTCCGCTGGCGCGCCCAGTCGTCGCCGTCGGGTCGGTAAACACCATGCGCGTACCGCCAGAGCCGCCGATCATGGCCGAGACGGATCGGGCACTCGCCGATGAGGTGCTTACCGAGCCGTGCGGGGATGAGCCGGCCCCGGTAGAAGAAGTGCAGGGCATGTGGCTCGCCGTTGCCGCCCCGTACGATCTCGAACGTTGTCGTTTGCTCCGACTGAGGCAGTGCGACGATCCGCGCGCGAGTCGCGCGTCTCCGGACCGCGCGGCGGGCGCCGCGTGTCGGTGCCCCCGTCGGTTCTGTCGCGCCGGTCTCTTCCGTTGCGCGCCTCAGAGCGGTTCGGGCCTTCGGATGGCACCGACGACGATCGCTGCGGCTCGCCTTCGCTTTCTTGCGTGCGCGGCGCGAGCGCGGTATGGAATGCCTCGCCATAAGCAACCTCTGCGACGCCCGGTCCCGAGCCGGGCGTTCGCGTCCTTACGGTTCGCGTTTGCCGTCCTCCGCACGTTCTGTGACCCAGCGGCGGAGCGCCTCGGCCGGCACACGGACCGACGCGCCAATACGCACCGCTGGCAAGGCACCGGACGCCAGAAGCTCGTAGACCTTCGAGCGACCGAGCCCGAGCACTTCAGCCGCCTCGGTCGGACGGAGCAGGAGCTTCTCCATCGTTGACCTCCCCTTCTGTACGCGCCGGTCCACGATGGTCCCGTCACGTACGAGGGATCATTGCCAAGGTGTTCGTACGGTGTCAACCTAGAAATCTCCGTGCGAGATCGAGAGGGCGAACTCACAGGGAGGGACGAGCGCGCCGCGACCATGCACGGCGCAGGCAAGGATTCGGGTGACCCTCAGCTCAGTCGGCGCACGCGACCCCGACGCCGATACTGGTGGATGATCCCGTAGACCCTCTCGGGTGTGGTCTCGAGGAGGCTCGCCAGGATGGCGTATGCGAGGAACGCCGGTGCGCCCTCCTTCTTCAGCAGCGGCGGTGGCGCCCCCTCCACGAGCGGTGCGATGGCAGAAGACAGGTCGACGTTCCAATGGCCCTCAAGGTGCCGTAGCGTCCACGCCGCGCGCCGACCGATGGTCCGAGAGCGAAAGGTCTTCGGCGGCTGCAGGGAGAAGTGCGGCTCGCGGAGGTTGCTCCACGGGGGGCCGCACTCTTCGAGGGCATCGGACGCCAGTGACATCAGCTGCTCTTTGACGTCGGCGGCCGACTCCCCCCGGCAGCGGAGCAGCGCGCTGAGGCGCCGCGTGGTAATGGCATGCCGAAGGGCGCGCCACGCGACGGAGAGCTGAGTGGCGTCGATGAACGTGGTCATCGCATTGATGGGGTGTGGATTGGCCAGCCCGGCCCTGGGCCCGGGAGGTCGGGCCCGGGGCGTCCACGTGACTCGGAATCCCGGCAGCAAGCCGCCCGCATGTGCTGCCACGAGGCCCTGCACTGCGTTGACGGCGCGGTGCTGTAGGTCAGGTGACGTCTCGCGGTCGCGAATCAGCTCGACGAGATGCGTGAGCTGCTTGACGATCAGTGGATGCCAGTAGAGCCGGGGATGGCGGGCGAGCGCGGCCACGAGGTCGCCGACATCGAGGGTCTCAAGGAAAGGCCGCAACGCGGTGAGCAGGGGCGCGGTGAGACCGTATCGTGCGGCCGTCTTCGCGGACAGCCTGCTCGCTTTGAGCGCCGCCCCGATGTTGCAGATGGATGGGCTGATGAGCGGCCGGGCGATCGCAAGGGCGGCCGCCGCCGACTGCAGGGTCGATCGCTTGTGGCGCGGCGCCCTGGCCCGCTTCCCCTGGCGCTGCGCTCTTCGTCGCATCCGATTTGCTCCGCCGTGTGCCCCCCGGTCTGGGAAGGACCAGTCGGATTGTAGCGAAGCGGGAGTGAATCGCGACGCGCGTGTTGTAGCCGGGGCGGCCGACGACCAGTGCCCCCTGGCTGGGATCACTGTGCTCGGTTCCGGGGACGGGACCGGCTACATCCGTCCTGCTGCGGACTCGAGCCGCGCGACCACGCGCATCCCTTCGTCCCGGAGCCGCTCCGGAAAGATCTTCCGCTCGAGGAAGTCGTCCAACTCCTCGACGGTCATCTTCCGCACGAGGGCGTAGAGGGAGACCTCCCCGTCCTCGCGGGCTGGCGCATAGGCGCCCTTCAGCCGGTAGGCCATGTCCAGAGCCTTGAGGGCGAGCGCCTTCTCCTGGGGGTCAGGGGAGGCGTGGAGCGTCAGAAAGCGGGCGTGAATCTCGAGGAGCTTGCCGTCGCTCAGGCCGTTCGCGGCGAGGAGCTCAGCGACCGCCTGTTGCACCCCAGGTTTTTCCAGGGTTTCGGCGGCGATGGCGCTCGCGGTGTGCGGGTCCGCGGTGTCGTACGCGACGAGGGCTGCCTGCGTCGCGTTCCCGCTCTCGACGTAGTGCTTGACGAACCTCCGTTGCTTCACGGTGAGGGCGCGGGTCATGGGCGTCCCGCGCGGCCGCGCGCCGGGCGCGCGCGACGGGGCGCGGCCCGCGCCTGCAGCTCTTGGGCGGCGAGGAGCGTGAGCACCTCCGCGCGGATGTCGTCGGGGAGGCTCCGCACCTGGAGGAGGTCGCCGCAGGCGGCGCGGGCGATAGGAAGGTCTGCCGAGCGGGCGAGCGCGAGGAGGCGTCGGATCACCGCGGGGGCGGAGAGGCAGGCGACCGCAATCGCCTCTATCACCCCGAGGTCCTCCGCGGGCCGGCCGGTCTCCGGCGGCACGTTCTGGCAGTTCGCGGCGAGCCGGGCGGGCGTCGCCATAGGCCCGCAGTCTATCACGGCCACGGTGACCGGATCCAGGCCGGATGGCTCGCCGACTACCGAACCGCGAAGCCCTTGACCCTGGCCGACGTGTGGACGAGTGGCGGGAAGAGGCTTCGCCGGCAGAGCACCTCGCCGGTCCAATGCCAGCGCGCTCGGAACTTGATCTCCTCGACGCCCGACCCGCCGAGAGCACGGGCCTCGGCGAGCAGGTCGTGCAGCGCACGCTCCGCGATGGCGTCGCAGCTCCCGGAGCCGGACGCTTCGGCCTGTACGACGCCAAGGTGTCTGGCCTCTCGTGTCCCGCTCGATACGTGGTCCATCCGCCTCACGCCGCCAGCGCGCGGGGCAGGTGCTCGGTGCAGAGGCGGACGAAGGCGCGCAGCGCCGGGGACGGCAGCAGCTGCTCCAGGCAGGCGAGGCCCCAGGCGCGCCACAATCCCGCCTTGCCCAGCGACACAGCCCGCAGCAGGCCGGCGGCCACCTCGCGCCGCACCGCCCACTCCGGGATCACCGCCAGGCCAAGCCCGAGCCGCACCATCTCCTTGACGGCCTCCATCTGATCGATCTCCATGGTAACGCGCGGAAAGACGCCCTCCTCGAGCAGCGCGCGCATGACCAGGTCGGTCGCCTGACTCTGCCGCTCGTAGAGCACGAGCGGCTTCCCGGCGAGCTCGCCTGCCGGGACCCGCCGCCTGGCCGCCCATGCGTGATCGGGGGGGACGATGACCACCAGCTCGTCCCGGCCGACCTGCGTGACGCGCACCTGCGGCGCGCGGAGCGGCAACGTCACGAGACCGACGTCGACGTCGCCGTCGAGCACCCGGCTGAGCGTCAGCTGGGTGTAGCCGCTGCGGACATGCAGGTCGACCTTCGGGAACCGGCTCCGGAACTCGCGCAGCACGCCCGGCAGCAGGTGCTGGCAGGCGGCGCCGCCGGCGCCGATGCGCAGCACACCCGTCCGGCCGTCGGCCGCCCCGGCGAGCACGCGCTCGACCTCCTCGATCTTGCCGAGCACGTGGCGGGCGTAGTGGAGCAGGATCTCGCCCTGCGGCGTCGGCCGGGCACTCTTGCCGAGCCGCACCATGAGCGGGGTCCCGACCTCCCGCTCGAGCGCCCGGATGTGCTGGCTGATCGCCGGCTGGCTCAGGCCGAGCCGCAGCCCGGCGCGCGTGAAGCTGCCGACGTCGACGATGGTCTTGAAGATGAGCAGCGGCCTTGTCTCGAGCATGCGCGAACTCCTCCCATTACGAACGGCCATGCGTGACATTGCCGGAACGAATACGAAGCGGCCGCGCCGCGTGCCGTCGGACCGGGCAGCGGGCTGCTTCGTCCGTGAGCATCACGACGACGTCAGAGATTTGGCGTCGAAGGACGGCGGCGGCGATTCGGACTCGGCCCTGCGGGCATTCACGTTGCTTTCTTCTCCCTCGTGGGACGGCGTGAGCACGCCATCAGCGTTCTCGCGACCTCCCAGAAGCACGCGCGATGCCGAAGGCCGGGACGGGACGATGAACCGCATCGAGGATTTCAAGCGGGAGAAGGACGGGCTCGACGTTCTCCCCGAGATCGAGCGCTACAGCCGGGAGGGTCCGGACGCGATCAGCGAGCGGGACAAGGCGCTCATGAAGTGGTACGGCGTCTTCTTCCGCAAGCACACGCCCGGCTTCTTCATGATGCGCATCCGCATCACGAACGGGATCGCAACCGCACGGCAGGTGCGCACGCTGGCGGAGGTCACGGAGGCCCTGGGCGCCGGCTTCGCCGACATCACGACGCGCCAACAGGTCCAGCTCCGCAGCGTTCGCATCAACGACATCCCGGCAGTCTTCGCCGCACTCCAGGCGGCAGGCCTGACTTCCCTCCAGACCGGCATGGACAACGTCCGCAACGTGATCGGCTGCCCGGTGGCCGGCCTCACGCCGCGCGAGCTGTTCGACGCGTCGCCGGTGGCGCGGGAGTTCACGCGGCTCTTCGTCGGGAGCCGGGTCTACACGAACCTCCCCCGCAAGTTCAACGTCGCCATCACGGGCTGCCCCGAGAACTGCGTCGCTGCGGAGAGCCAGGACGTTGCCATGGTGCCCGCGCGGAAGGGCGAGCGGCTGGGCCTGAACGTGCTCGTGGGTGGCAAGATGGGCTCGGGCGGCTATCGCCGCGCCGACCCGCTCGACGTCTTCGTCGAGCCCGCGGCCGCGGCGGAGGTCGCGGCGGCCATCGTCCGGGTGTTCCGGGACCACGGGCCGCGCGAGGCGCGGAACCGGAGCCGCTTCGCGTTCCTGGTCGACGACTGGGGGGTCGCACGCGTGCGGGCGGCCGTCGAGGAGGCCTGCGGGCGGTCGCTCGAGCCCGCCGGCGAGGACGCGCGCGGCCCGGACCGGACCGACCACATCGGCATCTACCGGCAGAAGGACGGACGCAGCTTCGTCGGCCTGGTCGTCCCGGGCGGGCGCGTGACCGCGGCGCAGCTCGCCGAGGTGGCACGCCTCGCGGAGACCTGCGGCAGCGGCGAGGTGCGCTTCACCACGGAGCAGAACCTCGTCATCCCGAACGTCAGTGACTCCGTCCTGCGCGAGCTCACCGAGGAGCCGCTCCTGCAGGAGCTCCCCTACAACCCGCCGGAGCTCCTGCGCGGGCTCGTGGTCTGCACGGGGATCGACTTCTGCGATCTCGCGCTCATCGACACGAAGGCGCGGGCGTTGCCCATGACCCGTGCGCTGGCCGCCAGGCTCGCCGATCGCAAGGAGCCGCTGCGCATCCACTGGTCGGGGTGCCCCGCCGGCTGCGGCAACCACCAGCTCGCCGATATCGGGTTCGAGGGCACGAAGGTGCGCGTGAACGACAAGGTGGTGGAGGCGGTGGACGTGTGGGTCGGCGGGCGGAGCGGCCCCGAGCCGCGCCCCGGGCAGCGGATCATGGAGAACGTCCCGCTCTCGGAGCTGCCGGACGTGCTCGAGTACCTCGCCCGCTTCTTTCCGAAGCAGCGGGTCGCACGCGCGAGGACCCAGTGAGCCGCCGGCCTGCGCTTCGGGACGCGACTCTGGCCACGGCGCTGCTCCTCGCCGCCGTCTACGTCGGCTCGTCTGAGCTCGCCCATCTCGACCCAGCGCTGCTCGGCTACCTCGCCGCTACGGTGGCCGCCTGCTTCGTGACCGTCTACCGGACGAGCGCCTTGTGGCGCCGCCGGCCGTCGGCCTTCTACGCCCGGGCGCTGCTCGAGGCCGTGTGCCGCCCGCGCGAGCTCCGCCGGCTCCTCGGCGCCGCAGGACGCGACCTCGCGGCGCAGCGCTTCATCGCGCGCCGCTCCCGGGTCCGCTGGCTCGCCCACCTGCTCCTCTCCGCTGGAACGCTCGCCAGCTTCGCGATCACCGTGCCGCTCGTCTGGGGCTGGCTCCGCTTCGAGGCCGACGGCGACCGCGCCTACCGGGCGATCCTGGTCTCGGTGCCGGTCCTTCGCTTCGCCACCGACGGCATCGTGGGCTGGCTCGTGTTCCACGGGCTCTCCCTGGCGGCGATCGCCGTCGCGGTCGGAGCGACGTACTTCCTCCTCGCCCGCCTGCGGTCGCGCGGCGGGCCGCACGAAAGCACCGGCTTCCACCTGGCCCCGTTGTTCCTCCTCCTCGCGGTGGCCGCGAGCGGCCTCGCGTTGCCCGCCGCCGGCCGGAGCGGCCTGCCCGGCCTCTTCCGGGCCGCGGCGCTCGGGCACGAGGTCTGCGTGGTCGCGCTCCTCCTCGCGCTCCCGTTCACGAAGCTCGCGCACATCCTGATCCGCCCGCTTCACCTGGGCGCACAGCTCGTACGCGCGCCGGGAGCTCCCCGGGCGGGCTGCACGGGCTGCGGCGCGCCGCTGGCCCCCGTCACCCAGCGCGAGGCAGTCGAGCGGCTCCTGGCCGCGCGCGGCTTCCGCTTCGCCCGCCATCAGCGCCGGTGCCCGACCTGCCGGCGCCGCCAGGTGGCGGCCGCACAGGCCGAGCTTTTCGGCGCACAGTTCCAGCCGCGGCCCGCGGCGCCGGCGGCCCGCCCGGCGGCGGCGTAGCCATGGCGCGTCTCCCCGCTCCGGCTGAGGCGCTCGCCGATGCCTTCGGCCCCCACCTCAGCTACGAGCCGCCCGGCGGGTTCGCCGCCCGTACCGCACCCGACCGGAAGGTCAACACGCACTGCTGCTTCTGCGGTCAGCAGTGCGGCGTCACGCTGCTCGTGAAGGACGAGCGGGTGGTCGGCATCGAGCCATGGGAAGAGTTCCCGTTCAACCAGGGAAAGCTCTGCCCGAAGGGCATCAAGCGCTATCTCCAGAACAACCACCCCGACCGCCTGCTCCATCCGTTCGTGCGCACCGGGCACGGCTTCGGCCGGATCCCGTGGGACGAGGCCCTCGACCTCGCCGCCGAGCGCATCGGGCGCCTCCAGGCCCGCTACGGGCGGGACAGCGTCGCCGTGCTCTCCGGTGCGTCGCTCACCAACGAGAAGGCGTACCTGATGGGCAAGTTCGCGCGGCTGGCGATCGGCACGCGGCACATCGATTACAACGGGCGCCTCTGCATGGTCGCCGCAGGGGCGGCGAACCTCAGGGCCTTCGGCATCGACCGGGCGGCCAACCCGTGGGCCGACATCGTGGCGACCGACCTCGTGATGGTGCTCGGCTCGAACGTCTCGGAGTGCAGCCCGATCACCACCGACTACATCTGGCGGGCGCGCGACCGGGGCGCGAAGCTCGTCGTCGTCGACCCGCGCCTCACCCCCATCGCCCGCACCGCGGACCTCTACCTGCCGGTGCGCCCCGGGCGAGACTCGGCGCTGATGAACGCCATCCTGCACGCGGTCATCCGGCTCGGCGGCGTGGACCACGACTTCGTCGAGCGGCACACAACGGGCTTCGACGAGGTGCGAGCCCTCGTCGAACGCTACGCGCCCGAGACCGTGGAGCGGCTGGTGGGCATCCCCGCGCGACGCATCGTCGAGGCGGCCGAGCTGTGGGTGCAGGCGCCGCGCACCATGCTGCTCCACGCGCGCGGCATCGAGCACCACACCAAGGGCGTCGAGAACGTGCTCGCCTGCATCAACCTCGTGCTCGCCACCGGGAAGATCGGCAAGCCGGGCTCGGGCTATGCGACGATCACTGGCCAGGGCAACGGTCAGGGCGCACGCGAGCAGGGCCAGCGCTGCAATCAGCTTCCCGGGGCGCGCGACATCGAGAACCCGGCGCACCGGGCCGAGGTGGCCGCGGCCTGGGGCGTCGCCGAGAGCGCGCTGCCCGGCAAGGGGGCGACCGCCCCCGAGATCGTGGAAATGATCCACCGCGGGGAGATCCGCGGCCTCGTCTCCATCTGCTTCAACCCGCTGGTCTCCCTGCCCGACGCCACGTTCACGCAGGAGGCCCTCGAGCGGCTCGACTTCTTCGTCGCCATCGACTTCTTCCTCTCAGAGACGGCGCGCCACGCGGACCTGATCCTTCCGGGCTCGTTGCACGAGGAGGACGAGGGCACGGTGACGAGCACCGAGGGGCGGGTGATCCGCATCCGCAAGGCGGTCGACCCGCCCGGGGAGGCCCGCGCCGACTGGAGGATCATCTGCGACCTGGCCCGCCGGCTCAGCAAGGGCCATCTGTTCGACTTCCGCTCGGCCGCCGAGATCTTCCAGGAGCTCAGCCAGGTGTCGCGCGGCGGCGTGGCCGACTACTCGGGCATCACCTACGAGAAGATCGAGCGACAGATGGGCGTCTTCTGGCCCTGCCCGGACGCCGACCACCCCGGGACGCCGCGGCTCTTCGAAGGGGGGCGCTTCCACCATCCCGACGGCCGGGCCCGCTTCTACGCCGTCGAGTACCGCCCGCCGGCCGAGGACGTCGACGACGACTATCCGATCATCCTCACCACGGGCCGCGTCGTCTCGCAGTTCCTCTCGGGCACGCAGACCCGCCGCATTGGGCCGCTCGTGGACCAGCAGGCCGAGCCGAAGGTCGAGATGCATCCGAAGCTCGCAGCACGGCTCGGCGTGGGCGACGGCGACTGGGTCCGCGTGTCGAGCCGGCGCGGCGCCATCGACCTCGCGGCGCACGTGGTGGCGACGATCCGGCCCGACACGGTCTTCATCCCCTACCACTGGCCGGGCGAGCGCTCGGCCAACCGCCTGACGCTCCGCGCCTACGACCCGATCGCCGGCATCCCCGAGTTCAAGGTCGCGGCCGTGCGGATCGAGAGGCTGCCCACATGACCGGCGAGCTCTTCATCGACCCGAACCGCTGCATCGGCTGCCGGGCCTGCGAAGAGGCCTGCAGCGAGTGCCCCGGCCACGGCGGCCATACGATGATCCACCTCGACTTCCTCGAGCGCGCGACCTCGGTGCAGACCGCGCCCACCGTGTGCATGCACTGCGAGGACCCGGCGTGCGCGAGCGTCTGCCCGGCGGACGCCATCAAGGTCGACCCCGACGGCGTGGTGCTCTCGGCCATGGCCGACCGCTGCATCGGGTGCGGCAACTGCGTGCTCGCCTGCCCCTTCGGCGTGCCCGAGGTCCACGCCGCCTACGACCTCATGATGAAGTGCGACCTCTGCTACGACCGGACCTCCGTCGACCTGAAGCCCATGTGCGCCACCGTGTGCCCGTCGGGCGCGCTCTTCTTCGGCACCCGCGAAGAGGTCGAGGACCTGCGCTCTGCGCGGCCGCTCAACGTCTTCCAGTTCGGCGACGCGGTCGTGCGCACGAAGAACCACCTGATGGTGCCCGCCCACACCCGGCTACTCGCGGTCACCCCAGCGGAGCGGCCGCCGCGCACACCCGCCGAGCGGCATCTCGAGGAGGCACTGTGTTGAAGAAGCGAGACCCCTTTCCCGTTGCGCTGACGGACGAGCGTCGCCTCGATCGCCGGCGCTTCCTCAAAGCCGCCGGGGCAACCGCCGTGCTCGCGCTGGCCGGCGAATGGATCGGGCAGCGGCTCTCCGAGCCCGGGCCGCTCGAGGCGATCCATCTCCCGGAGGGCGTCGAGCTGCCTCCGGGCGAGGCCCGCACGGTAGCGTCCTCCGACGATCGGCGCGAGATCCTCGTGGTCCGGCTCGATCCCCGCTCCGTGGTGGCGTTCGACCGGCGCTGCCCGCACCTCGGCTGCCCCGTCCTCTGGTCGCCCGAGCGCGCGCGCTTCGAGTGCCCCTGTCACCGCGCGGCCTTCGACGCGCGCACCGGCCGGGTGCTGTTCGGCCCGCCGCGGCGGGGTCTCGCGGCCGTGCGAGTGGCGGTGTCATGAACTTGAGGGCGTTCAAGCAGGCCGGCCACTGGCCCACGCTCGTCGCGGCCTTCCTCTACTTCGACCTGAGCTTCTGCGTCTGGTCGCTGCTCGGGCCCCTCGGTAACTTCATCGCCGAGGACTTCAGGCTCGACGCGACGTGGAAGGGCATCCTGGTCGCGACCCCGCTGCTCGGGGGGTCGATCTTTCGCGTCGTGATGGGCGGGCTCACCGACCACCTCGGCCCCCGCCGCACGGGGCTCGTCGGCATCGCCCTGACCTTCGTGCCGCTGCTCCTCGGCTGGCTCTTCGCCGATTCCCTCGGGCGTCTCTTCCCGGTCGCCGTGCTGCTCGGCGTGCCGGGCGCGAGCTTCGCCGTCGCGCTGCCGCTCGTCTCACGCTGGTATCCGCCGGAGCACCAGGGCCTCGCCATGGGGATCGCGGGCGCGGGGAACTCGGGCACCGTGCTCGCCGCGCTCTTCATGCCTCGGCTGGCCGCGGCGTTCGGTTGGCGCGCGGCGATGGGGCTCGCGACGGTGCCGATGGCAGTGGCGGCCGTCGTCTTCTTCCTCTGCGCCCGGGACAGCTCGAGCCAGCCGGCACCGAGGCGCTTCCGCGACTACGCCGCCCTGCTGAGGGAGCTCGACACGCTCTGGTTCTGCCTCTTCTACGGCATCACCTTCGGCGGCTTCATCGGCCTGGCGAGCTTTCTCGGCATCTTCTTCCACGACCAGTACGGGGTCGGCAAGGTCGCCGCCGGCGACCTCACCGCGCTCTGCGTGTTCGCGGGCAGCTTCATGCGGCCGATCGGCGGCCTGCTCGCCGACCGGCAGGGCGGCGTCCGCGTGCTGACGGTACTCTACGGTGCCGTGGCCCTGCTTCTGCTCGGCGTTGCGAACCTGCCTCCCCTCTGGCTCGCGACGGCGCTCTTCTTCGCGGCGCTCGCTCTGCTCGGCGCGGGCAACGGTTCCGTCTTCCAGCTCGTGCCGCTGCGCTTTCAGAGGGAGATCGGGGTGATCACCGGCTTGGTCGGCGCCGCAGGAGGCCTCGGGGGCTTCTTCCTCCCGTCCATCCTGGGCATGCTCAAGGAGATCACGGGTACCTACGCGACCGGCCTCCTGGCGCTCTCGGTCGTCTGCTTGTGGGGCATGACGCTCGTGCTGGCGGTGAGCGGGGGCTGGGGGCTCACCTGGGCGGGCGACGGGGGGCGGGCGCGGCTCGTGCGGCCGTTGGCAGTGTTGACGGAGGGAGAGAGGGGGGGTCGAGTCGGGGCGGGCGCGTCACCGTGAGGGACGGCTCCACATGGCCTCCGACGCATGATGGCGTGAAGCGGCTCCCGTCGTAATCTGGGACGAGGACTGCGAACCCGGAGGCCGTTCCGTCACGGGGCGCCCGCCCCCATTAGACGACCGCAGGGATAGAACCACTCGCGTGGCGGGCGTCGCGCATCGGCGCCGAACGGTGGCCGGACCGGCCCGACGGCGAACCGAGTCGCTTCGTCCGGAGCGATCTCAAAGTAGCCGCCCGTCGCCGTGTCGGTCAGCCCGGTGCCGAACCAGATGACGCTCTCGACCAGGCCCATCGCCCCTCCCACGACGGCGAGCGTCGGGGGCAGCAGGATCTTCGCTTGTATGCCGGGGCTCCGATCCTCGCCTGCGAGGACCCCGCCCACCATGGACCTGAACGGAAGGAGCGGGGCGTTCAGCACGGCCGCCGGGCCGCGCACGAGCGATGCGGGCGTCCACGCGCGAACGCACTCGCCCCTCTCGTTCACCACCCACGCCGCGAGGGCACCGCTCGCCCACAGCACGACCATTACCGAAACGGCGACTCGCACCAGGCAGCCGATACGTCCCCTTCCCCGCATGGCTCGCCTGTCACATACACGCGAACGCGTAGCAGCGCTACGAGGCTCCGAACGGCCAGGTCGGGTGCCAGCCCGGCTGCGCCGTGGGCACCCCAACGTCACTTGAGGGAAACCAGGTGACGGGTCTTCCGTACACATCATGGCGACCGATCCGTCGGCGCTTATCTACGTGAACGGCGCGGCGGTGGGGACTGGTGCCGCGACGGTCGAACTCGCGCGGGACCAAGCCCATGAGGTGATGGCGCGCACCCCCGACGGTCGCGTCGGGGCGGCCTGTCTCACGCCGGGCGGACCTGACTTGTCGAAGCGGAGGAGGACCGCTTTCGTGCGGCAAACGCGCTCTCGTCCTGCAGTGCTACACGCGCAGCCCTCGCAGGCTATCAACACCGGCGCGGAGATGACGGCGGGCGAGTGGGAAGTCGGGTGCTTGCATCCCTTGAGTCGGAGGTCGAGTCTGTTGCTACGCGGGCGGGCGTCGTCAGGGTGGTGGCGCTACGCAGACCTGTCCAAGTATTGTTAGGCGGCACGCCGGATCGTGGCTTCTGGACGCTGCCCGAGAATGAGCGATAGTCTCGCTGGTCATCAGACAGTAAGAACTTTTGTGAATGAGAAGCTGGCCGTCGTCGTAACGCGCGCAGACACGGACGAACCGACCGCTGCGCTTATCGCCAGTAGCCTCGGTTACAGGCCGGTCGTCCCTAGGGCGCCTTCGATTCATACGATTGCGCGTCACGTGCCCGATCTCGTTCTCGTCGATTGGGCACCGGGAGACGTGCCAGCGAACACTGAGTTGGTACGGGAAATGCGATCGAATGCTGTGCTTCGGTAAGTACCGATTTGCATTCTCTACAGCTTCGAGGGCGATGTTCCTGAAGCTGTGCTCACTACCGAGCGGCTAGAGGCCTTTCTCCTACCGGTGCTCCCAGATGCCGTCCGTCGCGCTCTTCGGAGGATCGGCGAAGTCGTCCCTGATCGGGTAACGTCATCGTCCCAAGAGACCGAGCCCGTGTCCGATATCCCTTCCTTGTGGAAACTTATCCATCCATCAGTCGTTACCGCGGCCAAGCCCCGCTTTGACTCCGGGCAATATGCCGCTGCGGCCGAGGCCGCCCTGAAGGCTGTCAATGCGCGCGTAAAGAGGCTGTGGCTCGCGACCGGGCAAGCGGAAAAGGATGGGAAAACATTAATGCTGGCCGCTTTCAGCCCTAGCGCACCCGCGATCCGCCTCGACGATCTTTCGACTGAATCCGGACGCAGCGTCCAGGAAGGTTACATGCACCTGTTCGCAGGCGCGATTCAGGGTATCAGGAACCCGAAAGCGCACGACAACGTTACGATCACGCCCGAGCGGGCTTGGCATTTTCTTGTGGTTGCCAGCTTACTCATGTCGAAGCTGGATGAGGCAGGTGCCGCCTAACAAAGCACTTGCAGAGGACGGCGCTGCGCGCCGCCGCTGAACCGCCGAGTCGTTAGACGACAGGAGCCTTCCAATGCATGTTGATCAGGAAGCATTGCGGCGGCGCTACGCAATTCTATCCACCGAAGAATTGGTACGGCTTGCTTCTGAAGCCGATCAACTCACGGCGGAGGCTCGACGAACTCTGGAGGAGGAACTCTCGCGGCGTCGCCATGACCGGTATCAAGACGCCGATGACCAGGCATACGACTTGGCCATCCACGAGATCGGGCGTGGGGTCCCGGTGAGCGACGTCGAACGGAGACTCACGGGACGCGGTATAGATGCTGTGACCGCTGCAAGGGTCGCGCAGAGTGTCCAAGAGGAAAGGCGGGCTGCCGAGCGACGAGCAGCTAAGAACACCGTCGCGTTCGGTATCGCCTGGTTCGCCGGAGGCGGGGCTGTCACGGCGATCAGCTACCAAGGGGCGCTCAACCGTGGCGGTGGGTACTACGTCGCGGCATGGGGAGCGATGCTCTATGGGGTTATTCAGCTCATCCGGGGGTTGAATCGCCTTCTGTCGTCCAACACGTCGCTCCAGCCGACCGGCGACGCCGGCGGCTGATGCACAACGACGTTAGCTGGAGCCTACGATGGATAGGGCGGCGTTTACGCAGGCTAGGTCTTTCATCTTTACCGACATCCGCCGCGAGATCGCTATGGCGAAGGCTTCCGAGAGTATCGAGGGCCAGGAGGCGCTCCACCGGGCACAGGTGCCGCTCGGCGCTGGCAATTTCATGGCCGCCCTCGCTTTGCTCTGCTACACTGAGTTCGGCGGCAAGTTGAAGTTCAACTGTCGGAGGGACAACGGTACGGATCTCGCTTCGGAGAACTTCAACCGTTTCTTCGACGAGATCGGACCTGCCTATCGTGCCTTTCGAGCCGCCGGCCACAAAGTGTACGACGTGTTCCGTAGCGGCCTAGCCCACGAGTATTACGTGAAGAGGGGCTGCACGATCGCGATGCACGTGTCACCCGAAACGGCCCCAGGCATCGGCTTGCAGGCTGACGGGCGCTATTACTTCGCGGTCGAGCCGTACTGCCGTGATCTGGAGCGAGCATTCTCGGACTTGGAGCAACACCTCTATGCTGAGCGAGCACCCAGCTAGCGCGCGCTTGCAGCGAATGGCGTTGCTGCACCGCCGCTGAACCGCCAGGCATCGGCCGCCTACGTGCTCAACGGCCACGGTCTGCCCGGGGCTTGCGCTCGCACTTTCCGTTCGTTACGTCTGCGAAACGATTTCACTGCCCAGCACGGGTGCATTGGAGCCACCATGACCCCCAAAGAACGAATCAGTGTTTTCGGTCTCGTCGTCATTGCGGTTGGCGTGATCCTTGGTCTCTGCAACCTTCTGGGCATCTTCCAACACTCTGATCGGCGGGCGATGCTCCAGTGGACGCTGTCCGACGCAATCGCGGGACTCAAACTTGACGACCCGAGGGCCATCGCATTCATGTCGCGCTTTCCACCTCCTCGCACGGACAAGAAACTCTTGGGTGTTTCGAAAAACACCCAGCGAGTTACTGGAGGTCCAATCTTCGCCGCCACGATTGGTTACGTTGCCGAGGACGGCGAACGGCTGTTCGTTGCGACGCTGGAAGACGTCCGCGCTTGGAGCGCCGAGACGCCTTATCCTTGGCTATCGTGGCTCCTGACGACGATTGGCATGCTAGTCACGGTCAGTGCCTTTGTTGTTGGCTACCGCACTGATCGAAGGAAGAAGGTGCCGGACAGCACAACTGAACCGGCGGCGCCGGAGGCGCCACTCGCCCCCCCACCTCGGCGGCAGCAGCCGGCTGCACCCACACACCGGTACCCGGCTGCACGCTGAGGACCACCACGACCACTACCCTGGCCTGCACGACCGCGCGCTGCAGATTTGGCGGCGGCCGAGATGATCGCCGCGTGCGCCGGTCAGACCGTCCCCGCGAGCGTGACCGCGAAGTTCACCTGGGCCGAGACCCTCATCGACCACGCCGCGACGAGCCCGCCGACGAAGGCACGGAAGCCCCTCCACCGGGCCGGGAGAGCCCTCAAGCGAGCAGCGACGATGGTGACCCGGCTCGCAAGGGGAAGGCAGGGCGAAGCTCTCGGCGGCGTGCGCTGGCGCCCTCGCGGACGCGGCGAACCAGGTCGCGGCGGGTCTGCACGAGTGACCGGCGTATGCTCGGGAGAGCACCTCCACTGTTCGGCGCGCACAAGTCGCGCGCGCAGGGAGCTGGCCGGAAGTTGTGGGCGCTGCGGGCGCTGCGCCTGACGGGGCGCCCCATACGCGCAGACTGCGCGCGCCCGCGCGATGGCTTCTCGCGCAACCCTTCGATGCGCTCGACGCGCGGCAATCCGAGTTCTGTGGAGAGGACACCACGGCGGGGGTCGATATGCGGAAGCTCCGCTTCCGCCCGCGCCTGTCCTGCCCGGGGGGAGGGGTGCCCTCGCGTACTGTTTCTCCCCCTCCCACGCTCCCGGTTGGGTTGCCTTCCGACCGAGCGCAATTGGGTGTCCGCGGGTGGCAGTAGCGGTGGCAGTTGAGCCGCGTTTGCGAGGGTACGGGAGGGTAGAGCAGGGGAACGTGCGTCGCGCGCAACTCCGTGATCGAGGGGCGGAACCGCCGACCAGCCGCGTCTACTGGTCGTCGCCGTCATCCCCCTCGCAGTCACTCATAATCCCTAGGTCCGCGGTTCGACTCCGCGCGCCGCCACTCGGCTTTTCCAGAGGTTGCGCTCTTCGCACGGTCCGCTTGCGCCTCGTCGCCGGCTCGATTGTGCGGGTTCTGTGCGGGTTCGGCTCGCAGCGGCTGCACCTTCGGCGTCTCAGCGCAACGCTCGGCAACGTAGCGCGTGACGCGGTCGAGCGCGTCGGCGAGGTCCCGCTCCGACGTCACGTTGTAGCGCGTGAGGACGGACCGCGTGCGCCAGCCGCCCGGGTCCATCACGACCTGCTCCGGGACACCCGAGCGGATCGCGTTCCGGGCGGCGGAGCGGCGGAGATCGTGGAAGAGGAGGCCGGGGATACCGCCTGCCTCGGCTGCGCGCCGCCACGCCTTCCGGAAGTCGCTGAGGCGGTCACAATCGCGGCCCGTGAAGACGTAGGGGCAGGGGGTTCGTGAAGCGTCGGAGGATTCATGGCTTGTGGCCGTTGCCGAGCACCGCGAGGGTCACGGCAAGGCAGAGCAAGAAGAGGCCGAAGAAGTGGCTCATGAACGCTTCCTCTCTAGACGACACGATGCCGCCGATTAGGGCGCAGCGCGCAAGATTTTCCGGGACGGACGTATCCCGATTCGGGGCCGGAGTGGGTCGGCGGGCGGTATCTGAAGCCGTGGCCCGCTGACCAGAGACGGACATTTCGCGGACAGTCGGTGAGAAACCCTGCGACGGCGCGGGGATAGGAGACCCACCTGATTGACTATCAGGAGCGTGGCGGGCGACCAGAGGTCCGGCGGGTGCACACGCGCCCCGCGGCGGCGACCGGCACCCCCAGCCGGCGTGCAGGTTGCCCCGGACCGGGGCGGTGCGGAGCGCCGCGGTCGCCTGGACATGTCCGGCCTCGGCCTCGGCTGCCCAGGCGAGCCCGGCCGTCCGGTCGGCAAGCGTCACCTCGCCCCAGCGGCCGGCACTCAAGTGCGAGAGCAGCGCCCACCTTGAGCGCCGCCTGTGGACCGCCCGCCAGCGGCCGAGGTGCCCGGCCTTCGGCGCAACCGGACTCCGGTACCACGCCGCCTCCAAGGCCGCTATCTCGGGCGAGCCGGTGCGCCGGGGTCGGCGGGTGAGTCGGCCGCCTGCCGCGCGGCGGTTCAGCGCGCTCTGCCCTCCAATGCAGGATCGACGATCGTGTCGCGGAACTCCGACAGGAAGCGCCGGTTGTCGAGGTACCGCCACGGGTGGAAGTCGCGCCGATGGTAGGCGGCCACCGCGCGCCATCCATCCCGCATCATCCCGCCGCGCCCGAAGACGAAGCGGATGAGGCCCCGCCACGCGCGGAGGTCCTGCGCCGCGCCGGCGCTGGCGAGGATACGGTATGAGACCGCTGGGAGAGCGAGGGCGAGGAGGACGAGGGCGATCCACAGCCCGGCGACGCGGACGGCGTAGGTGTAGAGCCCATGGCCGCGTGCCGCGTGGAACGCGTCGAAGAGCACCGCCTTGTGCTCCACCTCCTCGTAGCCGTGCCACCGGAACAGCCGGGCGACGCGCGGGTCGACGCCCGCGAGCAGCTCCGGCCGCGAGAGGATCGCGTTGCCGATCTCGCCGAGGAAGTGCTCGCCCGCCATGGCGACCGCGCTCCTGAGATCGCTCGAGGTCCAGTCGACGATTGCGAGCCATCGCAGCACGGAATCCGCCGAGGCGTCGACCGGCACGCCCCACCGAACGAGCAGGCGGTTGAACGCGGCGTGCATGCTGGCGTGGGCGGCCTCCTGGCGAAGGAAGGCCTCGACCTCGGCGCGCAGCGCCTCTTCGGCGATGCGAGGCAGCAGGCGGCGGGCGTCGTCGATGAAGAAGCCCTCCACCACCGGCGCCATCGCCGAGAGCGCCTCGAGGAACGCCGTGGGCCCGATGCCGTGCGGGTGCCAGGCGCGCGGCACCTCGTGCTCGAGGCCTTCGAAGTCGAAGCCGGGCCGCCGCGGCGTGACCGTGACGCCCAGCCGGCAGGTGGAGGTGGAATCCGACATGCGGTCGTTTCGAACCTAACTACACTACCCGACGACGCAAAAGGATTCACTGGCCGCGTGCCATGCCGGTGACGATGGGTGGGGACCTCCGCGACGCGCGACTCCGAGGAGCTCACCCGTTGAGCCTTCGCCGTGCCAACATGGTCCAGATCGCATCGATCGGTGTTGCCCGCTATAGAAGGACGGAGCCATGGCCGAATCCGACGACGAGGACTTCGCGGCGCTCTTCGCGGCGAGCGAGGGGAAGCGCCCCCGTGAGCGCCGTGTCGCTGCGGGCGACGTCGTCCGCGGGCGCGTGATCGCCGTCGGCGGCACGGCGGCCTTCGTCGCCGTCGGGGGCAAGGCCGAGGCGACGATCGAGCTCGGCGAGTTCCGCGACCCCGCGACGGGCGAAGTGCAGCTCCACGAGGGCGACGAGATCGAGGCGACGGTCGTCGATGACGGGACGCGCTCGGGGTCGATCGTTTTGAAGCGGGTCGCCGGCCGCGGCGGGCACGTCCCGGGCGAGCTCGAGCAAGCGTTCGCGCACGGGATCGCGATCGAGGGCCTGGTCACCGGCGAGAACAAGGGCGGCTACGACGTGCAGATCGGGAGCGTGCGTGCCTTCTGCCCGGGATCGCAAATCGATCGAAGGCGAATCGAGGGGGCGCAGTACGTAGGTCTGCGCCTCCGCTTCCGGATCACGAAGCTCGAGGCGGGGGGTCGCAACGTCGTCGTCTCGCGCCGGCAGCTTCTCGAGGAGGAGGCCACGCAGCAGGCTCGGGTGGTCTGGGCCGAGCTTCGCGTGGGCGCGGTCGTCGCGGGCACCGTCACGTCGCTCCGCGACTTCGGGGCGTTCGTCGATCTCGGGGGCGTCGATGGCCTGATCCACGTGAGCGAGCTCGGCTACGGCCGGGCGTCCCACCCGTCCGACGTGCTGCAGGTGGGCCAGCGGGTCGAGGCGCAGGTCGTGAAGCTCGAGCCCGACCCGAAGGGTGGGCGTGGCCGCGTGGGGCTGTCCCTCCGCGCGCTCGCACCCGATCCGTGGGCGACCGCCGCGGAGCGCTTTCCGGTGGGAGCGAGTGTGTGCGGAACGGTGCGACGGCTCGAGCAGTTCGGTGCGTTCGTGGAGCTCGCGCCCGGCCTCGACGGACTCGTGCACGTGTCGCGTCTCGCGCTCGACCGCCGCGTGTCCCATCCGCGGCAGATCGTGTCGATCGGGGACGCCGTCGACGTCACGGTGGTCGAGCTCGATCCCGTGAAGCGGCGCATCGGCCTCTCGATGGTCGAGCGCGCCGCGCAGGCGAAGGAAGCGGCCGAGGTCGAGGAGCGGCGCGACACCGCGAAGGTGCTCGCCCAGTCGAGCGAGAAGCCGAGCCTCGGGACGCTGGCCGATCTGCTGACGAAGTCGCCGAAGCCGAAGCGCTGAGATCAGCCGGGCGCGCCGGTGGACGGCTCCTCTGTCAGCGGATGAGAGGGCCTGCCGCTTGACAGGGGGTGTAGGGTGACCGGGTTCTCTGATACGCCCGCGCACGGCTCCCACGAGCGCACCACTGAGCGGCGCACGAGGCGCCCCACCGCTTCTCCGAGCCAGATTCCGGAATCAGTCATCATGGAGGGTTCGGACCGTGTGGAGTTCCCTGACGTGGAGGCGCTCAGTTACCGTCGCCTGTCACTCGTGTGTCGGGTAGGGACTACGCTCGTGTCGATCCCGCCGCGCCGAATACTGCCGGGTAGCCAAGTGAGGCGGTGCGGGGATCGCGGAAAGCTCGTCCTCCCCAAGGAAGTCGCCATCGACCTCGGCCTGGCTTGAGCCTGCGACAGAGGGATCGCGCTCGAGCAGCACCTGCTCACGATCGCAGTACGGTGCCCGCGCGCGAAGCGCGGTCGAAGTGTCCGCCCTCCACCACCACGCGACCGTTCAGCACCACGGTGTCGATGCCGGTGGGCGGGCGGTTCGGAGCACCCGGCTGCCAGTCGTCGTTGACCGTGTCGGGGTGGAACACCACCAGATCGGCGGCCAGGCCGCGTTCGACTCGGCCCCGATCGTGCAGGCTCATGCGCTCGGCGTTGAAGCCGGTCATGCGTCGCACGGCCTCGGGGAGCGTCAGCAGCTTCAGCTCGCGCACGTAGCGCCCGAGCAGGCGCGGGAAGGTGCCGTAGGAGGCGGGGTTGGCGACACCGTTGCCGGTGAGGATGGTGTCGGTCTCGAAGCAGCAGGCGCCGTGCTGCAGCACCTTGCGCAGGCTGCCCTCCTCGGCGTCGCGGCCGGAGTAGTTCCAGTTCATGATACGCGTCTGGCTGCCCAGCTCGCCGACCAGGTCGAGGTACGTCTCGGTCGGCTCCTGCCGCCGCTCGCGCGCGATGTCGGCGATGGTCTGGCCCTCGTAGTGCGCCAGCTCGCGCTTCGGCACCCAGAGGATCTGCGTGTCCTCCCAGCGCATGCCGAGCGACGGCAGCACCCAGTCGAGCGTGCCGGCGACCTGCTGGCGCTGCTCCGGGTTGGTGACCACGCGGCGGAGCTGGTTGAGCGTCCACGGCGGCATGAACACCACCAGCGTGGTGTTACCGCCGACGTACGGGAAGGCGTCGCAGCCGATGTCGACGCCCTCGTCGCGCAGGCGGTCGAAGTGCTCGAGCGCACGGTCGGTGGTCGGCCAGGTGCGATCGCCGACGAAGATCAGGTGCGAGTGCTGCACCTTGACGCCGTGGGCGCGCCACACCGCAGCCGTCTCGTCGAGCGCCAGCAGGTTGGTCGGCGGCTGGTCGGGCGCGGCGCGGTGGTCGAGCGCGATGTAGCTGCGCGCGTGGGAGGTGTAGACGCCGCCGCGCTCCTGCAGCGGGGCGGCGACACCGAGCAGCTCGTCGAGGTCGGCGAACACGCCGGGCGCGTAGCCGAGACCGGTCGAGAGGCCGATGGCGCCCTCGTCGAGCGCCGCGCGCACCAGGTCGGCCATCGCCGCCACCTCGTCGCGCGTGGCCGGGCCAGGCTCGGCGCCCTTCACCGCCGCGCGCACCGTGCCGTGGCCGACGAGCTGGGCGACGTTGAGGGCGAGGCCGCGCCGTTCGAGGGCGGCGAGGAAGCTGCCCATGCCGCTCCAGCCGTAGTCGAGGTCGTGGTCGTGCAGCATGCGCCCGACGAGCGGCAGCAGCGCCTGGTTGCCCGGCAGGTACGGCGCCGGCGAGCAGCCGCAGTTGCCGGCGACGATCGTGGTGATGCCCTGCTCGAGCAGCGGCGCCAGCACCTCGGCGTGGTCGGGCTGCGGGATCACCCAGTCGCTGTGCGAGTGCATGTCGATGAAGCCGGGAGCGATCACCTGGCCGGTGCAGTCGAGGCGTCGCGCGCCGCTGGCGTCGTCGAGCACGCCGACCGCGGCGATGCGGCCGTCGGCGATTGCGACCGAGGCTGGGAAGCCGTCACGGCCGGTGCCGTCGAGCACGGTGCCGTGGTCGAGGATGAGGTCGAAGGCCATGTGGCGACCATCGCATGCGCAAACGCCGTGGCGCAACGTGCACCGCACCCCGCGGGCGAGTGCGGCGCCTGGGGATGGCAGACACATCGCTGACTTACCGGGAGGTCCCCGACAGTCGCCGGCCGGTCCCGCCGAGATCATCCCCCTACGAGTAGCGCGCCGCCGAGAAGTGCCACGGCGGGCGACCGCCGGGAGCCTCCCCGGGGCTCGAGCCGGGTGCGCCCACGGCCGAGCCTTCGGCGTATCCCGTCGGGTCTCGGCGGCCCTGCCTGCGCGAGCCGGCCTGGTCGCGCGGCCGGCCCCCGAGCCGGGTGCGGGTTCATCGCTTGACCTGGGCCAGCTCCCTGACGAGACTTCACCCCGATGCCCGCGTCCGAGGAGGGTCGCGCCATGAGCCAGGACATGCTCGACATCGAGCGCAAGGTCGCTCGCTGCCGGATCCTGCTGTCGTTGTTCGCCCTGGCGGCAATCTACCTGGATCCGATCAACCCGATCGTGATCGGCCAGTTCGGCTCCGCGGGCGGACCGCTCCGCGTCGACGCGCGCGCGCTCAGCGTGCTCGGCGCCCACCTGGGCTACAGCCTCGCGGTCCTGGCCTCCCTCAGCATCGGCCTGGTGCCCCGGGGGATCGTCACCATCACCACCGGGGCCGACGTCCTCTTCGGCGCGGTGATCGCGCTCTTCGCCCAGGGGGTGTCGAGCCCCTTCTACGTCTTCTTCGCCTTCGCGGTGATCGCGGCCGGGGCGCGGGGCGGGTTCCGCTTCGGCATCGG
>WNGD01001557.1_pt1 | contig 26161 bp, 28 predicted proteins | sample 5400671 | NCBI WGS metagenome assembly WNGD01 (sample SAMN13153369, study PRJNA577476) | soil metagenome | isolation source: 40 cm soil or saprolite under grassland replicate 2 | place: USA:California | collected 2016-06-15
TCAGTAAACTGACGCCGCTTGAGCGGCAGTGCCGAGCCGCGGCTTGAGCCGCGCCAATCGAGGAGGTAGCCATGCGTCAGTGGAGACTATCGATCATCTGTGCCGTAATCGCGTCAGTCTTGGCGGCGCCGCTCGCGGCTCAGGAGCCGCAGTGCGCCATGCCCAACGCGAACGCCACTGCGGCATGCAACACCGCGGTGGACGCCATGCGGGCGTTTCATCCCCTCGCCGGTATGATCGTGAGCGGTGGCAACCCCGTGCTCGGCACGGCCGGGTCGCTCGGCGGGATCGGACACCTGACCGTCACGGCGCGGGTGAACGCGATCCAGGCGTCGCTGCCCAACCCGGACTCGGCGAGCCAGAGCCAGGTGCCGTCAAGCTTCCACGGCGCGATCCCCGCGCCCATCGTCGAAGCGGCCCTGGGGCTGCTGCGAGGTCGAGGCGGTTTCCTTTCGGTGGATGCGCTCGGCTCGGCGGTGCTGCTGCCGACCAGCGGTGTCTCGGGTCTGTCGGTGGACTCGAACGCCGCGCACATCGGCGGGGCCGCCCTCGGCATCGGCTACGGCGCACGCGTGGGTGTGCTCGGGGGTAGCTTCCCGGTCCCCGCCGTGTCGCTGAGCTGGATGCATCGCACGCTGCCGCGCATCCAGTACGGCAATCTCGGGCAGACGTTCGGCACCGGGGACCAGTTCGAGTTCAGCATGGACCTGAAGGCCGACAACTATCGCGCGGTCGCGAGCTGGAAGTTCGTCCTTGTGGACCTCGCAGCCGGTATCGGCGTTGATCACTATACGTCGAGCGCGACAAGCATCACCTTCCACGACAATCCGCTGATCCCAGCCCAAAGGCGAACTGTGACCGTTAATCCGAACAACACGCGCGAGCTGCTCTTCGTGAACGGCGGGCTGAGCCTCTCCGCCCTGAAGCTGGTGGGCGAGTTGGGGTTCCAGACCGGGAAGGACCAGAGCTTCGCCACCACGTTCTCCAACTTCGACCCGAAAGCGGGGCATGTCTTCGGAGGCCTCGGCGTCCGCTTCGGATTCTGAGCGTCCCGCCGAGCGGTCGGCCATGGAGCGCGCCCTCGACCTCGCATTGCGAGGTTGGGGGCGCGTCGCGCCGAATCCCCTCGTCGGCGCGGTCGTCCTCCGGGGCGACGCGCCCGTCGGCGCAGGGTTTCACGCCGAATACGGCGGTCCGCACGCGGAAGTCGTGGCGCTGGCGGACGCCGGCGACCGGGCGCGCGGTGCGACGCTGGTGGTGACGCTCGAGCCCTGCGCCCACTATGGTAAGACGCCGCCCTGCACCGATGCCATCGTCGCCGCCGGGGTGGCGCGAGTCGTCGCCGCCGTCCGCGATCCCGACCCGCAGGCACGAGGCGGGGCGGAGGTGCTGCGCGGCAAGGGTGTGGCCGTCTCGTTCGGTGTGCTGGCCGAGGCGGCGGCGGCGCTCAACGCGCCGTTCCTGTTCGCGCACACGCTGGCCGAGCGGCCGTTCGTCGCCCTCAAGCTCGCGACCTCGATCGACGGCCGGATCGCGGACGGCTGGGTGTCGGGTGAAGCCGCGCGCGAGTACGTGCACTGGCTGCGCGCGGGATTCGACGCCATCGCCGTGGGCGGGACGACGGCCCTGCGGGACGACCCGCAGCTCACGGTGCGCGGTCCGGTCACGCCGCGGCGGCCGCCCGTGCGCGTCGTCTTCGACCGGCGCGCGATGCTGAACGAGTCCGCGGACCTGGTGAAGACGGCGCGCGAGGTGCCGACCTGGGTGATGGCGTCGCCCGACGCACCGGTCGCGAGCGTCATGTTGCTGGAGCGGAGCGGCGTGCGAGTGTTCCGACCGGCGTCGCTCGCGGACGGCCTGCGGATGCTGCGCAGCGCCGGGATCCACTCGGTGTTGTGTGAGGGGGGAGGGGCGCTCGGCGCCAAGCTGCTCGCCGAAGGGCTCGTCGATCGGCTGTACTGGATCCAGGCCCCGGTGTGGCTGGGAGAGGGCGCCGTCCCGGCGTTTCCGGGCATGGCGGCAGCGCCGCTCCCCGAGGCGCCGCGCTGGACGCCGGTGGAGCGGCGCGCCATGGGCCCGGATACATTATTGGTATTGGACAGGCGGCTATGTTTACCGGAATTGTGAGCGCCATCGGGCGGGTCGCGCGCGTCTCGCGTAACGGGGGGAAAGGCCGGGGCGGAGGGAAGGGGGAAGGGGAACACGGCCTGGCTCTCACTATCCGCGCTCCGTATCGGGGCCTCAAACAGGGCGAGAGCGTCGCCGTCAACGGCGCGTGCCTCACCGTCGAGCGGGTCGTGAAGGGGGGCTTCACGGTCCACGTGATCGAGACCACGGCAGGCCGGACGCTGTTGGGCGAATACGCGACCGGTCGGAAGGTGAATCTGGAGCGCGCGGTGCGCGCGGCGGATCGTCTCGGGGGCCACATCGTGCAGGGGCACGTGGACGGCGTGGCGGTGGTCGAGCGGGCCGAGCGGCGGGGCGACGCGTGGGTGTACGACCTACGGGTGCCGCGCGACGTGCGCGAGATCGCCATCCCGCACGGATCGATCACGCTGGACGGCGTGAGCCTGACAATCAACGCGCTGCCCGGACCGGACCTGGTGCAGATCGCGTTGATCCCGTTCACGCGCGAGCACACGACGCTGGGAACGCTGCGCGTCGGCGACCGTGTTCACGTAGAAGGCGACACGCTGGGAAAGTACGTGAGGCAACTATGCCGCACCGCACCATAGAGCAGGCGATCGCAGACATCCGCGCGGGGAAGCTCGTCATCGTGGCCGACGACGAGAACCGCGAAAACGAGGGCGACCTCGTGGGCGCTGCCGAGCGGGTCACGCCCGAGATGATCAACTTCATGGCGACGCACGCACGCGGGCTCATCTGCCTGACGCTCATGCCGGAGCGGTGCCAGGCGCTGGGACTCACGCAGATGGCGGAGCACAACACCGAGGCGCACGAGACGGCGTTCACCGTTTCGATCGACGCGGCCGCGCGCTTCGGGGTCACGACCGGCATCTCGGCGCTCGATCGGGCGACGACCGTGCGCGTCGCGATCGATCCGGCCACGGTGCCGGGCGACCTGCGGCGGCCGGGCCACGTCTTTCCCCTGCGGGCGCGTCCCGGCGGCGTGCTGCAGCGCGTGGGCCAGACGGAGGCGAGCGTGGATCTCGCCCGGCTCGCGGGGCTCTACCCCGCAGGGGTGATCTGCGAGATCCTGAACCCCGACGGGACGATGGCGCGGCGGCCCGACCTGGAGCGGTTCGCCGAGCGGCACGGGCTCGCGTTCATCACGGTCGCGCAGCTCGTCGCGTACCGCCTCGCGAACGAGCGACTGGTGCACCGCGTCGCCCACGCGCGCCTGCCCACGCCGTACGGCGAGTTCACGATCATCGGCTACAGGAACGACGTGGATGCGGCGGAGCACGTGGCGCTGCTGTACGGCGACGTGGCCCGGCAGCCGCGCGTGCTCGTGCGCATGCACTCGAAGTGCCTCACGGGCGACGTGTTCGGCTCGGCGCGGTGCGATTGCGGTTGGCAGCTGCACAGCGCGATGCGCATGATCGCGGCCGAGGGCCGCGGCGTGGTCGTATATCTCGATCAGGAAGGCCGGGGGATCGGCCTCCTCAACAAGCTCAAGGCGTACGAGCTCCAGGACGCGGGCCACGACACCGTGGACGCCAACCGCGAGCTCGGCTTCAAGCCCGACCTCCGGAACTACGGCATCGGGGCGCAGATCCTGCTCGACCTCGGGCTCTCCTCCATCCGGGTGCTCACCAACAACCCGATGAAGCTGGTCGGGCTCGAGGGGTATGGGTTGGAGATCGTCGAGCGCGTCCCGATCGTCATGACCCCCTCGGACGAGAACCGCTCCTACCTCGACGCCAAGCGGGACAAGCTCGGCCACCTGCTCACGCACTGACCGTGGCCGAGCTCCAGGGTTCGCCCCGCGCGCCGCGTCAGGTCCGCGTGGCCGTGGTCGTTGCCCGTTACAATGAGATCGTCACCGGCCGCTTGCTGGAGGGCGCGCGGCAATGCTTGCGCGAGAAGGGCGTGCCCGAGGCGCAGGTCGACGTGGTGTGGGTGCCGGGCGCATTCGAGCTGCCGGTCGCGGCGGAAACGGCGGCGGCGAGCGGCCGGTACGGGGCCATCGTGGCGCTCGGCTGCGTGATCCGGGGCGAGACGCCGCACTTCGAGTACGTCGCGGGCGAGGCGGCGCGTGGGCTTGGCAACGTCGCGCTCGCGCATCGGCTCGCCGTCGGGTTCGGAGTGCTGACGACGGAGTCGCTCGAGCAGGCGATGGCGCGGGCGGGCGGCGCCGCCGGTAACAAGGGCTACGAGGCGGCGGAAGCGGCGCTCACGACGGCCGACGTCCTGGCCCAGTTGACCCGTGCAGCGCCCCGAGACTAAAGCGCGGGCCCGCGCGCTGCAGCTCCTCTACGCATGGGAATTGTCGGGTCGCCCGTCGATCGAGACGGTGGTCGCGCGCGTCGCCGGCGGGTTCGGCCATCGACCCGACGGGTTCGACCGCGGCGCAGACCTCGCGGCCAAGGCGATCGCGGGGCTCCCCGAATTCGATCGGCGCGTCGCCGACGCGGCCGAGCACTGGCGCCTCGAGCGGGTGGCCGTGGTGGAGAAGAGCATCCTGCGCCTGGCGCTCGCCGAGCTCGCCGAGGGGGCGACGCCCCCGCGGGTCGTGATCGACGAGGCGGTGAAGCTCGCCCACTGGTTCGCGGGCGCCAAGGCGCCCGCGTTCGTCAACGGCGTGCTCGACGCGGTCGCGCGGGAGTACGGCGCGCTGTGAGGATCCTGGTGGTCAACTGGAACGACCGCGAGAATCCGCATGCCGGCGGTGCCGAAATTCACCTGCACGAGATCTTCGGTCGCCTGGCCGGGTGGGGGCATACCGTCGACCTTGTGGCGAGCGGCTGGCCCGGCGGCGCGACCCAGGCCGTCCTCGATGGGATGGGCGTGCACCGCTCGGGGGGGCGCCACAGCTTCGCGCTGCGGGCGCGCGGCGCGGTGCGGCGGCTGCTCCGCGCGCGCTCTTACGACATCGTCGTCGAGGACATCAACAAGCTGCCGCTCTATCTGACCCAGCTCACGGATCTGCCGTGTTACGTGATCGTGCCGCACCTCTTCGGCACGACCGCGTTCGCGGAAGCGAGCTGGCCGATCGCGGCGGTCGTGTGGGGCGCCGAGCAGCTGATTCCGCGGGTGTACCGGCGCGCGGCGTTTCACGCGATCTCCGACAGCACGCGCGATGACCTGGTGCGGCGCGGGATCCCGCGGCAGCGGGTCGAAGTCATTTACCCGGGCGTCGATGCGGCGTGGTACTCCCCGGACGGCGGCACGCCGCGGGCGGGCGCGCCGACGTTCTTGTACGTGGGGCGTCTCAAGCGTTATAAAGGAGTGGAGACGGCGGTCCGGGCCCTCGCCCTGGCTCGGGCGCGGCGCCCCGACGTGACGCTCGAGATCGCGGGGCAGGGAGACGACCGCCCCCGGCTCGAGCGGCTGGTGCGAGCGTTGGGTCAGGTGGAAGCGGTTCGGTTCCTCGGGTTCGTGCCGGACGAGGCGAAGCGCCGTTTGCTGCGCCGGGCGTGGGCGGTGGTGCTCCCGAGCCTGAAAGAGGGTTGGGGCATCTCCAACGTCGAGGCGGCGGCGTGCGGCACGCCGGCGCTCGCTTCGGACAGCCCCGGGCTGCGGGAATCGGTGCGCCACGGGGAGACCGGGTTCCTCGTTCCGCACGGCGACGAGCGGGCGTTGGCGGATCGCATGCTGGCGCTCGCCGCCGATCCGGCGCTGGTATCTCGCTTGGGGCGAGGGGCCCGCGCGTTCGCCGAGCAGCTGTCGTGGGAGCGCGCGGCCCGGGCCACCGAGGCGCATCTCGAGCGCGTTATCGCTCAGGGGGGTTGACCATGCGCATCACGATCACCGCACGCCACTGTGAGATCCCGGACGAGCTGCGCACCCGGGCGCGGGCGCTCGTGGAGCGGTTGAGCCGGGTCGCGACGCGGCCGCACGACGGGCAGGTGCTCTTCAGCGCGGACCACGGCACGCCCACCGTGGAGGTACGGGTCCACGCCGGGCGTGGCGTGGTGCACGTCGCCACGGCCGAGGGGGAAGATCACCGCTCGGCACTCGACCTCGCCGTGGCCCGGGTGCGCCGCCAACTTGGCAAGGCGGCGCCGAAGCGGCGCCGTGTCGCGGCCGCCCGCCGCGCCGTCGGGCGTGAGCCCCGGTGACGGGACCCCGGGTGCGCGACCTGCTCGAGCGCAAGGGTGATCCCATGCAGCTCGAGGCGCTGACGGGGGACGTGGGCCTAGACCGTCTCATCCCGACGCCGGAGGCGTCGAGCCCGGGCCTCGCGCTCGCGGGCTACACCAAGCGATTCGCCGCGCACCGCATCCACGTGCTGGGCGAGACGGAGATCACGTACCTCGCCTCGCTCGGCGCCGCCGAGCGCCGCGCGTCGCTCGAGACCTTCTTCCGGTTCGACCTGCCGTGCGTGGTCATCTCGAAAGGGCAGGACCCGCCGCCCGAGCTGCTCGAGCTCGCGCGGGCCCAGGGGATCCCCGTGATCCGCACGCGGCTCAAGACCGCCGAGTTCTACCGCCGCCTGAAGCCGTTCCTCGACGACGCCTTCGCGCCCACCACGACGGTGCACGCCTCGCTCGCCGACGTGTTCGGCGTGGGCCTGCTCTTCCTCGGTCGCTCCGGGATCGGCAAGAGCGAGTGCGTGCTCGATCTCGTCGAGCGGGGCCACCGGCTCGTCGCGGACGACGTCGTCCACGTCACCCGCCACGGGACCGACGTGTTGATCGGCCGGGGGCACGAGCTGGCACGGCACTACATGGAGATCCGGGGGGTGGGCTTGATCGACATCCGCGCGCTGTTCGGCGTCCGCGCGGTGCGCCAACAGAAGCGCATCGAGGTCGTGGTGCAGCTCGAGGACTGGGACGCCGGGCGCGAATACGACCGCACCGGGCTCGATGGGCAGACGACGCAGCTGCTCGAGATCACGGTCCCGCTCGTGACCGTCCCCCTCAACCCGGGCAAGAACCTCACCGTCATCTGCGAGGTGGTGGCGATGAACCACCTGCTGCGCTACAGCGGCGTGGACTCGGCGAAGCATTTCAACGAGCGGTTGCTCAAGCGGATGGCAGAGCAGCGCGAGCTGCAGCAATACCTGGAGGAGGATTATGAGTGAGCCGCTGCGCGGCGTGATCGTCTCGCACGCGGCCGTGGCGCAGGCGCTGAAAGCGGCGGTCGCGGCCATCACCGGTGTCGAGGACGCCCTGGTGCCGGTGAGCAACGAGGGCTGCGATTCGGGCGCGCTGACGGCGCGGGTCACCGCGGCGATCGCCGAGCAGCCGGCGGTGCTGTTCGTGGACCTCCCCGGCGGCTCCTGCCTCACCAGCTCCATCCGGCTCGCCAAGGGCAAGACCAACGTGGCCGTGGTCACGGGCGTCAACCTCGCGATGCTGCTCGATTTCGTGTTCCACCGCGACCTGCCGCCGCTCGAGGCCGCACGCCGCGCCGCGGAGGCGGGGAGCAAGGCGATCCGCACGCCGGCGGCATGAGCATCGTGCTCTACCGCATCGATGACCGTTTGATTCACGGTCAGGTGGTCGTGGGCTGGGGGCAGCCGCTCCACGTCGGGTTCATCGTAGTGGTGGACGACGCGGTGCACGCCAGCGAATGGGAGCAAGATCTCTACCGCATGGGCGTCCCGCCGCACATCGAGGTAGTGTTCGCGTCCACGGCCGAAGCGGCGCGGCGGCTGCCGGAGTGGGAAGCGGATCCGCGAACCGGGATTCTGGTCGCCGCCAGCATCGACGCGCTCGCGGCGCTCTCGAGCAACAGCCACCGGGTGACGCGGGTCAACGTCGGCGGCATCCATCACCAGCCCGGCCGCTCGGAGCGGCTGCGCTACGTGTATCTGAGCGACGCCGAGGCAGCCAAGCTCAGGGAGCTCGCGGCGCAGGGCGTCGAGGTCACGGCCCAGGACGTGCCCACCGCCCGGCCGGTGCCGCTCCAGGAGTTCGCGTGACGCTGGAGCTGCAGGTCTTCCTGCTCGTGTGGGGCACGCTCGTCGGGCTCGATCTCGTGAGCGTGCCGCAGATGATGATCGCGCGCCCGATCGTGGCAGGGCCCGTCGCCGGGGCGATCCTCGGCGATCTCGCGACCGGGCTGCAGCTCGGCGTCCTCTTCGAGCTGTTCCAGTACGATGTGATGCCAATGGGCGCGGTCCGCTATCCGGAGTACGGTCCGGCTACCGTCGCCGCGGTGAGCACGGCGCACGCGGCGGCCGGGACGCTGGGGCTCGGGCTCGGCGCGCTGGTGGGGCTCGTCACGGGGATGCTCGGCGGGATGAGCATGTCCGTCGTGCGCCGCGCTACCGCACGTGCCGTGCAGGCCGTCGCTGGCCGGCTCGAGGCAGGGGACGTGCACCTGCTGGTGCGGCTGCATGTCACGGCAATCGTGCGCGACGCGCTCCGGGCGGCAGCGGTCACCGCGGCCGGGCTCGGGCTCGCGCAAGTCGTGCGCGTGTACTTCGCCGGCACGCTGCCGCTGCGGGGCGTGACGTTGCTGGGTGTCGCGGCGGTCGCGGCCGCGATCGCGGCCGCGACCGCGGGAACGCTCCGGGTGGTGGGTCGTGGGGCGAACCTGGGTTGGTTCGTCGCCGGAATCGCCGGCGGCACGGTGCTGGCGTGGCTGCGGTGACCCGCGCGCCCCGTCCGCCGCTTGGCCGCAGCCTGCTGCGGCTGTTCACCGTGCAGGGCTCGTGGAATTACGAGCGCTTGCAGGGGATCGGCGTGGGCGTGGCCGAAGAGCCGTTGCTGCGCGATCTGCAGGCCGCGGGGAACGGCGCCGCGTACCGAGCGGCGGTGGCGCGCGGGGCGCACTTCTTCAACGCGCACCCGTACCTGTGCGGGCTCGCCGTGGGCGCCGCGGCGCGGGCCGAGCACGAAGGCGCAACGCCCGACCAGGTGGAGCGGCTGCGGAGCGCGCTGTGCGGTCCGCTCGGGTCGCTCGGCGACCGGCTGGTGTGGGCGGGGTGGTTGCCGGTGACGTCGGGCCTCGCCCTGATCGGCGTGGCGCTGGGGCTCGGGATGGGCGCGATTCTGGGCTTCCTGGTCGTCTACAACGTCGGCCACGTCGCGCTCCGGTGGTGGGCGCTGCGGGCGGGTTGGACACACGGCGTGCGCGTCGCGGCCGCTCTGCACCAGCCGTTGCTGCAGCGGGCCGCGGCGTGGAGCGGCCCGGCGATGGCGCTCGTGGTGGGCGCCGCCCTGCCGCTGTCGGCCGGCTACCTGGCCGCCGGGTTCACCGGGTGGGCGCGGGGCGCGCTGCTCGTGGCCGCGGCGGCCGGCTGCGCGCTCCTGTGGTGGGAGCGGGGGAGGCTCACGGGGCTGCGCTACGGCCTGGCGCTGCTCGCCGTCGCCGCGCTGGCGGGCTGGGTATGGCGGTGATCGAGCGGGAGGCGAAGATCGTGAACCCCCTGGGCATGCATGCGCGGCCCGCGGCGGAGTTCGTCAAAATGGCGAACCGGTTCAAGTCGGCTGTCCAAGTCCGCAAGGACGACCTCGCGGTGAATGGCAAGAGCATCATGGGGGTGATGATGCTCGCCGCCGAGTGCGGCTCGTCGGTCTTCATCCAGACCGACGGCGAGGACGCGGAAGCCGCCATGGCAGCGCTGTTGGCGCTGGTAGCCGACGGCTTTCACGAGATGCACCTGACGGCGGAGCTGCGGGAGGCGGAGCTGCGCGACGCCGAGGACAAAGCGGCGGAAGAGGACGTATGAGCGAGCGGCTGCTCAAGGGGATCGGCGTGTCCGCGGGGATCGCGGTGGGTCCCGCGGTCGTGGTGCGCTGGACGATGCCCGAGGTCCCGCACCGCGTCGTGCCCCGCTCACAGGTGGAGAAAGAGGTACGTCGGCTGCGCGCCGCGGTGCGAGACGTGAAACGCTACCTCCAGGACCTGAAGGCGAAGGCCGAGGATCGCGCCGGCGCCGACGAGGCGCGCATCTTCGACGCCCAGCTCCTCATGCTCGAGGACAAAGAGTTCCTCTCCGGCGTCGCGCACCTGATCCGCGAGAACCGCCTCACCGCCGAGAAGGCATTCGAGTTCAAGGCGCTCGAGGTGCGCGACATGTGGACCGCGACCGGCAGCCCACGCCTGAAGGACCGCCTCGCCGACTTTTCGGGCGTGGCGATCCGGGTGATCGAGCACCTCATGCATCGCGGCTCGGACGAGTTGTGGGAGGGGATCACTCAACCGTCCGTGGTGGTGGCGCGGGAGCTCGGCCCCGGGCTCACCGTGCAGCTCGATCGCGAGCACGTGGTCGGGCTGGTGAGCGAAGAGGGCACGCGCACCTCGCACGCCGCCATTCTGGCGCACTCCATCGGGATTCCGGCGGTGTTCGGCGTGGCGGGCGCGATGCAGCGGATCGAGCAGGGCACGACCCTGGTGATGGACGGCACGCGCGGCACCGTCCTCCTCAACCCGACGGCGCAGGAGATCGCCGAGGCGCAGGCGCGCGAGCGCCGGAGGCGCGAGCTCGCGTCCCAGCTCGAGGAGGTGGTCGGACAACCGGCCGTCACCACCGACGGTGTGCGCATCCTGCTGCGCGGCAACGTCGACCTCCCCGACGAAATCCGCGCCGCCCAGCAGCACCGGGCGGAAGGCGTCGGCTTGCTACGCACCGAGTTCCTCATCACCAGCCACACGACGCTCCCGACCGAGGACGAGCAGGCCGAGTACTTTCGCCGTGTGGGCGAGGCGTTTTCAGGACATCCTGTCGTGATCCGCACCTACGATCTGGGCGGCGACAAGCTGCCGGGCCCGTTCCGCGTCCAGCCCGAGGCGAATCCGCAGCTCGGCTGGCGGGCGATCCGCGTCTGCCTCGACCGCCCCGAGATCTTCCGGACGCAGGTGCGGGCGGCACTGCGCGCCGCGGCGCACGCCGACATCCAGGTGATGATCCCGCTCGTCACGCGGCTTGACGAGGTGGACCGCACGCGCGTGATCGTGGGCGAGGAGGCGGCGAACCTGAGGCGGGAAGGCGTCGAGGCCGCGTCGTCGGTTCCCGTGGGCGTGATGGTAGAGACGCCAGCGGCGGCGGTGATGGCCGATCGACTCGCGGCGGTGAGCGATTTCCTGAGCGTCGGCACCAACGACCTCACGCAGTACACGCTGGTCGTGGATCGCGGCAATGCGCGCCTCGCGGACCGCTTCAATCCGCACGACCCGAGTGTGCTGCGGCTCCTCAAGATGGTGGTCGACGCGGCGCACGCGGCCGGCAAGCCGGCGAGCGTGTGCGGTGAGATGGCCTCGGAACCGCTCTCGGCGTTCCTGCTGATCGGGCTCGGCTACGACACGCTCTCGGTGGCGCCGCCCGCGTTGCCGCTCGTGAAATGGATGGTGCGACGGGTGAGCGCGGCGCGCGCGCGCTCGGCGGCCGAGTCGGCGCTGGCCGCACGCACCGCCGACACAGTGCTCGACCTGCTCCGCCCCGCGCTCGCGGAGGCGGTGGACTTGAAGCTGCTCGATCCCGACGCCCGGTTGCCGGCGGGGCGGCGCGCCGCTAGCTTGAACGTCTAAACCCTCGTCGGATCACAAGATGCCCGCGCAACGCCACGTGTTCACGTCCGAGTCGGTGACCGAAGGCCATCCGGACAAGATCGCCGACCAGATTTCGGACGCCGTGCTCGACGCCATCATCGCCAAGGATCCCGCCGCCCGCGTCGCGTGCGAGACGCTCGTGACCACCGGGATGGCGGTTGTGGCCGGCGAGATCACCACGACCACCTACGTCCACATCCCCGACATCGTACGGGGCACCATCAGCGCGATCGGCTACACCGACGCGAGCTTCGGGTTCGACGCGCAGACCTGCGCCATCCTCACCACCATCGACCGCCAGTCCGGCGACATCGCTCTGGGCGTGGACCGGGGGGGCGCCGGCGACCAGGGGATGATGTTCGGTTACGCCTCAGATGAGACCGCGTCGCTGATGCCGCTGCCCATCGTGCTGGCGCACCGGCTCGCCGAGCGGCTCGCCACGGTCCGCAAGGCCGGGGATTTCCCCTGGCTCCGGCCCGACGGCAAGACCCAGGTGAGCGTGATCTACGAGGGCAGCCGCCCCGTCGGGGTGAGTAAGCTGGTCGTTTCCACGCAGCACTCCGACAAGATCGACAACGCCGAGCTGCGCGAAGGCGTCATCGCCCTGGTGGTGCGCCCGGTGCTCGGCGACACGGGCTTCGACGTGAAGGACGTGGACATCCTGATCAACCCGACCGGGCGCTTCGTGGTGGGCGGCCCCCAGGGAGATGCAGGGCTCACTGGCCGCAAGATCATCGTCGACACCTACGGCGGGATGGCGCGGCACGGCGGCGGCGCGTTCAGCGGCAAGGACCCCTCCAAAGTCGATCGCTCGGCGTCCTACGCGATGCGCTGGGTGGCGAAGAACGTCGTGGCCGCGAAGCTCGCCTCCCGCTGCGAGGCCCAGGTCGCCTACGCGATCGGCGTCGCCCAACCGGTCTCTGTGATGATCGACACCTTCCGCACCGGCGTCGTCCCCGACGAGGCGATCGAAGCAGCCGTCCGCGAGGTCTTCGACCTCACCCCCCTCGGCATCATCAAGGCGCTGAGCCTGCGGAACCCCATTTACCGGGCCACGGCGGCGTACGGCCACTTCGGCCGCACGCCGGAGAAGCGGCGCTTCGTGGACAAGGACGTGAACAAGGATGTCGACGTGTTCACCTGGGAGCAGACTAACCGCGTAGAAGACCTGCGGCTCGCCGTGCAACGCTCCAAGCACTACGCGTCGAAGCAGGTGACGGCGTGACGACGACGGCGCGGACGGCCCCGGCCTCCGATATCAAGGACCTGAACCTCGCCGCCGAAGGGCGCCGCCGCACGGAGTGGGCCGAGCGCTCGATGCCGGTACTGCGGCAGCTGCGCGAGCGGTTCGCGCAGGAGCGCCCGCTCGCCGGGCGCCGGCTGTCGGCGTGCCTCCACGTGACGACCGAGACCGCGAACCTCGCCGTCACGCTCCAGGCGGGGGGAGCGGACGTGGCGCTCTGCGCCTCCAACCCGCTTTCCACGCAGGACGACGTCGCGGCCCACCTGGTGCGGGATCACGGTATCAAGGTGTTCGCGATCAAGGGCGAGGACCACGCCACCTACTACGGCCACCTCCGCGCCGCGCTGGCGCACCGACCCGACATCACGATGGACGACGGCGCCGACCTGGTCGGGGCGCTGCATATGATCGCGCTGAACCGCCTCGACGACCTCGCGCCGCCGGTGCGGCAGTGGGTGGAGACGCTGTCACCGGCGGACCGCAAGGCGCTCGTCTCGGGGGTGATCGGCTCCACGGAGGAGACCACGACCGGCGTGATCCGCCTGAAGGCGATGGCGCGAGACGGCGTGCTCCAGTTTCCGGTGATCGCCGTGAACGACTCGGACACCAAGCACCTGTTCGACAACCGTTACGGCACCGGCCAGTCGACGCTCGACGGGATTCTGCGCGCGACGAACCTGCTGATCGCGGGGAGCACGGTGGTGGTGGCGGGGTATGGATGGTGCGGCCGCGGATTCGCGATGCGGGTGCGCGGCGCGGGGGCGACCGTTGTGGTGACGGAGATCGACCCACTCAAGGCGCTCGAAGCCCAGATGGACGGCTATCGGGTGGCGCCGATGGCTGAGGCGGCTCGCGTGGGCGACGTGTTCGTGACCCTCACCGGGAACGTCAACGTGATCCGGCTGGAGCATATGCGGGCGATGAAGGACGGCGCCGTGCTCGCGAACTCGGGCCATTTCAACGTGGAGATCGACCTGGAGGGCCTGAAGCAGGCGGGGCAGGGCCCGACGCGGGTGCGCGAGTTCGTGGACGAGTGGCGGCTCGATGGCAAGCGGATCTTCGTGCTCGCCGACGGGCGGCTGATCAACCTCGCGGCGGCGGAGGGTCACCCCGCGAGCGTGATGGACATGTCGTTCGCGAACCAGGCGCTCGCCGCCGAGTTCGTGGTGCAGCAGGCGCAGCGTCTCACGAAGGACGTGCACCGCATCCCCCGCGAGCTGGACGCCGAAATCGCGCGGCTCAAACTACAGGCCATGGGCGCTACCATCGACACGCTGACGCCCGAGCAGGAGAAATACCTCGCCTCCTGGGAGATGGGCACCTGACGGCCAACGTGATCCAGGTGCGAGTCGCGCATCTCGGGCTCGATCGCACCACCAACACCCCGGTGGTGATCCTGCAGGAGCAGGAAGGGGAGCGCGTGCTCCCCATCTGGATCGGGCCGGCCGAGGCGAGTGCCATCGCGATGGAGCTCGCCGGCGTCAAATTCGCCCGGCCGCTGACGCACGATCTCCTGAAGCAGGTGATCCTCGGCCTGGGTGCGGACCTCCGCAAAGTCATCATCACCCAGGTGAAGGACAACACCTACTACGCCGAGCTCCACATCTACCGCGGGGACGCGGTGATTCAGGTCGACGCGCGGCCGTCGGATTCCATCGCGGTGGCGCTGCGACTCAAGGCGCCGATCTTCACGACCGAGAACCTGCTCGCCCTCACGTCGGTCGAGACCGGCGAACCCGGCGGCGAGACCGGCACCGAAACGCTCGACCCCGACAAGCTCAAGTCGTACCTCCAGAACCTCGATCCTGAAGATTTCGGCAAGTTCACTCCGTAGCGCGCTCACCCTGGCCTGCCTGGTGGGCGGCGCCGGCGGCGATCTCCTCGCACAGCGGGTGGTGGTTTCGGGCCGGGTGGTGCACGGCGGGCCGGACGGCGCGCCGCTGGCGCGCGCCTGGGTCGTGCTGCACCGGGTGACGATGGGGGGGGGCGGCGGGCCGATCGATTCGACCCGCACCGACGGGCACGGCGCGTTCACGCTGACCATGGGCCGCCCCGACACGACGGCGATCTACGTCGTCTCCAGCTGGTACGACGGCATCGCGTACTTCTCCGAGCCGGTGACCGCCTCGCGGTCGCGCGCCGACCTGCGGCCGCTGCTCGTGTACGACACCGCGTCGGCAGGGCCGGGCGTGCAGGTCGCCCGGCGCTTGCTGACGGTCGCGCGGCAGCAGCGCGACGGGGCGCGGAGCGTGCTCGAGCTCGTCGAGCTGGTGAACCCCGGCCGCAAGACGCGCATCGCGGCGGACACGCTCCAGCCGACCTGGGCGGGCGCCATCCCGGCGGATGCGATCCAGTTTCAGGTCGCGCAAGGCGACCTCTCCCCGCAGGCGGTCGCGCTGCGCGGCGACCGCGTGGCGGTGTTCGGGCCGATCCCGCCGGGCGAAGCGAAGCAGCTGAGCTACGGCTACGTCCTTCCCGCGACCACGCCGCAGCTCGCGGTCCCCATCGATCAGCCCACCGCAGAACTGGATCTGCTCGTCGAGGACACCACGGCAATCGTGACGGCCCTACAGCTCGACACGCTCGGCGTGCAGGAGATCGAGACTCGTCGCTTCGCGCGCTACCGCACCCGTGCCCTGCCAGCCGGCGCGGCGGTCACGATCGTCTTTGCGGCCAGCCGCGGCTTCCAGGCGGCGTCACTCGTACCGTTCGTTGTGATCGTAGCGGCGGCGGCGCTCGCCGCGGGATTCGTGGTGGCGCTGCGAAAGAAGACGTCAGAGGTCAGACATCAGACGTCAGGGTGAACTGATGTCTGACGTCTGATGTCTGATGTCTTGCGCTCCGGAAGCGGTTTCGGTAGACTAGCGCCAGTTACAAAGCGAACGGGGAATCACGGAAGCCGGTGCGAGTCCGGCGCGGCCCCGCCACTGTAACGGGCATGTAGGGGCGCAGCACGCTGCGCCCGCGGCTCATCGCCACTGGGACACCACCGGGAAGGCGAGCCGAGCGCCCGAAGCCAGGAGACCTCTCCGTTCGCGCCACCTGTAGATCCCTCGCGGGAGGGATGGTGGCGCTGCGCACCGGGCGCAGACGCTAGCCCATCTCCGCTTCCGTCGGGGGTGGGTTTCTTGCTATGCGCCGCTGGGCACATCGCACCCACCTCGCGGGCCTGCTCGCGCTGGCTGTAGCGGCCTGCGCGGGGAAAGAGCGCCCCGCGTCCCAAGGCGGCATCGCCGTCACCGACGACGCGGGTCGGCGGGTGACGCTCGCTACGCCTGCGCAACGGATCGTCTCGCTGCTTCCATCGTTCACCGAATTGCTCTTCGCGATCGGCGCGGGTGACCGGCTCGTGGGCCGCACGGCCTGGTGCGACTACCCACGCGAGGCGCTCGCCGTGCCGAATGTCGGCGACGGCATGCCCCCCAACGTCGAAGCGGTAGCCGCACGCCGGCCGGATCTCGTCGTGCTCTACCGCTCCGGCCAGAACGTCCCGGCCGCGGAGCAGTTGGAGCGGCTCGGCATCCGGACGGTCCTCCTCGATCTCAACCTGCTCGAGGACTTGGGGCCTGCGGCCCGGCGCCTCGGCGTGCTTACGGCCCATCGCCCCGCCGCAGATTCCCTGGCGCGCGTGATGGACAGTGTGGTGTCCCAGCCCCCAGCCCCGAGCACTCGGTCCCTGGCGTTCATCGTCTGGGACAATCCCCCGATCGTCATCGGCGCGGGGAGCTACCTGGACCGCCTCGCCACGCTGGCGGGAGCACGCAACGTCTTCCACGACATCAGCTCGCCCTCGGCGCAGGTCTCAATCGAGACGATCGCCGCGCGCGATCCGGAGTTCGTCGCCGTCCTGTCGGACAGCACAGGGGCACCGCGCTATGCGGCCCGTCCGGAGTGGCAAGCGGTGCGCGCGGTACAGCAGAGACGCTTCCTGTTGCTTCCGGGCCAGCTGTTCGGACGTCCCGGGCCGCGCGTCGCGCAGGCCGTGCGCGAGCTGCGGCGACGCCTCGGCACCGCGCCGTGAAGTACGTCCTGCTCGCGGTTGCAGCGCTCGTGACGCTCGCCGCCGCGGTACTGCTCGGGCCCGCGGACGTGCCGCTCGGCGACATCGTGACTTCGCCGATCGTCTGGCAGCTCCGGCTCCCGCGCGCGGTGCTCGCGTTCCTCGTGGGCGGCGCGCTCGGGGTCTCCGGCGTCGGGCTTCAGGCGCTGGTCAGGAACCCGCTCGCCGACCCGTTCCTGCTCGGCTTGTCGGGCGGCGCCGGGCTCGGAGCGGTGGCGGCGATCGCCCTCAACCTCCCAGGGCCGTGGGCCCTGCCGCTCGCCGCGTTCGTCGGGGCGGTCGGCGCGATGGCGCTGGTGTACCGGCTCGGGCTCATCGGCGGTGCGGAGCTCGACCCCCGGGTGCTCCTGCTGGCCGGCGTGGCCGTGGGCGCATTCGCCGCGGCGGTCACGACCGCCCTCGTGTCGCTCGCCGAAGCCACGGAGCTCCGCAACGCGTTCCTCTGGCTCTGGGGCGGGTTCTCGGGCGCCTCGTGGACCACGGTGCTGGTCTTCGTCGTATACGCACCGCTGCCCCTCGTCGTCCTCGCCGCGGCGGCGCGGCCGCTCGACCTGCTCGCCCTCGGCGAGGAGCCGGCGCGGTACCTCGGCGCGGATGTGCGAACGCTGAAGCGACTCGTCTATCTCGCCGCGTCGCTCTTGACCGCCGCCGCGGTCGCGGTTGCGGGCGTGATCGGCTTTGTCGGGCTGATCGTGCCGCACCTGTGCCGCCTCGTGTGGGGCCGGCTCCACCGCACGCTCTTCCCGACCGCGTTCCTCGCGGGCGGAGTCTTGCTCGCAGCGGCGGACACGCTGGCCCGCACCGTGGTGGCCCCGCGCGAGCTGCCGGTGGGCATCGTGACCGCCCTGCTGGGTGTCCCCGTGTTCGCCTTCCTGCTGCGTCGATGGACGGTGAGCTGATCCTCGCGGTCAGCGGCATCACGTGCCGCTACCCGGGCGCCCAGCGCGACATTCTCCTGGACGTCTCGCTCGAGGTGCGCGCGGGCGAGTTCCATGCCGTACTCGGGCCCAACGGCAGTGGCAAGACGACCCTCGTTCGCGTCGCCCTCGGCCTCATCCAGCCCAGCAAGGGGCAAGCGAACATCTTGGGGCGACCGGCGAGCGCTTGGGCACGCCGAGATCTCGCCCGAGTCGTGGGGGTGCTTCCGCAGCGCGAGGACAACCTGTTCCCGCAGCGCGTGCGCGAGACCGTGCTGCTCGGTCGATATCCCCATCTCTCGCTCTTCGGCGGCGTGCGCGCGGCGGACCAGGCTGCCGTCGAGCGGGCGCTCGTCGCCTGCGACGCGGCGGACCTGGCAGACCGTTGGCTCTGGACGCTCTCGGGCGGGGAATACCAACGGGTTCGGCTCGCGCGCGCCCTCGCCCAGGAACCAAGGCTGCTCGTGCTCGACGAGCCCACCACGTCGCTCGACCTGCGCCACGACATGGAGCTGTTCGAGCTGGTGCGCGGGCTGGTGGACGCGCACGGGCTCGGCGCGATCATGATCACACACCATGTGAACCTTGCCGCGCGCTTCGCTGATCGGGTGCTGTTGCTCGCCGGCGGGCGCGCGGCAGCCGGCGGAGCTCCGGCGCAAGTCCTCACCCGTGAGGTCGTCGAGCGCGTCTTCGCCTGGCCGGTTGCGATCACCCTGTTCGACGGCCGGCCCCAGATGACCCCCCTGCGCAAGAAGGAGGACCGCCCATGAGAGCGTCGCTTTGCGGGTTACCGCTGCTCCTGCTGCCCGTGCTGCTCGGCGGGCAGCAGCCCTCTGACACGGTGGAGCTGAACCCTGTGGTCGTGACCGCTACTCGCCTCCCACGGTCGGCTGCCGGCGTGCCGGCTGCGGTCACCGTACTACGTGGCGCGGATCTCCGCGAGCAGGGGATCCAGACGGTGTACGAGGCACTGCGGCAGGTGCCTGGGGCGACGGTCGTGCAGACCGGCTCCTTCGGCGGCCAGACCTCCTTGTTCCTGCGGGGGGGGCAGAGCAACTACGTCAAGGTGTTGGTCGATGGCGTCCCGGCGAACCAGCCCGGCGGTTCGTTCGATTTCGCGAACCTGACGACCGAAAGCGTCGAGCGCATCGAGGTGGTGCGTGGCCCGGCCAGCGTGCTGTACGGATCCGACGCCGTGACGGGAGTCGTCCAGATCTTCACACGGCGTGCCACGGCCGCAAGCCACACCGAGGCGACTGTGCGAGGCGGCACATACGGGACGTTGACGTGGGACGCCGAGGCCTCCGGCGGGAGCCACGCGGCCAACTACTCCGTCTCGATCTCCCGCTTCGCGAGTGACGGGCTGTACGCATTCAACAATCGGTATCGCAACACCGTGGTATCGGGCCTGGCGCGCGTCGCGCCGGATGACCGTACCGACGCGACGCTCACGCTCCGCTACGGTGACGACGTATTCCACTTTCCGACCAACGGCGCGGGAGTGCCCCTCGACCACAACCAGTTCAGCTACGGGAGCGGGCCGACCCTGGGGCTCGACCTCGGGCACTCCTTCAGCAGGCGGTTCGAGGCGCGCTTGCTCCTCGCCACCAACGAGACCAACAGCGGGTTCGACGACCGGCCCGACAGTACCGCGGACAGTTCCCGATTTCAGAATCTCGACGACTTGCGGCGATCCAGCGCCGACCTTCGGGCGAACCTGTACTTGCCCTCGGGCCCGGTCGTGACAGTAGGGACGGCGGTCGAGCAGGAGCGTGAGCGAAGCTTCAACGTTTGCCAGATGTCATTCGGCGATTGCAGCACGCTGCCGATCGACTCAGCGCGCTGGAACGCCGCCTTCTATGCGCAGGCCGTGACCGACGCCGGTGCCCGAATCAGCCTGACCACGGGCGTGCGCTTGGAAGACAACCAACGCTTCGGCACCTACGTCACTTACCGCCTGGGCGCGGTCTACCGCCTCGGGGACGGGACCCGTGTCCGGGCGACCGCCGGCAGCAGCTTCCGCGAGCCGAGTTTCTTTGAGAACTACTCGACCGGTTTCACCGTCGGCAACCCCGATCTGCAGCCCGAGCACTCCCGCAGCTGGGAGCTGGGCCTCGAGCAGTCGCTCGCCCGGGCTCGGGCGAGCCTCTCGGCGACGTTCTTCGACCAGCGCTTTGTCGATATGATCGACTACAACCCGAGCGCGGCGCCGGGCGCTCCGAATTACTACAACGTGGCGGCCGCCGACGCGAACGGCCTGGAGCTGGGCATACGCTTCACCCCGCCGGGACGGGCATCGGTGGCCGGCAGCTACACCTACCTCCACACCGAGGTCACCAACCCCGGCTTCGATCCGTCGTCCGGAGCGTTGCTAGCGGCCGGGCAGCCGCTCACGCGCCGGCCCAAGCACTCGGCGCGGCTCGACGCCGGCTATCGGCTGAGTGAGCACGGTGCCATGTCGCTCGCCGTCACGTACGTCGGCGACCGGCAGGATCAGGACTTCTCCACGTTCCCGTTTCCACGTGTGACGCTCTCCAACTACACGCGCATCGATCTGGGCGCCCAGCTCGACGTGCGGCGGCCGCGTGGCGGCGCCCCCGGTTTCGCCGTCTCGGCGCGCGTCGAGAACGTGCTCGATCACGCGTACGAGGAAGTGAAGAACTTCCCCGCCCGCGGTCGCACGGTGCTCTTGGGCGGGCGTCTCGCTTGGGCACGGTGATGGAGCGGCAGCCTGGGCGCACCGCGCTGCGGGAGGGTGAGATGCCGCAGCCTGTGCTCATGGCCTGGAGCGGCGGGAAGGACAGCGCTCTGGCCCTGCAGGAGGTGCTGCGGGACGAGCGCTATCGCGTGGTCGCGCTCGTGACCACGGTCACGGCCGGATACGACCGGATCAGCATGCACGGCGTGCGTCGCGGCTTGCTGCACCGGCAAGCGCACACCATCGGCCTGCCGCTCCACGAGGTCCTGATCCCGCGCGATGCTTCGAACGCGGACTACGAGCGGCAGATGGAGGCGACCCTCACGGCCGCTCGGACCCGGTTTGCGACGCTCGAGGCCGTGGTGTTCGGCGACCTGTTTCTCGCCGACATCCGCGCGTACCGAGAGCGGATGCTCGCTCGGATCGGGATGCGGGGACTGTTTCCGTTATGGCTCCGCGACACTCGGGCGCTCGCGGCCGACTGCGTGCGGCAAGGGTACAAGGCGGTGCTCGTCTGCGTGGACTCGCGCGCCCTGCCGGGGGCGTTCGCGGGGCGGGAGTACGACGCGGCGCTGCTCAACGACCTCCCACCCGGCATCGACCCCTGCGGAGAAAACGGAGAGTTTCACACGTTCGTGTATGCGGGACCGATCCTGCGCGCCCCGGTGCCGCATCGGCGCGGCGAAATCGTGGTGCGGGAGGGGCGGTTTGTGTATTGTGATCTGGAGGAGATTCCGACGCCATGAGACGACTCTGCCTGCTGGGACTGGCGCTCGCCGCCGGGTGCAGCGACGCGCTCGAGCAGACGAGCTCGTCTGGGCAGGTGATCGCCGTCGTGAACTCGAACCACACCGTCTCGTTTGTCGCGGCGGCGGATCTGTCGGTTCGCACGGTGGATTTGCAGGCGGGCGGCGCCGCGATCACTGCCGCGGGTCGCGGCAGCACCGTGCTCGTGCCGCTCGGTTCCGCCGACTCGGTGGCCGTGATCAACAACGCCGGCCTCTGCACGACCGGCCTGTGCGTGCGCCCGGTGGTCGTCTTCCCCCTTGCGCGTGGATCCGGCGCGACGGGTGTGGTGATCCAGGACGACTCGATCGCCTGGGTCGCGAACCCAAAGCTCAACACGGTTACGCGCCTCAATTTCCTCTCGGGTGACACGATCAGCGTTCACGTGGGCGTGTATCCGCAAGCCGTCGCCTTCGTGCGGGGCCGCCTCTTCGTTGCGAACGGCAACGTCGTGAATGGCGCTCCGGCGGGTCCGAGCTGGCTCAGCTCGCTCGGCGGCTTCTCGGCCGACTCGATTCCGCTGTCCGGGGCGAACGCTCGCTTTCTCGCCGTCGGCGACGACAGCCTGCTGTATGTGGTGAACGCCGGCCACCCGACGCGCGGCGACGGCAAGCTCTCTATCGTCGACCCGGCGTCTCGCACGGAGCTCGTGGTCATCAACGGGCTGGGCGAGTCCCCGGGCGCCGCGGCCTTTCATCCGTCGGGCCGAGTGCTGATCTCCTCTGCCAGTGAGGGAATCCTGGAGGTGAATACCTTGACGCGGTCCGTAACGCGGGGACCGGGGCAGGGCTTGAAGCCCGGCGGCGACGGCGTGACCGGGCTGGCGATCGATCAGGGGGGCCGGGTATACGCGCTCGATGCCGGTGCCTGTACCAGCCCCGGCGTCGTGCATGTGCTGTCGGCGCCGCCGGACTACGACGAGCTCCGGGCCGTCGCGGTGGGCGTATGCCCGTCCGCCACCGCGCTGGCGGTCGTGCCCTAGGCGCGCCGCTGCCGTTACCTTTGACCTCATGGCGCTCGTCACTACCCCCGCGGTCGTCCTCCAGACCTATCGCTACAGCGAAACCTCCAAGGTGGTGCGGCTCGCGACCCGTGACCTGGGCGTGCAGAGCGCGATCGCCAAGGGCGCGCTGCGGCCGAAGAGCCGCTTCGGCGCGGGGCTCGAGCTGCTGAGCGAGGGAACGGCGCAGCTCTACTTCCGCGAGACGCGCGAGCTGCACACGCTCGCCGCGTTCGATCTCGCCAACTTGCGGCGCGACCTGGCGGCCGAGGTCGGGCGGTTCGCGGGGGCGACGGCGCTCGCGGAGGTGATGCTCAAGATGGCGCCTCCGGCGCCACTCCCCGCGGCGTACGACACATTCACCACCGCGCTCGACGCGCTCGCAAGCGCGTCCCCGGAAGCGATCGACGTCGCCGGAGTGCGGGGAATCTGGCTGCTCCTGGGCGTACTGGGCTTCGAGCCGTCACTCGTGGCGTGCGTACGGGACGGCACCGCCATTGCCCCCGACGGCCAGGACCCTGTGCCGTTCAGCGTCGCCGACGGCGGCGTCGCTTGCCCCCACTGCACGCCGACCCAGCCGTTCACGCGGCTGCCACGGCAGGACTATCGCGACCTTCTCGCCCTGACCGACGCTCGGGAAGAGCTGCCCCGGCTCGACGCGCAGCACGCCGCCGCCCATCGCCGCCTCGTCGCCCGCTTCGTGCGCCACCACTTCGGCGAGACTGGCGCCCTCTCCGCCCTCGAATTCTGGGAGCGTCGCGCGTGGGCCTCAACGCCCCCCACTCCAGTCCCATCCGCCGCTTCGTAATCGGCACCGCCGGCCACATCGACCACGGCAAGACGGCGCTCGTAAAGGCCCTCACCGGGGTCGACACCGACCGGTGGGAGGAGGAAAAGCGCCGCGGGATCACGATCGACCTGGGTTTCGCCCCCCTGCCGCTCGACGACCAAGTTCAGGCCAGCGTGGTAGACGTCCCAGGGCACGAGGGGTTCGTCCGCAATATGCTCGCGGGGGCGACGGGCATCGACGTCGCCCTCCTCGTGGTCGCGGCCGACGAGGGAATCATGCCGCAGACGGAGGAGCACCTGGCCATCGTCGAGCTGCTCGGCGTGCCCCGCGGCATCCCCGTCATCACCAAGCGGGACCTGGTCGAGCCCGAGTGGCTCGACATGGTGCGGGCGGAGGTGAGCGAGCGCCTCAAGACGAGTCGGGTTCGCTGGGAGGATCCGGTCACCACGTCGGCGGTGACCGGGGAGGGATTGGATGGGCTCCGCTCGGCGTTACGGCAAGTCGCGGAAGACCTGATCGAGCGGCCGGGGGCGGACTTGTTCAGGCTGCCCATCGACCGGGTGTTCGCCGTGGCGGGAGCGGGTACGGTGGTCACCGGGTCCACCTGGAGCGGCACGGTGGCGGTAGGCGACGCCGTGCGGCTCTTGCCCCTCGAGCGCGAGGCGCGGGTGCGCTCCATCGAAGTGCACGGCCAGGCGGCGGACCGGGCGGTGCCCGGCCGGCGCACGGCGTTAGCACTGGTCGGAGTCGACAAGAGCGAGCTGGCGCGCGGCCATGTGGCGGTAACGGGGGCGGGCTGGCGCGCCACGACGATGCTCGACGCCGCCGTCGAGCTGCTCCCCGCAGCTCGCAAGCCGATCGCCTCTCGGACCCGGCTGCGCGTGCACCTCGGCACAGCCGAAGTACTGGCACGGGTGGTTCAGGTGCGGTCGATCGGGCCAGGCGAACGGGGCCTCGCGCGGCTGATCCTCGAGACCCCCCTGGTTGCCCGCGGTGGGGACCGGTTTGTGCTGCGGTCGTTTTCGCCCGTCACGACGATCGGCGGCGGGGTGGTGCTCGACCCCTTCCCGACGCCCCGGCCGCGGCTGCGCCAGCGACGCCTGGCGGCGGACCAGCAGACGGTCGAACGCTTGCGGCTGGTCGCCTTGGAGGCGGGGCTCGCCGGGGTGCCGGTGGCGAGCCTTTCCGTGCGGCTCGGGTTTCTTCCGGAGCGCGTGCCAGCCGTCATCGCGGCGACCACAGATCTCCTAACGGCGGGCGACACGGTCGTCGCGCTGGGAGTCGTGACGACCGAGGCGGCGCGCCTCGCCGACGTGCTGCGGCGTTACCACGAGGAGCATCCGCTCGATCCGGGGATGTCGCTCCAGGCCCTGCGAGCAGCGGCGGGAGCGCCCGCACCGCCGGCGGCCGTCGTCGATGCGGTGTTGGAGGTTGGCACCGGGGGGAGGGAGGGGAAGGCGAAGCTGGAGATCGTGGGGAGCGTGGCCCGGCTCGCGGGGTGGCGGCCCGCCTTCGACGCGCGCACCAGCGACTTGCGAGAGACGCTGACCCGCCGCCTGGTGGAAGCCCGCTGGCAGGTTCCGACGCTGGGGGAGCTGGAGCGCGAGTTCCCCGGGGCGCCGCTTCGGGCGCTGCTCGCGCACCTGGCGCGCGAGGGTGCGGCTGAGCAGATCGATCAGGAGCGCTACGCGGCGCGGCAGGCGCTGGACGCATTCCGGACGAGCCTCGAAGCCGCGCTCGCCGAGCTCGGCCAGGCGACCCCGGCCGAGTTGCGCGACCGCTTCGGTCTCACCCGCAAGTACTTGATCCCGCTGCTCGAATGGGCCGACCGCCGCGGCATCACACGCCGCGCCGGCGACGCCCGCGTGCTGGCCCGGTTGACAGCGGGGAAAGGCGGCCCGTAGTTTTCCGGCAAGCGCCCTAGAACGGTTCACTCGACAAGGAGTGCGGTCCCAAGGTTCTTTTCTCGTTCGCAGAAGGAGCGGTGGATGAAGCGGTACGCCTGGGCGGTGCTGGGGCTCGGGCTTTGGGCGGCGGGGCTGGGGGTGGCGGTGGGGCCGGCGTGGGGGCAGGAGCCCCGACCCACGGTAGAGCTCAAACAGAATTACCCGAACCCGTTCAACCCGGCGACCACGATCCCGTTCTCGCTGAACGGCGATCTGTTTGCCAATGGTCACCGGCCGAAGGTCTCACTGAAGGTCTACAACGTGCTCGCGCAGCTCGTGGCGGTGCCGATCCTGCAGGGGACGGGGGAGGCGCTCGACAACCTGGAGTTGAGCTGCTCGAGCGTCGACGGCTGCGCCTACAGCGCCTACTGGGACGGCAACGTCCGGAACACCACCCAGCAGGCGGCATCGGGCGTGTACATCTACCAGCTGGTCGTGGACGGGCAGCGCTTCACGAAAAAGATGATCATCATGAAGTGATTCAGCGTGGATGCTCGAGCACGATGTATCGCACGTCATCCTTGGCCATCTCCTTCAGCCACTGAATCAGGTCGCCGATTCGGCCGGGCGGCTCGATCCCCTTGCGGCCGATGAGCTTCCGTGCGACGCGCAGCACGCGGCCTTGCTGGCCGTACTCCGCGCTGTAAGTCCCGAACGCGCTGCGCGCCGTGATGTTGGGCGGCAGCTGTGCCCGCCAGCCGTCCGGCAGGGTCAGCTTGAGCTCGGCCGCTTCTTCGTGGGGCCCCGCCACGGCGGCGACATCGATGGGGAAGCGCCGGCGGCCGCGGGCTTCGAGCTCTGCCGCGACCCCCTTCACGTCGCCGTAGTTGTGAATCGGCAGCGTCAGAATGTCGCTGCTGCCGGACTGAGAAGTCGCCTGAGCCTCGCGGATCACCACCGCGATGCGGGGCTCCGCGCGCAGGTCGCGGCCGTCGAATAGCTCGAGGCTGTCACCCGTGGCTCCCGGGAACAGCATGTTCACCGCGGCGCGCGTGATGCGCTCCCGCTCCGTCGTCCCGAACGGCGTCGCGAACGTCTGCCGCATGCCGTACTGCTGGTCGCCCGCCGCAACGTGAACATAGCGACCGTGGAA
>WNGD01002998.1_pt1 | contig 26146 bp, 27 predicted proteins | sample 5400671 | NCBI WGS metagenome assembly WNGD01 (sample SAMN13153369, study PRJNA577476) | soil metagenome | isolation source: 40 cm soil or saprolite under grassland replicate 2 | place: USA:California | collected 2016-06-15
CAGGGCGACCTGCTCTACTACGTCATGCCCCACATCGCGGGCGAGTCGCTGCGCGCCCGCATCGCGCACGAGCGTGAGCTGCCGGTGGGCGACACGGTGCGCATCCTGCGCGACGTGTGCGATGCCCTCGCCTACGCGCACGGCCACGGCATCGTCCACCGCGACGTGAAGCCCGACAACGTGCTCCTCTCGGGGAAGCACGCGCTCGTCACCGACTTCGGCGTCGCTAAGGCGGTCGCGAGCTCGAGCGGCGCCACGGCGCTGACCTCGCTCGGCATGGCGCTCGGCACGCCGGCCTACATGGCGCCGGAGCAGGCCGCCGGAGATCCCGCGGTGGACCACCGCGCCGACCTGTACGCCGTCGGGGCGCTCGGCTACGAGCTGCTCACCGGGCGGACGCCGTTCGGCGGCTTGTCGCCCCAAGGCATGCTCGCGGCTCAGGTGACGACCACACCCGACCCGGTGACCCGCCACCGCGACACCGTGCCGCCCGCGCTCGCCGCGGTGATCATGCGCTGCCTCGCGAAGCACCCGGCGGACCGACCCCAGAGCGCCGAGGAGCTGGTGGGCCAGCTCGAGGCGATGGCGACGCCTACCGGTGGAATCACCCCGCACGAGGCCGAGATCTCCTCGGGCACTGCAGCCGCCATCCGCCGGGCGCACCCGGTCCGCGTCGCCACCCTGTTCGGCTTCGCCGCGCTCGGCGTGCTCACGCTCGCTTACCTGCTGGTGCACTTGCTCGGGCTCCCCGACTGGGCGTTCGTCGGAGCGGTGGGGCTCGCCGCCGCAGGCCTGCCCATCATGCTGTGGACCGGCGTGATCGAGCGGCGCCGGGCGCTGGCGGGGAGCACGGGGCGGGTGGCCGTGCCGGCGGGCGTGCACCGCTGGTTCACGTGGCGCCGGGCGCTGCTCGCCGGTGCGGCCGCGTTCGGGCTGCTCGGGCTCTGCACCGCGGCCTACACAGCGATGCGGCTGCTCGGAATCGGACCGGTCGGCACGCTGGTCGCGAGCGGTGTGCTCGCCCAGCGCGACCGGCTGGTGCTCGCCGATTTCGAGAACCGTACGGCGGACTCGACGTTAGGGCCGTCGCTCACGGAGGCCCTGCGGGTCGACCTCGCCCAATCGGGCGTGATCCGGCTGCTCGACGCGGCGGCGGTCGGGCAGGCGCTCGGACGAATGGGGCGCGCGCCGGCGGCGTCACTCGATCTGGCCCTGGCCCGCGAGCTCGCCCAGCGTGAAGGCGCGAAGGCGGTGGTGCACGGTCAAGTCGATCCGCTGGGCCGCGGCTACGTCGTGTCCGCCGTGCTGGTGTCCGCCGCGGACGGCGCCGCGCTCGTGTCCGTGCGCGAGACCGCGCAGGACGACGGTGCGATCATCGCCGCGGTGGACCGCCTGTCGCACCGCCTGCGCGAGCGGATCGGCGAGTCGCTCCGGACCATCCGCGCGAGCGAGCCGCTCGAGCAGGTCACCACGCGGTCGCTCGAGGCGCTGCGGAAGTACTCGCAGGGCGTCCGGGCCAGCGACGCGGCCGACATGGTGCGGGCCACCACGCTCTTGGAGGAAGCGATCGCCTTGGACACGACGTTCGCGATGGCGTACCGCAAGCTCGCGGTCGTGTTGAGCAACACGGGCGGCGCACCGTCGCGTATCGTCGCGGCCGCTACAAAGGCGTTCCGACATCGGGACCGGCTCACGCCGCTCGAGCGTGACTTGGCCGAGGCCTACTACTACACTCGGGTCGAGTACGATCCGACGAAAGTCGAGCTCGCGTACCGCGCGGCGCTCGAGCAGGACCCCGAGAACGGCGTGGCACTCAACAATCTGGCGCTGCACTTCAATGAGATGAGGAGATTCGCGGAGGCGGAATCGCTCACGGCCCGCGGCATGATCGTCGCTCCCACCCAGTGGGCGCTGTACCTCAACGCGATGCAGGCGCAGATCGGCCAGGGCAAGTTCGCCGACGCCGCGCGGACGGCCGCTCTGTTCGCGCGACGAGCTCCGGCAAACCCCATGGGTCGCATCGTACGCTGCTTCTTGGCGGCGGCGCAGCGTGACTATGACAGCGCCGAAGTCGAGACCCGGGCGCTGGCGCAGTCGACCCTGGACCCCACCTGGCAAGCGGCCGCGGCGGGTACACTGGGCGCGATCAACCTGGTGCGGGGGAAGCTCACGCTGGCCGAGACTCAGTTCCGCCGGGAGATGGCGGTCAACGAGCAGCGCGGCGTTCCGGGCAAATACCTCGGAGACGCGATCGAGCTCGCGGTGATCGACGTGCATTACCACAACTCACCCGATGCCGCGCGGCGCGAGGTGGAAGGGGCGCTGCGCCGGCACCCCCTCGCCTCCATTCCCGCCGCGGACCGGCCGTACGTCGGACTCGCTTGGCTTTACGCCCACCTAGGCCGGCCGGACCGTGCCAGGCAGCTCCTTGCCGAGTACGAGGCTGCGCTTCCCGAAGCCGTCCGGCGCAGCCAGCCGTTCCGCCACGGCGCCGTGGCCGAGATCGCGTTCGCGGAGGGGCGAGTCCAGGACGCGATCAAGTGGTATCGGGCCTGGTACGACGAGGATAGCTGCGCGGTATGCGGGTTGTACCTGTTGGCCCGCGCCTACGAGCGGGCCGGCGACCGTGACTCCGCCCTCGCCGTGTACGAGCGCGCCGTCACCACGCCCGGCTACACCCGCGCGCTCGAGGAGAGCGCCACGCTGGGGCCGACCTACCGCCGGCTCGGCGAGCTGTACCAGGAGCGGGGCGATACGACGCGGGCGCGAGACTATTACACCCGGTTCGTGGAACTATGGAAAGACGCGGACCCGGAACTGCAACCGGCGGTGAGGGACGTGCGGGCGCGTATCGTTCGACTGAGTCGGGAAACGGGAAACGAGAAACGGGAAAGGTGACTCAGACGCCACTCACGTTTCCCGTTTCCCCTTTCCCGTTTCCCGGCTTTTCTACCACTTTCCTAGAGTCACCGCAAACATCGCGATCAGCCCGAATCCCCCCGCGATCGTCGCGGCGAGGATCTGGCGTTTGCGGAGCCCCTGAAACGCTTCCGGCAGTCCGCCCCGCGCATCCACCTCGAGCCGCGCCAGCTTCGCCGCCGTCGGCACGCTGATCGTCACGGCGCCGAGCGCGCCCAGGATCCCCGCGATCATCATCACGCCCATCCAGCCCGGCACCGCGCCCTGCTTCATGTACGGCATGGCGAGGACGAGCCCCGAGAGCAGCACGGCCATGGCCCCCGGGCCCACGAGAATCCGCTGAATCGCCCCGATGAGTTTGTAGGCCGCCAGCCGTTCGGCCGGCGCAAAACCCTTGGCCGACACGCCGGCGACCATGGTAGCGATGCCGCCCCCCAACCAAAGGGTAAAACCCAATACATGCACCAGTAGCCAAAACCCACGCATGCGGGAGTCCTTTCCTAGATGCGAAGTTGCGTAGTAAGGCGCGTAGGCGCACAGGCGCGTAGTGGATTGTTATGCGCCTTACTCTCCGCCTCAGCCTCTTACGACCTCCGGTACCGGCTGCCGGCCCGCATAACCGGTTTCGAGTTCATGCCAATGGTCTATCCTGTCCTCGCCCTGTTTCCAGCACCAGAATATTTCCTTCCCGTCGAGCTTGCCGTAAAAGTCGACCAATCCCGGGTCGAATCCCTTGAACACGCAGCCGATCTGCTCGAGCTCGAGCAGGAAATCGTTGATGTGGCGCGCGATGTCGTCGATGCGGCCGCGCAGCGCGAGTTGCTCGGTCGACTCGCCCCATTCGGGTCGGGCCTGCGCGGCGACGAGCTCGTACTGCGCCACCAGATCGCGCCACTGGGGATGGAGAGCGATCAAGTCGGTCACGATCCGCTTCACCAAGGGGAGCGTCCGATTGGCTTCGGCGAGGGTGAAATACTTTCGGGGCACAGGGTAAAATCTACTAGGCGCGAAGTGGAGAGTAAGACGCACAGGCGCGTAGACGCGTGGCGGGTGGCAGGGGGTAGGAAATAGTTGGCACCGGAGCGCGGAAAAAAGATACTACTAGGGATGTTCTCAGGTATTATCGTGGCCCGCATAGCCCCCTTTCGAACCCTGAAGGTCTGGCAGCACGCGCAGCGACTCGCGATCGAGTGCGCCCGCGCGGCGAAGCGCTTTCCCGATGCCGATCAGAAGGTCCTGGCTGAGCAACTGCTCCGCGCGTCCAGCAGCGTCCCGCTCAATATCGCCGAAGGGAGCGCGAGGAAGGGCTCAAAGGAATTTCGTCGCTTTCTGGACGTAGCCCGAGGATCGCTCGCCGAAGTCGAAAGCGCTCTCGAGCTTGCGAAGGACCTGGAGTACATCGATGCTGCGGATTATTCCCGCTTGGATGCGATAGCGACTGAAACTGCGAAGACTCTTTGGGGTCTCTTGCGCAAAGTGGGAGACACGGCGATGCGCCACCCTACCCCCTAACCCCTCATTACCGCTACGCGCCTGCGCGCCTACGCGTCTTACTGTCCGTCTCAGACCTACTCTCGCACTATAACAATGCCCTGTATGAACTCCGGATGCGGAATAAACCCCACTACCCGTTTGTTTCCGTCCACCACGACGATCGTCGAGCGGATATGCGTGTCCTTTTCATCGAGCCGCTCGATCCTGTATCCCTCGAGCTCGGTATCGAGCGTCACCACCACCGTATCCTGGCGCGCATGCGTCTGCACCTTGCACGTCTTCGGGTCGTGCCCTGCCGCCACACAGTCCATGACGATGTCGCGATCGGAGATCGTGCCTAGGTAGCGCCGATCCTTGGGATTGTCCACCACCGGCACGACCGAGATGTCTTTGGCGCGCATCAACAACGCCACCTCGGCGCTGGTGGCGCCGGCGGCGGCCACGTACGGCTCCGGGATCATGATTTCGCGAGCGAGCATGGCGCGTAATGTATCAGCTATGTTCATGTTTGGGGGGTTGCCATGCCAATCACGGAACGCGAGCTGAAGGATCTGGTCGCGGCTGGGGTGATCGACGCCGGCACCGCCGAGCGCATCGCCACTCACCTCGCGGGCGCGGGCGCGGGCGCCGAGCGGCCCCGCTTCGATCTCACTCACACCGCTTATTACCTCGGTGCGCTCGTCGTGATGTCCGCACTGGGGTGGTTCATGAATGAGGCGTGGGCGCGCTACGGCGGCTGGGTGCTCACGGTCATCGCCGTCGCGTACGCGGCCGCGTTCACCGTGGCCGGGGAGTCCGTGTGGCGCAAGCCTGGTCTCCGGGAGCCCGGCGGACTGCTGTTCACCCTCGCGGTCTGGATGACGCCGCTCGCGGTGTTCGGGATCCAATACGCGCTGGGATGGTGGCCACGGGAAGCGCGGTCGAGCTATCAAGAGTATTACCCGCAAATCAGCGGCAGCTGGGTCGCCATGGAGGCGGCCACGATCGTGGCGGCCGCCGTGGCTCTGAAGCTGCGGCCGTTCCCGTTCCTCACCTTCCCGCTGGCCTTCGCGTTGTGGTTTCTGTCGCTCGATCTGGCCGCCCTGCTCATCGGGTCGCACGACCCCGTCGCATTCGAGCAGAAGCAGCTCATCACGCTGCTGTTCGGCGCCACCGTGCTTGGCGTCACCTATCTGCTCGACCGCCGTACGGACCAGGACTACGCCTTCTGGCTGTACCTGTTTGGTCTGGTCGCGTTCTGGGGTGCGCTAACCTATGACGGGGTGGGGAGCGTCGGGTACTGCCTCATAAACGTCGGACTCATGCTCGTGGCGGTGCTGCTGCAGCGCAAGACCTTCATGGTGTTCGGGGCGATCGGCGTGTACTCATACCTCGGCCACCTGGCATTCGACGTGTTCAGGAAGTCCTTGCTCTTCCCCGCGGCGCTGACCGCGCTGGGCATTGCGATCATCGCGGCCGGCGTGTGGTACCGAAGCCGCGAAGCCGCGGTGGAGGCAGCCCTGCTTCGCATCCTGCCGGGTGCGGTGCGCCGAACGCTGCCGCGCTACCGGGCGGCCTAGGCGAGCGCAGCGCGGGTCTTCCGGTACCCCGCCTCGAGATAGCGCTCGGCACCGTCCACCGCGAACGTCGCTTCCCGCTCCGCCACCGCGCGTACCATTACGAGCCGGGGCGCATCTTTGGGCCAATCAGCGATGGCGCGCTCCGTCTGTGCCGCCATCATGACACGGATCGCTTCGCCGTGCGCCCGCACCAGCGGCGGGATCGGAGCTTGCTTGGCAGCCGGCGGCTCGTCGAACCCGGGGCCCACGTCCACCGCCACCACTAGTTCCGCCGGGATCCGCCGCGCCACGTCGATCGGCACCACGGCCCGCAGGCCGCCGTCCCCCAGCCGACGTCCGTCGATCCCCTCGGGCGGCAAGTAGAGCGGCAGCGCACAGGAGGCGTACAACGCGTCGACGAGAGGGACGGCATCACCAAGGTGGACCGGGGCCGTGCCGGCATTGTGTAGGGGCGCAGCATGCTGCGCCCCTACGTCGTGCGATCCGGACATTCCGAGTTGCGCGCCGAACAGCACCAGCTCCCCCGAATCGAGGTCCGTCGCCGTGATCGTGAGGGGGATCTGCAGCTCCGCGAACCGCGTGGCGGGGACGAGCCGCGCAATCGTGCGCTTCAACGGCTCGGGCTTCAAGATGTTCCCGGCGAACACCCTCTTCGCGAGCGACCAGGCGTCGAGGGCCGCGAAGTCCTTCTTCTGGAGCGACAGCGCGATCTCGACCAGCCGGTCGTAGGTCGACCCGGCGGCGAAGGCGGCGCCGATCACCGCGCCCATCGAGGTGCCGATGATATGCGAAGGAGTCATGCCGGCTTCACGCAGCGCCTTCCACGCCCCCGCATGGGCAAGGGATTTTGCCCCACCACCCCCGAAAACCACCACCACCTTTGTCATTGCGGATTGTCGATTGCGGATTGCGGATTGGATGAACGATCGTCGAATCCGCAATCCGAAATCCGCAATCCGCAATTCTTATTCACCTGCCCCCGTATCGTATCTGCGATCCATGACCCGAGAGGCGCGCCGCTTGGCGGCTCGGTCGTATCTCCGCTTTTCATCGGGCGTCTCGGGTACGATCGGCGGCACCTGGGTCTCCGCTTTTCATCGGGCGTCTCGGGTACGATCGGCGGCACCTGGGTGGGCACGCCCTGCTCGTCGAGCGCGACGTAGGTCACGTAGCACGAGTTGGTGTGCCGCTTCACGCCTGTGAGCACGTTCTCGGCGATGATCTTGACGCCCACTTCCATCGACGAGCGGCCGGCGAAGTTGACGCGCGCGTACGCGGTCAAGAGCTCGCCCACGTGGATCGGCTCCTTGAAGTCCACCTTGTCGACCGATACGGTGACGCACGGCTTCGAGGCGTGGCGGATCGCGGCCACGGCGGCCACCCGGTCCACGAGCGACAGAACCACGCCCCCGAACACGTTCCCCATGATGTTCGCGTGCTGCGGCATCATCAGCTCGGACATGATCGTCTCCGAATCGCGGGGATGCTTGGGCTGCATCAGTAGTCCACCGGCCGCAGGTAGAACTCGCCGATCGCCGTCTGCGACATCATCGCCACGGTCGGGAGGCGGCGCTTCCAGTGGGTCGATTCGAGCCGCCCGGCGACTTTCGCCACTTCCTCCGGTGTGAATCCGCGCGCCACCACCTCCGCCGGCTTCATGCCGCGGATCAGGTAGTAGAGAATGCGATCGACCTTGTCGTAGCTGATGCCGTAGTCCCCCTCGGTCGTTTGCCCAGGGACCAGGTCGGGCGTGGGCGGCTTCCGGAGGATCACCTCGGGAACGCCCACGTGGCGCGCCAGGGCGCGCACCTGCGTCTTGAACAGGTCACCCAGCGGGTTCACGGGCGGCGTGTCGTCGGCGTGCCAAGTGAAGTAGCCGAGCAGCCGCTCCGACTTGTTGCTGGTCCCGATCGGTAGGGCTTTGTATTTCGCCGACAAATCGAACAGCACGATCATGCGCTCGCGCGCCATCACGTTGCCGCGGCGCGTAGGATCGGCGTCGCCGTTCTGTTCCACCTGGGAGAGATAGCCGTCCACCGCGGCGGTGATGTCGACCGTGACCGCCTGGATGCCGAGCGTCTGAGTCACGAGCTGCGCGTGATCGAGGCTCTCCGGGGAGGAGGTCCTGTACGGCATCCGCACGCCGATCACGTTCTCTTTACCGAGTGCTTCGACCGCGAGGAACGCCGTGAGCGACGAGTCCACACCGCCCGAGAGCCCCACGATCCCCTTGGTGAACCCGCGGCGCCGGACGACTTCGTCCTTGAGGAAGCTCGTCAGCCACCGGCGAGCCAGGTCCGCATCGATCTGCAGCGGGTCTCCTTCCTCCACCCCCCTCCCTACAACATGAATTGCGGATTGCGGATTGCGGATTGCGGATTGGCCGGACGCCCCGTTCGTCGCAGGGTCGAACTCCACTGCTCGCGCTTTCCGTTTCCCGCTTCCCGTTTCCCGTTTCCCGAGGTTTTTGATCAGATGCGGCAGATTGACCTCAAGGTCGGCTAGCAGGGGAGCTTCCGCTCTCGCGCTTGTGATCTCCTCGAAGTCGACATCGTAGGTCAGCACCGCTTCCTCGAACAAGGGCCCTCGCACCACGATCTCACCCGCCGGGCTCACGACCACCGAGCCGCCGGGGAAGCCCTTCCCACCCTCGAACCCCACCAGGCTTGCGAACGCCACCCACACGCCGTGCTCGTCCGCGATGCCCCGCAGAATGCGCTCCCACCGCACGACGCTCGCCGGCAGCCGCGTGCCTTCCTCGTCCATCCCCGTGCCGCGCGCCGGCGATGCGCTCGGCACGATCACGAGCTGGGCCCCCTGGAGCGCGGCGATCGTGCCCGCGAGCGAGTGCCACGCGTCCTCGCAGATCAGGATCGCAGCCCGACCCCACCTGGTGTCGAACGCCCGGATCTCGCGGCCGCGATCCACGAACCGCTCCTCATCGAACACCCCATAAGTCGGAAGGAACACTTTGCGGTGCACGTGCCGGATACCCGGTGCGGCGCTGCCGGATGAGGCGTGACCGGGTGAGGCGTTGCCGAGGGAGGCGTAAAGACAAGAGTTGTAAAAGTGGTTCTGGAAGACCTCGTAGAACCCGATGGCCACGTCCACGGGCGGGGCTCCCGCGGCCTCGTGCTCCACGGTGAGGTCGCGGAACAACGTCCCCGCCGTGACGGCCACGTCGCGCACCCCGCCCTCCACGAAGTAGCCCGACGTGGCGGTCTCGGGAAAGACCACCAGGTCCGCCGGCGGGTCGAGTTTGGCGATCTGCGCCAGCACGCCGCCGATCTTCTGGAGATTCGCGCCGTAGTCGCCCTTGGTGGGGCGGAGCTGCGCGATGGCGAGGCGGGGCATAGCCTAAAGATAGGGCGGCACAGGGCGGCAGGGGCGGCAAAGGGCTACGGCGCGCCTGCCGCCCTCTGCCGCCCATTGCCGCCGATTGCCGCCCAACTCAACCCGTACGCCCCCGCCAGCATCGCGAGCGCCGCGGCGACGAGTTTGGGTTGCGCCCGCGCCGTGCCCACGAGCAGCGCCGTGTATACCGCGACGAACAACAGGGGCACCCAAGGAAAGCCCGGCACGCTGAACGGCGCCGGCCCGTCGCGCGAGCGCAGCCGGAACAGCGCGATCACCGCCCAGGAGTCGATCACCAGGACCTGGACGATGGCCAGGCCCAGCAGCAGCTCGAAGGTCCCGGTGGCGGCGAGCGCGATGGCGAAGACGCCGATGGCGAGCATCGCAATCCACGGAGTTCCCCCCGCATTGACGCGGGCGAGCGCGGCAGGGGCGAGGCCGTCGCGCGCCAGGCCGAACAGGACGCGCGGTGTCACGAACACGTTCCCGTTCAAGGACGCGAGCACCACGAGCAGTGCCAGCCCGGCGACGAGCGCCCCACCCCGCGCCCCGACGAGCGTGCCCATGACGTCCGCGGCCACCAGGTTCGAGGCGGCGATCCGCTCGAGCGGCAGGACCTGGAGGAACGCGGCGTTGAGCGCCAGATAGAGGACGGCGGTAGCGACGAGCCCGCCCAACAGCACGCGCGGCAGCGTGCGGCTCGGGTCCACCACTTCGCCGGCGATCTTCGCGAGATCGGGGTAGCCGTAGTAGGTCCAGATGACGGGGTGTGCGGCCAGCGCGACCGCGACCCATACACCCCAGCCCACCGGCGCGCCGGGGAGCCCACCGTGCCAGCCCGCCCCCGTCCCCCGCGCGAACGCGATCACCACCACGCCGCCCAGCGCCAGCAGCTTCGCCGCGGTCACGACGTTCTGCACCCACCGCCCCGACGCGACGCCCACCACGTTGATCGTGGTGAACAGCGCGACCAGTCCCGCGCCGAGCGGCGCGGTGAGCGCGGAGGGCCAGCCGGAGAGCCGCACCAGGAACTCCCCCGCGGCCACGCCGATCGCGGCGATCGCCACGCCGTTAGTGCCCAGGGCCTCGACCCAGCCCACCACGAAGCCGGCGCGGGAGCCGAACGCCTCGCGCACGAAGGCGTACTTGCCGGCGGCACGAGGTTGCCGCGTGGTGAGCTCGGCGAAGCACAGTGCGCCGAGGAACGCCAGTCCGGCGCCCAGCACCCAGACCACGAAGGTGAGCCCCGGGCGGCCGAGGCGCGCGGCAACGATGCCCGGCGTGCGGAATATCCCGGCGCCGACGGTCATCCCCACTACCATGGCCAGTCCGTCGGCCAGCCGCAGCGAGCGCTTGAGGTCGGTCATACAGGACGGGGCGTGTGCACGGAACGGGAATGTGCACGGAAAAATGCAGGGGCGCAGCATGCTGCGCCCCTACATGACAACACCGCGGATCTTTAGCTGTTATGGCCTGCGGCGCGACCCTCCGCCGCTGTTGCCGTGGTTCCCGCCCCCGCCCCCGCCCCCCCCGCCCCCACCGCCCCGGTTCGCCGGAGCAGCTCGCCCGCCGCGGTCACCACCACCCGAACCACCCGAACCACCTGACGCACGCGGGGCGCTCCGCTCACCGCCGCCGCGCCGCTCCGGAGCGGCCTGCCCGCCGTCACCATTCCCGCCTCCACCCCCGCCCCGCCGCTCGGGCTCGCGCGCCGTGGGCGTAGCGCGGTCGGGACGATCGCCGCGGTCGCGCACCGGGAACGTCGCGGGCCGGTCGCGGCCGTCACGCTGCATCGCATCGCGCTCGCGCACCGGCGTCGCGTCGGGGCGCCGACGCGTGGCCAGCGCGCCATCGGGGACGCGGAACCTGGGGCCCACGCCACCTGCGGTGTTGGCGCCGGCCCGGTTCCTGAAGGGGATCTGGAAGCTGGTACCCGCGCGCACGCGGTTGATGAACAGGCCGCGAGGGCGGTTATAGAACCGCTGTCCGCCGCCATAGAAGATGAACGGCCGATACCCGAACCCGAACGCAAAGCTGTTGCGGTACGGTGCGTAGAAGAACGGATCGTAGCAGAGGAATGGATCGTAGTAGAATGGGTCGTAGCACATGCTATACAAGCCGTACCGGTACGGCGAGCCCCAACCGTAGCCGAACCCCACCGCCGTGTAGTGGGGATAGTACGAGTCGTAGTAGGCCCGCGCCGACGCGACCACGTACGTGACGCCGTCGTAGTCGAAGCGCCCCTCTGTGGTCATCCGCTGCACCATGTCGAGCAGCGCCGCTTCCTTGTCGTCCCCCGCTTGACGCGCGTCGAGCACGCGATAGTCCCAGTGGTCGCCGCGCACGAAGTCGTCGAACTTGAACGGCGTGGTCGACCGGGCGGCGAGCACCAGCCCGGAGCCCTCGCGATCGTCCACGAAGAACGCTTCGCGATCGCCCCGGCCGCGCACCTCGACGGTCTCGTGGCCGCGCACGAAGTTGTCGTTGGACGGGTCGAGCGGGAACAGCACCCGCACGCGCCCCTCGGCGTCGGCGCGGAGCACGACCAAATAGCCGTCGTCGGCCAACTTCACGTTGACCCGGGCCTTGTCGCCGCGCTGGAAATAGTTGTCGTGATTGAGCCAAACTTTGACCGGTGGATCGTCGGTCGCGGAAACGACGAGCGAAATCAGCAGTGGGAGCATCATGGGACCATCCTCTATATACCTATCCAGGCTAACAGATCAAGAACCATGCCGGTTTCAAGTTGACCGCCCGCGCCCCGCAGCTGTTAAGCGCCACCGATTGTGACCCCCTTTGGAGACACGACCTGTCTCCTATCGAGACGGCTCCTTTCCCGCATCCGGCACGAACAGGCTTTGGCCGAACCGCGCCGTGCCGAAGTCACCGATGAGGCGTTGCGCCTCCGGAGACACCAGGAAGTCCGCGAACGCCCGGCCGCCTCGGACGTTGATCCGCGGGGCGTTTTTGGGATTCAACTCGAGCACGTGATAGACGTTGTACAGTCGCGGGTCTCCCTCGACTACCGGCACGAGCTGGAGCTTATCGCGCCACGCCAGATACGTCGCCCGATCGGTGATTGTGTAAGCCCGTTTCTGGTCGGTCATCTGCAGCGTCTCGCCCATGCCGTGTCCGGACTCGGTGTACCAGCCATCCGCGCGCGGCTGGATTCCGGTGAGGCGCCACAGCTTCTGCTCCAACTGGTGGGTCCCCGATTGATCCCCGCGGGAGACGAATGGGGCCTCGCGCTGCGCGATCCGCTGCAGCGCGGCGACGGGGTCGGTCATGCCGCGCAGACCCGCCGGATCACCGGGAGGACCGACGAACAGGAAGTCGTTGTGCATGACGAGGCGACGGCTCACGAAGTAGCCGCTATCGACCAGCGCGCGCTCCGCGTCCGGCGCGTGCGACAACACCACGTCCGCGTCCCCGCGCCGGCCCATCGCGAGCGCCTGGCCGCTGCCCACGGCGATCACCTTCACGCTGTAGCGGGTTTGTCGCTCGAACACCGGCAGCAGACTGTCGAGCAGCCCGGCGTCGCGGGTGGAGGTGGTGGTGGCGAGGATGACGTCGTGGGATTGGGCGGCAACGGGCGGCAACGGGCGGCAAGGGGCGGCAAGTAGAGCCGCGGCGAGGGCGAACTCCGTTACACCGTGCCGCCCTCTGCCGCCTTCTACCGCCCTCTGCCGCCCTTCCATCACCACCGCGCCTGCATCTGTACGATGACCCGGTTGTTGCTCACGGCCGGGCCCTGCTCGTCGAACACCGTGTACTCGAGCTGCAGCTTCAGGTCGTCGCCCGAGAAGAAGTACTGTGCCGCGCCGCTGTAGCCCGTGATCCGGTTTGCTCCCGCACGGTCGTTCGGGTCGAATTGCTGCACGCGGCCGACGAGCTGGAGCCGCTTGGGCACGACGCCATAAGCGCCGAGGGCGTACCAGCCGAGCGTGGTCACGTCGGCGCTGGAGCGGTGTCGAGCGAGAAACTCGCCCCGTAGGGCGAGACGGCCCCGCTCGACCCAACCCTCGGCATCCCAGGTGGTAGTGTCGGGTTTCGCGGCGGCGGACACGCCCAGCCAGGCGCCCTTGGCGGCGCGGACGACGGCGCGTCCCACGTAGAGGAATCGCTTGTCCCGGTTCGCGGCGTGGTTCACCCCGTCGCCGTTGAAGACCCCGCCCTGGAGCGCCAACGCCCCGGCGGTGTTCCACTCGAGCTTGACGCCCACATCGCGGTTGGGCGAGAGCGAGTCGACCGCCATGGAGCGCTCCGGCAGCTCGAACGCGGTCGATGAGCGGATGAACTCGGCCGAGAGCGGGGTCTTCGACTGGCCGATCGTGGCGACCCAAAGTCGATGCGTGAGGGCGAGGTACAGATCGGTCGCGCCGAGGGTCGCCGCCGTCGCGCCCGTGCCGCCGCTCCGCAGCTCAGCCTGCACCTTGTAGCTCGCCCAGGGCGTGAGGTTGCCTTGCGCGCCGACGCGGACGCGCCGGAGGAAGAACACCGCCGAGTCGCCGATCGACTGGAAGCGGGCCTGGACGTACCCGCTGAGCTTCGGGGTGGTGGAGACTGGTGCCGGCGACTGCGCCGACAGTCGCGGGGCCGAGCACACTGTCAGGACGGCGATGGCGAAGTACGAGCGCATGGGCGGCCAAACTAGCCATCGACCTACCGATAGGCAATACGGTGCCTATCGGCGCACGATCTTTCGAAATGCGACGTCGCTCAGGCGCACGGCTTCGCGCCGCCACCGCGCGAACAGCTTCACGAGTCGTCGAGCCTGCGGGGTGAGGCGGGCGCCGCCGCGGCTCGAGCCACCGCGCGTCGTGGCCAGCACCTTGGCGCCGAGCACCCGCTCCATCTCGCGGATGCGATTGAGGCAGGTGCGATAGCTCCAGCCCACTTCCCGCCCCGCCGCCCGGATCGTCCCGACGCGATCCACGGCGTCGAGAAAGTGCAGGTAGCGCGGCCCCATGAGAAACGCCCCGTCCCAGTCGAGCCACAGCTTGTGGTGGGGCTTCAAATGAGCGCGCAGCGAGGGGCGGCGAGTCGAGGCCATACCGGGCGGTACGAGGTAGATTGAGCGGGGAAAGCTAGCCCCCTCGATTCCCATGAGCCAACTCCTCGACGCCATCAGCGGCGTCCCCAACGCCTGCGAGCCGATCCCCGGGATCGTGACGGGAGGGCAGCCCGCGCCGGAGCATCTGGCGGCGCTGAAGCGCGCCGGATGCGCGGTGGTGATCGATCTCCGGGAAGCGATGGAGCCGCGCCCGTTCAAGACGCCCGACGCCCTCGTCCAGGCGGGACTCGAGTACCTGAGCATCCCGGTGGGGCACGGCGCGGTGAGCGACGCCACCTTCAGCGGCGTGGTGGACGCCGTGCGCGAGCTCGCGGGCAAGCGGCCGGCGTTTGTGCATTGCAGCAGTGGCAATCGAGTCGGGGCCGCCCTGCTTCCTTACTTCATGCTGGAGCAGGGGCTGGAAGAGGAGGACGCCGTCGCTGAGGCGATGCGGGTCGGACTGCGCAGCGCCGAGCTGATGGAGCGGGCGCTCGAATACGTCAGAAGCCGGCAGGGGATCTAGGTTCTATGCCAGTACATCCGCATCTCGGAGATCTTCCCGTCTTTGGTCTCGCAGAAGATCGCCCCGCGGGCGTCCACCCATTCCCCGCTGCGGCGCCGGCGGTAGGTGCACCGGAACTCGGCCGCGAACCACGGGCCCGCGACGAACAGCTCGCCGGCCTTGAACGTCACATCAGCCTGGTTCTGCGGGACGTCCTTCCAGTACGCGCGGATCGCGTCGAGGCCGGCGCTCTTGGCGCTGAACGGGGTCTCGAGAAACACGGCATCGGGGGCGAAGACGGCGGCGATCTCATCCACGGCGCCGCGCTCCCACCCGCGGCCAAACGTATCCAGCAACTCACGATAGGCGTCGGCCATGGCGCCCAATATACGCGAAATCTGGAACCGCCGGTCGGGACGTATGGTAGACGGGAGCAGCCGCGGGTCGCTCCCTCGGTTCTCGCAGGTTCCTCGTACCACACACAGGAGGATGAACGATGATGAAGCGCATCCTCGCCACCACCGCCGTATTGGCCTTCTGCGCGCTGCCGCTCGCGGCGCAGGCCCACGCGATGACGGCGGGCGACGAGATGACGATCACCGGTCAGGTGGTCGACTTGAACTGCAACACGACGAACGGCGCGTCCGGCCCGGGCCACAAGGCATGCGCCCAGGCGTGCGCCAAAGCGGGCGTGCCCCTTGGCCTGCTCTCGAGCGACGGTACGATGTATTTGCCGGTGAGCTCGAAGCCGGGCGATCCGCAGAACTCGAAGCTCCTGCCCTACGCGGAGACCAAGGTGAAGGTGACGGGCACGCATCACCTCGTCAGCGGCCTGCACACCATCGAGATCAAGACGGTCTCGGCCGCGTCCTGATGCGCCGGGTGTTGGGGGGCGGGGCCGCCCTGCTCCTGGCGCTCATCGCCTGCCGCCCCCCAGCGCCCCGCTTCACCCTCCTCTTCCTCGGCCGCTCCCCGGCCGCGTCCCTGGGCGGCCTGTCGTGGGCGCCCGATCCCGAGCATGGCCGGCTCGTCGCCTTCGATGGCGACCTGCGGGTCACCCGCTGGATCACGAATCCCCGCCTCGCCACGCCGATGGCCGTCACGCCGCTCGGCCGCTCGGAGCTGCTCGTCACCGAGCGCACCGGCGAGGGAGTGGTGGTCGACACCGCGGGGGAGGGCCGCGTGGTGCGCGAATGGGAGAGCCCGGACGTCGCGTCGCTGTACGCCGCGGGCGCGGGGCGGGTGGCAGCGACCCGTTCCCCGTACTACGTGCCCCAGCTCAGCGCGCCCGAGCCCGACACGGCGCCCCTGATCCGGATGCTCGATACCCTGGGGCGTCCCACAGGCGGACTCGCCACCATCCGCCGGCCCGCGACGCCGTTGCTCGACTACGTGGTGAACGCGGGCGCCGTGGCCGTGGGGCCGGATGGGGCGGTGTACTACGCGCCCCTGGTGCGCGACGAGATCCGAAAGTACACGCCCGGGGGCCAGGTCTCCTGGACCACGAAGCGCGGGCTGTTCCGGGGCGGGAGCGAGCCCGATCCCGAGTTTCTCCCCGCCAAGGGCGCCGACCTGCGGCTCAAGAAGGCGCTCGTGAACGTCGCGCTCGCTGTCGGCCCCCCCCTCCCGCCCCCGTCCGGCGCCCGGCTGTACGCGCTCGGCTCCGACGATTCCGCCGCGACGCGGCTGCGGGTGGACGTGCTCGACCTGGCGACCGGCGCGATCGTCGCGACCCGGCACCTCGGTCCCCGCGAGACGGCGGTGGCGGTGGACGCGAGCGGCGGGCTCGCCGTGTTCGACACCGATTCACTGGTCGCAAGCGCCGACGGCTCCGCACCCGATACGAGAGAGCCGTTCGGTCCCGCGTTCGCGCTGCCCGACCTCGGGGGCGACACGGTCACCCTGGCCCGGTTCCGAGGCAAGGTGACGCTGGTCAACTTCTGGGCGTCGTGGTGCGACCCCTGCCGCGAGGAGTTCCCCCACATGGCCGAGCTGTACCACGAGTTCGACCGCAAGGACTTCGAGATCGCGGGCGTGTCGGACGACGTGGACTCGGGGCTTATGCTGGCGTTCGTGCGAAAGTACCGGCCGCCGTTCCCCATCCTGGTGGGGGGCGGCCGCATGAAGCAGATTTATCACTATCGCGGCCTGCCCTATTCCGTGCTGCTCGACCGGCAGGGTCGCGTGATCGAGCGGATCTTCGGGTTCGGCGGAGCGGAGGAGTTCCGGAAGCTGCGCCAGACTATTGCAAACGAGGTGCGTGCTCCCTAGCGTTTAGCAGTGAACGCCCAGACTGCTCCCCGCTCCCCGCTCCCCGTCATTATCGACACCGACCCCGGCATCGACGACATGCTGGCGCTGCTGTTGGCGCTGGCGTCGCCGGAGCTCGACGTCCGGGGCATCTCCGTGTCCTACGGCAATACGGTGGTAGAAAACGCGTTCCGGAACGCCGTCGCGATCCTGCGTCGCGCTGGCAAGCGCTCGACGCTCGCCGTGGGCGCGCGGCGCCCGCTCAAGCGGCCGCTCGCGGTGGCGCGCGATACGCACGGCGAGTCGGGCCTGGGATACGCGGAGTTGCCGCCCGCGGGCGTGATCCTCGACTTCGTGAAGTCGCTCGACCGCCTGCTCGCCGAGCTGCCGGATCCCGTCACGCTGGTGACGCTCGGCCCGGTGACGAGCCTCGCACTCGCGTTACGCCGGGATCCAGAGATGGTGCGGGCCAAGGTCGCGCGGCACATCGCGATGATCGGCAACGTCGGCGCCAAGGGGAACACGACCCGGTACGCCGAGTTCAACGCGTGGTGCGACCCCGAGGCGCTCGACATCGTGCTCCGCGCCGAGCTGCCGACCGAGATGGTGGGCCTCGACGTGACCCGCGAGATGGTGCTCGCCCCCCACGAGACGACGCGGCTGCAGCACGCCGGGGCGCCACAGGCGCGCTGGATCAATGATGCGCTCCGCTTCTACTTCGAGTTCCACAAGCAGCAGGAGGGGCTGGACGGCTGCATCGTGAACGACGTGCTGCCGATCGCGGCACTCGTGAGGCCGGCGGCGCTCAGTTTCGAGGAGCAGCGGCTGGTGGTGGACCTGGAGGAGGGGGAGCACCGAGGTCACACGCGGATCGATCCGCACGGCCCGCGCGTGAAGGTGGCCACGCGGGTGGACGTGGCGTTAGTGCGTCCCCTCCTGTCGGAGCGGGTGTTCCGCTGGGCGGTGCACCAGACGACGACGCCTATCGTATCACAGGAGGCGGTCGTGTGACGACCATGCCCCGGAAAGTTACGGTGATCGGCGCGGGCGACATCGGCTGCGGCTGGGCGGCCCTGTGCGCGTCGGCAGGCTGGCCGGTGACCGTGTTCGACGCCACCGCGCACGGGCTGGAGCGCGCCGCCGCCGAAGTGCCGCGCCGCACCCGCGCGCTGGTAGCGCTGGAGCGCGCGACCCAGGGGATCGTCGAGCGCGGCTTGCTCGAGTTCACGCAGGCGCGCAGCCTGCTTCAGGCCGTCCAGGACGCCGACTGGGTGATCGAGGCGATCCCCGAGGACGCGATCGCGAAGCAGAAGCTGTTCGGGTCGATCGAGCAGGTGGCGACTCCCGACACGCTGCTCACCAGCTCCTCGAGCGGCATCCCCCCCGCCGAGATCTTCGCGCGCTGCCGCCGCCAGGACCGCTGCCTGGTCGCACACCCGTTGAACCCGCCCGAGCTGATTCCCCTGGTCGAAGTCGTGCCGGCGGCGCGCACCAGCGCGGCTGCCGTGGTGCGCGCACAGGAGTACCTGCGCGCCCTCGGCCGGATGCCGATCCTGCTCAAGAAGGCGATCCCGGGTTACGTGGTGGGACGGATTACCGCCGCGGTGTGGCGACAGTGTATCGATCTGGTCTTGGAGGGTGTGATCGACGTGGACCAGCTCGACCGCGCCGTTTCACTCGGCCCCGCGCTCGGCTGGGCGGCGGCCGGCCCGCATCTGACGTATCACTTGGCCGCCGGTGACGGGGGCGTCACTCTATTTCTGCAGCAGCTGCTCGGGACCTTCGAGAGCTGGTGGGGAGAGCTCGCCACGTGGCAGCGGCTCGAGCCCGAGCAGCAGCGCACGTTGATCCACAGCATCGAGCGGGCTTATAAAAGCAACATCGAGCAACTGAGAGAGGCCCGCGATCGCAGGTTGGGGGCGATCCTGAGGGTGCTTGAACAAGCGAGAACCGGGTAAGACGTCGCACAAAGACGTCAAGCAAATGCGTCACGCAGAGACGTCACGCGAAGACGTATTCGTGATACGTCGTTGTGATACGCCTTTGTGTTACGTCTTTGTGCTACGTTTTATTTCTTCTCTGCTCTCACCATCAAGATGGGAATCGTCGTCTGATGTCGTAATGCTGTCGCGGTGCTGCCCTTGACCACATCCCCCAGCAGCCGATGGCCGTGCGTGGCCATGGCAATCAGGTCGCAACGCTCCCGCTCGGCCGCGGCGGCGATCTCCTTCGCCGGGTCACCGGCGGCGAGGACCGCATCGACGTTCAGACCCTCCGCTTCGAGCCGGGCGCTCACGTCTTCCAGGTAGGCGCGATCGTCGCGCATTTCTTCCGATTCGCGCAGGTCGAGCTCTTTGATGTTCCGTGCCACCCACCCGTCCGCCACGTGCACGAGGACGAGCGCCGAGCCCAGGCGCTTGGCCAACCCGCGCACGTGGGCGAGGATCGTCTCGTCGGCGGGGGAGTGCTCGAGCGGGACGAGGATGCGGGTGTACATCAACCGAGCCAGCCGCGGAACGTCTGGGCGAGGAGCCAGGCGTTGAGGCCCGCGATCACGACGGCCACGAAGTAGGCCAGCACTTTGACCCAGGTGGCGTTCACGAACTCGCCCATCTTCAGACGATCGGAAGTGAACCACACGAGCGGGAACACCGCGAACGACAACTGCAGGCTGAGGATCACCTGGCTCAAGATGAGGAGCTTGGCGGTACCGCTCTCCCCGAAGAAGATAGCCGTGAGTGCCGCCGGCACAATCGCGATGAGACGCGTGATGAGCCGCCGCAACCACGGGCGGATCCGGATGTTCAGAAAGCCCTCCATCACGATCTGACCCGCGAGCGTCCCCGTGAGCGTCGAGTTCTGCCCCGACGCGAGCAGCGCCAGGGCGAACACGGCGCTCGCCCCCGCGACGCCGAGCAACGGCGAAAGCAGCTGGTAGGCTTCCTGGATCTCGGCGACGCCGGTGTGCCCGGCGCGATGGAAGGTGGCGGCGGCGACGATCAGGATCGCCGCGTTGATGAACAGGGCGAAGCTGAGCGCGACGGTCGAATCGAGAAACGCGTACTTCACCGCCATCCGCTTGCCCGCCGGGGTCTCCTCGTACGCTCGGGTCTGCACCACGGACGAATGCAAATACAGGTTGTGCGGCATCACCGTGGCACCGAGGATCCCAATGGCGATGTACAGCTTGTTGGGGTCGGCGAGGATGGAAGGGGTCGGCAGGAAGCCTCCGACGACGGCGCCCAGGTCGGGGTGCGAAATGACGATCTCGAACAGGAAGCAGCCCGCGATGGTCGCGATCAGCGCCACGACGAGCGCCTCGAGCAACCGGAAGCCCTTGTGCTGTAGGAACAGCACGATCAGCACATCGAGCGCCGTGATCGCGATGCCCCACGGCAGGGGAATCCCGAACAGCAGGTTCAGCCCGATCGCCGACCCGATCACCTCGGCCAGGTCGCATGCGGCGATCGCCACCTCGCACAGCACCCAGAGGCCGAGCGTGGTCGGGCGCGAGAAGTGGTCGCGACACGCCTGCGCCAGATCGCGCCCGGTCACGATGCCCAGCTTCGCGGCGAGCCCCTGCAGCAGGATCGCCATCAGGTTCGACACGAGGACGACCGAGAGCAGCGCGTACCCGAAGCGCGAGCCGCCCGCGAGATCCGTGGCCCAGTTGCCGGGGTCCATGTAGCCCACGGCCACCAGGTAGCCCGGGCCAGCGAACGCCAGCGCCTTGCGCCACCACGCGCCCGTGCTGACGGGAACGGTGCGATAGACTTCGGCCAGGCTGGGCGCGAGACGCGGTCGCCGCCATCCCGGCTCCGGGACGGCGAGAGGAAGATCGGCCTGGGGCGCCGCCATCAGTGACTCCTGCTGCGGAAGGGATGCTCGAAGCTCAGATACAGGAGTACCGCGTCGTCACCCGCGCTCGGGCCCAGGCCGATCGGGAACGCGATCCCCGGCACAATCTGCAAGCCGCTGGAAAAGTTGTACGCCCACCGGATCCCGGGACTGATCGACAGACCGTCGCTTGCAGCCGTGCGGCCGGGACCGGTCACCGCCTCTGCCCGCGTCCACACGATTTCGAGCAGGGCGTTGAAGGTCGGCCGCGCCAGCCACACGAGGCTCGCGCCGAGGTTGTACGCCACCGTCGTCGCCTTGTCACCGACTGCGTTCTTGGCCGAGGGTGTGACGGTGCCGCCGGCATTCCAGTGTGTGACCACCTTGCTCGCGACGACCACGCTGGCCGGCACGTTCACCTGCACACCGAGCGTACCCGCACCGAGATCCGATTTGGCGCGCCCGGTCGGGAGGAGCAGGGACAACCGCGGCGCGACCGAGAGCCGCTCGGCCTCGGTCAGCTGAAACCGATAGTTGACTGCCACGTCGCCGAGGCCCGTCGCGACCGACGCACCGTCGTGGATTCGCTGAATCGGCAGCGTGAAACTCAGCTGGTGGGTCCGGCCGAACAGCGGCCATTCCTGGGTGAAGCTGTAGGCCCACGCGTCGGCACCGCGGAACAGCTGGAACGCGCTGATGTGCTGCACGACGCCGGGTTCCTGATTGTAGGCCTCTTCCACCAGGAAGCTGTTGTCGGAGATGGAGGGCGGAGCCGCCTGGCCCTGGGCGCCGGTAGGCGTTGACGCCACCGCCAGCAGGACGCCGAGGTAGATCGAAGACCTCCCGCTCATGCGCCGATCTCCTGGCACAACAGGAGCTGCGCCAGCTCACGCCCCACCACCCGCGGATCCCCGGATGGCACCAGGGCGACGGTCGTGGGGCCGTTGAACGGCTGCCGCTCGCTCACGGTGAGCAGCACGCCGGGGGTGAGCCCCTGCTCCGCGAAGTAGCGCAGGCGCGCGGCATCCTGCGTCCCCACCTGCCGCAGCTCGAGCTTCGTGCCGACCCGTGCGTCGGCGAGCGCGACCAGCTCCGCTTCTTCGATGTCACCGGCCGCCGTGGGTATCGGATCGCCGTGCGGGTCGTAATGAGGCTGTCCCAGCGCGCTCGCCATCCGCTCGATCAGGTCATCCGACACGGCGTGTTCGAGCCGCTCCGCTTCGCCGTGCACACCACCCCAGTCGTAGCCCAGGTGCTGCGTGAGATAGAGCTCGAGGATTCGGTGCCGGCGGATCATCCGAAGCGCCGCGCGCCGCCCCTGCGAGGTGAGTTGCACGCCCCGGTAGGGGACATGCTCGATCAGCCCCATTTCCGAGAGCCGCTTCACCATGCCGCTGACCGACGGCGAGGAGACGTCGAGCATGGCGGCGATGTCGCTGGTCGCGGCGAAGCCGCCCTGGCTCGAGAGATGGTAGATCGCCTTGAGGTAGTCCTCCACGGACCGTGTCAGTGGAGGGTTGGGATCGCGTAACGCTGGCTGCATGCCGAATCTCCCTGCCGCGGCGGCAGGTATTAGCTGCCAGGTATCAAGCGCTAGGGCAACGATTTGACTTCTGATACCAGAACATACTTAGTCTATACTAATTATATGATGCTGTCAAGCGAATATGTGGATTTCGAGAGGCTATAAGTTGGGCGTGAAACTGCTCATGAGATCGACGAACGGCGTGAGAATCCGCTCCGTCATCCCCCAAATCAGGTCATCGTCGACCAGATAGGCCGGGAAAGTCCGCACTGCGCCGCGCAGCGTCAGGGTCACCTCGCGTCGCACGCCCGGCTCCGAGAGTCGCCTGAGCGGCAGCCAGAAGGCGCGTTGCACCTCGTCGCTCGGGACGAGCGCGGTGCGTTGGGCCAGCCCGAAGACGAACGGCCGCACGACCACAGGCGGCAGGGTCGACGTGCGGGGATAGAGATCGTCCAACACGCCCAGCCGCTCCGCGCCCGACAAGTCCACTCCCGTCTCCTCGCGGGTCTCCCGCACCGCCGTCGCGAACAGGTCCCCGTCGCCGACGTCGTACCGGCCGCCCGGGAGCGCGATTTGACCGGACCACGGGTCGTCGGCGCGCTCGGCGCGTCGGATGAGCAGGATCTCGAGACCCTGCGGGCCTTCCAGCAGGACCAGGGCGACCGCGGCGGGGCGGGCGTCTGGCGCATCAGCCACTTGGGGGCGGTGGTCTCGCAACGCCCGACGGACCGTTGCGAGCGTGTTCACACCAGGTGTTTCGCCAGCCACTGCACGATCGCCGCCGCCGCGAGCTCCACCGGCGTATCGGGCACGACGAGGCCGGGTACGCGGACGCCCGCGGCGGCTCGAGCCAGCGCGATCGAGCCATCGTCGCGCGACTCGATTAACGCATAGCTGTCCGCGTCCAGGTCCAACACGCCGCGCCCCAGCGCGTCCAGCACGATTTCAAGGCCCGGTGCCCCTGGCGGGTCGAACGACACCACCGCGAAGCCGGCCCGCGCGAACCGCTCGGCGAGCCCGGACTTGGGCCGGCCGCTCAATACGACCACGGGACGCTGCCCCGCGGCGCTCGTGACCTCGACTTCCACGGGCGGTCCCGCGGCCCCCGTCAGGCGGAACGATCGCTTCGCGGGCGTAGCCACCGGCTAACGGTTGCGGAGCGTGCTGGCGTCGGTGATCATTGTGCCCGGAAATAATACCGTGCGATCGATCGGAAGCCACGTCTCGATGGCGCTCGGGCTCGGGGCCGGGCTCGGGTTGGGGCTCGCCGCCGTCTTGACCCGGTCGCCTCTGTTACTGGCCGTGACCCAGGGGCTGCAGCCGTTCGGCACCCTGTTCCAAAACCTGCTGTCGATGGTCGTGATCCCGCTCGTCGCCACGGCACTGTTCGCCGGGATCGCGGGGCTCGGCGACCTGCGGCGGGTGGGGCGACTCGGCGTCCGGACACTCGGCTTCTTCTGGGGCACCACGCTCGCGGCCATCCTGATCGGCTTCGTCGTGGCGGCGCTGCTCCTGCCGCTCGCACCCATCACTCCAAAACAGGAGGCGGCGCTCCGCCAGGCGGCCGCCACCGACTCGGGAGCAGTGCGGCACGCGGCCGAGCAGATCACGACCGGCGCCCGGGTCATCGTGGAGCTCATCCCGTCGAATCCGGTGCGTGCCGCCGTGGACGGGAATCTCCTCCCGCTGATCGTGTTCATCACGATTTTCGCGGCCGCCGCCGCCGCCCTGCCCGACGAGAAGCGTCACGCGCTCACCGACCTCGCCGACGTGGCCACCCAAGCATTGATCCGGATCGTGCGCTGGGTGCTGCTGCTCGCTCCCCTCGGCATTTGTGCGATCGTCGCCGGCGCGGTGGCAAAGTTCGGCGTCGACCTGATCACGACCATGGCCGGTCGTCGGGTTGGTGGCGCGGCTCGGCGCGTGGCGCTATCTGCGGGCCATCCGCGCGTCCCTGCTCATGGCGTTCTCGACCACCTCATCGCTCGCCACGCTCCCCGTCATGCTCGAAGCCGCGCAGAACGACCTCCAGATCTCGCGCACGGTGGCGAGCTTCGCGCTTCCGCTCGGGGCCAGCATCGGCCGCTCGGGGAGCGCGCTGTTTCAAGCGGTGGCAGTGCTATTCATAGCTCAGCTCTCCGGCGTCCCGCTTGGCGTCGGGGGCACGTTCCAGGCGGGGGCCGCCGTGTTCCTCGCCTCGCTCACCGTCGCGAGCGTTCCCTCGGCCAGCATCGTGAGCCTCGTGCCGGCGTTCACCGCAACGGGACTCCCTCTGACAGGACTGCAGCTGCTGCTCGGATTCGATCGCGTCCCCGACATGTTCCGTACGATGACCAACGTCTTCGGAACGCTTAGCGCGGCGACCGTGGTGGGGGCGGTGGAGGCGAACAACGAAGAAGGCTAGACGCCGCAGGCCTGAAACACGGGAGGGTGGTCGCCCCGCTGTAACAAGTCGTGCAGCATCTCGTGCTCGGCGAGCTGACGGTCGTTCAACCGGGTCTGGGCCATGTAGATCGTGTGCGGCGAGCGCCACCAGCCGTCGCACCGACCCTCGTAGGCAGGACAGGAGTAGCTCGAGCCCGGCACGCGGTACCACTCCACGCGAGCGAAGTCACCCCACAGCCCGGCACAGCGCTCGATCTCCGTCCACCAGATCTGGTAGGCGGCGGGCGGGGTGAACGGCGCGGCGCCGGCGGGGGCGAACGCGTCGAGGCAGCCGAGCAGTAGGAGCGGAGTCAGCCAACCGAGGCGCAAGCGCACGGACGAGCCCTAGAATTCCCCTGCCACACGACCAGCCAGCAGCAGCCCCACGGCCACGCTCGCCGCCGCACTGCCCAGGTGGAGCAGGGTGGCCCAGCGCGCACCCCGGGTCGAGGCGAGCCGCACCACGCTCGCGAGCGAGACCGACACGGCGAGCATCCCAATCGTCGTTCCTGCCGCGAACGCAAGGAAGTAGGCGACCTGGGCTGCGCGCGTCGGTGCGGCCGCGACGAGCAGCACCACGATCGCGGCGCTCCCCGCGAGGCCGTGCAGCAGGCCGAAGCCGAGCGAGCGGCGCGCATCGCCCAGCGGATGGGTGTGCTCGTGCGCCGTCCCCTGCGCGTGGCTGTGGAGATGAAGGTGCGAGCCTCCGGCATGCGCGTGCACGTGCAGATGCCAGCGGCCGCGCGCGTAGCGCGCGATCACCGTCCCGCCGAGTCCGATCAGCAGCAGTGCGACCAGGAAGTCGGCGGCCGGCCAGAGCCGGTCGGGAAGCCGCAGCCCGAACAGGATGATCGCGCCGACCACCACGCCGACGCTCGCGCTGTGGCCGAGTGCCCACGCGAGGCCCAGACGACAGGCGTCGAGCAGGCGGCCCTGGCGGGTCGCGAGAGTGGAGACCGCGGCGAGGTGGTCCGGCTCGAACGCGTGACGGAAGCCCAGTAGTAGGCCGAGGCCCGCGAGGGCGAGCAGGTTGGGGGGAGTGCTCATGGCGGCTCGCAATTTAGCCGGTTCTCTCTACCTATTCTCCCCGGTGCGTCTGTGCGTCTAGTGAAGGCCTTTCCCACGCTCCTACAACCTTTTAGCTCTATGTCCCATCGAATGAGGCACATGGAGCTCACCACTCCCGGGGTGGCGACACTGCGCAGAGATCCGGACCAGCGGGCGTTGGG
>WNGD01001418.1_pt1 | contig 26135 bp, 28 predicted proteins | sample 5400671 | NCBI WGS metagenome assembly WNGD01 (sample SAMN13153369, study PRJNA577476) | soil metagenome | isolation source: 40 cm soil or saprolite under grassland replicate 2 | place: USA:California | collected 2016-06-15
TCCTCGACGAGCCGACGAACCACCTCGACATCGAGAGCCAGGAGATCGTGGCGGCCGCCCTGCAGACATATCCGGGCATGCTGCTCGTCGTGAGCCACAACCGCAGCTTCCTGAACGAGGTGGCGAACAAGATCGCGGTCATCGCGCACCGGCGCCTCGCCGTCTTCCACGGGACGTTCAAGGACTCGTGGGCCGCGGCGAAGATGGCGGAGTTCATGGCGGTGCGGCAGAAACCCCGGTACCGCGTCCTACGGGTCGTCAAGGACTGGGAGACCGGGACGGCCTACCGGGGCGGAGATGTGATCGGCCTCAACGGTGCGGAGACCCAGGCGTTCCTGCGCCTGCTGCGGTGGGCCGAGGCGAACGGCCGCGTGGAGCGCATCGAGGCGTCATAGTCCAACTCAATGCCCATCGCGGGAAGCCACGTGCCACGCTGCGGCAGGCAGGGGACCGCCGACGAACCCCTGTGACATTCCGCCGGGCGTCGCAGGCGAGCCTATGAATACCGTTCCAGCCGAATCTCATCCGCGAGCTCCCGGAATCGGCGGTCGGCCGTCACGAGGGCCTGTCCGCGGGCACGGGCCATTCCGGCGACCTGCACGTCGACGGTCCCCATCATCCGTCCTGCGCGGGACAGCCGCCCGGAGAGGAGTCCCGCCTCGCGTGCGTCGGCGTCGCTGAACGGCAGGACGTCGTGCCCGTCGATGAAGTCGCGGACCTTGGCCGCCTCTTCGCGAGGCCGATCCGAACGGGCGACCCCTTCCCACAGCTCGTAGAGCACCGGCGTCGGCAGGTAGACGGGCTCTCCTCGGGAGTCGATCTCGCGCGCCTTATCGACGGCCTCGGGCGTCCCGTCCCAGAGATCCAGGATGAAGCTCGTCTCGAGGATCATGCTCGGACGTCCAGCTTCCTGCGCTCGCGGCGGGCTTCCTCGATCGCGCCGCGGATGGCCCGGACCGAGGGTTTGCTTAGCATCCCCGCGTACTCCGCGAGGGGTTTGTGCTCGGTCAGCCGCAGGATCACGTCGCTGAAGCTCTCCTGGGGGCCCTTGCGCGCCTTGAGTCGGTCGTAGGCCCGTCGGGTGATCGAGATGGTCTTCGTGGACATGTACACATACACATACACAGTACCTTCATGAATCTTTCGGAGAGAGTCGTGAAACGCTGTCCTCCGTCCCTGGCACGACTCCGGACGTCCCTGACGAGGGCCTTCGGCGTGGTTCGAGGATCGGCGGGGAGGGGCGATTCGCGGGAAGGCCGGTTTGCGAGTCCTCAGCAGCCCTTCGCCCGGCTTCCGTTTCGCCTCGTGCAATCCGCTCCGTCGACACGTTCGGTGGGCTTCTGGGGACCGCGGATGCCGGACCCAGCTTTATATAAGGCCCTTTCCAACTCCCCTCCCAACCGAGCGCCGGTGCGGACTCTCCGGCCCCGGCGGTGTTCCCATGGCCAAGTTCCGAATCGAGAACGTCGTCGCGTCGACTTCCCTCGGGCACGAACTCGACCTCAAGGCGATCGCCCTCGCCCTCGGCGGCTCCGAATACGAGCCGGAGCAGTTCCCCGGCCTCATCTACCGGATCAAGGATCCGAAGACCGCGATCCTGCTGTTCCGAAGCGGGAAGGTCGTCTGCACCGGCGCGAAGAGCCTCGAGAACGTCAAAATGGCAATCGAGCTGGTCGCGAAGCAGATCGAGGCCGCGGGCATCCCGATCACGAAGAATCCGGAGATCGAGGTCCAGAACATCGTCGCCACGTCGGACCTCGGTGCCCAGATCGACCTGAACGCGGTCGCGATCACCCTCGGGCTCGGTGCCGTCGAATACGAGCCGGAGCAGTTCCCCGGCCTCGTGTATCGCATCGACGAGCCGAAGGTGGTCCTCCTCATGTTCGGCAGCGGCAAGGTCGTGTGCACCGGCGCGCGCAAGCCCGCGGACGTCGAGAAGGCCGTCGAGAAGATCACGGCCGAGCTGAAGGCGAACGGTCTCCTGCACTGATCCGCAGGGCCCGCCGCCGAGCGCAGGCGGAGGCCTTATAGCGCGGGGGGCGGTGGGGCTTCTCGTATGGCGAAGGCCGAAGTGTCCGGGACGGTGACCGCGTTCCGTCAAAGCAAGTTCAAGGAGGACAGCTACCAGACGATCGTGGCCCTCGCCAAGCCGGAGCATGCGGCGGAGCTCCTCGGGGCCCGCGTGGTGTGGGCCCGCAAGGACGGCCTCCAGATCCTGGGCCGGGTCGTGGCCCTCCACGGGCGGAAAGGCGCGCTCCGGGTCCGTTGGGACCGCGGCTTCCCGCCGCAAGCCCTCGGCACCCAGGTCAAGATCCTACCGTAGAGACCGTCACCGGTAGACGCTCCCTCGATGTCCAACGCTCAGGATGTAGACGATCCTTCGTTGCCAGTCGACATCAACAATCACTCGGTAGTCGCCAACTCGAATCTTGAAGGCCTCAACAGAACTGAGACGAGTCAGGTATCGAGCAGGATTCAGCGCGACCGTCCGTAGCTTTCGGGCAATTCTCTCTCGGACCGCCTTGTCCGGCTTCCGGAACTCCTCCGCGGCGAGTTCGGAGAACTCAACCCGGAACGTCAGCCGCTCATTCCTCTTCCATCAGGCGCTCTAGCGGGACGGTCTTTCCCGCGCGAATTTGCCGGCGCGACTCGAAGATATCCTCGATCGTCTTCACGCTCAAGCGGTCTTCCAGGGCGCGGGCGATCGCGTACCTGACGAATTCAGACTTCGAGGGGAAGCCCCGTTCCTTGGATGCTGCCGCAAGCAGCTTCGCCTGCTCTTTCGTAAGTTTGAGGCTTATCGTCTCCACAGAGAGAGTAATACCCTAGTATTACTTAATTCTGATGATGGGCATTGTGAACGTGAAGACCCACCACGGGCGACCGTTCTGTCACAATCTGCCAAGAATGTGACGCGCTAGTATTTAGTGTGGGCACGTCGCAGTCCCACCGATCACGTCCCACCACATTTATATACCGAAAGTGGTACTCGAGTAGTGGGTATGCATACCGTCAAACTGGACCGGAAGGGTCGGGTCCTGATCCCCAAGGAACAAAGAGAGGAACTCGGTCTGACTGAGGAGGACCAGCTCGCGGTGGCCGTCGAACGAGGAGAAATCCGCTTGAAGCCAATCGTCCGGAAACAGTACAAGGCCAGAGCCGGTCGGAAGTGGGGAAAGGAGGCTTTCCTAAAGGGGGGGGAGGCCTCGTTCGCAGATGAAGAGTAAGCTCATCGACCTGAACATCCTCGCCATTTTCTTGGTCGAGGACCATCCGGGCCATCGCCACGTCGAACCCGCGATCTCCTCGGGCTTGGCGGGCGAATACCGCCTTCTCATGCCGGATCAGTTGCCGCTCCGAGCTCGCTGGGTCCTGACGAAACGTTGGGAGATCGATCGAAGGGAAGCGGACCGCGCGATCGAGGACTTTCTCGAGCATCGCCGGGTCCGCTACGTGGGTGCCAGCCGCGCGACCATGCAGAGATCTTTCGAGATGGCAAGGTTGCTTCGCCATGATGTCTATGATACGTTCTACCTTGCGTTGGCAAGGGACCACGGCGCAACGTCTCTGCTCACGACGGATCGCGATTTCCGCACACTGTGCAAGAAAGTCGACCTAGACTACGAGAACCCGGTACCCGAGGAAGTGCTTCGGCGTTTCGAGGGCTTCCCTAAGACACGGTGAAGGCGCTCCTCATCCTGTTTCCCAATTCGCGGAGGCTGAGACCGAATCGGAATGATGTGCCGCTTGGCTCCATATCGCCGAAGAATTTCGTCGAAAGCCTCGATCTTGTCCTCGGGGACGTAAGTACGCGGCTGGAGGTATCCGAGACAATCTGCGTAGAGTGCTATGCCGGGCGCCGGCCGGCAAGCCACCGCCGGAGAGAGGCGAGGAGATCCTCGACATCGTATTCCGCCGCCAGACGCTCCGCGTAGGCCACTGAATCCGGTCTTCATACTCCGAAGCCAGGAGCTGGGCCTGGTCCGCGTCGTGAGGCCGCCGCAGTGCTTCGCCGAGGCGAGTCGCTTGACGATCGAATCCTCGAGGGCCGCGAGGCGGATCGAGCCGTACGGCGTCTCCAGGGCCTGTGTACGCGCCAGGTCGCCCGTATACGGAGGCCTGACGAAGTCGAGGACGATGCCTAACCGCTCGTTCAGCCAGATCCGGCCTTGCCGGAGGAAGCGCCACTCGAGCAACATCTTGTGGACGTCCGCTCGACCCGTGTAGACCACGTCGACGCCCCCCGTCGTGTACTCCTCGCGAGTGTAGAATTCGATGGCCAGCCTCCTACGACGATGAACTCCGTCCCCGTGGCTCGGAGCTCCGAAACGAGGAGCGCGGCAAAGCGCAGCCGGCGCTCCGTTGGGGAAGGCGCCCCGGACACGATGGCTTCGACGTCGCGATAGGCGACCAGCGGACCCCTCTCCATCAATCCGACGGATGGGACCGGGCGACTCGCCTCAACGCGCGATCTTTGTCCGGAGGTCGTTCGAACTCCCGGTAGTTGGGAAGCTGTTCCCGCTTCGTCCGGGACGGCCGGGGCACGAACCGTTTCGGCCGGAGGCGGTCCAGGCTCGTCTCCCTCTGCCGCACGCGCGCGGGCGAGAACCACTCCTGGAGGGTGGTGATGCGCACGTGGCGCAGGAGGAAGCGTCGGAGATCCGGATCGGTGAGCGAATAGCGCCGGACGCCCGGTCGATCCGATAGCACCTGCACGAGGGCCCGCGTCCGCGAGGTCGCGGAGGATCCCGTACACCTTCGACGGGTTCGCCCGCGCCGCCTTCGCGAGCTCATATCCGGTCTTCGGCACCGTTGCGTCGGCGAGCAGGCCGAGGACCTTCGCCCTCGTTTCTCCGCCGAGGAGTCGCCGGAGAGCCGGCTGGAGTACCGATGGCATCGATCGCTATATGGCCTGAATAAGATACTAAACATTGTTCTTTCAGGACCTGGTCTGCGCGACGATCCCGTGCCGATGCTGTCCACGATCTGTGACGGCGCGCGTGGATGACCGATCACTCGCCAGGTTCTTCTTGGCGGACCTCGTCCACGATCTGCGAGATGGTGGGTTTGGCCGCGTTGCCGCCGAGGAATTCAATCGGGTCTCCCGCGGCGACATCCCCCGGCTCGACCACCGCGAAATAGAATCCCGACCGGCCGCTCGCGAGGAACCGCCGGACCATGTCGAGCCGTCCGAAGCGGACCCCGAGCTTGTAACACGGCAAGCGCGGCTGCGTGACGGTCAAGATGGCGGAACCGACGCGAACGCGGTCTCCGATGCGGACCGTCTCCTCCGAGAGGCCTTCCGTCGTGAGATTCTCTCCAAACGATCCCCAGGGGAGATCGGTCCGCGCGAGCTCGCGTCGCCAGAACGGATAGTGTTCGCTCGGGTACGCGTAGACCGCCTTCGTCGGGCCTCCGTGGACCGAGGGGTCCGCTTGGCGGTCTCCGGTAAGCCCCGTCCGCTGGATTCGGACGCGGCCGTCAACGGGCTCCTTGAAAATCGCCGTGGTCACGCGTCGACCTTGCCATACGACCGTCTTTGGAAGCGAGACGTTCACCGACACGACACGCATCGCGTTACCGCAACCGACAGCCTCAACGCGTCCAATCTTCAAATCGTCTCCTGCAGCGGCTGTTGCCGACCTGCGGCTTCGACCTTAAGTAACGTGATGGGCATCGCGCATCTGTGCCCGGGAAGGCGAGCGTCGCTTCGCGTGGGAAACCCGGCGGTGCCACACGCAAAATAGCGGTTCCGAAGATTCGGGCCGGGGCGCGACTCCCCATCCGGGGCCCAAGAATGGTTCCCCGACCGACGCTCTACCGGGACGCCGCCCTCGCGGACGGGAGCGGCCCCTCCCTTCGGGAGGGCGTGAGCGTCCTCGTGGACCGAGGCCGCATCCTCTGGATCCGGCCCACTTCGGACGAACGAGATCTCCCGGGCGACGTCCACGTGATCGACGCAGGCGGCTCGACGATCGTCCCGGGAATGGTCGACGCCCACAGCCACGTCACCCTCCCCGGAGGCTCGCACTGGATCGACCGCGGGGCCGATCCCCCGGATGAACTGCTCGAAGTCGCGGAGCACAATGGGGAACTCCTGGGCCGCGCGGGCGTGCGTTGGGCCCGCGACGTCGGGTCCCCGCTCGCCGCGGATCCGCGGGACGGACGGAAGCGGGCCCTCGCGCTCCGCGTGCGGGAACGGTGGCGGTCGGACCCGAATCGACCGAGGATCCGGGTCGCGGGAACCTGGATCGGCCACAGCGGCGTCCTCACGGGGGGCCTCGCGATCGAAGCGGATGACGGCCCCGCCCTCCTCAAGGCCGCATCGGCCCAGCTCGACGACGGGGCGGATTTCCTCAAGCTCTACCTGGACGGACCGAAGAAGGAAGAGGCGCCTTGGTCGACGGAAGACGTGCGGGCCGTCGTCGAACTCGCGCACGGTCGCGGTGCGAAGGTCACCGCGCATTCCGGCCTCCTCGCAGGAGCCCGGGTCGGGATCGACGCCGGAGTCGATTCCCTCGAACATGGCTTCGAGCTCGATTCGGACGCGGTCGCGAAGATGGCCCGCCAGGGGACGTTTCTCGTGGGCACCCTGGCGATCTTTCGCTCCTGGGCCTCCTTCGCGCAGACGACGACGCTGCCCCGGTTCGTCGGCGACGAGGGGAAGGAGCGAATCGCGCGGCGGCGGGAGCGGGCGATCGAGAGCGTGCGGCTCGCCCACCGGGCGGGCGTCCAGATCGCAACCGGCACGGATTTTGGTGGCGGATCCCTACGAGCGAATCACCTCGCCTGGGAGGTCGAGTCCCTCGTGGAGGCCGGCCTGAAACCCTGGGAGGCGTTGGCCTCCGCAACGGTCCGCGGCGGGGAGCTCCTCGGCGAGCCGGACGCCGGAAGGATCGTCGACGGCGGGCCGGCGGACTTCTTCCTCGTCCACGGCGATCCGCTCACGGATCCGGCGGCGCTGTGGCGGGTGTGGCGCGTCGCCTGGCTCCCGGACGCCGGGACCGGTCATCAGTGACGCGTCCCATCGCTCGACACGATTAACTACCCGCGACACCATGGTCAACTCAGGAGGGAGATGTGCCGCGTGAGAGCTTGGAGGACGGCCCTCGGCGTCGCGATCGTCGCCCTCCTCGTGGCCGCCGCGCTTCCGACCGTGCGGGCCCTGAACTTCCCTCGATTCGGCGACACCATCCACGACTACGCGGTCGATCTCGACTTCGACGGATACTACGACGAACTCCGAATCGATTTCACCGCCACCGTCGTGGAGAACGCGACGTACGGGTTCGAGGGGACCCTCGGCACCTACATCCTCCACGATGAGATGGACAAGACGCTCACGGCGGGGACCTACACCTTCACCTTCGTCTTCCTTGGCCCGTTCTTGAACAAGTACGGCATCGACGGCCCCTACGTCTTCGAGGTCCGCGGGTCCGAGTACGTGGGTTCGGTCCGATGGGGCGGGTCGTCGAAGACGTACAGCACGGGCGCGTACCTGGCGAGGTCCTTCGAGCCCCCGTGGGCCGTATTCGGGGGACCCGTCACGGATCAAGCGCGCGACACGGACGGGGACGGTCGGTACGACCAACTCGTCATCCGGACCTCGATCGAGGCGACGAGGGACGTCGTCGTGGAGGCCTACGCCCACCTCCTGGCAAACGGCCGCGATGGATGGGCCCAGATCGATCCGCCGCTCGACGCGAGGCGTCTCGGGAGAGGCAGCTGGCCCGAGGAGTTCGTCATGGACACCTTGCCGCTCTACACCGTGCACGCGGACGGACCGTACACCGTGGAGCTCCGCCTGAACGTCGAGGGGCTCGGGGTCATCGATTACCGGTCCTACCAAACGCAAGTCTATGCGTCCATGGCGTTCCGCCGTCCTTCCGCGGACTTCCGCGCACCCGGACCCTCGGTCGGGCTCGTCGACCCGGACGGCAACGGCCTCGGCGATCTGTTCGTCGTGCGAGTGCCCCTCCTGGTCACGGAGACCGGGGACTTCCTGGTCTATTCCAGTCTTTGGCTCTCCGGCAGCATCTACTCATCGGGCAAAGGGGCCCACCTCGAGCCCGGGAACGCGACCGTGGAGGTCTCGTTCAGCGGCATCTTGTTGGGTCGGCATCCCTACTCCGACAACTGGACTCTTGAAGTCAACGTGCAGCGCGTGGATTCGAACCAGTACGACCGCAACCGGACCGGGTGGCTGATGCCCGGGTACGATCCATCGGTCTTCGAGTCCCGGCCGGTCGTCTCACTCACCGGGTACATGCCGGGGACCTGTGGCGACATCTCCCTCATGGACCCGGCGACGAAGTTCGCCACGGAGGTATACGCCTACTACGGTTCGTTCTACGTCGACCTGTACCCGAGCTCCTTCCTGGTCCTCGCCCGCTCCTGCGGCGGCCCGGGGGCACCTCGGGTTTCCACCGTGAATGTGTCCGGGAACATGTCGGTGACCCTTGCCCTGGGGAACATGACCCCGGATGCGTACGACGTCGACATGAACGTGACGGACTGGAATGCCCTTCGCACGACGGTCCAGACCGAGTACGAGAACCGTGCGCCCGAAATGAGATACTTCGCGGACTTCTACGGGAACCGGGATGGGTTCGCGGACTCGGCGGAACTCCGGATTTTCCGCGCCTCGCAATCCCCGTACTTTATGTACGGCTGGCTGCCCGGCGGATTGGGGGTCGACGGCCGCGGCCTGCCGCTCCGGTCGCTGGTCCTGTACAGGACGGCAGGAGCGGGACCCGTCGTCTCGCCCGACATTGTGACGGAGGAAATCGTGGTCGATTCGACAACCCAGATCGAACCCGTCGGCTTCCGGCACAACGTGTCGTTGTGGACCTTATACGACAGCGCGTACGGCCGATACGGCGCGACGGTCCATCTTCCGGCGGGGTCCACCGGGACCGTGACGGCGGCCGCCAACATCACGGTCGTCCCGATCGGCGTCGGCGCCTGGTCGATCGATCCGGGCGCGTCGCCCAATCCGGGGTTCTCTCCCTCGGCCCTTGTCTACATCGACGCCGTCGCTCCTGGAGGTCCCGGCGGTTCCCTCCCTGTATCCGTGGTCATCGTCGGACTGGAGGCCGCGTCCGCGATCGTGGTCGCGGTCGTTTCGATCGTTGTCGTCCTCATCGTCAGGTCGCGCCGACGGCGGAACGGCCCGAACAATCCGCCGCCGGCTCCGGCGGGGGCGACGTAGAGGAAGACGCGCTATGCCTCGGCGCTTACGTCACTATGCACTCGGGTCGCAGGAAACCTTCTTGAGTCGGGCAAGGAATTGCATCGCAGGAGGGAGGCGCGTTCGGTGGGCCGTCGTCGTCCTAGTCGCATCGATCTTGGCCGGTCTCTTCGCGGCAAACCCGTCCGCGGCGGTCCGAGCGCCGCCTCCAACGCCGGCGTCGTTCGCGATCGACCGGGATTTCGATTTGACCAAGGTCGCGGACATATCCAGCACGTGCGGATTCTTCGCCGCGAGGGTGGACGCGAACGACCGAGTGCACTATGCATACATGGCGAGCTCTCGCCTCTACTACGGAGTCGAAGGTTCGGGTCTCGATCCGATCGTCGTCTCATCGGGCTTCGTCGCGTGCGCCGACGTGGACCTCGCATTCAAACCCGACGGCACCGCAGTCGTCGCGTGGATCGATCTCCGAAATGCATACGCCAGCGGGGACGGGAGCGGAGCGGGCTGGGACCTGTTCGTCGCTTCGGAGGACACGGGATGGCAGGAGACGCTCGTCACGGGCTCGTCCGACTTGCGCGTGCAGACGTTCCGCATGGACGTCGACTCGCGCGGCACGATCGACGTCGTCTACAGCCGATTCACCGTCGCGAATTTTCCCTACGATCCCGCGCTCTTCTTCGCGAACTCGCCGCAATGGCAGGAAGTCGCGGTTTCCGGACCTCCGGTGTGGTACGCACCGAGCCTCGCGATCGATTCGAGAGACCGGGTCCACGCCGCCTGGTCCCTTTGGGGGGACCTGGAGACGGTGTGGTATGCGACGAGCGCGAACGGCTGGGCGAACGTCCGGGTGGACCAGAACCAATCGTCCAACTGGTGGGACGACCGGAGGGTCCCGAGCATCGTCGTCGATACCCGAGACGGCGTCCACGTCGCATGGGAGGACTTCCGGAACACGGACACGACGTGGACGCTCAATCCAAACCGGGTCGAAATCTGGGACGCCTCGCCCTCGGACGGCTGGATGAACCGGGAGCTCGTCGTCCCGGACGATGCGGCACCGACGCGGACGAAATGGGATCCGATCCTCACGATTGACTCGACGGATCGATGGCACGTCGTTTGGTCGGAGGGCAACGACAACAGGAGTCTCTATTACGCGAACAACACCGATTGGAACCGTGCCATCAAGTTCACGAACGCAACATCGTCCTCCCCGTCCACGGGGTATTTCCCACCGCATCCCGTGAATGGGCGGAACGGGCGGCCTACGATCGTGTTCGCCGACAGCCGCACGGGCTCCCTCGTCCTTTGGCGGAAGGACGGCTGGGACTTTGGCCCCGACCTCACGCCTCCCGTGACGGGAGCACTCACCAACCGGACGTTTGGCGTCGCGAGCGGCGGATGGCTTCACGCGATCGGGTCGTGGGACAATGACCGGATCGTCTCCTACGATTGGCGGTTCGTCGGTCCGACCACGGTCATGGCTTCCGGGTACGACGTCTTCGTCACCTTCGCGGCCCCAGGAACGTACGACGCCACGCTTTCGATCCAGGATCCCGCCGGATACGGGGCGAGCGCGAACTTCACGGTCGAGGTCCTCCCGGAGTGGTCCACGACGGGGTGGATCCTCGATCGCCGGCTCATGGACGTTCCCGGCTCGAACGGGAGGCTCACGATTTTTCCATGGGACGGTACCGCCTTCCCGGTCTTGTACTGGGGCGCCTTCTACCTCCGAGTCGGACCGTGGGGCAACGTCCTTCAGGAGACGCAACTGACCCCGAATGCGCCGCGCGAGACCGGGGCCATCGATGGATCGGGCAACGTGCACACGGTCGGATTCGATGGGTACGAGCTCGTATATACGAAGGCGTCCCCGGACGGGGTGAATCTGATTCCGCCGACGCGCCTGGCGCTCGGGGGCGTTCTCCCGCAGCGCCCGTACTTGACGTTCGCGGACGACGCGCTCTGGCTCGCATGGATCGACCAGCGAGACGCGGGCGGGCTCCAGATCTACATGGCCTCGCTCGACCTGAACGGGAGCGTCCGCTGGGGCCCTGTACGAATCTCAAACAGCTCCCTGGGGGCCGACCTGCCAATCGTCTCCGCGAACGGCTCGAGCCTTTGGGTCGCATGGACGGATAGCCGGGAATTCACGGCCGCGGTGTACGCCTCGCGACTCAACCTGACGACGATGGCCTTCGGGGTCCAAGAAGTCCGTCTCGGCGATGGCGCCGCGTGGGACGCAAAAGCCCTCGGCTCCCGAGGGATCGCTTGGCTCGGTGGTGCTCCTTGGAGCGAACCGTACGTGGCGTGGGCGAATGCGACCGGTGCGGCCACCGCGCCCAAGGCCTGGCCTTCCCTCGACGACGGCGTCGGCGGATTCTTCGGAGCGCTTACGGTGGATTCCGGCGACAACGCCTACGCCGTCTGGTGGGACGGGGCCTACGGGAACGCGAGCGCGCTCCGATACGCGAAGGCCTCCCCGAACGGAAGCGTCGAGCCTCGGGGAGGCGTGCGGATTCACAACGTCCTTGGGGACGGTTATCCGACGATGTCCATCACGCTCGCTCCCGACGGCGAGCCGCGAATCGCGTACGCCGTCGAGACACCCCGGGGTTTCTCCCTTTTCCTTGCCGCGAGAGACCCGATCCCGCCCGTCGCCCGAATTTCGATCGGCGGTACGCTGCGCGCCGGCGCTCCGATCGTCTTGGATGGTCGCGGCTCGACGGACAATTCGGGTGTAGCCACGTATGCCTGGGCCGTCCGCGATCCGAACGGCGGCACGAGGATCTACAACGGCACCCCCGTCACGATTCGCGAGCACGCGGGCGACTACACCGTCACGCTGACGGTCCGCGACCTCGCGGGCAATACGGCGGACGCCTCGAACACCTTGACGATCGCGCCGGACACGGTGCCACCCGTCGCAGTCATCGACGGGCCGACGATCGTGACGGAAGGGGACACGGTCACGTACGACGGGACCGCGTCGTCGGACGACGGCGCAATCGAGACGTACCGGTGGAGTGTGACGGGCCCGGAGACAGGCTCCGGGGAAGGACCGACGTTCCGCTTCACATTCCCGGTCCCAGGCAATTACACGGTGCAGTTGGTGGTGGCGGACTTCGGGGTCAATTCGGCCTCGGCGGACGTGCAAGTCCGGGTGCGGGACCTCTATCCGCCCACGGTCGTACTGGACATTCCGGCGACGGTGTACGAAGGCGACGAGGTCATCCTCGATGCCTCACGCTCAACGGATGAGAGCGGCATCGGGACCGTCGTTTGGTCCGTGGTCTTGAGCGGAACGGAGATCGCCCGACTGCAAGGGGTCACGGTCCCTTACCGCTTCGAGCGCGCGGGAACCTATCACGTCACGGCGACCGTCACGGACGTCACCGGCAACGAGGCATCCCGCATGGTGACGGTCACTGTCTCGGTCCGTGCGGCGGACCCAATGTATCGCGCGATCGTCGGTCTGGGCTTGGTGGCGGGAGGGGCGATTGCGACTGGAGGCATTGTCGCTCTGATCGAATGGCGGAAAGCCTCTCGTCGACGAGGAGGACACTAGAAAGCGCTCGCCTCCGCGACGTCCGCAACTGGGAGCTCCTGGAGGAACCGGAGGCCGGGCGAATCGTCGAAGGAGGACCCGCGGACTTCTTCCTCGTCCACGGCGATCCGCTCACGGATCCGACGGCCCTATGGCGGGTGTGGCGCGTGGAATGGCTGCCCGAAGCGCCCGGTCGGGCGGACCCCACCCGACGTTAGACGTCACCTTGCATCACTTGGAACTCGTTCCCGTCAGGGTCCGCGAACCAGAAGATCGTGCCCCATTCCTCCTTCTTGACCGGCTTCGTGATCTTGACGCCCTTCTTCCGGAGCGCCGCCTCCTCCCGCTTCGCGTCCTTCGTGGAGAAGAGGTATCCCGTGTTCCCCTTCTCCGGGCGGGAGTCGGGGCAAAGATGCAGCCGGACATTCGCGCCACGGGGCGCCACGGTGACCCAATGGGGGAACGAGGTCACGACGCGGAAGCCGACCTTGTCCTTCCAGAACTTCGTCGCCTTTTCCTCATCGCGCACGACGACCGCCACGGTCTCGAACTTCAGCATAGGGACGAGAATCGGCGGTGGCGGATAAGAATGCGGAAGGCCCGCAACCCGCGGTCTCGCTCCCGCTCGACGGTCACCGCTCGGCCTGTCGCAGCCGCTCCAGGTACGTGTCGACCGGATTGAAGGCGATGAACAGGACGGGCAGGGCCACGTAGATGAGCAACGAGGCCAGGGGACTCACGAACGCGAGGGCGATCGCGACGAGGGCGATCACGGGCCCGACGGCGATCCAGTGTTGCACCTTGCGGACCAGGTTCGGGTCCATCCCGTCGACCACGAGCCCGCGGTCCCCGGTCATGTACCACCAGGTCGCGTACCCGAGGACGGTCAGGAGCCCGATGGCCCCGCCGTACAGGGTGAGGGCGATCGGGTCGTCCGGATGCGCGCCGAGGACGGACGCGACGAACGGGACCAAGGCGACCCCCAGGAAGAATCCGATGCTGAGCCAGACCAGCGTGCGGTTCACCCGGACGAGGAAGTGGAACGTCTGGTGGTGCGCGAACCAGAAGACCCCGAGGACGACGAAGCTGATGACGAACGTCAGAAAGGCCGAGCGCAGCCCGACCAGCTGCGTCGCGAGATCGGCGTTGCTGCCGTCGGGCAGCCGCAGATCCAGCACGAGGAGCGTCATCGCGATGGCGAAGATGCCGTCCGCCAACGTGAGGAGGCGACCCGGCGGCATCCCGACCGCGGCACGCGTTCCCGATTCCATACGTGATGCTTCCTGTCTCGCGTGGGATGGAGGCCGCTCACTTCTTCCGTCGGGTTCCGGAGGACCCGCTGCGCCGATAATCGCGCTCCATCGCCGCACCGAAGCGCTTCCAAGCGACCCGCGCGGACGCCTCGCGCTGCGCCTTCGTGAGCTGCTTGCCGGGCACCGTCGGGCGCCGCCTCCAGCGAAGCTCGAGCTGCGTCCGGCCGTTGGGGAGCGATGTCAGCACGTAGTCGGCCGTGACGTCGCGGCGGTTCCCGACGCCGTCCATGTGCCAACGGTTCGGAGGACGCAGCGTGACGACGTCCCGGCCCCAGAACCAGCCGTCGGGCATGTCCTCAAGGTCCTCGAACACGACGCGCCTCGCCGACCGCTCGATAATCTTCCGCCGGTACGCCTCGCCCTCGAGGCCCGCGTCTTCTGGCGTGTAGTCGGTGCACCACGCGAACGCGAAATCGAGTGGAACGCGGAAGGTCGCCGTGATGTGGTACTCCGGCCCCCATCCCGTCGCTCGAGTCCGTCCCACTATGCTCCCTTCCCCATGTAACGACGAGGACGGCGACTCAGCGGTACGCCACGAGCACGATCCCCATCGCGCTCATCGCGATCGCATGCTGTACCTGCGTGATCGCGAAGGCGGTTTTGGAGCTCTTCGTGAAGAGCAGGCTCGGCGCGCTCGGCAGCAGGATGAACGCGAACCAGATGATCAGAGCGACTTCAATCCCGTCCGCGATCGACGTGGCGCCCGCAGCGCCGAGGACCCACCGCAGGAACGTCGCGCCGATGATGGAAATCACCAACGCGATGACGAAGCCCGGTGCCGGGTTCCCCGCGTCTTCGGGCTTGATCCCCAGCGCGGCCATCCAGCGCCGTCCGAACAACGGCGGCGAGAACCAGACCGCCCCGATGATCCACGCGCTCACGCCTGCCAACACGATCGCAATCCAGTTGAAACTCGACACGTCAAAGGACACCACGGCCTCCGACCCCCGGGTTCGGCAACGATTGAAGGGCCTTATAGCTTCGGCTGCCTGCCCATCTGACCTAACCCGATTTCCGCCGCTCGCTCACCAAGAGCACTTCGCCGACGTGCTCCGAGTCTTCCGCAAGATCGACGAGCGTCGCCGCGAGGTCGGCCCGGGAGATGCGGTACGGGCCGTTCGGGAGATCCTTCCTCCCGGTTTGGGTTCGAACCCGGCCCGTCTTGGGTCCGTTCGAGAGATACGGCGGCCGGACGATCGTCCAATCGACTCCGCTGGACCGGATCAAGCGCTCCATCCGAGCGAAATCCGCGTAGGGCTTCCGCAAGATCCAGCGGACGAGGTTGATGGCGATCCATGGATGGCGCCCCTCGATCGCGGAGACGCTCACCGTCACGAGGCGCCGGACGCCAGCCTCGCGCATCGCCTCGAGTTCAGCGGTGGTGACGGCGCTCATGACCGTCGTGGGGCCGCGGCCTTCCGTCCCGACGATCGAAATGACCGCATCCTGCCCGGCGACCGCACGCCGGATGTCGTCGAGGTTCCGGCCGTCCCCTTGCACAATCGCTTTCAGTCCCCGGACCCCCACGAGTCCTTCGGGCCGGCGAGTGAATGCCGTCATCGAATGCCCACGGCGCAAGCCCTCGTTGAGAACGAAGCGGCCGGTGCGACCGGTAGACCCAATGACGACGATGCTCCGATTCGATTTCTCCAGATCTGATTGCGCCGCATTGAATGCGTTCATGGGGGAGACCACACCCCGCACAGATTTGGGGCCGCGTAAGGCGTCGCTTTCGATTCGGGGAGTATTAGAACCCCCGCGTCATCGGCAATCCGTGGACGCGAAAGATTTCCGCCTCCTCGTCGCGCTCGATGAGGATGCCCGGCAGAGTTTTCAGGCACTCGGCCGGAAGGTGTCTCTGTCGGCGCCCGCGGTCCGCGACCGAATCCGTCGCCTGGAGGAACGAGGGATCGTTCAGGGGTACTGGGTCTCGATCGTCCCCGCGGTCTTCGGGAGACAAGACCTACTCGTGTCGTTCGATGGGGAGTGGAGTCGAGAAGAGGCCGTGCGGGCGCTTCGCGCTTCGGACGTCGCATGGGTCGCATGGAAGGTGGACGGCGGACTGACCGTGCAGGTCTGGCCTCACGATGCCAAGAAGGGGATCGCGACGTTGCGGCGACTCCTCGGCCGCGATCCGAGCTGGCATGGGACCGCCGACCCGTCCTGGGCCGGCGAACTGACGAAGCTCGATTGGCGCGTCCTCGACGTCTTGATTGACGAGCCACGCGCGCCGATCGACCGGCTCTCCTCGTCGACCGGGCTGAGTCCGAAGACGGTCCGCAAGCATCTCAATGGACTGATCCGGAGCGAAGCGATCTATGTGGTCCCGCGGCTGGGATTTCTGAAAGACTCCGGCGAAATCGTCTACCATCTCGTGGTCGCGGGGAACACATCTTTTGCGGACCTGAAACACGTGCTTGGCGACGCCGAATTGATTCACGAGACCCAGGACACCCCGAAGAAGTACCTGTTCTGCCGGGTCGACAGCCTCGGCGAGATGACGTCGAAGAACCACGCCCTCGAGCGGGTTCCCGGCGTGACCTCCGTACAAGTTTCCTTGAACCGAGAAATGATGTTCGGAACCGAGTTTGTTCATCGCCTCGTCCGGGAGAGCATCCAGGGATAGCGGGGCTCACTCGGCCTTCAGGTAGCGGCTCGCGATCAGAGTCCCGGCCACGAGCATCACCCCGGCGAACCCGGCGAGGTATCCGAGGTACGACCAATCCACGGTCCCGAAGACCACGATTCCGCGGCCCAGCAGGGACGAGAACGAGACCGGGTTGACGCTCGCGATCGCCTGCATCCACGCCGGGAAGTTCGCCAACGGGAGGAGCGCTCCGCTCGCGAACATGAGGGGCATCGTGATGAAGTTCGAGATCACGCCGGGCGTCTGCCAGTCCGTGCTCGACGCGGTCACGGCGAGGAAGAAGCACGACATCCCGAGTCCGAGGAAGAAGATCCCGAGGATCCAACCGACCCACATGAGCGGATCGCCCGCGAAGCGCACGCCGAACACCAGGGCGGCCACGATCATGACGGGGATCTGGATGAGCCCGCGGCTCGTCGACCCGAGGACCTTCGACCAGTAGACGGTCGCCTTGCTCGTCGGTGTGAGCAGGATCCGCTTCATGAATCCGAAGCGCTTGTCCTGGATCGTACTCATCGAGCCGAACATCCCCACGGTCAACATCGACGTCGACAGGACCCCCGGAAGGAGGAACGCGATGTAGCTGTCGGTATGGAAGATCTGCTGCACGAGGGCGGGCGAGGCACCGCTGAAACTGCTCCCGAAGAACGCGAGCCACATGAACGGCTGGACGAACGTGATCACGAGCACCCACGGATTCCGGAAGGTGCGGAGGAGCTCCCGACCGTACAGCCCGACGAACTGGCTCCGCTGGCTCACCCGCGGTCGTCCGGAGGCGAGCTGCCGCCGCGACACCCGGGCATGGGTCGTTTCCGTGCTCATCGTCGGGCCCTCCTCATCTGCGCGTAGAACTTGCGGTAGTCGGGCACGTCGGACCCCGGTTGGTCGATCCGCTTGCCCGTGATGTCCAGGAAGACGGTCTCGAGGCTCGGCTTCTCGACGTTGATCCGCCGGATCTCGTCCGTCTTGAGCGTCGCGAAGAGACGGGGGAGGACCTCTTCCGCCGCGGACACGCGCAGGATCCAGGTCTTCCCCTGGGTGCGGACGTCGGTGACGCCGGGGATCGTGCGCAACTTCGCTTCGTCGACGGGTTCGCGCGTCTCGAGCTCGACGAAGTCCGACTTGACCCGGGCCTTGAGGTCCGTCGGGCTCCCCGAGGCGACGAACTTCCCGTGGTCGATGATCGAGATCTGCTCGCACAGCGCGTCCGCCTCTTCGATGTAGTGGCTCGTCAACAGCACCGTGATCCCGAACTCCCTGTTCACGCCCGTGATCAGGTCCCAGAGCATGTGTCGCGTATTCGCGTCGAGGCCGATCGTCGGCTCGTCCATGAACACGACCTCGGGCTGATGGAGCAGGGCCAGGGCGATCTCGAGCTTCTTGCGCATGCCCGTGGAGAACGTCTTCACGCGATCCTTGCGACGGTCGAGAAGGCCGAAGTACTTCAGCAGGTTCTCCGCGCGGTCCTTCCACTCCGGAAGGCTCTGGAGCCTTGCCTGGAGCCAGAGGTTCTCCCACGCGGAGAAGTCGTCGTCCAGGATCACCTCGGATGCGACCCAACCGATGCGCTGCTTGACGTGCATCGGATCGCGACGGACGTTGAACCCGGCCACGGACGCCTCTCCTTCCGTGATGTCCGTCAGGCCGGTGAGCAGCTTGATCATCGTCGTCTTGCCGGCGCCGTTCGGGCCCAGGAGTCCGAAGACGGTCCCCTCAGCCACCTTCAGGTTGACGTGGTCGACGGCCGTCAGCTTCCCGTACACCTTCGTGAGGTTTTCCGTTACGATGGCGTCACTTGCCATGGAGCACCTCCCTCACTTCGAAAGGATCCGCAGCGCTTTCTCCCGCATCTCGATCACCACTCGACGGAGCGCGTCCGCCTGCTTCGGCGTTACCTCGCTCATGTTCGTCCGGAGCAGCTTGCCCGTCGCCCGGAACTCTCGGAAGAGCGCGGCCCGCTCGGGCCCGACCGCAGATTCGAACGCGCGGAAGCGATCCTCGATCTCTTTGCGGCGGCTCCGCAGATACGCCTTGCCTTCGCGGGTGATCCGGTACGTCTTGCGGCGTTCCTCTCCGCTCACGGAGAGGTATCCTTTGCGGAGGAGGGCCCTCAGGGCGGGATAGATGGCCCCGGCGCTCGGCTTGTAGAACCCGTGGTAGCGTTCCTCGACCGCCTTGATGATCTCGTACCCGTGCATCGGGCGTTCCTCGAGCAGGTGGAGGACGAGCCCTTTGAAGTCGCCCTTGCCGAAGAAATGGAAGAATCCGCCGAACTTCTCGGGGGCGCTCATGAGGCGAGCTCGCGCTGTCGGAACCAGAGGATCGCGAGCACACCGCCGACGATCGCATACGCCGCGAAGACGAGGACGGAGGTCACGGGATCCGGGACGAATTCGCGGGCCCCGCCGCCGGGACCCGGGCCGACGGCGCCTCCCCCGAGGGCGTTGGCGATGATCCCCGACGCCGACGTCGGGATGAACCACGGCTCGACCCTGGCTACAGAGAGGATCGCGCCGATGATCGTGAAGATCAGCGTGAAGAGGAAGAACGTCAGGACCGTTGCGGCGACCGTGCTCTTCAACAACGCCGAAAGGAGGTAGGCGACCCCGACGACCGCGGTCATGTAGGCGAGCGCGTAGACGTAGGAGAGGCCAACGTCCCACGTAAGGGACCCCGTGATCGCGAGGGCCGCAATCGCCGCGGCGCCGTAGTACAGGGTGAGGACGGCGGCGGAAACGATCAGGCTGGCGGCGATCTTCCCGATGACGAGGACCTCCCGACGGACCGGGTTCGGGAACAGGAAGTACCCCGTCCGCTTCTCGTGCTCCGAGACGAGCGCGTCCGCTGCGAACAGGACCCCGCTGAGGACCACGAGCAAACCGCTGAACGTCGCGAACGTCGAGACGAACGCATTCGGGGTCGACGCGTACGGGATCCCCAAGGCGGGCGGGAGGCCGAGGAAGAGGCCGATGATCAGCGCGACGAGGATCAGCATGCCGAGGAGGCGGCGGCCCCGGATGTACTTGCGAATCTCGTAGCTCGCGACGGTGACCACCTGGCCGAACGGCGTCGTCGTCATAGGCGATCCGACTCCTGGATGCGGTCGAGATAGAGCTGCTCGAGCGACGAGCCGAGCGGCCGATACGTGATGACTTTCAGGCCGCGGGTCACCATCGCTTCGAGCACACGCGCCTGTCCTTCTTCACCGCCCGAGATCCGGAGGTCGATCGTCGAGTCGCCCTCGTTCTTGATCTCCACAATTCCTGGGACCGATGCGAGGGCTTCGAGGTCTTGCGGGGTCGGCGACTGGAGGAAGGTCGTCTGGAACGTGGACGTGTCGGACCCCCGGGAGAGGTCGCGAACGGAACCGTGGATCAGGAGCTCCCCGTGGTTCAGGAGCGCGACGTCGTCGCAGACCTCCTGGACCTCGCCGAGGAGGTGGGAGCTCATGAAGATCGTCCGGCCCTCGCCTTTCAGCGACTGGATCACGTCGCGGACCTCCGCCATGCCCCTCGGATCCAAGCCCGACGTGGGCTCGTCGAGGATGAGGAGGGCGGGTTCGTTGAGGAGCGCCTGCGCGATCGCGAGGCGCTGCTTCATTCCCTTCGAGAACTCCTGGATCCGGTGGTCGGCCCAGTCCTTCAGCTTGACCCCCTTCAGGACGTCCTCGCTGCGCGATTCGATCTCCTTGGACGACATGCCGCGGAGGCGTCCCGCGTAGGCGAGAGTCTCCAGCGGCGAGAGATAGCCATAGAACTCCGGGGTCTCAATGACCGCGCCGATCCGCGCCAGCGCGCGGGTCGGCTCCTGGCGGACATCGATGCCGAACAAAGTGGCATGGCCCCGGGAAGGGCGGATCAGGTTCGTCATGATCTTGATCGTCGTGGACTTTCCCGCGCCATTCGGACCGAGGAAGCCGAGGGACGTTCCCCTCCGGACGGTCAGGTCCAGAGACTTCAGGGCGGTGAAGTGACCGTACTCCTTGCCGAGGCCCTTCAGCTGGACCGGGAATTCGCTGGCCACCGATCCTGCGTTTGAGGACTGCATGAGTATCGCGATATATCGCGATATACTTAAACTCTTTGAAACGACTCCGCTAGGATCCGGGGAACGAAAAGGGATTGACTGTGAAGTCGCGTCACGTCCGTAAAGCCAGGGCCGCCCGAGGACCGAGAGCAACGTTCTTGGCACGGGTCGTCGTTCGACCGGCCCAGACACCGAACGGGGCGCGACGCGAATGGCGAAGACGCGGGACTGGGAGGACATGCGGACGATGTCGGCCCGCCTCCTCGAGGAGCGGACGGGAGAGGGCGTCGACACCTGGAATCGCCGCATCAAGAAAGAGGGCTTCGAGGACGAAGAGAGACTCCGCTCCTGGTTGACGAAGCGAGGCGTGACCGGATACGCTCAGACGCTCCTCGTGATGGAACGGTTCGGATACCCGGATTTCCTCACCGCGACGGCGGACGAACTCATCGACGGGCAGTACGCCGACAGGCCGCAGCTCCGGCCGATCCTCGACGCCGTCATCGGGGCAGCCGGGGGCCTCGGGGACGTCACGATCCAGGCGCGCAAGACGTTCGTCGCGCTGGTCACGCCCCGCCGGACGTTCGCCCGCGTGCAAGCGACGACGAAGGACCGCGTCGATCTCGCGCTGCGCATCGACGGGGTGAAGCCCACGGGACGATTGCAGCCTTCGCGGATCCACGAGACCATGCCCGTCCACATCAGCCTCCGGGCCCCGAAAGACGTGGATGCCAAAGTCGTGCGATGGCTGCAGCGAGCCTACCGCGACAACGCCTGATGCTTTCGCCTGACCCGCTCAGGAACGTCGATGGCCCGACGCCAAGTGTTATGGACGATGCCGGTGTCCCGGGCCCGTCATGCCTCCGAGCCTCGCCGACCCCGAGCCGTCTCCCGGTCGCCCGGTGATCGCGTGGATGCGGTGGCTCCTGTACGCGGCGAGCTTTCTCGTCTTCCTCGCGGGGTTCCAGCTCACCGTGTTCTCGGACCGGACGGACACCTACTTCGCATGGAATGTCGTGCCGCCGATCACCGCCGCGTTCCTCGGCGCCGCGTACTGGGCCGCGGTCCCCGTCGAGGTCATCGCCGCCCGCCAGAAGACCTGGGCCCACGCGCGTGTCGCGGTCCCTGCGATCTGGCTCTTCACGACCCTCACGCTCGTCATCACCCTTGTCCACTTCGACCGCTTCCACTTCTCCCCCAGCGCGGCGCCGAGCGCGCAGGGGGCGGCGTGGTTCTGGCTCGCGATCTATGCGGGCGTGCCGGTCGCGATGCTGCTCGTCGGATGGCGGCAGCTCCGCGTGCCGGGAGGCGATCCGCCGGCCGGGCCCACGCCGCCGACGTGGATGCGGATCGTGGTCCTCGCCCAGGGCGGCGCGATGCTCGCGTTCGGGGTGGGTCTCCTCGCGGCTCCGACCGTCGTCGGGTGGGTGTGGCCGTGGCTCTTGACGGCCCTGACGGGACGGGCGATCGGGGCCTGGTTCGTCGGGATCGGCTTCGCGGCGTTCCATGGGGTCCGGGAGAACGACTTCCTCCGGATCCGGCCGCTGAGCGGCGGTTACACGGCGTTCGCGATCTTGGAACTCGTCGCTCTCGGACGCTATTCGGGCGCAGTCGATTGGAGCGGCCCGTCCGTGTGGGTGTACCTCCTCTTTCTGCTGAGCATCCTCCCGGTCGGACTGTACGGTTGGTTCGGCCATGGAGGCATCCCGACGTGGGTACGTCGGAAGTGAATCCGCGCCGGCCAGCGTCCCGGCACGGACGATCGGCGCTGGACCTTGATTGCGCGCGTCATCAAGAAATCCTGATGCACGACGGTGCGGTCGAAGTACTGAGCGACAATCCATCCGACACAGGCATCCGGTGAGCAGGTTTTACATACGGGGCGCGGATGGCCGGCGCATGACGAACGTCCTCTTGCAGACGACGATGGGCGACGTGAAAATCGAGCTCTTCGACGACCGCATGCCCATTACGACGGGGAACTTCCGCAAGCTCGTCGAGACGCATTTCTACGACGGCACGATCTTCCACCGCGTCATCGCGGGCTTCATGATCCAGGGCGGCGACCCCGAGGGCACCGGACACGGCGGCCCCGGCTACGCGATCAAGGACGAGCTCCCCTCGGACAACCGGAACGCGCGGGGAACGATCTCCATGGCGAACGCGGGCCCGAACACCGGGGGAAGCCAGTTCTTCATCAACGTCGTCGACAACGCGCGGCTGGACCCGAAACATCCCGCGTTCGGTCGCGTCGTGGCGGGGCTGGAGGTCGTCGATGCGATCAGCCGCACGCCGACGGACCACGCGGACCGGCCGAAGAAGGCGGTCACAATCCGGAAGGCGAGCGTCCTGCCGTGAGAGCGGGACGCTTCGAGTGTGATCGGACGCTGTCCCAGCCTGAATTCATCTGACATCAGGTGTGTTCCGAACACCTATATGGGCTGCGGGGAGACCCGCGGCCCGGACGTGACCGCAATTCCATTCGCCGCTCAGGGGTCGATGCGGTGGCATCAAGTCTTGCGCCGAACGATCCTTGTCGCCGTGATCCTCGGCCTCCTGGCCCTCCCGTTCGTCGGGCCCTCGCAAGGACCCCGGGCCACGGATTCGGCCGCGCCCGGCGCCGAGTCGCCCGACCTGATCCTGCGGGTCATGCGGACCGGGCCGGCGGAAGCGAGCGTCCTCGGCGTCGCGCTCACGTTGAACGACACGATCGAGCTCCTCGTCGATGGGGTCCCGGTCGCGAACACGACGCCCGTCTGGAACCTCGACTACTGGTTCCTCCACGTGCCGGTCTCCGATAACTCGACCGTCCAGATCCGGATCGGCCTCGTGACGTCTCCGGTCACCGGCGTGCCGCCGTACGCCCCGCAGGCGGTCGGCCCGCCCGGCTTCGTCTACGCCGACGGCGCGCGCCTCATGCTGAACGGCAGCCCGATCCAGCTCTTCGGAATGAATGAGCAGACGTCATTCCTGTTCGCGCTCATCGCCTCCGGCCTGTACGGGTGGGACAATCCCGCACAGTACTGGGGTCAGAACCACCTCTTCCCTTCCGACCGTAACGGGACGCTCGCGAACGTCTCGTCGGCCGACGACCTCTGGCGGGAATTCTTCCGTTACATCCTGCACTATCAGAACATCTCGAGCGAGCCCTCGAGCCCGCGGCCGAACCTCCTCCGGATCTGGATCATCGACGAGGGCTTCGGCGTCGACAAGGCGTGGGCCGCATGGAAGGCGAACGCATCGGCGTTCTGGGGGATCTTCGACCGCCTCGTGTACTGGGCGGACCGCGCGGGCATCTACCTCGTCCCGGTCCTGGGCCACCAAGCCCCGACCCGCGAGAACGCTCTCTACAATGTCAGCTCGACGCTGTACGCGCACCACCTCGAGCTCGTCCGAGCGATCGTCGCGCGGTACGACGACAACCCGCGGATCGCGATGTGGGACCTCTGGAACGAGCCCGACGTGAACAACGACGCGTACTGGGCGAGCGTCGGCGGGATCGGAGGCTTTCGCGCGTGGGCCTCCCGCTACCTCGCGGACGTCAAGGCGTACAGCCCGAACCATCTCCTCACCCTCGGCATCGGCGGCTGGACGCTCTTCCCCGGCGCCCCGGGGTTCGGATGGCAGTACCACGTCTTCTGGAGCGACATCCCGGGCCTCGAGGTGTCCCAGCACCACACGTACGGCACCGCGGAGGATCAGTACCTCGTCGATTGGGAGACCGCGTGGCACGAGGCGTCCGCGATCCCGCACTACGAATCGGAGGTCGGCTACAACCTCGACTCCGGCCCGAACCCCTACGGGTACGGATACTGGCCGTGGTTCACCGAGCGGACCCGGGCTGCGGGATGGCCGGCCCTCGGCACGATGCTCCTCTCCGACAACGGCAAGGGGCCGTACGCCGACTATCCATACAACGGGACGCTCCCCGACTATCCACCGGCGCCGCCCCCGCCGGAGGACCGCGTGCCCGTCGCGGCGTTCACGTTCTCGCCGGTCGCACCGGTCAAGTCGCAGCGGGTCATCTTCAACGCGTCGATCGCCTCCGACGATTTCGGCATCGTCAACTACACCTGGTCGTTCGGGGGGAAGGGGACCTCGTACGGGATGACGGCCCAGCGCGTCTTCGGCAGTCCGGGAGACGTCCCCGTCACCCTGACCGTCACGGACACGGCAGGACAGAAGGACAACGTCACCGTCGTGGCACACGTGTCGGCCAAGGCCGCTCAGGCGGCGACATTCGTCCCGAACCGCGCGGGGCTGTTCGCCCTCGGCGCCGCAATCGCGCTGCCAGCCCCGGCTTGCATCTTCCGGTCCGGGCGGCGGCGTGTGGGCGCGCATCCCCCGGAGAAACTCGCAGACACCCGCGGCCTTATGCGGAAAGGCTCTTGACGAGCCGGCCGGACTTCCACACCCGCACGATCGCGTCGGGCGACGTCAGGATGGTCGGATCCGCGAGCGGGTCCTTCCGGACCGCGAGGAGATCGGCATCGTACCCGGCCTTGAGCTGGCCCGACTTTGGCGCCTGCGACCCTAGGGTCAGCGGCCCGTTCGCGGTCGCGGCCTCGATCGCCTGCAGCGGTTTCATCCCGGCCTCGATGAGATGCAGGAGTTCGCGGGCGTTCTGTCCCCACGGACAAATCGTGTCCGCGCCGGTGGTCCAGATGTCCGTCCCGAGGGCGATCCGCACGCCCTTCCGCACGGCGAGTTGCAGCGAGCGCTTGTGCTGGTCCCCGAAGGCGACGACCTTGCGGTAGGCGTAGTCCGGCACCCCGAACTTCGGACCCTCCTTGATCAGGCGCTCGATGATGTACCGCGTCGGGACGAGGACCGCATCCTTCTCGCGCAGGAGGTCCGCCGCCTCGTCGTCGAGGAACGACCCGTGCTCGATCGTGCGGCACCCCGCCTTCAACGCGGCCATGATGCCCGGCTTGCCGTGGCAGTGCGCCGCGACGGCGCGCTCCGCCCGTGACGCTTCCCCAACAATCGCCCGCAGTTCGTCATCCGAGAACTGTTGGTGCTCCGGGTGGTCCACCTCGCTCATCACCCCGCCGGACGCGCACAGCTTGATCACCCTCGCGCCGAGCCGGAGCTGGTTGCGCACGCCCCGCAGGCACTCGTCGACGCCGTCGCAGATCTGGAAGTAGTGCCCCGATGCGCCGAGCGCATGGATGTACGACGTCGGGAACATGTGCAGGTCGCCGTGACCCGCGGTCGGGCTGAGCATCGCCCCGCCACCGTAGATGTGCGGGCCGGGGATCGTCCCCTCGTCGACCACGCGCGCGAGGTGCACGCCCAGGCCGACGAGATCGCGGACGCTCGTGAAGCCGGCCATCAGCCCGGTTTCCATGTTGTTCACGGCCCGAGCCGCCATGACCGGCAGCGACGTCTTCGCGGTCTCCTCGA
>WNGD01002674.1_pt1 | contig 26115 bp, 28 predicted proteins | sample 5400671 | NCBI WGS metagenome assembly WNGD01 (sample SAMN13153369, study PRJNA577476) | soil metagenome | isolation source: 40 cm soil or saprolite under grassland replicate 2 | place: USA:California | collected 2016-06-15
GCGGGAGCCTCATCGCTGCCACGCGCCTCGTGCACCGCAAGGAGATCTGGCGCGTCGCACTCCCCCACTAAGGGCTAGGCTGCCCCTCGAGGGTTCGAACCTCGATTACCTGATCCAGAGCGCCGGCCCCAGGGCAACGAAAACAGACAAATTGACCGGAAGTGGCGTCCCGACGAGCATCGGCGCCCTGTCGGTCTGACACCGGTGCCCTCTCATGCCCGGAGAAACGCTTGCAAAACACTTGCAGAGAGTTCTGGTCGACTCTCCGGATGTGAGCGGTCAGGAGAGAGCACCCGAGCAGCATACCTCTCGTCGACGGGCCGAATCTTCCCGATGATTGGCCTCCCGTCGGCCGCAACCGAGTCTGGTGGACACGCCCGAGCTAACAGTAAGTCTTGTCGCACCAAGCGTGGCACGGATCCCCCCACCTCTTAGCGAACACCACAAATGACACAGCCAGCAACCCATCCTCGATCGTGCCAGCGCCGGCGAGAAAACGAGCCACCGGTTGAGCGCTGCAGCACGACGCTCGCAGCCGCTGCAAGGTGTAATGCCAAGCGCGTGGCAGGTGCGCTTGAGAATGTCACCCAGGCCAAGCTGCACTCTCGCTACGAACTCTGGGACGCGTACCCGATAAGGGCGAGGCGTGACCTTCGGATTAGGTCGAAGCCGCACTCGATAGGGCATGCGCGCGATCCTGGATCTAGGATGGAGTGTGTTCCTTCTCTGTTTCTTCACGGTTCCTTCCTCCTGGAACAGTTTCACTCCCACGAGCTGGGATGAAGTGGCGCAGCAGATTAGTGATCTGCTGCGCTGCGGCAATCTACAGGCCGAGGTTCTACATTCGCGGCACCCACCAGCCTCGCCCTAACGCCGTGGGCTAGGCCGACGCCACCAGCCCGGCTCCTACCGCGAGCAACCAAATGCCCAGCGCTAGAGCGATCGCGACCCTCGGGCGGGTCTCCCGCGCGAGGACGAGAAGCGACGGCAGGTTCACAATCGGTCCGGCGACGAGCATCGCGGCGGCGGCCCCTGGCGTGCCTAGGCTGAGGAAAAGCATCGCGAGCGGAATCTCAAAGAAGGTCGGCAGGGCCACGAGCACGGCTACCGCGGCGACGAGCGCGACCACGAGCAGCGTGCCGCCGGTCGAGAACCTGGCGGCGGCGGGCAGGACCAAGCTCGAGAGGAGCACGCCAGCGAATACCAGCGGCAGGGTGCGCACGGTCAGATAGCCCAACGCACTTGCGAGCCGCGCGATCAAGTCGCCCACGCTTCGCGGGGCGTCGTCTGCGGCGATGGACGTGAACTGCCCGCCGGCGACGAGCCGTGCTCCGTCGCCCGCGCGTGCGACGACCGGCGCTAGCCCGAAGACCGCCACCAAGGCGGCCGCGATGCGGACCACGGCGAGCGACCGAGGAAAAAGGCTGGCGGTGAGCAGCAACGCGGCCGGATTTAGGCCCGGGGACGCGAGCATCACGGCGAGCGCGGAGCCGAGGGGCGCGCCCCGCTCGTATACGCTCTGGAAGATAGGCGTGATGCAGCACGAACACAGCATCAAGGGCGTCCCCGCGACCCCGGCGGACACCCGGCGCCGCACTGAGCCGCCTCTACTGAGCAGATTCGCCACGCGACGCGGCGAGACGAACGCGCGCACTGCGGCCCCGATCAACAGGCCGTATAAAAGGGCGATCCAGATTCGGCGGAAATAGAACAACGTCTCGCGCAGCATGCCGCCCGTCGTGAGCCCGGCCGGGGTGCCCGCCCACCCGCCCGCGGCGTGCACGCTAGCGATGGTGCGGATCGCCCCACCCCACTTATAGTAGAACAGTCCGCACAGCGCGGCGAGGAGCACCACCACGCCGGCCACCGGATACATGGACCGTTCCCCGTCCTGCATCCCCTCGGAGCTCGCGGGCAGCGTCATGTTTCGCTTCCCCGGATCACGCGCACGCTCCCTATGCTCGCCGTTTCCGCTGGACGACGACCACCCGAAACGGATCGGAGATAGCCTGCCAAGTCCATTAGTTCCCACATCCTGAGTAGCGGTGGGCACGGACCGTTAACGGCGAGACTCACCAACCGCCCTTCGAACTCAAGTAGCAGCCGACGGTCTCGTAAGTCGTTCACAACTTTCTCGATGAAGCTCTCGTCCGTTGCGCGACGTCAGGTGGCACCTGCATGTCCTAGAGCGAATTAAGAAACGCGAGGAGGGCGTATCTTCTGCCTTTGTCCAGTTTGCCGAACGCTGCGCGCGCGTGATCCGCCTCGCCTCCGTGGGCCTCTATAGCGTCCTCAATCGTTGCTGCTCGACCATCGTGAAGGAACCGCTTCTTGTCGCGCACGCCCCATAGCGGGGGCGTCCTGAACTCGCGCCCCGTCGCCAACCCATCCACAATCCCGTCGCTTAGCACTTCTCCCATATCATGCAGCAAGAGATCGGAATACAGAGTTACCTCTACTTGGTCGAAGGCCCTGATGTTACTTGCCTTCGTCCTGAAGGTAGGGATGTGGCATTTGCTACACCTAAGGTGCTGAAACACCTGGTTACCCGCTTGCTCGATGTCCGTTTGCCGTTTCGCCTTGGGTGGTGCCAAGAACTTTACGAAATACATCAGTTGGAAGACTTCCTGAGCGCTTAGCTCGGGTTCCGGAGTATGTTCGCGCTGGACGGCTTCGCAGCTGTTCAGTACCTCCCGTCGTTGGAAGGGACTGGTCAACCCCAATTCATTTAGTGCAGCACCAAACATGAACTCGAAAAGGGATGGAACCTGCGCCTTAACTCCAAACCGTCCGAGACGTCCGTCAACGTAGTTTGGACGACCGGAGATACCGTCTGAGTCTGAATCCTGTGGGTCCGCGTTTGCAAGGATGGCATCGTCGGGTATCTCCTCGATCAGCCCTAGCCCATACAGGGGTGGAGGCATTCGTACGGCGCGAACGTTCGCCTGCCTGTGGACGGGTTTGCGGAGAGTGCCTCGAACGGCGAATTGTGGGAAAATGGGTGCGCCACAATATTCCAAATTATCGAGCTCGACCCTTGCTGCCCTACCTGGAAACACAACTGTATCTGCGAGCTCGCCAGCCCCGCCAGCCGTGGGAACGTGATGGCAGGAAACACAGCTCGTAGCATTAGATGATGGGCGCAATCCCGCCTCGGGCGTGCTTCGCGCTAGAAAGACCTCCTGTCCCTCAACAAAGAGGCTCTCGTTAGGCGCGTCAACATTCTTCAGGATCTCCGGCCGCCGCTCCGCGAGGGAGCACGTCTTGGAGAACATGAGAACCGCAGCGCCAGCCACAATTGACGCGGTGGCCTTCGGGCGATTCAATGCCCGCAAACTGCCTGCGGCATGGCTAGTAACCCAAGGTACCTCTGCCTGCCTTCGCAATGAGAGAGTACACCGCGCAATCGGCAGCCAACTCATCGTTTACCAGCTTGAATAGCCGTTGCACTGTCAGCACGGCTGGAATCGTGTTCTTATCGATCGAAGGGATCAATGTCCCGCTCGCCGCGACCTGACGCTTGTCTTCTAGCTGCGTGATCAGCTGACTAACCATCTCGCGAGCCCTGCGGATGAGAGCCAACCTTCCCGTATAGAGGGCAGCGGAGCCCTCCTTGTGTATGCGAGTTACATACTGCTGATAGTAACCTGGTCGGTTGGGGAGTACTCCCTGGGCAATCAACTTCTTGAAGAGGCGATCGTAGTCCATCACCTTTAGGGCTCTTTCAAACCCCGGTTCAGTCCCAACGCTGTCGTGAAAGGCCTTTTGCTGGCCTACAAATGAGATCATGCTGTCAAAGGCAAGTCCACCTCTTTGCGCATCCTCAATCGCCGCATCGTACGCGGCCGTTTCCTGCTGCCCATTGTGTGCAACTTCCTGAACACCTGCTTCTTCTAGCTGAATCAGCGTCGCGTCAAGCGAACTCAGTGCCGAGAAGAAGGCCTTGTCCGCATTGGCCGACATCACTTCCAATTCCCGCTGATGTCCCGCCGGGACATAACCGGAGCGGTTTCAGTGCCACCACCCGCACGCTGTCCCAGGTGTGAACATGAGGTAAAGCACTGCCAGAGTCGGCGCTGCAGCGAGCAACCGGGTAGTCCTACTGGTCATGGACGGTTCCTCCTGAACGACGTGTTACGGTCAGGTGAGGCGATGCGCCGTAACAACGTGTCGGTCACTGTCGGAGAGCGCGATGCGGTCGATTGAGAATTACTACCAATTCGTTGGGGAGTCCGCGCCAGATCTTTGGCATCGGTCTAATGGTCCGTCAGGAGGGGCGAACGGTGTTCTTGTATTGCCTTGGTGAGGAGAGAAGAACGCTTTTGAATGCGCGTTCGAACGTCCGGAGCGAACTGTAGCCGACGGCGTGGGCAACCTCCCAGATCGAGTAATCCCGTGATTGCATCAACTCTGTCGCCTTGGTCATCCTGACGATCTTGAGCCACTCGCTGAAAGGCAATCCAACCCGTCTATGGAATAGCGCGCAGAAGTACGTCGTCTCATACGAAGCGACTTTGGCCACCGCCTGCAGCGAAATAGGCTCTGACAAGCGGGAGACAACGAACTCCTTCACCTTCCCGAGGCGTGGGTAGTAATCGAAGGCCGCTTGCTTAATTCCCTCCGAGGCGACACACAGCGTCTCGTCGGCCGGCCGGCCTTTCTTAGCCCGCGTTCTATTCTTCCCGTGTGTGACCATCCTTGCTCAACGCGATACTTGAGGGAGCACCAACCGCCGCACGCGCGAAACGTGGATGGCCGACGCCGCGTTGTCTAGGGCGTTTTTGCGGCACTGTAGGGCGAGTTTGCGACACGGGCGAGGAGTTGCTGGAGTGCCCCCGGTCTGTCGGACCAGCGGGAATGAGACATATGCTACAGGGTGCCCGAGAGGGGACGTCCGACGCGGGTCAGCCGATTTCACGAAGAGCAGATCGTCCGCCTGTTGCGTGAGCAGGAATTGAGGGGGCAGACGGTCGCGAGCTTTATTCGGCGTAACGGGATCTCCCGCCACACGTTCTATCGGTGGCGCAAGAAGTACGGCGGCCTCACCGAGACCAAGGCCATCCGGCTCAAGCGCCTGGAACGCGAGAATGCCCGCTTGAAGGGGCTGCTTGCCGACCGCGAGCTGGAGCTCGAGGTGCTCAAGGAGATCAACGCAAAAAAATGGAGCGCGTAGCGGTCCGCCGGGCCCAGGTACGCTACGCGATGACCCGCCGCCTGTCCTGTCGCCGGGCGTGCGGGCTGCTGCGTGTCGCGCGCTCGGCCCTGGGCTATGCGGCCCGCCGGCCAGAACGCGATGCGGCGCTCGTGGCGAAGCTGCAGCGCCTGGCGGCGGCCCATCCCCGCTACGGGTATCGCCGCATGTGGGCCCTGCTGCGCCGGCGCGGGCTCGCGGTCAATGCGAAACGGGTCCACCGGCTGTGGCGGGGCAACTGGTCTCACCCTGCCGCGGCGCCGGGTGCGGCGGAAGGTCCGGACCGGGGCGCGGGTGCGCCCGCTCGCCGATCGGCCCAACGCCGTGTGGACCTATGACCTCATCCACGACGCCTGTACCAACGGCACGCCCTTCAAGTGCTTGACCGTGGTGGACGAGTTCACCAAGGAGTGCCTGGCCATGACGGTGGCACGCTCGCTGCCCGGCGATCGCGTCTTGCCGCGTCCGTTGCCCAGGATTCGAACCTGGTTTGCCTCATCCAGAGCGCCTCCGAGCAAAGTCCATCTTCCGGTAACGCGTGACTTCACCGCGAGTTCGCGTCGTTCGTTGCCAGGAAGAAAAACCGAAAAATCGGACTTTGCCGGACCTTACGAGGACAGAAACGATGTCAGTGTCACCTTGGAAGATGACATTGACGTCGGCTTTTGGTTCAGGAGAGCCTTGGTTGGAGCAAGAATGCGTCGAAACGCAGACAGAAACGATGACACTCGTACCACAGGCGAAGGAATGGCCAATGACGCGCGAAGATTTTGTTGCTCGCTGGCGCACTCGTCTCAGCGAGTGGGGCCGAGTCGGTGCGCTTGTCGATGGCGCGAAGGTTTGCGACGAAGTGCTTGCAGATTTTGAGGCCGTGACGCGCGCTGAGGATGACGCCGAGCTCAGCCTATCCGAGGCAGCAGCCGAGTCGGGGTACTCTAGCGACCATCTTCGTCGACTTCACCGGTTGGGCAAGCTACCGGCCTATCGCAAAGGACGGAATCTGTTCTTCCGCTTTGGTGATCTACCGAGGAAGCCAACGGCGCCCGAGCTTTCATCGTACGATCCTGTCGCGGATGCTCGGCGGGTCATCAGTCAGCGCCACGAAGAGCGATAACGGAGGACGCGAGAGAGGAATCAGCACTTCCCGGACGCGCCACGGGCCCACCTGGTCAGAGGCGGGACCGAGTAATCGTCCTGCGTGGCGGCGCGGGGCGACGGTGCCGCAACGGTCTCCCGGCGTTCCATGAGCGAGCTCGGGCACCTGGCATCACGTGACTAACCATGTTCACGCGTTGCGGCCCAACCCCTCACTTGACCGCCACTTGACCTGCGGGGGTGAGTTTTGGAAGTGACAGATCACCGTGGCTTCGCACTTGCCCGAACTGCTTTCACCGCTCAAAGGCACTGTCCAACAAGTTTCGTGCGCTTGATGTGGGTACAGGAGGCTTGGCAATGTCCTATCGCTCGTTTCGCGGCCTGCTAGTCGGGTTGGTAGTAGCATGGGTTGTAACATGGGTCGCCGTCAAAATGATGAATGTTGTTTGGACCGGGGCCCTAATGTTTCTGCTGACCCTAGCTGCCGGCATTGCGGCTTGGGTTGCGATGGCCTTAACAGCAAGCAATCCGTTGAAACAGAGAGACATACCGCCGAGCCCCCCTCAAAGCGATACGAAACCCGCACCTCCGCCCCCTTCCGAGCCTCCTGCGCAGCCGAAGACCTCGTCGGACCACGCTCGGTTCGTGCTGCAGCAGAGCATGACTCGGCCTGGGTCGAAGTTGATCGAGACTCATCGCTGGGTTTGGGAAGGGGCAAGATGGAATGCGCTTGTACTGACGCTATTAGCCCAGATCTGCGGAGCATCCGAACAGGAGCTGCGAACGTTGGTCGAGCACCTAAGCGACCTGGACCTTCTCCGTGTTGATGCTCTAGCTGGACTCATCAAGGGACGCAAAGAGCCAGACCGCGAGCAAACTCTCTCTCGACGGGTGGAGAACCTCTTGACCAGTGGCGGTCTTAACCCTGATGAGGCGAAGGTTGGCCTCGCGGTGATCTGTGAAGCGGCGGCCGGGTTGTTGGTACACCATGAAGGCAAGATTCAATTGTACATTCGCCGCTACGGTGAGCAGATGCTTCGAGAAATCAGTCAGTCGTTCGCATTCTCTTCTTTAGAGAGCACAAAGGTCGGCGCGGCATTCACTCTTTGGCTTCAGAATGTATGCGACATGCCGCTTTGCTTGGTTGACGATCACCTTTCCTCCTTTGCAACTAAGAATGGCTTGGAGGTGAAGGAGCTAATCGCAGCCGCGGACGAGCTGGATCTCAATCTGGGATTGCTTGACGAACTTGCTTTAAGCGAACAACAACAGAAGTTGCCCCTTCAATGATCTATCAATTAGAGCCGCCTGCACCAGATCGGCAAGAATCGACGAACGCTGTCGAAGAGAGCAGACGGTTCGCCATACAGGAGTGGAACCGTCGAGCGCTAGCCTACGCCAGGACTGAGGAAATAGGCAAGGCCTTTGCGGCTTGGACAATGATGCAACTTGCCGACAAGCTGGGGCCCAAAAGTGCAGAATTCAGCCGAGCATTACGCCTAGGGACGGCCTACCATCCCGAGTGGATCCTCCGTCCTGCCCAGACCCGGATAAGTCGATTCATAGGCAGCACGGCTCTCAGCGTATCAATCATCCAAAGAGCAATCGTGGTGCGGCGTTACGGAATAATGAGGCAAGTTGTCAAGTTGGCGGAAGGATTGGGAATCAAGTTCGTTGCAGGTCCAGTGGCCCCGGAGTTACTTCGCGCCCTGAACGACCTACGAGAGATGATCGAGCGCTATTACGAGAATCTGGAGCAAAACGAACGCTACGAGCGAGACCGTGCTTACAGGGAATGGCTAGCAGAACAGTTGGCGAAACAGCGGGCGGAGGACAGGGGTAGCGGCTGGAGGAGCATGGTTCGCCCAACACGACGTATTCCAGATATGGGACAGATGCTCAGAGAACAAGAGAAGCGCCGACGCGAGTGGGACTCGCGACGGAAGCAGCGCGATGATGCTTGGAAGCGGTCCCAGGAAGAGGCTAAGCGCCGACAGGAGGTCATGAGAGCAGGAGCAGGAGGCGGGTTGCGCAATAGAAGCCCTGGGCTTCGATCCGGAGCCGGTGCGGGTGGTCCCTCCTCCATCCTTCGCAGAGCGGACGCGTTCGACAGGAACAGAATAGATCTGCTAAGAAGAGGACTAACACACCCGATAATAGGCACTCATGGAACGGATCCGGCCTTCCGAAGCCATCCGTTCCAGGTTGGGGCACACTTCGGGCAACCTGCAAGAGTGAACCTAAAAGCCTGGTGCAAAGTGAGTGGCGGAACGGTCGGCCCTGGTCTGAGTGGAGCAGTACACACCTACCGCTGCCGATAACAGCCAAGACGGGGTTTAGAGTTCGGAGCAAGGACAAGCATGTTCCGATACCTCTTTTGGGTTAGCTGAGTGGGCTGATAGGCTGAGCCGAGACCTGGAAGAAAGGTGTGACCGGTGATTGAACGTGTGTTTGAGCGTTTCTTGTGGGGTACGCGGCTAGCTGTACTCATTGCCGTTAGTGCAAGCCTGATCGCGGCATTCGGAATGCTCGTCACTGCGTCCGTTGACGGCGCCCATCTAATCAACGAGGTACCGCGATACGTCTCTCTCACAGAACAGGAGGATCTGCGCACTCAGATCGTGGGTCACATCGTGGAGATGCTAGATGGGTTTCTCTTGGCGACCATGATGTTCGTCTTTTCCTATGGTCTTTACGAGTTGTTCGTGAGTCGTCTTGACGCGGCCGATGGCAGCTCGATCGCCCCTCGTGTATTAGTGGTCCGAACCTTCGAAGACCTCAAGGACCGCCTGGCCAGCGTAGTAATACTGATCCTTGTTGTGACCTTCTTTCAGCATGCAGTGCGACTAACAGTGCGCAGCCCATTCGATATTCTGTATCTGTCCGCCGCGATCCTTCTCGTAGCCGGAGCCCTTTATCTGATGGGTCGCCGACACGCTTTAGAGGAGAGACTATTGCCCGCCGACGAGAGTGGACGGGGACCTGAACACGGTGCTTCCGTCCCTCCGGTGGTCGGAGTCACAGGTTTGTCCCCTAGGACGTGACGACAGTGAACGACTTTGGCTCAAGGTGCCGAGTCCCATCCACGACCGTATGTGCTCCTCCTTGGCTTGCCCGTCCCTCGGTTCGATGAGTGGCAAACACTTCGGGAATGGTCCTCGCAATGCCAACTGCGAAGGAAGGTAGATGCGGACAGCGAACTCGCAGTCCGCCGCGCGAACTCTCCTGATTCCGCATCGGACTCGCGGGCGTATTGCCAATTTCACGGGGGGGATCTCGTCTAGACTCCCCCCCAACAAACCGCGTGACACTTGCGTCCCCAATTCTCTATGTCGCATCTCGAGCTCTAGCTCCCGAGCGCCGCCTTGACCTGCTCCCTGGAAACCATCGCGGCACGCGGTCCGTCGGTTGTTTGTCACACTGTCGACACAACTTGGGGCTTTAAGTGGCTTGATCGCAACGAAAGCGCTGGGATCTCAAGTCGTCCCGGTGCTCGGGACGTCAGGATGCACGAGCACACTCGCACGATACCAGACGCTTAGCGGGGGCGCGAAGTACCGCTCCGCCTCCGGGTCATAAAGCTCATGGTCAGCAGGCACGGCCTCGAAGCCATCGGGCGTCTCATCGCCGCTCAGCGCCCGGCAAAGCGTGTCCAAGTACGAAGAGTGGCCATTGATCAGCAACTCACCGATTCGCTTAGTCTCGGCGTGCGCACGGGGAGGGAGTACGCCACCCAGGTACGTCTGGATGACCCCGTCTCTGCGCAGGACGCCCGTCCCCGGTGTATGGGGAACGGAGGCCCCGGGTAGGACCCTGAGGACCCTCAGGTGGTCATCCAGCATTAGAAGGGCGAGACAAGTGGCAACCGACCGACGACACACCTTCGGCGCCGCCGCTACAGGTCGGGCGATGCTCAGCAACCAGAACAACTCGGTGTCGGTGTGCATTCGCGTTACGATGCCGCTCACATCACCCGGTGTTGAATGGGAGGCGCGGGCGATCACCAAGCGAAAACGTAGGCTGGACTCCGACATGGCGGCGCTGAAACTAGGCTCATGGACTCCCCTCGGCGAACAAGGTGCAGGAGCAGTCTCCTGATTCTGGCTCAGCAACGCCCGATTCCACATCGGGAGAGCTCCTTCCATCCTGCGTGTGTGACCGACCTCCGAATGGTCATGGTGCATCGAGTAGCAACCAACCGTCATCGTTCTCGCTTGGCTTGACCACCCAATGTCGCAGAAGCGCCCTATGATGCCGCAAAAACGCCCTAGCTCCTTATCCCGGGCTGTCCAAGATTGCTCGCGTCCTACGAAGCGTGCCCAGGCCATCAAGCGGATCGAGGCTCCCGATAATGGCGGAAGCCAGCGAGACGAGGGTTCAGCACCTTGAGATGATCCAGGGCGTCATCGGGAGGATGGGGCAGAATTCCTTTCTCCTCAAGGGATGGTCGGTCACACTCGTAACCGCCCTGATAGCGCTGGCGGCAAAGGATTCAAACCAAACCTACGCCTGGATCGCTATCGCCCCCGCCGCGGTCTTCTGGGGCCTCGACGCCTACTACCTTAGACAAGAACGGCTCTTTCGAGCACTCTACGACTGGGTGCGGTCCGCTGAAACATTCCCTACTGAGCGGTTCTCCATGAGGACTGAGCGGTTCGAGAGAGATGTGGCCCGATGGCTTAGTACCCTGGTTGCACCCACCGTCGTGGGACTGCACGGGGTCGTGTCCGTCATAGTGCTACTCGTGGCGATTGGAACCATTCCACTTCCACAAGGCGGAGGTAACTCATGGCGCGACGGGTGTTTTTTAGTTTCCATTTCGAAAACGACATTTGGCGCGCAAATCAAGTCCGAAACAGCAATGTCGTGGCGGGTCCCGATGTAGCTGGGTTCTTCGATCACTCAGAGTACGAGGCCGCGAAGAAGAAGGGCGAAGAGGAGATCAAGCGCCTAATACGGGCCAAGCTAGCAGGCACTACAGTTACAGTGGTGCTGATCGGCTCGGAGACGGCCTCTCGGCCCTACGTTCAGTACGAGATTCAACAATCAGTCGCACAGAAAAACGGCCTTCTCGGCATCTATATTCACCACCTAGAGGATCAAGGCGGGCTCACCTCAAACCAAGGTCCTAAACCAGCAGTGCCATACGGTGTTGAATTCCCAGCGTACGCCTGGGATAAAGACCTTCGCAAGTTTGCCCAGGAGATCGAGGCAGCCGGCAAGCGAGCAGACGCACTAAGGCGCTGAGACCCGCCAGGGTACTCCATGAGCGAGAAGGGTCGAAAAGGTACCAGGAAGGGCACCGCTGCGAAGGAGAAGAAGACCCCTTCGAAGCTCGCCGACGTTGCCTTTTACTACCCAGGGCCTGTGTGGCACTCCGGGGAGTGGATCAAGAATCTGTTGCTGTTCTTTGATGGGATTGCGCTTCTTGTTCCAGATTACCTTCGAGACAAGCCCCGTCGCGTAGATCCGGTCGTTGCCGAGCCTCTCATTGATGCAGGGCTTCTTCATGTTCTAGAGCCTGAGACCATCCTTGACAAGGATGCCACTCGGCGCCTGGCCGACGCATTTGTCCCTATCCTCGAATCAGGAGCGTTAGATCAGCTATCAAGGGACGGTAGCAAGTTTCACGAGCTCTCTTATTCGAGACTTGGCGGTTTCGGAGACCAAGCGCTCGCCAACGATATGCTCGAGAGACTCAGGGCCAAAGGTCTCGCAAGGGCGACAGAAGACGGCGTCTCGATCCCAATGTATCCTACGGTCCGCGTGCTAGTTCTGGTGCTCCTTTCCCAAATCTTGAGGCCGTATGGCCCGAAGTTTGGGCTTGACCTCTGGCCGACTACGGACCGTCCCAAAATAGTCGACGGGCTTGTTGAGCTACTTTCTCTCCCAACCCTTCCGTCCAAAGGGGCGGTGGTTGCCTTCGACCTTGAAACGGTCGGGGTAGACCTTAGCCGCGTCCCAATGGACGAGGTCCTGGGGTTTCGAAGCGAGTACGGGAAGGAGTATGTCACTTACGCGCGCACGCTGCGCACCCTTCTTCGCGACCTGAGTCTGCTTGCCGAGCCTGAGCGCAAAACGCGCGCTTGACGATAGACAAGGTGAGATCCGTGAGATGGCTCAAGAACTCTTGGAGCGTGGCAAGAGGGCGTGGAAGACTCCGGCGTCGTTTGCCTTCAGCCTCGCCGGAGCGATCTGGACCCTCAAGACCGGCGACCCTGTGGGGGCTGTCCTAGCACTCGCAAGCGCCGGGCTTGGCGCCGCCGCAAACTCAAAACCTGAGGTTGGGGCGTACTCGTATCTGTTTAAGGCAAGGGAGCGATACGCTTAGAAAGGCTCAGTCTTCTGCCGCCTCGGAAGCGAGGAAGAGCGGCCCGTCAGAATCGACGCCGGCCTTCCATCGAGCACCGGAGCGAATAATCGCAACGCTCAGCAAACCCAGCCGTCAGCGCGTCGAGTTGAAGCTATTCAGCTTTCTCGATATCCGAGACGTGTGTCCCGACGAATTCCAAGCAATGTTGTTCATCAACGATGAAGAGGGTGTTCCCGAAAGAGCTCTTGACGCCTTGGGGCAGTACGGGGTGCAGCCCCTTTTCTGGACGCAACGGCGCGAGTATGTGGATCGCCTACGGAACTGAACCAGCTACCCAGTACACGAGGTTAGCGCTCCGCCTCGCCCCCAATTGCGGAGGAGTCCCAACCCATGCGACCAACATCTCGTGCGAGGGTTATTCTGCAGCCGGCGGGCGGGCCAGAGGCGGTCGAGCATTACGCCAGAACGATTCGAAACCCGATCCGACTCTCCTCAATCCTCGAGTTCCTCGAGGAGTCTGACGCAGACGCACTCGCAGTGGAGTACCCCACCGGTTGGACGAGGGTTTGGGGCGTAACCCCCGGCGCAAGCGGTATCAATCGCGCGAAATGGCTCCAGTTCGCAAAGGGAGACCGAGTGCTCTTCTGCGGTCAAGGCAGAGTGTTCGCTTCCGCGTCTCTCAGGTATCGAGTTCGCAACCGTCCCCTAGCGCTCAACCTGTGGGGCTCGGACAAGGATGGGCAGACTTGGGAGTATGTCTATTTTGTGGGGGAGCTTCGAGACCAGAATCTCACTTACGCGCAACTCGCAAGCGTGCTGCAATTCTCTCCCGATTTCGTCGTGTTGGGGGTCAACATTCTCGACGAGGGAAAGAACGACGCCTTACTCACCTCGTTCGACTTAGCCGACGACTAGTTGCAGTACCGTGGTCCTAGTTGGTGCCATTTCCGATTGATCGAATCTTCTGCACGGCATCGCAGATCCCGCGGGCAGCAAACTCGAGCTCGTCCTCCATCGTGAAACGGCCAATCCCCACACGCACCGTGCTGTAAGCCTGTTCTCGGCTGAGGCCGATGGCCGTTAGGACGTGTGACGGCTCCAGAGCTCCTGACGTGCAGGCCGATCCAGTACTCAGGGCCACTTGGGGCAAATTCGCGATGAGCGCCTCTGCGTCCACGCGGTCAAATCGGAGGGACGAGTTCCCGGGCAGTCGTCGCGCGAACGATCCGTTTCGGCTGACCCCGTCAACTCCCGATTGCACAATCCTCTCGAACCAATCCCGCAACCGTCCAAGTCGGATTGCTTCCCTGCCCATCTCTTCTCGGGCAATCTCGCAGGCCTTCCCGAACCCTACGATCCCGGGCACGTTGAGAGTACCAGATCGGAGACCCCCCTCCTGGCCTCCGCCAAACACCAAAGGCTCCAATGGAGCAGACCGCGCTCCACCTCTCACGTATAGTACGCCCACGCCCTTCGGCCCGTAACACTTATGGCCGCTGAGGGAAAGCAGGTCGACACTCCAGGATCCTACGTCAATCGGAATCCGTCCCAGAGCCTGCGCTGCGTCGGAGTGCAACAAGGCCCCAGCTCGGTGGACCACTTGAGCGATTTCCGCTATCGGCTGGATAGTACCGATCTCGTTACTCGCCGCCTGGACACTGACGAGTGCCGTCCGTTCGTCGACGAGGTCCACCAGGGCGCCCAGGTCGACGAGGCCATCTTCGCCAACGGGTATCACCTCAAAATCGTACCCTTGACTGGCTAGCCACTTGCAGGACTCGAGAACGCACTTATGCTCGATCGCCGTAGCCAGGACCTTCCGGCGACCTACCGGTGCGAACCGCACCGCACCCTGGATGGCGAGGTTGTTACTCTCAGTTGCCCCGCTCGTAAAAATGATCTCACCGGAGGAGGCGCCGATTGTTTGTGCTACTTCGGCGCGGGCCCTCTCTACTGCCTCCGAGGCCTGGCGTCCTGGTGCGTGGATACTGCTCGATGGGTTCGCGAACGTCTCGATGAAAAACGGCAGCATCGCCTCCACAACACGCGGGTCACATGGCGTGGAGGCGTGATAATCCAAGTACACCGGCTCGCGATGCGTTGCTCGCGATGCGCTATGCACCGTCCCAGCCAACGCCGCGGATGAGGTTCCTAGAGATGGCAGATTAGACATCCCTGCTCCTCATCGGGATCGGCATCTGCGAGGTACCCAAAGGCCTCTGCGAGATTCTTCGGCCTTCTACGCGCTGCCTGCCGGACCTTCAACTCTTCTTCCTTCGTTCTGATCTGCGCGACTCGTGCAGGGTCCTCGAAGTTCGTTAGCGCCTCACCATAGATCCAGGTGTATCCTTCCTCTGGTTTCTCATATCCCTTCGCCAACTCAAACAGGTCAGGATGTTGTTCCTTCAAGCCCACCCATTCTCCCCGCCGCTGGAAGAAGCAGAAGTAACAGCCCGATCGCGAGCGCCACGAGTAATACTCGGGTGTGCCAACTCCACTCTGCTCAAGGATTCGGAAAACATCGTCCTTCCGGATGCCGACTTCCTTGAACGGATACAGTGGCGTGATGCTCGGCTTGGTCGAGATGTAGCCCTCACGGCGTTCGTCCGCTCTTATTCCGACATAGAGGAAGACCGGATCATCCCCCACGTAGGCTTCGAAGGGTTCGATCTTCAACTTCTTGGTGCACCAGCGCATGTTGGGCGCCGGCAGGTAGCTACCATACACTTTGAGCCAGTGGTCAAAACCTCGTTCGCCCAAGCCAGATGATAGCCGCGTGACCTGCTTCCCTAGGTACGCTTCGATTCGCGTTAGGTATTCGTACGTCTCAGGAAGTTCCTTGTGAGTATCACAAAACACGTACTCAACATCTATTTCGGGGCGATTGTCGCGCATCCAGAGCGCCAGCGCCGTGCTGTCCTTCCCACCCGAGAGCAACAGGATGTGCCTCGGCTGCCTATCGGGCATCTGCCGACACCTCCGTTTGGGGATTCTCTAACAGGAGTGTTTGAGCAACCTGTACCAGGGCAGCAAGCTTAGCCTTCCTCGACATTTCATCCTCGCTCGTCTTGGAATCAAGAGCTTCGCGGAGGCGATCGGCGAGTTGGACGACATCTGCCTCGAAATCCTCTTCCATCGCAATGACCACTCGGGACTCTCTGTGCACGCCATCGAGGACGCCGATTCTGAGGACTTTGGAGACTCCTGACTCCCGTCGCTCCGCCACAAGCTCTTCCAGCCGGCAGAATTCGCCTGAGACCTCCTGAATTCGCACCTGAAACGCCGCTACTTCCGAATCCTTCCAATGCGAGGGTGGCAACCCTCCGTTAATGACTCGTCCAAGGACCTCGCGCCAATCGCGGTCACCGTGGTCCCGGGCAGCCTCCCGAACGAACAGTTGGAGCTTCTGCTCTACGGCGTAGGGCGACAGAGGAGCTGCTCGACGCTGGAGCTGGCCTTTCGCCTCCTGCGCATTTCCCTTCAGGTTGAACACCTGCCGAATCTGCCTCTCAATCTCATCAAGGAGTTCGGGGTACGCGCGAGCCATCATTCGGAGGCTCTGCTGAAGTTTTCTTGCGAAGAGCGTCGCGCCCTCTGCTCCATCGATCGAGACACCAACCGCGTCCGGAAGCTCCTCAAAGAGCAGCCGTCTCGGGTCACCCGCACGAAGCATGAGATCGCGCACGGCGACCGCCTCCGGAGAACCCAGCTTCGTTGTGAGTTTGGCGTAGGGATTCAACCGAGCGGCAAAAAGCACCAGTGACTTGACGATGGGCAAGAGACCGCCGGTAGCCGCGCCATCTCCTTGAACTCCCCCCACCAGCTCTTCGAGAGCCTTCAGAGCTTGCAGCTGACGGCGATCGAGACGGTGACTCTGCAGCTCGAATGTCTCCGGCCTGCGCGTGAGCCGTTCCAGCACTTCGATCCGAAGTTCTGGCACGAACACGCCTTCTTCATAGAGAGCCGTCTCGTCCCAGTTTGACGCCAGCACGGCGGTGAGCAGCACCGGGATTGGTCCGTCTCTGAGCCCGAATGGTCGCGCCTTGAGAATTGCGAGTAGGTCTGTGACCGGGCGTCGTGCTTCCTTCGCTTCTCGGAGGAACGTTTCGATCGCGTTCCAGGCCGGCTTCCACTCGTCGTGCGGTCGTCCAAACCCAACCATGTGGCTTCTGGTCTTGTGGAAGCCGCCTGCCTTCAGCATCGACTCGTACATGCTCGCTTCTGGAGGGGTGCCTTCTATGCCAAGGCGGGCAACCATCGCGTGAGACAGCATCCTCGCGAGCAAGGTTCGGCGCGCAGCACTAGCGGCAGAAGAAAGGCTCTGGCGGTTCAGCAACTCGTTATGCAGACGAGGGCCGCGGTTGAATGCCTTGCTGCAGAGATGAGAGAGCCAGCGCTGGAATGCAACCGGCGATCTAACCGCCTTCTGCTGTCCCTGGTGGATCCATAGGGTTAGGGCCGGGTCAAACGGGTGTCCTGGGAGACCGAACACACGTCCAGCCGCGCGCTCGAACCGGTTTCGCGCTTCGGCGAGCCTTGCCTGCACCTCGTGCCGTGCTACAGGGTCACCATGAAGCTCGGGTACGTTCCGCGAAACCCAGCGCCAGCACTCGAGGTCGCGAAGGGCTTCCTCAAGACCTCCAAAGGCCTTCGGCACTCCAATCAAGACTAGCTCGTTCCCGCCCGATTCCGTCACCTCCTTGGCGATCCGCACTGCCTCCGCGACATTCAAGGTCCCGGAGCTCATCACGAAAAGCACTCGGCCATCGGCGGACGTGCGCTTAGCGATCAGATTATCCAGAATTCCCTTGTCATTTGGGGCAACGTCAACGTCGAAAAGCCTCAATACGCCGGTCTCGATATAGTGTGCCCGCGCCACGACAGGGCGAAGACTCAAACTGTCCCTTAGACGCGCATGAAGATCACCGTAGGTTACGTGTCGCCTAGCCTCGTCGTACGCGGCCTCTAGGTCGACATCCGATCCTTCCCATAGAGCGTAGCCACCGAGGTGCCGCCGGTAGACTATGATCGACCGCTCCTCTAACTGCCGGATAGCGTCTTCGACTCCGTCGCCAGTCGAGACCGCGGCCTTAATTGCCTCCTGTGAAGCCTGTAACCCGACAGGCGGCCCGTAGACACTCAGCAAGCCGATCGTCTTGATGACCGCTCGGGACACTTCCGGCGCGTCTCTATGTATGCGGCTGAGAGCGTGGTCGATGAGTGACCACTTCCTCGCGTGCTCGCCTGTGAACGCTGCTAGACCTAGCGCGTTGGCCACGTAATCGAATAGATCAGCGACGCGATAAACCGGCGCTGTGTTCTTTTCCCACTCGGTTTTCTTCAGGAATTCCTGAAATCCGTAGGGCTCCTCGCTTGTCAAGAAGGCGAAGAGCGACCGCTCATTTTGGGCAACTTTGCTGCGGAAGAGCGGCCACAACAGCAGGGCCGCTACGGGGTGAAGCGGTAGACACTGTTGGAGTAGGTCGCCCAATGGGAGGCGGCGGCGAGCCTCGGTGAACGAGTCCGACCCGACAGCCTCTCCAGCCACGGCCTTCCATTGGTGCCACAGCTCGGCAGGAACGCGCCGTTCGATTGCACGGCCCACGAGTGCCAACAGCTGCTCGGTCGGGAGCTGGAACGGAAGGTCCTGAAAGCGGCCTTGGACCTTTTGCCACTCAGCCCGACGGACCTCCTGGCCGACCGGGAGATAGTCGGCGAAGGCGCTGTGAAGAATCGTCGAGAAGAGGAACGGCGCCTTGCTACGAGTCGCCGCCTCCGCGAGCTGCTGCAGGAAGTACACGTCACCGCGGACCTGGTCGCTGGCAGCAAACTCCAGGAACTTCCCCAGCTCATCGAGGATCAGGAGGAGACCCCCATGGCCTTTTTCGCATGCCGACTCCGCCGCCTCGACGGCGAGTTGGCTCAGCTCGCCGCCTGAAATTCCCCGTTCACGCTGGGCGTCAACCAGCCTTCGAGAGAAAGAGGGCGCAATCGTCCTCAGCCCGTCGAAGAGCCCCTTGATGACTAATTGAGCCAGGGGAGCCCTTTCGGCGACAATGAGAACAGGAACAAATGGCCTCTTGAGAAGTTTCCGGCCCTTGCGCAGTACCTCGCTCTCTGGGTGAGAACACTCATCAGCAGCCAGCAAATCCGCCAAGAAGAGTCCGAATGCAGATTTCCCCGACCCGTACGGTCCTGTAATCGACCACGCGCGGGCTCCGTTCGGGTGTTCAAGTTCATCTACGATGCGCCGCGCAATCTCCTTGATCGTTGGCGTCACTACGTACTCCGACAGGTCGACACCACGCTGCCAGTCACGGGTGAGACTGACCGACCGGTGGAAGCGCCCTCGAATCGAGACGAGATCGCTAAGACGTGTCGCCTTCACGCCGCCTCCTCCCGCTTCCGCTTGCCGTAGTACCGCTCCAAGTACGTGATCGACTTGATTGATCGCACGGTTTTACTTCTCAGCAGAACGCGCAGACCTGCGGTTTCGTCGTACCGAAAGCCCATCCAAGCGGGCAGCGAATCCAAGAGCAGGGCGAGTGAGCTCTCTGTGAGTTTGAAGGCCGCCCCCGGACTACCAGGGCCATAGAGGACGGTCTCAAAGCCCAACGTGCCTTGCTCGGATGCATATCCGTCCCAGTATCTCTTCAGCGCGTAACCGAACACCTCAACTGGAAGTGTCGGTTTCGGTCCCCTGTTGAATTGATAGACACCGTCATCCAGTTCGCGAACGAGTCCCAGCTCGACTAGTGGACAGTCGAAAGAGTCTTCGACCGGCCGTCGGGCATCCGGTCGAGATGGAACGTAGGTTCGCAAGAACACATCGATGTCGCGTCGGATAGATTCAGGCGTGACTTTCTTCTTACCGCTGTCCCGCGCGACTGCCTGGATCCAATTGACTAGCTCATCGCGCGTGCAGACGTCTCTGTTCCACCTTGTAAAAGCGAGAAACCACGTGGACGCGATGTTGGGTGACTCAACTAGCTGCCAGTGGAGGAGCCACAACGTCGCCGGGTCTTCCAGATATGGGTCCCACCCGCGCTTCCCCAACAGTTGAGACCCGAGCTCGGTTGGCCGACCTGTTCCGCTGCGGCCATCAATCACCGCAAGCTTCAGCGCGCTGCACCAGAATCGGATCGAGTCGACCATGTTCTTTCCGACGCCAAGCGTCACCATCGCATCTGGCTTTGAGAAGAGCTTTGGGTCGTGCTCGAGCCCGCGGATTCCTTTCGGGAGCCACGCGTAGCGAAACGGAAAAGTCTGGTGTCCGCTAAAGCTGTATCGGGGAGCAGATACCGGGACGATTGGGGCCTCGACAAGGATACTATCGGCCACATTCTTGCGATGCTTCGTCAACTTCCGTTGAACAGGGCGACGGCGCTTTTTCACGCGGCCTCCGGAGGCGAGGGCCCAGGATTGGTTTGATCAAACAGCGGACCGAAGGGTGAGACTGGTGGGCGCTGCCCAAGCTGTTCGTAGACCTCCCAGACGTCGCAATTAGCTAGCACTGCGATGAGTCGGGCCCACTCGATAGGCAAGGGGTTTTGCCTCAACACCTGGCTAACCCGGCCCGGCGAAACACGGGCCTCTCCGGCAAGCCTCGCAATGCCGCCGGGGATAGCAGCAAGGACGATTCGCGGGCCGCCAAGGTTTTGGAGTGCTCTAACCGCGATCCTAGTTAGGGGAGCCATAAACTACTATAGGCATACTTCTACAGTAGTATAGCGCCAGAGCCGATGCAACTAGCTCGCCCAGTAGTCCTCGAAGTGCCGGTAGACCTCGCCGATCTCCCCGAACGTCTCTGTGTTGTCCCGAACGTCGACCAGAACGAACTCACTGCTCCCCCCGACTGCAGAGCCCCGGAGTCCCCGCCCGACCATTTGACTGTACAGTACGATCGAGCTCGTGGGTCGTGCTATTACCACACATTGGATGTTCGGTGCATCAAAACCGGTCGAAAGGACGCCGAAATTGAAAAGAGCCTCGACAAAACCGCTCCGAAACGCGGCAATCACCCTCCTCCTTCGACCTCGTGCCATGCGACAATCCAGAAAGGCCGACTTGATTCCACAACTAGCCGCATCTACCGCAAGATCGCGCGCGTGCTCCACCGTACAGCAGAAAACGAGAGTGGGGAATCCCCTCGCCACGTGGCTGCGAACAGTGTCGACGATCAGTCTATTGCGCGACTCGTCCCTTGCCAGTCTCCCCAGCACTTGCGCGGGCATGTCATCTAGACCCTCCTCACCTTGAGAATCAGCCGAGCCGTGCACGATTCGAAATCCCGTGTCAACCACTGTCCTCCTGACGCGAGCCAAGATTCCTCGACCCTGGAGCGCCCTTATGGGATCGTCGCCAAGGCTGCTCGATCTCAGCAGGTTGCGATCGAACAGGTTCGCTAAGCGACGGTTCTCCAGCTCAGCGTCCTGTCCCCGTCCAGGTGTGGCGGTAAGACCCACGACCCTGATTGTGCGACGCCTGAAATAGTCCAATAAGGACTTTACGGTCGGTGCTAGAGCCTTGTGAGCTTCGTCGATAACGACCAACGCCAGTGAGCTAGCGAGTTTTTCGAAGTCAGGTCCCCTCTTCGAAGCGAGACTCACAAGCTTCTGGTAACCAGCCACAACGAAGGATCCTTTGAGTTCTTCAATTGTGGATTGATACGGCCCCCAATACCGGGCTAGGCGGACATTGAACGACCCCTTCGAGGTCCACGTCCTGAGGAAAGCGTCCACCGCTTGATCACAAAGCTCCTCGGAGTGAGCCATCCAGAGCACACCGACATCCCGCTGTTCAACATCGCGTTTGTTCAAGAAGCGACTTATGCCCTCCATTGTGACGCGCGTCTTCCCCGCGCCAGTTGGGAGCTGCAACAGGCACGCACGCGGCGATTCTGCGCTCAGAGAGTCAGTTAGGGCGGTGACCATCTCCTCTTGATAATCGAATAGAGATGGGAGATCTGAGTAGGGCTCCACGATCTCAACGGATGGATCGCGGTCTGACTTGTTGGGGAGGAATTCTCCAGGGATCTTGAACTCCCCCTCAAGCACCGCCGGGGTTACCCCTCCCGCGCGCCAAGGCTGATTCGCGATCCTGAGGGCGACGTCGAAGGTCTTTCCAAATGGGTCAACCTCAGCGCTGACCGCAATCCGCTGTAGGTCTGTCTCGGACACACTCAAGAGCATTGCTTGCCGAAGGCTCGCCTCGCTGAGCAAGTCGAAGCCGTGAAGAGAGAACAGGATACTGTAGAGTTGCGCTCGATCGAACTGGTCCATCCTACCGGAGTCGATGCCAGGTAGCGCGGCATGAACGACCCTTCTCAGGGCCTCCTCGGTTACTCCGTTCAGAAAGGGATACACGCCGATCTAGGATTTGGAGACAATCGCATCTATAGCCTTGTCTAGCTTCTTCATATGGCCCTCCGTGCGACGGGTTGCTTCCTTCTTGACCGCCTCGGTAAGGTCCTTGCCGCCTTGGGGGTACTTTTCCCTGAGTTCTGGCCGAACTTCCTTCTTGTACCCGCGCATGACACATGCTTCCAGCGATTCCCTCAGTTCATCACGTGTGTTCGTCCAAGCGTCTGTCTCGTAGAGAATGCCGCCTTTCCTGGCCGCATGCGCGCAGACCAGAAGTGAGACGAACGCACCAAGGGCGTCGTTCTGATCTTCCAGCCGATAATTAACGACCGTGCCGTTATGATCCTCGATGACATGACGAAGCAGAACCTTGATCTCGGCGCGCTTGACGTCAAACCAACCGTCCGCGTACGCCTGGTTGAGACGGTGTGTGAACCACTCCGCGAAAGCCTTCCAGGAAGCGGCCTTCCCGGTGACGTCGGAATAAAGCTGAAGTAACGAGCCGTAGGCAAACACCACTCCACGCATTCCAATGTCGAGGTTCAAGGGCGGTCGGATCAACTTAGACTGTAGGACGCCGATCTCCTTTACGAGTTGGTCAAAAACGCTACCGACGTCTGCCTGCAGAGCCTCCCCGGCATGGTGCGACCCAAAGCGCAGCTTGTCGAAAGCGTGACGAGCAATATCGGACTTCTTCATGAAGTCCGTCTCTAGCTGGCGGAGGGCGGCGACATACGCCTGGTACGGGCTGAAGTTCTCCAGAACATGCGCAAGGCCTGGAACCAGTTCGGTGTTGACCCTCTTTCTCACGGCGTTGGACGCCTCAGCATCGAGTCTCTTGCTCAGGAAGGCCTGCTTCAGTTGAGTATCGACCGGCTGGATACCGAGAGCGACCTCCTGATCAGCGGAAAAATTCTCCCCCGCCACGTAGTGCTCAAACCAACTCGCGATTTCCTCGATGTTCTTGATCGCTGCCGGAGCCGGTATCGGACGGCCTTCGTCCTCCTCACCGCGCCAGTCATAGAAGAGAAGTGGAAGCCGATCGGCGTTCCGCTTGTCACCAGCTAGGACATCATTGGAATGAGAGAGTTGAAGTAGCTCCTGAGTACAGATTGCGTTGATGTCCTCGTCCGAGAGAAGGATCTGGCGGGTTCGCGTGGGGGCACGGGCCTCCGTGTTGATGTAGATGAAGATGCTCCGCACCACCTCGAGAATCGTCGGGTTCTCCCTTCCATCGGCCGTGCCCCGAAACCCGACAATGACGACGGGGATAGACCACTTCTGAAACGCCGGGTCAGCCTTGGGGTCACCGTGAAACCGCTTGAGCGCCGAGAGCCTGTGTTGCCCGTCGATGGCTACGAGATTCACAACCGAATCGTCCCAGTGAATCTCACCCCAAGCCGGAATGTCGACGAGATGCTTGAACTTGTAGAACGTCGCGGTCTCAATCACTTTCCATTTGCGGTCATCTTCTTCAACTAGCGCTTCGGTGATCTTGGGCATTGACGCCAGCACTTCCCGGGTCTCGGGATCGAAGGGCAGGACGGTCAGAGTCAGCGGATTGAAGAACTTGACTCGCTTTGGATCTTGGAGATATGGAAGCAAGTGATTCGTAACACGCCGGATGTCGACGTCGCGCTGAAACAAACTCCGGACTGGCCACGCTTCGCTCCCAGTAATGTCGCTAATCAAGGTCGTCTTATTGAGGTCCGCTGGCCGGATCGCCGTCTGTATGAAAACCACCTTCGTGTTCGCTCCGGATCCGAACTCACCGTAGACCCCTGACAGGGATTGATTGTAGGTCCGCTTAGGTAGTGGCGGGGTGATAGTCACGGTAACGCTCCCTCAATGATGGTTCCGGGAAAACCAGGTGTCGCCTACCGCATGCTAAAGGGCGGTTTGCAGATCCTCATCAGAATATGTTCCAGGAGATCGGTGACTCCCCCTTCTGCCAACGCGCGATCGGTATCGCGATCGGTTTGGACGCACACGAAGAGGAGATCACGAACACTAAGCGGCAGGTGGAGCCGCTTCGCAAATTCTCCGAACCGATTGTGAAAGGTATTTGCCTCCGCACCGTCCACTCCCTCAACGTGCTGACCGTATCGCGCCCTGAGGTTATGGGTCTTTCCCACGTAGAGAGGCGGCATCAGAATGCTTGCCTCCATCAGAGCCTGCTGAAACGCCGCTCGCAGTTTGTCGTCGTTCGTTATTCGTCGCCAGGTTGCGTGGAAGACGTCCCCGACTCGGACGTTGGGGACCTTCTCAAGCTGGATCCCAACAGCGTCCCAGTTGAACTCCACCAAAAGCGGCTCCTTGCCCTCTCGTTTCGGTTCGTACAGTGATATCCTGTTGAGAGTGTCAATTAGTCCCGGGAGGTCTTCAGAGTAGATCCAAAGTGGAATGAACCAAGCGTAGCACCCTGGGGCTTCCGGGATCAGCCTGCTGGTTTCCTTGGTGAAGAAGCCGATTCGCTTCCCGACGTCTCGCCAGATGTCCGGTAGTGTCATTGTCCCCGAGGTCAGTTGCGGTGGAACTCCGGGTGCGCGTCAGAATCTGCTTCCAGACGTCAACGCTAGCTACCCGTCGGGGCCATACGCCGTGGCCGCTCCTGAGAAGTGGGCGAACTAACCGCCGCCCGCGATCAACTTGACCGGCGCGTGAAGGCTTGAAGAGGACCGGTCCATCTATTTGGAAAGGAGCAAGCGGCTTTCCACTCGGTGTCCAAAAGTTGACTTCGTCGAGACCCTGCTGGGATGCCAGGAACTCGAACCAATTGTTATCGGTGACGGCGACACACGCCTTCACGAAGACTGATTGTTGGACACGGCACAGAAGGTCCCTCAAGAAAGCAGGCGCGACAAGCCTCGCGGTACCAGCCGAAATGGCGCCGCACGTCGCTAGGCCTGTCGAGGGCGAACAGGCCTTGACTTCCTACGACCGGCCAGCACATAATCCCCCACGCGCAAAAACACCCCCCGAAGAGCACGACTCTTTGGGGGGTGTGTCCGTTTGGGCCAGCAACGCAGCGCCGTACACCAAGCAGTCGCTGAGATCCTCGCCAAGGCCAAGGAACTCCGTGAGGCCTTCGCCGATGAGCCCCGGGCCCGCACGCTCGAGTGGGCGGCCGGTAAGGTCGAGCAGGCGCTCCGGGACGAGAGCGACCAGCTGCTGACCCTGCCCCAGGCCGCCGAGATCTCCGGCTACCACCCCGATTCCCTCGCCCGCATGGTCCGGGACGGCCAGATCCACGACCTCCGGCTCCCTAACTCCAAGGGCATGATCCGTATCCGCCGGGGCGATCTTCCGATCAAGCCCGGCCGGCCCCATACTCCCGATGCGGACGTACGCGAACTCGCCAGCCGCCTCTTCAAACGAGGCAAGGAGGGCCGTTATGGCCACCCGTAAACGCTGGTCGAGAACCGTAGGTACCCGACGTGGCAACCGCATCCGGATCTATCAGAGGGCAGCCAGCGGCAATCTGCAAATGGCCGTCTGGGATCCGGAAAAGAAGCAGTACCGGCAGGTCAGCTTGGGGCACACGGATCGCGAGCGCGCGACGCGCGAAGCGGCCGAGATGGTGCGGCTCCGGGACGCCGGGGAGTGGATCGATTCGCGGTCGCTCACGCTGGGCATCATGGTCGCGCGCTACCTCGCGGAAAACACTCACGCGCGCGACGGCTCTTTGAAAACCGAACACTACAGGAGAGGGTGCGAGCGGTACTCCGGCTACCTGACCGGTTGGTTCGGTGCCGACACACCGGTCATCGAGCTGACGCCGGAGCGGATGGCAGGATACGCGACGGCTCGGCGCAGCGGCCAGATCAATGGCCGTGCAGTCGGCGCAACGGCTGTCCATCAGGACATCAAGCTCCTCAAGTCCATGATGAAGTGGGCAACGGGAGTGTACAACAACGGCCGGCCACTGCTCGATCGGAATCCGTTGACTGGCTTCGCGGTCCCGAAGACGCGCAACCCGATTCGGCCCATGATCGATGACGAGACCGTTGAAAAGCTCATGGCCGTCGCGGATCGCGTGTATCCGGTGATGCCGTTGTTGATCACCTTGATGGACTCGACTGGACGGCGGCTGAGCAGCGTGATGGGGCTCCGGTGTGACGATTTCGATTTCGAGAAGGAAAGCATCGCTTGGC
>WNGD01006630.1_pt1 | contig 26111 bp, 29 predicted proteins | sample 5400671 | NCBI WGS metagenome assembly WNGD01 (sample SAMN13153369, study PRJNA577476) | soil metagenome | isolation source: 40 cm soil or saprolite under grassland replicate 2 | place: USA:California | collected 2016-06-15
ACCACCGGAATCGGCAGCAGGCCCGCGGTGCCGAACGGGGCCGCGAGGTTGGCGGCGTGCTGGCTCGGCGCGCTGTCCGGCAGGAACTTGGTGTTGTTGCTCTGGGTCACGCTGGACAGCGCCGGCAGCAGCGTGGCGGCGGCGATGGCCCCCGCCACCCACACCGCAAGCACCAGCCAGCGGAAGCGAACGCAGAACGACCCGATGGCCCGGAAGATGAGGTCGATGTGCACGTGCCGAACAATACGTGGCCCGGGTGACAGCCACGTGCAGCGCCCCGCACGGATCCGCGCGTCTATCATCGGTGAGCCATGACCCTGGACGAGCGATGACCGGCCCCGCCGCCACGCCGCTGATCAGCATCGTGCTCCCGGTCGGCGACGTGGCGCAGTTCCTGCCCGAGTGCCTGGACTCGGTGCTCGGGCCCGACCCTGCCGGTCAGGCCGGCCTGGAGGTCATCGCGGTCGATGACGCCTCATCCGACGGCTGTGGCCACATCCTCGACAGCAGGGCCGGCCGGGACCCGCGTCTCCGGGTGATCCACCTCACCGAGAGCGCCGGGCCCGGGGCCGCCCGGATGCGCGGGCTGGCCGAGGCGGCAGGGACCTACGTCTGGTTCGTGGATCCCGATGATCTGCTGGCCGACGGCGCACTGGCTGCGGTCACGGGCAGGCTGGCCAGTTGCCGGCCGGACGTGCTGCTCATCGATTACCTGATCCGGCGCAGTTCTGGCCGTACCGAGCCGAGTCCGGGTGTCGCCCTGCTGGCCGCGCCCCCGGCCGCGGCGACGCTCACGCTGGCGGAGCGGCCGGCCCTGATCAACCGGACCATGACCGCGTGGAGCAAGGTCTTCCGGCGGGAATTCCTCACCGGCCTGGGGGTCTGCTTCCCGCCGGGTATCCACGAGGACGTCCAGGTTTCCTGCGCGGTGCTGCTCGGTGCGGAGCGGATCGCGCTGCTTGACCGGGTCTGCTATGTGTACCGGCGCCGGCGCCACTCGTTCCTGGCCACGACCAGCATGGCCCATTTCAGCATTTTCCCGGCCTATGAGAGCGTGTTCGCGCTGATGGACGCGGCGGGTGGCAACCCGGGTGGGCAGGCCGCGCCGGGCGGGCCGCGCCTGCCACGGGTGAGCGCCGCGGTCAGGGCGGCGGTGTTCGGGCGGGCGATCGAGCACTACAGCACCATCCTCGCGAACGGGCTTGTGCCCCGCCGGGGCCGACGGGAGTTCTTCCACCGGATGGCCGCCGACTACCGCCGCTACCGTCCGGCCGGCTACCAGCGCCCGCCGGGGCTGCGCGGGATGAAGTTCGCCCTGATCGAGCGCGGCGCGTACGGCGCGTACCGCATCCTTGGCCCGCTCAACAACGCCCGGGCCGCGATGGCCCGGGCGTGGCCGCCGCGGCGGGCGCAGCCCGCGAGGTAACAGGGCCCTCCCGGCCAGCGTTCCTCTATATAGCCAACACGCTGCTCGAATCCAGGGAGGTCGCGTAGAGTCGCCCGGACCATTAGTTGGGGACAGGAGCGGGAGTAGGAGTTCTTGACGGTATGCGTCACCTGATCGGTTTCATTCTGGCAATAGCCCTGGGCGCCGCGTTGTTCTTCGCTGCGGGCTGGGGCTTCATCCACATGACCAGCCTCACGGCACATGGGATCAACCTGACCGGCAGGACCGGCCTGACGGCCCTGGCGGCCCTGGCCGGCACCGGCCTGTTCCTTGGCATCCTGCTCGCGGTGCGGGCCATCTCCCCGCTGGCGACCGGCCTGCCCGGGCTCGTGCTGCTGGCGTGGAGCGCGCTGCTGGCCGTGAGCGCCCACCGGGCACTCGGGTGGGTCCCGCTGCAGGGTCACTCGTTCGGCGCCGGCTTCCGTGCCCTGCTGGCGGGCGGCACGCTGACGCTGCTGGGCGCGGCCATGATCGTCCCCCTCTTCCTGCCCTCGCGCTGGCGTGGCACCGGCGGCGAGGACGCCGGCGAGGAGGAGGCGGAAGCCCCGGTGACGGAGGCCAGCGGACTGCTGTCCTGAGCGGCGGGCCGCAGCGCGCACCGCGCCGCCGGCATGCCGGCGCGGCCATGGTGATCATGAGATCAGTGTCGTGCTGACGACAGCAAGGTCATGATCACGAAAGTCTGAGCGTCTGTCTTCGCGCAGCGTCAGTGCGTGGCCGCGAACTGCTCGCTCTCGGTGGAGCCGGCCAGGGCCACCGTGGAGGCGTCCGGCGTGATCGCGGACGTCACCAGGTCGAAGTACCCGGTCCCAACCTCACGCTGGTGGCGCGTGGCCGTATACCCCGCCGGCTCGGCGGCGAACTCCGCGTCCTGCAGCCGCACGTAGGCGGGCATGCCCTCGGCGGCGTAGCCGCGGGCCAGGTCGAACATCGAGTGGTTGAGCGCGTGGAACCCGGCCAGCGTGATGAACTGGAATTTGTAGCCCATCTCGCCCAGCTCACGCTGGAACTTCGCGATCGTGCCGTCATCGAGATGCTTACGCCAGTTGAAAGATGGCGAGCAGTTGTAGGCGAGCATCTGGTCCGGGTACTCATGCTTGATCGCCTCGGCGAACTCGCGTGCCTCAGCGAGGTCCGGCGTGGACGTCTCCATCCACAGCAGGTCACTGTAGGGCGCGTAGGCGAGGCCGCGGGCGATGCCGGCCGGCATCCCGTTCCGCACCCGGTAGAAGCCTTCGGCGGTCCCCTCGCCGGTGAGGAATGGCCGGTCGCGCTCGTCGACATCGCTGGTGATGAGCGTGGCAGCGCGGGCGTCGGTCCGGGCGATCACGAGGGTCGGCACCCCGAGGACGTCGGCCGCCAGCCGGGCAGCGTTCAGTGTCTTGATGTGCTGGCCGGTCGGGATGAGCACCTTCCCGCCCAGGTGACCGCACTTCTTCTCGGACGCGAGCTGGTCCTCCCAGTGAACGCCGGCCGCGCCGGCCGCGATCATGGCTTTCATCAGCTCGAACGCGTTGAGCACGCCGCCGAAGCCCGCCTCCGCATCGGCGACGATCGGCGCCAGCCAGTGCGGCTGCTCGCCGGCCTCGCCACCGGCCTCGGCCCAGGTGATCTGGTCGGCGCGGAGGAGCGCGTTGTTGATGCGCCGGACCACCTGGGGGACCGAGTTGGCAGGGTAGAGGCTCTGGTCGGGGTAGGTTTCCGCGGCCAGGTTGGCGTCGGCGGCAACCTGCCAGCCGGACAGGTAGATGGCGGGCAGGCCGGCCCGGACCTGCTGGACCGCCTGGTTGCCGGTCAGCGCGCCGAGCGAGTGAACGAAGTCCATCTGGTGGAGCAGCTGCCATAGCCGCTCGGCACCCAGCCGCGCGAGGGTGTGCTCTTCCTGTACCGAGCCGCGCAGCCGTACCACATCGAGTGCGGAGTAGGTGCGCCGGACCGAGCGCCACCGCGGGCTGGCCGCCCACTCCTCGCTCAGCCGCGCTGCCTGCTCGGCGGCTGATTCCCTGCCGCCGGATGCTGCGCTTCCATGCCTGGCGCTATGGCCGTTGCTGCTGCCGTTGGCCTGCTGCGTGCCCTCGAGGCGACGGTCGCTCACTGGTCCTCCCGACGTTCTGTCGTCCCCTGGGTGGTAACAGCGAGCCTGCCTGCCCGCGCCGCGCGGCCGCCAGAAGAGGGTCTAGAAATATTTACAGAATTTCATCTAAGCTGAACATGTGACAGACTTTCCTGAGCAAGAACCTGAATCCTTGACATCAGATGGTCTAGACCTCGCTACGTTTGGGCAGCGACTGCGGCACCTGCGGCGCTCGCGTGGCTTTACGCTCGCCGAGCTTGGCACCCGGGTCGGGCGCGCGCCGTCGGCGCTGTCGCTGCTGGAGAACGGGCGCCGTGAGCCGAAGCTCTCGCTGATCGAATCGCTGGCCAGGGCGCTGTCGGTGGCGCCGGAAGAACTGCTGCGCCATCAGCCGCCGAGCCGGCGCGCGCAGCTGGAGATCACGCTGGAAGAAGCGCAGCGCGATCCGCTCTACTCCGATCTTGGCCTGCCGTACCTGAAGGTGGGCGCGAGAGTGCCCAATGACGTACTCGAACATCTGGTTGCCCTGTACGCCGAACTGCGGCGGCAGCGCACGCGGCCGACCGCAACCCCCGAAGAGGCGCGGGCGGCCAACGCCGGGCTGCGGGCGGCCATGCGCGAGCGCGGCAACTACTTCGCCGGAATCGAGGGCCTGGCCGCGGACGCCCTGCGGGCCGTTGGCTACCACGGCGGGGCACTGTCGCAGGGCACCCTGCACGCCGTCCTCGCCCACCATGGGTTCACGGTGAACTACGCTCACGACCTGCCCCGATCGGTGAGGTCCATCACCGACCTGCAGCACCGGCGCATCTACCTCATGCAGGAAGCCGTGGGCATGCACTCGCCCCGGACCATCCTGCTGCAAACCCTCGGGCACTTCGTGCTCGGCCATGACATACCGCGCGACTTCGCCGACTTCCTCCGGCAGCGGGTGGAGGCCAACTACTTCGCCGCGGCGGTGCTCGTCCCCGAGCAGTTCGCCGCCCGGTTCCTGGCCGACGCCAAGGATGCCAGGGATTTGTCGGTGGAGGATCTGCGGGACGTGTTCTCGGTCTCCTACGAGATGGCAGCCCACCGGTTCACCAACCTGGCGACCCACCACCTTGGGCTGCCGTGCCACTTCGTCAAGAATGACGAGAGCGGGATCATCTACAAGGCGTACGAGAACGACGGCCTGGTGCTGCCCGCCGACGAGTCAGGGGCGATCGAGGGCCAGCGCATGTGCCGCAAGTGGTCGGGACGGCAGGTCTTCTCCGCGCCGGACCGCTTCTCGCCCCACTACCAGTACAGCGACACACCGTCGGGCACCTACTGGTGCGCCGCGCACGTGGAGCCCGGCCGTGAGCGCGGCTTCGCCATCACCCTGGGCACCCCGTACGAGCATTCCCGCTGGTTCCGGGGCCGGGATACGGTCACAAGGATGTCGTCGCGGTGCCCGGACGGCGACTGCTGTCAGCGGCCGCCCGCCGCGCTGGCCACGCGATGGCAGGGTATGGCCTGGCCGTCGGCGCGCGCTCACTCACACATCCTGTCCGCGCTGCCTACCGGAAGCTTCCCGGGCGTGGACGAAACGGACGTCTACGAGTTCCTCGACCGGCACGGCGCGCAGTGAGGGTACGCCGGCAGCCGGGCCGGCCGGCCATGCTCACCCAGCCGGCCGGTTCACCGGCTTCGCGGTGGGTAGCCATAGACTCAACGTGCGCTACCCATGAAGTGGCAAAGCGGAATCCCTCGTAAAACCCGGCCAGATGTCCGGGCAGATCATGGCCTGCTCGCGCGCCCCGTGGCTCGGTCCGCCGCCTAGGGCCCGTCGACATCACGGCCTTCGTCCACTGCGGGTAATGACGGCGGCCGGTGACCGACGCGGCAGGGAGTGATGTGAGCGGGACCACGGTGAAACCTGGCGCGGAGGCACCCGCCGGCGGCTCACTGGCCCGCTCGCGTTTGGCCGCCGCCTGGCGCGACCCGGTGACCGTCGTCATCGCGGCAGCGACGGTGCTGGCGCTTGGCCTGCGGGCCTACGAGCTCAGCCTGCCCGGGTACCTGCTTGGGCTCACCGAATATGACGACGGGTCCTATTTCGGCAGCGCCGTCCATCTCGTCGAGGGCATCCTGCCCTACCGCGACTTCATCTTCGTCCAGCCGCCCGGGATCATCCTGCTGATGAGCCCGGCCGCACTGGTCGCCAAGCTGACCGGCACGGCATCGGGCATGGCGATCGGGCGGGTGCTCACCGTGCTGGCGAGCGCCGGCGGTGTGGTCCTGGTCGGACTGCTTGTCCGGCACCGTGGTGTCCTGGCCGCGCTGATAGCGTGCGGTGTCCTTGCGGTGTTCCCGGACAGCATCGCGGCCGCCCACACCGTCCTGGTCGAGCCGTGGCTGGTGCTGTTCTGCCTCCTCGGCGCCGTGGCCGTGTTCGACAGGGACAGGCTGACGGCCAGCCGCCGGAGGCTGGCGTGGGGCGGGCTGGCGTTCGGCTTCGCCGGCGCCATCGAGGGGTGGGCGATCATCCCGGTCCTGGTGGTGGCGGCGATCTGCCTGCCCTGGGCACGGCGGATGGTCACGTTCGCGGCCGGGGTTGCGGCCGGTTTCCTGGTGCCCGTGGTGCCGTTCATGGCCCTGGCGCCCGCGCGGTTCTACCAGAGCCTGATCGTCGCCCAGGTGGGGGACCGGTCGCAGACGCTCCGGGTGCCGATCTGGATCCGGCTCCAGGAGATGACCGGGCTCAGCCACGTGCATCTCCCCGGGCAGGCGGATCTGCTGGTTGCCCAGCTTCACCTGCGGCAGCACCCAACGGTCGTGTTCACGGCGGTGATCCTCGTGCTGCTCACGGTGGGAGTGCTGGCCGCGCTCGTCGTGGCCACCCGCCGGCCACCGACCCCGCTGGAAGGGTTCGCCCTGGCGACCACGGCGCTCATTGTGGCCATCTTCTTGTGGCCGACCCAGTTCCACTATCACTTCACGGCGTTCCTGGCACCGTTCCTGGGCCTGGCCATAGCCCTGCCCCTGTCCCGCCTGGTGGCACTGCGCCGGGGGAGCGGTGCGGAGGAAGGGCCCGGCCGGGCTGCCCGGCGCAGTGCCGGACCGCTGGCCTGGGTGGTGACCGGGCTGGCGGCGGCCGTGCTGGTGGTGTTCACGATCGTCCAAGTCCGCGCCGAGGGCAAGCTCAGAGCCATCCTCCCCCCGACCGGGCCGGAGAGCATCGCCACCTTCGCGCGGGCGATCCCGCCCGGGTCGTGCGTCGCCACCGATGAGGTCTCGCTGCTCATCCTCGCCAACCGGTTCATCACCGACGTGCCGGGCTGCTCGGCGATGGTGGACGGAACCGGCACCGACTTGGCATTGTCGGACGGCGGGACCCCGGGCACCGGGGCCGGCCGGGATCCCGAGGTGGCCGCGGCGTGGCGGCAGGAGTTCGCCCACGCCCAGTATGCCTGGTTCTCGGCCTTCAGCGACCGCCGGATCGCCTGGTCCCCGGCGCTGCGGCGCTACTTCACCAGCCATTTCGTCCCGATCATGCGCGACAGCCGGGGTGATGTGCTCTACCAGCGTCAGCGCAGCGGCGGATAGCCGGTGTAGTTCTCGGCGAGTGAGGTGGCCGCGGCGCGCGAGGTGGTGACATAGCGCAGCTGCGACAGCTGCAGCTCCTCCGTCATCGGGTCCGCGTCCGGCGCGACGTGCAGCATCGTGGTCATCCACCACGAGAAGTGCGTGGCCCGCCAGACGCGCCGCAGGCAGACGTCGGAGTAACCGTCGGCAAGGCGGCTGTCCCCCCGCAGCAGTGCCTCCAGCGCGCCGGCCAGCACGGTCACGTCGGCCATGGCGAGGTTCAGCCCCTTGGCGCCGGTCGGCGGCACGATGTGCGCGGCGTCGCCGGCCAGGAACAGCCGGCCGTACCGCATCGGCGAGCTGACGAAGCTGCGCATGGGGGTGACGGCCTTGTCGAATATCGGGCCTTCCTTCAGCTCCCAGCCGGGCAGCGCGAACCGGCGCTGGAACGCCGCCCAGATCCTGTCGTCCGGCCACGCCTCGATCCGCTCGTCCGGGGGGACCTGCAGGTAGAGCCGGCTGATCTGGGGCGTCCGCATGGTGTGCAGGGCGAAGCCCTCGGGGTGGCGGTTGTAGATCAGCTCGTCGGTGGAGGGCGGGACTTCGGCCGTGATGCCCAGCCAGGCATAGGGGTAGTCGCGGTCCCGGACGGTCAGCAGGCCGGCCGGGACCGAGGGCCGGCTGATGCCGTGGAAGCCGTCGCAGCCGGCGATCGCGTCGCAGACGACCTCACGCCGCTCGCCGCCGGCGGTGGTGTAGGACAGCACCGGCCGGTCGCTGTCGAGGTCGGCGACCGCGGTGCCGCTGATCTCGAACTCCAGTGCCCCGCCGTCGGCGAGCCGCCGGGCGATGAGGTCCTTGACGATCTCGGTCTGTGCGTAGATGGTGACCGTGCGGCCGCCGGTGAGGTCGCGGAAGTCCAGGTGGTGGCGTTCCCCGGCGAACTGCAGGTAGATGCCGCCGTGCTCCAGTCCTTCGGCGTCCAGCCGCTGCGCGAGATCCACCTCCCGCAGCAGCTTGACCGTGCCGTCCTCCAGCAGTCCTGCCCGCTGCCTGGCCTCGCAGTACGCCCGGCTGCGGTCCTCCACCACCAGCGACTCGATGCCACGCAGCGCGAGCAGATGAGACAGCAGCAGCCCAGCCGGGCCGGCGCCGACGATGCCTACCTGAGTCCGCATGACGTCACGCGGCGCCTCCTCGGTCCGCCCCGCTCGTGCGAGCCGCGAACAATAGTTCTTAAGAAGAACATGGCGAATGTAGGTGAACGCGCATCAGGGTGTCAACGTGCCCGCCTGGGTGTGCTCGCCCGCCGTCATGGCACGGCCGGACGCGCGCGAAACCGGGCCTAGCCCGATGCCGGCCGATCATGCTACGCCTTATACATGGACCAGTACCCACATGCGGGGACGCCGATGACCGCTACCGGCCAGGAGGCGGCCGCGGCCGCCGCCGCCCGCGCCGAGGCAGAGGGGATCTCGCTGGTCTGGTTTCTCTATGCCGACCACGGCGGGATCATCCGGGGCAAGTCGGCGTCGGTCGCTGCGCTGCCATACCGGATGGTCACCGGGATCGGGCACACCGTCGCCATGATGGCCATGTCGATGCTCGATCACCTGCAGCCGGTGGAGGGCATGAGCCCGGTCGGGGAGGTCCGCATCATGCCGGACGCGGCCACCTTCGTGCCGCTGCCGTACGCGCCGGGCGCGGCCGCGATGCTGGCCGACCTGGTCCAGCCGGACGGTGAGCCGTGGGGCGGCTGCGCGCGCACCTACCTCCGGCGGGCAATCGCCGACCTGGCCACCGAGGGGTTCGTCGCGACCGCCGCGTTCGAGCCGGAATTCACCCTCGGCCGCCGGGAGGCCGACCCGGACGGCGGCCCCGACCGGCTGGTGCCCGCGGACGACAGCCTGTGCTACTCGGCCACCGGCTTCCACCTCGCGCACGATTACGCGCTCGAGCTGCACCAGGCCCTGCAGGAACAGGGCATGCAGGTCGAGAACTACTACCCCGAACTCGGCCACGGGCAGCAGGAGATGTCGGTGCGGCACGCCCCGGCGCTGCGCGCCGCCGACAACCAGGTGCTGTACCGCGAGACGGTGCGCGGCGTCGCGTTCCGCCGCGGGATGTGGGCAAGCCTGGCACCCAAGCCGATCGCCGACCAGGCGGGCAACGGTGCCCACCTGCATCTGTCGCTGCGCGAGGCCGGCCCGGGCGGCCCGGACGGCGAGCCGGGGGAGCTGGCGTTCTACGACGCCGCAGACCGCTACCGGCTGTCGGCGACCGGCTACCACTTCATCGGCGGGCTGCTCGCCCACCTGCCCGCGCTCACCGCCCTGACCTGCGGGAGCGTGAACAGCTACCGGAGGCTGGCGCCGCAGATGTGGAGCAGCGCCTACACCGTCTACGGAATGGACAACCGCGAGGCGGCGGTCCGGATCTGCTCGCCGATGCGCGACGACCCGGCCGGCTCGGTCAACCTTGAGCTGAAGCCGTCCGATTCCAGCGCCAACCCTTACCTCGCGCTCGGCGCCGTTATCCGGGCCGGCCTGGACGGCATTCGCCGCAAGCTCGACCCGGGGGAAGCGGTGAACGTCGATCCGGCGACCCTCACCGATGCGGAACGCCTCGCGGTGGGCGCGCGCCGGCTGCCGGCGTCACTCGCCGAGGCGCTGGATGCCCTGGAAGCCGACGACCTGCTGATGGAATCGCTCGGCGATCTGCGCCGCCGCGCCTACCTTGCCGTGAAACGGTCTGAGGTGGCGGCGTTCGCGGGCGCTGACCCCGCCTACGAGTGCTTCGAGCACTTCACCAAGTTCTGATCCGGGGATCACGGCTGGCCTGCCCACTTGTCTAGATCCCCGCTCTGGCCTGCGGATTCAGCCTTCAACCGTCTTTGACCGTCTTTCACCGTCTGCCGCCGTCTCACGGCCCCAGCACGGCCCCGCGACGGCCCCGCAGACCCCGGACCCGACGGCTGAGCCATCCGCAATGCCCACCGGGCAGCCGCCTGGCATGATCAGCTCGGCGAGTGCCTCACAGCCCTGGCCGGACCGGCCGATGGACACCGATGACATTGACCCAGACACAGGCGAGGCGTGGGGCGTGGACCCACTGATACCGGGGAGCAGTCATGAAGATCACGATCGGTGCTGTGGTCCTGGCCGCTGCGCTCGCGGCAGCCGGGTGCAGCAGCAGCAGCAGCAGCCCAGCGGTGCACAAGCCCGCCACGTTCACCATCGTGGGAACCATCACCGTCGCCAGCCCCTGCGACTCACTACGCGACAGCGGGTACAGCGACATAACCGAGGGTGCGCAAGTCAAGGTGACCGGGCCTGATGGGCGCTCGCTGGCGGTGGGCCGCCTCGGTGCGCACGAGGACCCGGCGGTGATGGCGGACCCCTCAAAGTGCGAGTTCCCGTTCATGGTGACCCACGTCCGCGCCGGGCTGCGGCTGTACGGGATCACGGTGGCCAGCCGCGGCACCCTCGAATACACCCGGGCCGAGCTGCACGCCAGGCCGGTTGAACTGACCTTGGGGAGCTGACATGAACGGCAGACGTAAGCTGCTGGCCGCGCTGGCCTTGATGGTCGTGCTCGGCGGGTGCAGTGGCGGCAGCCGAGGTGCCGCCCTGAGCCCAGCGCCCAGCGCCTCGGCAGCCGCACACCACCCGGCGAGTGCTGCGGTCCTGGCGGCCGATCTGCGGGCCGAGGGCCTGCCGGTCCGGCGGCTGATCGTCTACACCGCGGCCACCGACCCGAACGCCGAGCTGGGCAGGCAGGGCGGCTACACCTCGAAGGTCGCCTGGGTGGACCGGCGGGCCGTGAAGGCGTACCAGGCGAGCCAGGGCGACCTCGGCTTCTTACCGGGCCTGCCTGGCGAGAGAGGGGACGTCAGCAACGGGGGTGGCATCGAGGTGTTCCCCACTGCGGCGCAGGCCCAGGCACGGGCACGCTACATCCAGGGATCCTCTGGGCGAGCGGCTTCGGTCCTTGCTGCCGGAGGATGCGCACATGCACCCTGCGCCTGTCGAGCTTGTCCCGTTGCTTCTGGTCGAGGGTATGCACGAGCAGACCCCGGAGGTTGCTGCCCTTCCATTTCTCGATTTCCTTGCGGATGTTCTCCATCTCGGTGACAAGCTCCGGGATTCCCTTCGGGGGAAGCGCCGAGCCTACGTACATCCCGAGGTCGAGCCGGTAGGTGTCCTTCCACTTCGTCCCGCGTGCGGGGCCTCGGTAGCGCACTTCGACGTCATACACGAGTGGGAGCTTGGCCTCCGTCCGGTCGTTGAACTGATCAAAGAGCACGCGGATCTTCTTGCCGGGGGGCAAAGCAGGGATCGGCTCCCGGAATAGCGGTGACTCGTCAAGCTCGCGGCGTCCTGGAAGGCTAGACGTGAGCGGCTTGTCGAAATGGATGGTGACGTCTCGCGCCATCGTCCGGCCGAGGTTCTCTACCGTCAGGTACACCAGCCAGTCCGGCTCAAAGTCCACGATGACGAACGGACGCGCCTGTTCTTCGCGGAGCTTGCGGGCCTCGTGAACCTGCCTCCACGCGAAGAGCCCGATCACGATGTAGATCAGCACCGTTGCCCATGCGGCCCAGGCCGCGACGGCGGCCCAGTTGGTTCCCGTCGCTCCCTTGGCCAGGGCAAGCGCTACCAGCGGCTGGATCACAGGACGGCCCGGTCAGCGCTTGCGGACGTAAGTGCCAAGGCCGGGCACCGTGACCACCCAGCCCTCTTCGCGCAGAAGAGCCACCGCCTTGCGTCCCGTCTCCCGGGCCACGCCGAACTCCTGCTGGATCTGTGCCTCTGACGGGATGGGCCGGTCAGCCTCCAGCTCGCCCGCCTCGATCCGCCCGCGCAAGATGGCCGCGATCTGCTTGTAGCGCGGCACTGGGGCAAGCGGATCGTACTCCATGATCGTCACCCTAGATGACCAGCGCAGGCGCTCCCGGATGCATACCTCCTAGACGAGTATAGACGTCCTGTACTAGCTTGACTGCACAGCGAAAGCGGCCCCGGACGGTGCCGACAACACCGTGACCCGGGGCCTGACCGGAAACCGAGGTTCCGGCTATGAATCAGTTTGAGGCGATCGTCGCGGAGCTGGAGCGCGAGTGGCCGGACTGGCAATTCTGGTACGTCCCGCGGGCTGTCGGCGGGACGATCTGGTGCGCCAGGCGCTGGGATGGCACAGGCCGGGTGCTGAACGCGGGCAGCCCGGCTGAGCTGGCGGAGTACCTTGCAGCCGAGGAGACCGGCTGAGCTGGCTGTTAAAGGTCTTCAAGCGCACATGACTCGCTTACAGTCTGAAGCCAGTCAAACTTTAGGTACGTGATGTAGTTTTGTACCGTTACCAGTGCCTCGCGCAACCCCTCGAATGAGATGTACCTGCACACCTCTGCGAGTGGCGGTTTCATGCGCTCGAAGGTCGGGCGGTTCACTTGCTGTATAACCTTCTCCCGTCTCTCCTCAGCTGCTACCAGAAACAGTGGCACCTGAATGTTCGGCTGCCGAGCCAGGAGGTCACTCATCCGGAGCAGTCCGGAGTAAATCGAGGTCGTGCTCTCGACTTCAAACGCTGCCACAATAGCGTTGCCGTCCAGCCACAGTACGTCGATCAACTCGATGGTTTGGTTGGTGACCGGGTCGAACTGCTGCGGGAGCTGCTGTCTGCGACGGGGCATGTCGCCTAGCCTCTGGCCATTCCATACCCGGCTCTGGTCGTTCCTGGCGACATGGACACGGTAGCCCATGTCAGCGCCAAGCTTCAGCAGCAAGTACTGAATCTCAGTATGAGTACTCCCCGAGCTTTCCGCTTCCTCAGCGACTTCGGGCTCGTCGTCTGGAACGACGACGAGGCCCTCAGCGGACTCATGCCGGGCGGCAGGCTGGTCTCCGCGTTTCCCCAGCCTGCCGAGCGGGCGCACTACTGGGTTGGCCTGCGCGTCTTGCAGCGCTCGGACGATCGCCTCACCGTCGGCGGTCTTCCACTGGTTAGGCGACCCCCGGAAGGGACCCTGCCACCGGTTCGGGTTGTCCAGGCCGCGGAAGATCGTCAGCTCCTCACGCATGTTGAGAACCGGAACGCCGTGCTCTGGAGCGAGCTGCAGCACCGCCCGCACCGGGACCCGGCTCGGGTAGACGGCAGAACGCCAGATCGGCTCCTCGTCGTAGAACGGTTCCCCTGCGACCTCCAGCAAGCCGACCCATCTCGACACGCGAGTCAGGTAGCAGAGCAAGTAGTCGCCGGGCTTCATCCGCTGGACGGTCGCCCAGCGCTTCTCGCTGAACCCAGACACATCACTGCCGTGGTCCTGGAACTCTTTCCAGGTCTCGACGGTGAACAGGTCGATCCAGTAGGTGCGCGCCATCCGGACAGTCTGGCAGACCGAAAGGAGCGGCTGCAGCCGCGAACTAACGGGTCGTGAGCTGAGATTCCATCGCCTGGCAGGCTGCCGGTGCTTTCGGGGTCCTTGTGCCCGAGACCAAGGTAACGACCGTCAAAGGCTGGGACGTTCATCGCGGAACCTTAGCGGGGCGCGAGCACATAGCCGTGCGGACCGGTTCTGCCTCTGTACGGTCAGCCGTTGCGGAGTTAACTTCCTTACCATGGGGGACTTGTTAAGGCGCTACTGGGGATTCCTTGCCCTGGCATTCGCTCTTGCCGGGTGGCTCAGCCTGGCACTCGGCAAGGTCACGACGGCCATCGTCGGCCTGCTCTTGCTCGTATCTGTTGGGGCGCTCGGCTACTTCCTGTTTCAGGCTCCGCTGTGGTGTGGCGCAATCACGCGGGAAGGGGCGCTCTGCCGTAACAACTCCTCAGGGCTCTTGATCGGCTGCCACCTGCGGGAGCACAAGTGGCAGAAGCTGAAGATGACGTTCGTTCCTAAGGCATGGCGGCAACTGAACCCGTGGACTGTGGGCAACTCCCCGGGAAGGAGTGAACACGCTTGCCGGGCTTGGCTCGGCGGTCTCGGCTCTGGCAGCGGTGGTCATGATCCTTGTCGTGAGGCACTGACACGGAAGTGTCGGCGAGCCCGTTATGTGCTCCTCACCGTGGTAGCAGCAGCGATCGCTGGGCGTGCCTGCCCCAGATTCCAGCGGCGCGCTGCGGGCTCCACAGCTCCCAGGCGAACGGAGACCGGGACGGGTAACTGGGTGGGTCCAAGATCACGGGCCGGCAAAATCGCTTACAGAGCCGGGGCACGGGGCAGGCGGGGCTAGGCGCGGCACGGGTGCCGAATCCTGGCGCAGCAGCACCGCTGGAAGGCCCGCAGCGCCCCGCCACGCCAGCTAGCGGGACGGCCGGGCTGTGGGAGCCCGCGGCCAGCGAGACGGGGGAGAACAAGCCGCCGCGGGCCCCCGGGCCGCGCGGACGGAGACACGGAACCCCTGCGCGGCCAACCCAGACAGCCAGCGCGCTCCCCGCCCGCAGGCCGTCCTAATCCTCACCGACGGGAACCCCCATTCCGTTACAGGCCGGGCGAACCCGCCACGCCGCCCAAGAGGCCCGGTGTCTGAGGCCTTACGGGTCCATGTCTGGGCTGTGGGCCCGCCGATGGAGATCCCCAGCCCAAGCAGTGGTCGTGCAAACGATGGTTGTCTCAGCCGGGGTGCCTGGCACCCTCCGAGGGCGCGGGCAATGTGACGCGCAGGGGCACCGGGGGGGAAGGTGCCCCTGCGCGTGCTGAATGAACGGTTACGGTGTCACGGGACCAGGATGTGGACCGTGGCCGAGATCGGGTCCGGCGTGGCGTGGAGTGTGTTGCCGAACTCGTCCGTGATGAAAGTGTTGGAGTAGCTCACCGCGTCCAGGAACCGGAGCTGCCCGGAGGGACAGGTGAAGCCGCTCGGCCCGAGCGGGCCCGCGACCGCGGTGCCGGTGGTGTTGCCGTGGCGCACCGGGAAGTTGACCGTGCCTGCCACCCCGCTGGGCCCGAACGTCTTGGGCACACCCTGGGGCTTGTTGCCGGCCTTGTTGTAGCACTGGTAGGTGGCGGTCGCATCGGCGCTGATGGTGATGTTGACGCTCGTGGTGCCGGTGCCCAGCCCCACCTCCTTGAACGCGGTGTTCAGCGCCCCGGTGCTGGTGTCGATGCTGTTGGTGGCGAACTGGAAGTGCGGGCTGTCAGCCAGCGCCGCGCTAGCGCCCATCACCACCGCAGCGAACGCGGAGATAATTACGAATAGGATGCGTCGCATCGATTTCCCCTTCTTAGGTTTCTCGAACTCCATTGGTCGAGAAGTGCCAGGCAATCACCCCCCTAGGCGCTGCCGCGCTGTGCGCACAAAGGTGCGACGGGCGAATGACCGGCCCGGCGGGGAAGTGGCGCAGGCCATCGCCGATGGTGCCCTGGTTCGGCTCGCGTGATCCCTCCCCCTGGCGGCCGGGTCCGGCACCACACAGTGCGGCATCTGGCGTCAAAGATCACCGTAAGCAGGCCTGGCAGCAGGACGGCAAGGCCTAACGGGCAGTAACACATTCATTCTGGCTATTACTGGACGAACAGGCATTCCAAGTATTAAAACGTCAACACGCAGGGTGTCAGGCCTTTCACCCTCCGTCCACTGCTCCGTTACTCGCCGGGCTCGTGCCGTGGCCTGTACCACACCGACCGGCAGCCCGGTGAGGACGCGCAGCGGGCCGCCAGGTGCCCGGCATCCCGATGCGCTGGGCGCGGATCGCTGCGCTCGAGCGCCGAGGTCGCCGAGATGTGGGGGCTGTGTGAGAAGACCCACCGTCGCCGCCTTCCGGATAGGTATGGAGGTCGGCGAGCGCCTAGAGCGCATGCGCCACAATGGGGCGCTGGAGGCCGCTGCAAACCGGCCCCGGCACTTGCGGCCAGTCAAGTACGTACAACCCCGCGCCTGTGGATGGTCAGGGACGATGCATACGCGTTTATACACAGAAAATCCACAAGTCAGCTAACAAATTATAAACTAAAGCAGCCGATCTCCCCGAAACACAAAGAACGGATCAATAAGCCTGGACCATCTGAATCGTTTAGGGCTAGCCTTGGGGCTCGGTTGATGAACCGCCTGGTTTCCGGGCCGGTGTCCGCCTGGCGGGGCCTGACTCTCGGCGAGTCTCCCCGCGGGCGCGGCCCGCGCCGCGTCGCCCCCGTACGCCGCGCGGGCCGGTCAACCGTCCAACTTGCCTTTGAACCGGCCACCCTGCCGCGGGCGCAAGAGGCCCTCACCATCGCCGCTCACACCGGGGCCTGTACCACACCGACCGGCAGCCCGGTGAGGCGTTGCAACACCGCCATGTGCCCGGCTGGGCCGCCACCCGGCCCGCTCCCTGACGGCCCGGGCGGGCAGTCGCACAGCACCCACGACACCAGGACCATGCCAGGCCCCCACTCGTGCCCGTTCGAGCACCGCTCCGGGTAGCACCACCAGTCCGGCCGCTTAACCCCATGGGGATGATCAGAACATGTGTACGAAAGCGCCGTCTCGCCCTCTCAGCCACGGGTGCGCCCACGCTGGCAAATAGGCCTCACACCCCGTGGCGCAAGAGGACACTGAGCGGGTGACACTCATGATCAAAGGTGGAGACGCGCAAGCGGCGGGAAGACCGCTGGGAGCGCAACGTTCTCGAACTCGGTGAACTCTTGACCACGAGGCTTACCGACGTCGCTAACGAACTGCACGCTGAGCAGCTCGTCTATCGCACGACGCAGGACGAACCGAGCGATCAGTATGACCATGCCCTGGTCGCCCAGCAGGGCAGGGATGCTGACCGGGCGACGTGGGATTACGGCGGCCTGATCAGTACGCAGCTGGATTGGCTGATCCGCCGCGTCGTGTCTCTCAGCCCAAAGGCACAGGAGCTTGCCCAGCTTCAGCATCTGGCCGACGTTCACCGAGCACAGGCGCTAGCCGTCAGACCGCTGCACGACCAAGACAACCGTAATGACTCTGAGTTCGACGAAACATGGGAGAAAGAGCGCGCCGCACGCCAAGCGCTGCTCGATCAGGTACAGCTGCTCGCGGATCTGCCACATCCTCCCCGTGCACCGTGGCGCGCGCATTTGAACCAACGTGCCAATCCTGCCAAGCCGTGACCCGGGCTGATCAGACAAATGACAGACGAGGCCCGTGTCTTGCGCCACGATCGGTCGTGGCCCTGCCACGCTTGGTGCATGGACGAAGACAATGATCAGACACAGGCTGAGCAGCGGGACGTTCCCGGCGGCCAGGCCGAGGTGAAGCGCAGCTGGGTGACGGTGGCCGAGGCTGCGCTGATCGGAGCGGTGGCAAACGACGTCTACAAGGACGTCAAGATCGCTGGCAAGGTGATCCTGGACAAGATCCGCAACGACCCGCCGGACCCGCCAGCCAGCAGCAGCGCCGACGACAGCGAGGCGTGAACGATGCCGGGCTGGGAGCGCCTCGCCCAGGTTGTCGTAGCGGCCTGCCAGACTCTGCGGCCATGAACATGACCATGACACTGCTGACCGGCGGCGGGCTTGTGGCACTCGGCGGCCTAGCGGTCGCGCTGATCGGGGCAAGGCGGGACAAGAGCAGGTACAGCCACGAGAAGGAATTGGCCCGCGAGGCACGGCGGCAAGAGAGGCTGGACGAGGCGTATCTGCAGCTGGGGATCTATCTCGCCCGCCACGAGGACTGGGCCAGATCCGTCCGCCCGTTCAGGGGCCAGCCTGCTGCGCCCGACCCGATGCCACCAGGTGAACGGTGGCGCATCCAGACGCTGATCACCAATTACGGCAGTCCCGAGGTCCGGGGGCTCCTGGGGCGGTGGACCGAGGTTGCCCGCAAGATCGAAAACGCCGACCAGGTGATCGAGCTGGCTAATCAGGCCCGAGGCCCGGCCCCGGAGCTGAATGAAGAGGCGCGGCGGGAGCACATGGCGATGGAGGACTACAAGAAGGAGCTTGCTGAGGCCGTCGACGACATCCGCGCCCAGATGAACGCCGAGCTGGCCGGGCGGGCGTCATGAAGCTGATCTGGCTGCTCCGCGGCCCGGCCTGGTACAGGTGGCACGTCCACCGCTGCCTGGAATGCAAGCGCAAGTTCTGCGATGAAGAGCCAGGTTCCTGGGCCGACAACCGCAGCGACGAGTTCCCGGAGCTGTGCCGCTGTGACCGGCGGCGGGGCCTCGGTCACATGAACTGCCGGGCGTCTGGGCCGTACTGCCCTGGGTGCGCCGCGCAGATCCAGGAGTTCTGGCTTGCGCAGCGCGAGGCGTACCGGGACTAGCGCCCCGGCCCGGGCAGACATTAAAATTGCGGTAAAGCACCCTCAAAGCACTGGTAAAGCAATAGCCAGGACAATAGTTACCCGCGGGTTAGTCCTTGCCGTTCCTTGGCGAAGGTGCTACTGCAGGATTGCCTGATGCCGGATGTCGCACCGTGCCGTGCTGGAACTGGCCGCCACGGGGCATAAGCGGGCAGGGGTCAGCGAATGGGGGAGGAAGCATGAAACGACAGCTGACAGGCGCGCTGCGGCGTTCGATCTTGATGGTGGCCGGGCTTGCCGCCGCGGCGGTGCTGGCGGTGGGGTTCGCCTCGCCCGCCGGTGCCTACGGCGGCGGGGCTAGCCACGACATGTGGCAGGTCGGGATGTCGTTCAACTGCAACAACCCGTCGATTTGCACGCCGGAGATGGGTGGCGCTGGCGGCTTCTGGGGCTGGATCGAGTTCGACCGCTCCGCCGACGGCACCCAGACGTGGGGCGATGCGCAAGCCGCGTTCTGCTTCCACACCGTCGGTGGCGGCGGCGCAGGTGCCGGGCACACCACAATCGAGATCGAGAGCTGGACAATCGAGAATGGGTCGGCAGGGCCACAGACCTTCTTCGCCAGCGGCGAGGAAACCGACACCTCCCGCGGGATCAAGAACACCTTCGACTTCACCCACGAAGACACCGGGATCTCGGCGGTTCCGGGACACTACAACACCACCGACGTGCTCGGCTTCAGCGCCCCGGGCGTGGCCGTCCAGATCCAGGTCTCCTTCCGGCCCGCCAAGTAGGCGTTATTCGATTCGCTCTTTCTGGGCTGCACTGGGCAGCCCGGGCACGATGCAGGGGGGCTGCCATGAGGCGATTCGCCATGGTGGGCGCAATGTTGACGGCGTGGACCGTCCTGGGAGTGCTTGCTCCCGTAACCGGAAGCACCGCAGCGTGGGCCGACGGCCCGCAGCACGTTAAGAGCACCTTTTCAGCCGAGGAAACAGTTCCGGCAGGCCAGCTCTGCGACTTCACCTACCACAACGAGTTCACGATTACCATAAACGCGGTCATCTTCGCGGACGGCCGGGAGATCGATCAGGACGTGATTCACGCCACACACACGAATGTAGACACCGGTTTCACGCTGACGGAGATCGACTATTTCTCGGACCAGTTCAGGGCTGGGCAGGAGAAGGTCGTCGGGATTGAATGGCACCTTCGGAATGCTGATGGAAAACTCGTTGTGGTCCACGCCGGACAGTTGGTGGTCTCAGCCACAGACGAAGTCCTGAAATTTACCCCCAACTTCAACCCGGACTTCGCCGCTGTCATTTGCCCGGCCCTCGGGGGAAACCCCGCGACGTAGCGACGTACATCTACCTTTGCCCGGTGGTCAGGGCTCAGGCGCTGCTTGCCCAGGCTCTCCCAGCGGCCACTCCTGACTTACAACCCCAGCTCCTGGCGGATCGCGCTGACGTCCGGCGCACCCGGATCCGGAGGCCTCGGAGGTGCGTCGGCCACGCCCATCGCATGACGCATGATCGCGCTGATCTCGTCAGGCGACCGGCCGGAGCTAGGAGCTTCCAGGGTCAGTTCCTCGATCGGCGGCAGGCCGCCCGGCTCGTCCGGGTGGTAGCTGGTCAATTCGTCACCCCGTCAGTGTGCCGCCGGGTCTTGCCGAGGTCGCCCGGCTCTTCGCCGGAGTCGAGGATCCGGCCGTGCCGGTTCGCCACGATCGCCGCAGCCTCGGCCTCTGGCACCTCGACCACGCCCGGGCCAGGCCCGCCGGAGGTGGCGTGGCCGTTCGTGACGAGCACCCGCACCAGCTCCGAGTCGTCCATATCAGCCTCCCTGAGGGGCGCTGGGCGCAGCTGCAGGCTGCTGGTCGTCCTGGCGCTCCCGGCGTGCCCGCTGCTTGGCGATGCGCTTCTCGGCGCGGCGGGCCTCACGCTCCTTCTTGCGCAGGCTGGTGTTGTTGTGGCTGCCCATGGCTCAGTTCTCCGGTTCGCGGCGCTGCGCTCTTTTGCGCTGGCGGGGAGCCTTGCTGGGCTCACGCTTGGCCTGGGTCTCCGGCTCGCTGTCCTGGGGCTCTACGGGCTCAGCAGGCTCGTCGGTGACCAGCACCGGGAGGTCGGAATCGCCGACCCGTTTCCACGCAGGCATCTCAGCTGAGCCCCAGCTGCTCAGCCAGGGCCTCGTAGGCGGGGCCTGGGCCTGGATCGTCCAGGGCGTCGATCGCATCATCGAGAGCTGCCGAGACCGCCTGATTGGTGATCAGGGTCTCCCGCCAGCGGTGGGAGGCCTCGCCACCAGCGGAGGCAGCGTCGTGGCGCGTGGTCTCGATGCAGTGCGGCTGGTGGTAGCGGGCTGAGCACCGGCCGAAGTCGTCCACCGTGCCGCACCCGTGGCTGGGCTGTGGGGCACGGTACATCGGCCCTGGGGTGTAGCTGCCTTCGGCTACGCGGCCGAGCGCCTGGGCGAACCGTTCCTCGGAGGTGCGGGGGAGCGGCAGGCCGTCATAGGACTGGCGCAGCTGCTCGCTGCCCTGCACGTGGTCGAGCGTGTCTGAGAGGCCCTGCAGGGTGGGGCTGTAGCCGTCCTCGCCGTCCCAGCCTGCGTCTGGGCCGTCATCGAGCATGCCCAGCTCTTCCAGCGCGTCCACCTCGTCCAGCACCTGATCGAGGTCGGCCAGCTCTTCCGGGGTCGGGTAGAGGTCCGCGTACTCGCTCACCGCTGGACCTGCCTTGCGCCTTCGGCCCTGGCTGCGTGCAGGGCCTGATGGAGGGCGGTCAGCAGCTCGGCGGGGATCCCCGCGCAGGAGCTGCAGCGCTGTGTGGCCGCCTTGCGCTCACGGGCCACCTCGTCCTTGTCGCGCCTGGAAGGGATCACGACCCGGGGAAGCACAGGCTGGCCGAACGTGACGGTCCCGTTGTCGTGCTCGTCGCCGGGGCCAGCCAGCTCCGGGATGGCGCTGTGGGATGCCTGTGGTGAAGGTGCTGAGATGTTGCTGCTCATAGGCCCAGTGTGCAGCACAGGAGCACCAGGAGTCACCCCAGTCACATGATCGGCCGGGCGCAGGTGCTGGCTCGCCGTGGATCTTCTGAAGACGGGTCCTGGCCAGCCCTTGGCCTGAGAAGGGCGGAACGCCCGGCCGTGCCCGAACTGTTAGGCAGGTCCAGCCTATGGGGCCGCGGCGGGAAATGGCCCGGCCTCCTGCCGCCTGCACTCTGCTCGGCGGTGCCGTTTGAGGCGATCAGAACGCACTGATCTGATCAGATAAGCCGCTGACCTGTGCATATGCGCGAAACTGACGGCCCCAGCGGGTCTGGGGGCCGTCAGACAAGATCATTTAGATATGCTTCGGCCCAGGTCAGCGGCCGGTCTCAGTTCTGGTAGCGCCTCTCAGCGGCCTGGCCGTCCGGGGCGCTCATGCGGCGGTGCACCAGCTCGGCTGCTCTCAGCCGATCGGCGCGGCTCAGCAGGTACGAGGCGACCATCACGCTCTTGGCGCTGTCTTCGAGCATGATCGCCACCCGCTGGCTGTCCGCGGAGTCGTCGTCCACCCACATGCTCATCTGGGTGAGGGTCTGCTCGACCCGGTCCAGCGCGGCGATTGCCAGCTGGCGGTCGCGGGGTGTCAGCTCAGCCATCGCAGCACCCCGGCCAGCGCCTGGTCAGGTCGTAGTGGACCGACCCGCTCGACCTGCGCCAGCCCTCGGCGAGCAGCTGGGCCTGAGCCTCGCGCTCGGAGTACTTCAGCCCGTGCACCAGCTCGTGCAGCCGGGCGATGATCTTGATTCGGTCGGCCACGGGCACTGGATGCGGGCTCGGGTAGTGCTTGCCGTCCCTGCCGCGCTGCACCTGGACGATCTTGGTGCTCACGAGGCCAGTGTGACGCCTGCCCGGATCGTCCCGCAACCTCGCTGGTCAAGTGGCCAGCTCGTAGAAGTTGGCATGGGCCTGGCCAGGTGGTGCGCGTCAGGCAGCCGACCGGGGATCGAGCTGCCAGGCCCAGCCGCTCACGTAGCCTTCCGCCAGCCGTCCCCCGCCCATCCTGAGCCTAGATCTAGGATCTGCGGTCTTTGCGGTATGAGGTTCCCGGCCCCTAGGGGTATATAGCCCCGACCCCCCTACGCTGAGGATTATCACTACCCGCAAACACCGCAAACACCGCAACCTAGGAATCCTGACCTCATCCTGACGTCATCCAGGCAGGATCATCCTCCGGTCTCACGGCCCTCTCGCCACCCCTTGGAGTAGTCCATCGCACCGCCCTCACCGCCGGGCTTCCCGTTCCAGGTCTTGGTGATATCGCCCCGCGGCTGGTTCCCGGTCCACTCCGGCGGGTACTGCAGCCCGGGATCCTCGCCGCTCCCGGCACCGCCTGACGGCTGCCACTTCCCGACCGTCCACAGCCGCATCTTCGTGTGCGGGTCCCGCCACCCTTGCAGCACCCACGTGCCGTGGTAGCGGCCTTCCTGCCCGGCGAGCCGCTTGCCCATCGACTTGACCGACAGCAGCGGGTCGTCGCCCTTGCCGGTGGGGAACGAGCCGCCCCACCGCTGGTCCGCGGCCGAGCCCGCCACCCGCTCGCTGGTGACCCAGCCGGTGCCGAGCACGGTTACACAGCGGGCGAGGAAGCCGACCCAGTCGGCATCGTCGTCGTCCATGTCTTCCACCGCCCCCTGGTTGGCGAGGAAGCCATCCACCTTGTGGTGGGCGAGCAGCCCGCCGCACACCCGCGCCCACTTGGTGAACTGGCGCACCGGCACGACGTCGGCCTCGGGGCATCCGGCCGCTGCCCAGTCGGCCACCAGCACCAGCACCGCGGTCAGCAGGTCCCGCTGGTTCGCGGGCTCGCGGATCCAGCTCTCCAAGTCGGCGATGGCGAACCCGCTGCGGCGCTCGGGATGCGGCATCTGCGGGTCGATGGCGATCACCACCGACCGGGTGGCCATGTCACCGCCGATCCGCAAGTTGTTGCCGGTGGCCATCCACAGCCGGTCGTTGATGAACTGGCCGAGCCCGTTCTTACCGAGCATCCGGTCGCCCCAGGTGCGGTCGGTGAGCAGCTTGCTCAGCACCGCTGAGCGGACCACGGTCCCTTCCGGGAGGTTGTCGAAGGTGATCACGCCCTCCTGCCCGGTCATGACCGAGGTGAGGGTCTTGCGCAGCTCTTCGTCGTCGCCGGTCCAGGTGATCGACGCCTGGCCGAACAGCACGCCGCAGATCGTGGCGAGCAGGGTCTTGCCGCTGCTCTGGTCGGTCGCGGTGACCGGGAAGAACGGGACCGGTGAGCCGCGCAGGTAATGGCGCAGCACCTGGGTGACCAGCATCGCCAGGCAGTTCGCCCTGTCCGCCGGGCCGCGCCAGGGGAAGTCACGCAGCACCCGGTCCAGTACCAGGTCTCTTGCCCAGCTCACGGCGTCGGCAGGCGGCGCAGCAGGCACGTAGGTGATCCGGACCCGGTTGGCCAGGTACAGGCCGGTCGCCGGGTCATAGCCGGGCTGCTGCAGCAGCGTGCCGTCCGGGCGCAGCACAGGTGCGCCGATGATGCCGTTCAGCTGCCTGAGCCCCGGCCACAACCGATTGGACAGCACCGCGGTGAGGAAGCCCGCCTGGGGCGTGTACTCGAACTGCACCGGGCCGTTCTTGCCGGCCGACACCCGGAAGGTGCGGGTGTGGTGGGCAAGCAGGTTCATCAGCTCCGGCGCTCCCGCCGGGACCGCTGATGCTGGCAGCGGGAGCGTTCTGTCTGCGTCCACCTCGATGGTGTCCGACTCCTGCAGCATGACGACCTTCCCGGACACCGCGTAGGTGTAGAGGATCTTGCCGTCCTTCAGCGCCTTCTGCACCGCCCGGATCGCTTCCGGGCCGCTGCCGCTGCCGCAGTTGATGTCGGGCCGCGGGGCAGCCACAACCGGTGCCGTCGATGGAGACTGCTGCCCCTGGCCCCCTGCGGCCTGAGCCCACGCAGCGGCTGTCTGCAGCCCTTCCTGCACCGGCTCGCCGAAGCCCTTGCCGTTGGCGCTGTCCAGCTTGCGCGCCAGGTTGGAGTCGGTCCACGGGTAGGTCTCGGCGGTGATGTCGGCGACCTTCCGCAAGATCGCCATCGCCTCGTCCCTGGGCACGCCCCGTGCCACGAGACTCCCCGCCAGCGCGGTCATGTTGTCGTCATGCGGGTGGGGCAGGCCGTGTTCCAGCAGCTGCTCGACCGGCGGCAGCTTCGGCCGGTCCCCGTCCCAGCCGTTCCCGCCGCCACCGCCCCCTTGGCCGTTGCTGCTGGTCCCGTGCAGCTCTTCGAGCGCGTCCAGCAGATCATCCGGCGCGAGCGGGGCCTGGCAGGGGCAGCCGTGCCAGGCGTAGGTGCCGTAGTAGAAGTCTCCCGGGTGGGCCTTGCGGCGCTCGCGGGGGTCGTCAGGGAACCGCATCCGGATCCCGGACGGCCAGACAGCCACGTAGCCGCCGTCCCCGCTGATGTCCACCCCAGGCAGCACCCCATTACGGTTCCGCACGGTCCGGCCGTTCAGCCGCATCCACAGGTGCACCCCGCCGCTGGGCGTCTTCACCCAGGGGACCTGCGGCAGGGTGAGCCCACGCTCGGCGAGCCAGCGCTGCAGCGACTCCGCGCCGTCGGCCAGGGTGATCCCAAACTCAGCACTGGGGTCTTTGATCCACGTCTTGCGGTCCAGGTCGATCACCAGCAGGCCGCTGGCTGCCCCGGCGGCGACGCCGACGTTCAGTGCCTTGTTGCCGCCCCACCAGTCCGGCCCGGCGATCACCTCCGGATCGGTGGTCGCATCGAGGAAGCCGTGCTTGGTGGCGGGCTTCTTGGTGCCCGGCTTCAGCGGGAACACGGGCAGGCCGAGCCCGGCATAGCCGAGCGCCCACGCGCCGATCCCCAGCTGCGCCGCCACCGGGTCGCTGAACATGGTGGCCAGGTGCCTGTGCAGGCACTGCGGCTGGCCTTCCGGCTCCGGATGCCCCTGGTCCTGCTGCTCTTGCGCGGTCACTGGTCCGCCTCCACCAGGGTGTAGCCGCTCACCGACAGCGGCGAGCGGGGATTGCAGTGGCTCACCCGGTGGCCGTTGGCCGAGCCGGGTGCGCAGGTGCAAACCGCCCGCAGGCGGTGGTGATCTTCATGAAGCGGGCAGCTGCACGAGCCCGGGGGACACGCACCGTGCCTGCCATGGGTGTGGTCGCGCTTGCAGTAGGGGCACCAGAACCGGACGGTCACCCGGCTCTCAGGCGGCCTGGTGACCAGCAGCTCCGGCGGCTCAGGATCGCCCAGGCTCGTGAAGGCGGCCAGGGAGTTGAGGATGCGGAGTTCCTGCTCTTCAATGCTGACCCTGGGGTAGCACCGGCCCCTTCGGCCGTTCGGTGCCACCTGTGGTTGTGCTCTTTGGCCTACCATGGCCGTGTGCCTTCCTTGTGAGGGCCAGGCCTTCCTTTGCGGGGATTGGCCGACCTGGCTGGGTCGTGTTTGACGGAGCGGTGGGGTGGTGCCCACCGCTTCGTGCTTTCTAGGGGCTGAGCGAGTCGAAGGCTTCCGGTGGCAGTCGCACCGGCCGCTTGCCGTGCCGGGCCGCGATCTCGTCCAGCGAGGCATCGGACGCGATGCAGTCGTGCTCGTGCTTGATCTCGGTCGGGTAGCTGCTGCCCGGCCGGGTGACCCGCAGCCGGGCTCCGCACTCGCACTGGCCGGTGAGCATCGCCCGCCGTCTGCGGACCAGGGCCGTCTTCAGCTCGGCCGGGTATTCCTCGCGGATCACCGGCACCCCGAGCATGACCGGCCCCCTGGCCCACATCTCGTAGTTGCCGAGGGTGCTCACGTAGACGG
>WNGD01002974.1_pt1 | contig 26110 bp, 21 predicted proteins | sample 5400671 | NCBI WGS metagenome assembly WNGD01 (sample SAMN13153369, study PRJNA577476) | soil metagenome | isolation source: 40 cm soil or saprolite under grassland replicate 2 | place: USA:California | collected 2016-06-15
GGGCCGAGACCGCTGCGGCGAGCCCCGAGGCGCCGCTGCCGATCACGAGCACGTCAAAGGAGGAGTCCGCCACGACCAGCAGACCTTACCACGCTTCAGCTAATCCGATGTATTAGTTGTCGTTATTCAGTAGATGGAGCGCAATAGCTCCTCGACCTCGGCCGGGCTCGCCGGCCGTGGGTTCGCCTTGGCCCCGGCGCGTTCGACCGTCGCAGCTGCGATCTCGCCGAGCTCTTCCTCCGGCACCCCGAAGTCACGCAACCGCTCGAACCCTCCGAGGCGTGCGAGCTCCTCCACCCGCGCAGCCGGATCGTCCGTGCTGAGCGCCTCGCCGAATCTGCGCACCGCTTCGGGCTCGACCTGCGCGTTGAAGCGCAGGGCTGCCGGTAACGCGAGAGCGTTCATTGCGCCGTGTGGCAATCCGTAGCGCCCGCCGAGCGCCTGCGCGATCGCGTGGCCGAGCGCGAGCATCGAGCCACCGAGTGCCATTCCGGAGTGCATCGCTCCCTCGAGAAGCTTCGTCCGCGCCCGGAGGTCCTGCGGCGCGTCGACGACTCGTGGCAGCCACTCCCCGATCAGCCGGGCGCCCGTGAGCGCGTGCTCGTCGGCTTCGTGATTGTGCCCCTGGACGTAAAGGGCCTCCGCACTGTGCGCAAGTGCGTTGAGCGCGGTACCCACGGTCTCGGCGCGCGGGAGCAACAACGTCAGCTCCGGCTCGTACACGACGGCGCCGAGCCGGGCGCCGGCACCGCCGCCGCGCATCCTGCGCTCGGGATCGCGAATCCCGTAGAACGACGTCCACTCCGCTCCCGAATACGTCGTCGGGACCGAGACGACCGGCACGTCGGCTTCGGCAGAGATCGCTTTCCCAAGGTCGATCGCGCTGCCGCCTCCCATAGCGATCACACCGTCGCCTGCCTGCTCGGCGGCAGCTGCGACCTGATCGGAGGGAACCTCCGTCCAACGCGCCGCGGTGCGCACGCCTAGGTTCGTTCCTGCCCAACGCTCGCTCGCAACAAGCAGCGGCTCCTGGATCCGGAGCTGCGCGAGCACGTCGGGGAGCCGGGCGAGTCCCCAACCGACGATCACGCCGTCAGGTGCTCCTGTGCAAAGGAGACGAATGCACGGGCGGCGCGCGTCTCGCTGCGGCCACTCGCGCGGGCAAGAAAGATCTCGCGTACCGGATCGAGCCCGCGGACGCGGGCGGTTGCGATCCGTCCGGCAGTGAGGTCGGTCTCGATCGCGAGGCGGGAGATGAAGGCGATGCCGTGTCCGGCGACGACCGCGCTCCGCACTGATTCCTGTAGACCGAGCTCGAGCTGGACGTCGAGGTCACGGAGGCGAATCCCTTCCTTGCGCAACTCGTCCTCGATGACCTGACGGACGCCTGCCCCGTCCTGCATGACGATCACCTTCTCGCCCTTCAGATCGTCGAGCGAGATCGTCTTGCCGGCAAAGCGATGACCTGAAGGACAGGCCAGCACGACTTCGTCGCGAAAGAACGGCTCGAACGCGACGCCCCGGTGGCGGCGTCCCGCGCCGACGATGCCGAGCTCGAGCTCTCGCTCCCCGACTCGGTCGACGACTGTCTGGGTGTCGGAGACCGTGAGCCGGACCCTCACGTCCGGATGCTGTTCCTGGAACTCGCAGAGCAAGAGCGGGACGACTGTGCCGCCCGGACCTGTCGACGCGCCCAGCTCGAGCGTGCCGGTGATCGCGCCCTCGTCTTCCGCGTCGAGGTCCTCGAGCAGATGCTCCTCGGCGGCGAGCAGGCGCTGAGCCGAGGCGTAGAGGCGCCTCCCGGCCTCGGTCGGCTCGACGCGCCGCCCGGACCGGTCGAGCAGCTGCCGGCCGAGGCGCTGCTCGAGCGACCGGATCTGCAGGCTCACGGCCGGCTGGGTCACCCCGAGCCGCTCGGCCGCCTGGGAGAAGCTCTTCCGCTCGACGACAGCGCAAAATGCGGCTAGCTGGCGCGTGTCCATAAGCATTCATTATGCAACTCGGACCTGAGTGAGGCGGGCTCTACGATCCTGAGAGTGCAGAGGGCTGGCGGTACTCGACCTCTCCTCGTCTCGTGTCGCGTCGCGGTCGCAGCCACCTTCGCCTTCGTCGTCGCACTCTGGATCGACGGACCAAAGACCGCGGGCGACACACCTTTCGTACTCGATGGCACAGACGCCCTGAGAGCGTGCCTCTCGCGCGGCGACCTCGACGCTTGTGGCTTCACGGGCCACCTGAATGTCTGGGGATTGATGAGCCCGATCGGGGATTGGCCGCTGCTCCAGCACGTGCCCGACCTCATCGCCACGTCGCTCGGCATTTCGGCGCATCCCGATCGCGTCAGGATTCTGGTGCTGCTGAACATCGCCGCGGTTGTGTCATCGCTCCTGCTCGCAGGACTGGTTTTGCGGCGCATCGGACAGGAAGCGTGGTTCTGGGGCTTTCTGCTCGTTGTGCTGAGCGGGCCGCTTCTCGCTTACACGAGCATCTCGTGGGGGGAGTCCCTCGCCTCGGGATTGCTCGTGGCGTTCGTCGCCACAGCTCTCCTGCCGGCCTCCCCTCCGCTCATCATGCTCTCCGCGCTCTGTGCCTCCCTGACAAAGGAGACGGCGTATCCATTCATTTTGGCAGTCGGCCTGGTCGGCCTCGTGCTTGCCAGGCGCCGAACCGGGACGCCGATCCGGCGGCACCTGGCCTGGGGGGCAGCCGGGCTGGCACTGGGCATCGTTCTGACCTCGCTTCTGAATGTCATCCGGTTCGGAAGCGTGCTGAACACGAACTACCTCCAGCCGGAACTTCACACCCCCGGATTCGGCCGAAAGCTCGAGTACGCAGCTGGTCTCGTGGTGGCGCCGAACGGCGGCATCTTCTTCTTCTGGCCGGCGGCGACGGTCCTGCTCTCCGCAGCCTTGCTGCTGCCACTCATGCCCAGGTTTCGCCATCGCGTGGACCCGCGTCCCGCGATCATCGTCGCGGTGGTCGTCATTGGACTACTCGTGGGGTTGGCCTCGTGGTGGACGCCTTTCGGCTGGAGCGCGTGGGGCCCGAGGCTGAGTCTTCCCTGGCTCTCCCCGCTGATCCTGCTGCTGCTGGCCGCCTACGGCACGGAGCTCGGAGAACTGGCTGGTCGACTGCTTGCCGCGCGCTGGCGACTCGGCCTCGTCGCTGCGTGCATCGTTGTCTTCGCACTTCCGCACGTGGGCTACATGTGGCGACCGCAGGCACGGGAAGAGTTCTTCGCCGCCACGAGCGGCCCCTGCTCGACACCGAGCACAATCGGCTCTGCACAACAGCGCGCCTGTCAGCACGAAGATCTTTGGTTCCGGCGGCCAATGCTCCTCTACGGCCTTCGCGGCTTGAAGACGCCCGGAGGGGCTGTGACTGGGATCGCAGTCGCGATCGGGCTGATCGGCTGCCTCGTTCTCCTCAGGGAAGGACTCGTCACGGGCAGCCCAGCCAGGCGTTCACCCCAGCCGCCGCGCGTTCGCCTTACGGCGGCTCGGGGGTCGGCGGGATGAGGCTCTACGATCCTGGAGTGGCCATCACGCCGCACTCGAGCGACTCCTTCATCCTGCGGTTTTCGGAGCTGACCGAGGGGAGTGAGGCCCGGCCACGTGACATCGTGCTGCGCGCGTTCGACATCGCGCTCTCGGCCTTCTTCCTCCTCGTCACGCTCCCCCTCACCGCGCCGATCGCGGTCCTGCTGTTCGTGACCAGCGGGCGGCCGATCTTCTACCGCGGCGAGCGGGTCGGGCGCGGTGGGCACGTGTTCGAGATGCTCAAGTTCAGGACCTTGCGGCGAAGCGCGGAGGAACGGCTCGGCCCCTACCTGGGCGAGGAGCTCGTACACCGGACGCGCGAGGAGACGACCGCGATCGGCGGCTGGCTGCGCTGGAACGTCGTGCGGGGCGACATGAGCCTCGTCGGTCCGAGACCGATCCGGCCCCGCTTCTTCGCGGAGCTCGTGGAAGAGCTGCCGGCGTATTGGCAGCGACTCGTCGTTAGGCCGGGGCTCACCGGGTTCGCCCAGGTGCGGCGCGGCTACGAGACCTCGATGGCGGAGAAGCTCGCGCACGACCTCGAGTGGATCGCGGATCGGTCGTTGCGGCTGTACCTGCGAACGCTCATGACGACGGCCTGGCGCGTGCTGCGCCAATTCGGCCGCGGAGTCACCGCGCGCTAGACGTCGAGCCGCGCGTCCTCGAGGTCGAGGTCACGCTGGAGGCGACGCTCGACGTCGCCGCTGATCACGCCCTCGCGGCGCAGGTTCACGATCGTGCCGCGTTCCGCCTCGAGCAACTCCCGGCGCAGACGCTGGTATGCGAGCGACTGCTCTTCGATCCCGCCGTCGTCGTCCTGATCGAAGCGCGAGGCGAACCTGTTCCGGCGAAAGCCGTACAGGCCGCGTAGACGCTCGGCCGTATCCTCGCGGACCCAGTCCTCGCCCGTGAGCTCCTCCAGTCGCGCAAGCGCAGCGTCCGCCGCCTTGATTCGCGCCTTCGCGTCTTCCTTCTCCTCGAGGTGGTCGGGCTCGATCCCGAACATCCTGATGACGAGGGGAAGCGTCAGCCCCTGGAAGACGAGCGTGCCGAGGATGACGCAGAACGTGAGGAAGATGATCAGGTCCCGCTCGGGGAACGGCGCGCCCGAGTGCGTGGTCAGAGGGATCGCCAGCGCGGCGGCGAGTGAGACTGCGCCCCGCAGGCCGGACCAGGCCACGAGAATCGGGTGGCCGATCGAGGCACGCCCTCGCTCGATGCGCCCGAGGAAGATCTTCGGCAAGTACAGGAAGACCGGTGCCCAGATGAGCCTGGTGACGACCACGGCACCGGTCGTCAGGAGCCCGTACCAGATGAGCGTCCCTGCAGAGTTGCCGGTCAGGGCATCGAGGATGCGGGACAGCTGGAGGCCGACGAGGGCGAACAGCAGGGCGTTGAGGACGAAGACGAGGATCTCAAAGACCGCGACACCTTGCAGCCGCGTCTGCACTGAGGTCAGCTCGGGCGTGCGCCAGCCGAGGTAGATCCCAGCGGTGACCACGGCGAGAACGCCCGACGCGTCGGCCGCGTTCGCCGGGATGAACGCGAGGTAGCCCGTCATGAGCGCGATCGTGACCTCGACAGGCGGATTGTCCAGTCGCCGCCGCAGCGCCGCAACGAGGAATCCGACTACAAGGCCAATGCCCACGCCGCCGGCGACGCTCCAGAGGAAGTGCCAGGAGGCGTTCCACAGCGAGAAGGCGCCCGACACGGCTGCGGTCACCGCAACGCGATAGAGAACGAGTGCCGTGCCGTCGTTCACGAGGGCCTCGCCCTCCACCACCGTGACGATCCGTCGCGGGACGCCCAGCCGCCGCATGATCGCGGTCGCAGCGATCGGATCCGTAGGAGAGACGATCGCTCCGAGCACGAACGCCGCGCTCCAGGACATGGAGTCGACCGCTGCGTGGGCGACAACGGCGACGACAGTCATCGTCGCTACCACGAGCCCGACCGCCAGCATTCCGATCGGACGGGCATTCGCCCGGAAATCCCTCAGGGACGTGAAGAAAGCCGAGGAGTAGAGCAGCGGCGGGAGGACGGCGACGAGGACGACGTCCGGCGGAAGCTGGATCGTCGGGATCCCGGGGATGAAGCCCAGCGCCAGCCCCCCGAGCACCAGGAAGATCGGATAGGGGACACGCAGCAGGGGCGCGGTCACGAGCATCGCCGCAACCGCCAGCAGCAACGCCACCAGAAGTAGCTGCTCGTGCACCCCGAAGTGCATCCAAGGAGCCTACGCCGCTCCTAGACTGCTCCGCATGTGCGGCATCTGCGGAATCGCCTCGACGAACGGCTCGGCGGTGACGGATCGCGTCGCGACGATGAGCGCGACGCTCATCCACCGGGGCCCGGACAGCTTCGGCGAGTTCAGCGACGGAGACGTCGCGCTCGCAGCCCGGCGGCTGTCGATCATCGACCTCGAGACCGGAGACCAGCCGATCGCGAACGAGGACGGGACGCTGCACGTCGTCCAGAACGGCGAGATCTACAACTACCGCGAGCTGCGGCGCGAGCTCGAGAGGGTGGGGGGACATCACTTCCGCACTCAAGGCGACACCGAAGTGCTGCTGCACCTCTACGAGGAGCACGGCGACGGCTTCGCGGAGCGTCTGCGCGGAATGTTCGCGATCGCCATCTGGGACGGACGGCGGCGGCGCCTCGTCCTCGCACGCGACCGTTTCGGGATCAAGCCCCTCTACTACCGGGCGGCCGACGGCGAGCTCGCATTCGCCTCGGAGCTGCGCGCGCTGCCCCGCGGCGAGATCGACGTCGACGCGCTCGAAGCGTTCCTCGCCTTCAACTCGATCCCCGCGCCACTGACGATCTTCAAGGAGGTCCGCAAGCTGCCGGCGGGTCACCTCTTGAGCTGGGAAGACGGCCGGCTCGAGCTGAAGCGCTTCGCCCGGCCTGCGCCGATCGAGGAGCTACGCGAAGACGAGGAGGCGGAGCTCGTCGAGGAGCTTCGCTCACGAGTCCGCGACTCCGTGCGCGCACACCTGGTCAGCGACGTTCCGGTAGGAGTTCTGCTGTCGGGCGGTGTCGACTCGGCTTTCCTCGCGGCGCTAGCTGCGGAGGAGAGCTCCGAGCCCCTGCGGACGTTCTCGATCGGCTTCGAGGAACGCTCGTTCGACGAGCTCGCCGACGCACGCCTCGTGGCGGAGCGCTACGGAACCCAACACCGCGAGCTGGTGCTCCGACCGGATGCCGCCTTGCTCCTGCCGGCGCTCGCCGACGCGTTCGACGAACCGTTCGCCGACTCGTCCGCACTACCGACCTACCTCGTGTCGCAACTTGCAGCGAGCGACGTGAAGGTCGCGCTCTCGGGCGAAGGGGGCGACGAGTTCTTCGGCGGCTACTACACCTACGCCGCGGACCTCCTCGCGGCCCGTGTCGGCGGGCTCGCGCGACTGGCGGGCCCACTTGTCGAGCGGCTGCCGTCGTCGACCTCGAGGGCGAGCTTCGACTACAAGGCGAAGCGTTTCGTCCGCGCGGCTCACCTCCCACCCCTCGAGCGCCACCACGGCTGGAAGGAGATCTTCTCGCCGGACCTGCGGGCCGAGCTAACCGGCGGCCGCTCCGCGTTCGATCCCGTCGACATCCTTCGCGACAGATATCGCGAGACCACGCGCGCCGACGAGCTCGCACGCTTGCAGGACGTCGACCTCGGCATCTATCTCGTCGACGATCTGCTCGTGAAGACCGACCGCGCCTCGATGGCGCACTCGCTCGAAGCCCGTGTGCCCTATCTCGACACGGTCGTGACGAACCTCGCGCTCGCGCTGCCCACGCGGCACAAGATCCGTGGCCTCTCCAAGAAGGTGCTGCTGCGCAAAGCAGCCGCGCCGCTCCTTCCAAGTGAGATCGTCCACGGCAAGAAGCGCGGCTTCTCGATCCCGGCCGCGGCGTGGTTACGGGGCGAGCTCGAGCCGTTCGCGCGGGAGACGCTCTCCCGCGGAACAGTGCATCGCCAGGGCTTCTTCAGTCCGGAGGTGGTGGAGCGGCTGCTCGACGACCACGTGGCCGGCCGCGAGGATCGCAGCCGCCAGCTCTGGGGCCTGCTCGCCTTCACGCTCTGGCACGAGCGGCATGTGGAACGGCAGTCGCAGCCGACGTCACAGCCAGAAGTGCTCGTCGAGCGCTGACCTAGACTCCTCCGAATGGCCAGCCGACCTCTCGTCGCCCATGTCGTCGGCGCGCGCCCGAACTACATGAAGGTGGCACCCGTCTACGCCGCGCTCGAGCAGCGCGGCAACGTCGACCAGCGGCTCATCCACACGGGCCAGCACTACGACGCGCTCATGAAAGACGTCTTTTTCGCCGAGCTCCCGCTGCCAAGGCCGCACGTCCAGTTCGACACGACGACGATCGAGGACATACTCGGTGAGCTCGAGCGTTTGTTCACCGAGCTCGGGCCGGAGCTCGTCATCGTTGCAGGGGACGTGAATTCGACACTGGCAGGGGCGGTGGCCGCGTCCAAGTGCGGGATCACCGTTTGCCACATCGAGTCCGGCCTGCGCAGCGGGGACTGGTCGATGCCCGAGGAGCGCAACCGCGTCATCACCGACCACCTCTCGACCTTGCTCCTGACGCATAGCGACGACGCCGACAAGAACCTGATCGTCGAAGGCCTCGCCGAGCGGATCTCGCTCGTCGGCAACACGATGATCGACACGCTCCATGCGAACGAGGACGCCGCACTCGCACTCGAGGCTTGGCGTGACTTCGGGTTGGAGCCCGGTCGCTACGTCCTCGTAACACTGCACCGCCCGAGCCTGGTCGACGTCCCCGACCTGCTCGCTCGGACAGTCGCGGCACTGGACGACGTCTCCGAGACGCTGCCGGTGATCTTCCCCGTGCATCCACGAACCCGCCGGAATCTCGAAGAGTCGACTCGCGTGCTCCTGACCGAGCCGCTGCCGTACCGGCAGTTTCTGTCGCTCGAGGCGAAGGCGGCCGCGGTCGTGACGGACTCGGGCGGGATCCAGGAAGAGACGACGGTGCTGCGCGTTCCTTGCTTCACCCTGCGCGACAACACCGAGCGGCCGATCACGATCGAGCTCGGCACGAACACGCTGCTCGGCCTCGAGCCGGAACGGCTTCGCGACCTGCCAACGTTGCTGGTGGAGCCGAAGCAAGGGCAGATCCCGCCACTGTGGGATGGGAGTGCAGGAGAACGGGCCGCCGACGCAATCGGAGTTACGGCCTGAAGGTCTGGGTGGACATGACGGCGTCGGCGCACGTGCTCGTGTTCCGACCCTTGATCCAACTGCTGCGTGAACGAGGCGACGAGGTCGAGATCACCGCGCGCGAGTACGCGCAGACACTACAACTGCTCGAGCTCCACGGCCTCGAGGCGACCGTCGTCGGACGCCACGGCGGACGTTCGCGGCTCGGCAAGGCGCGCTCGCTCGCGTCACGCCTGCGTGCACTGCGCAAGTGGGCGCGTCCTCGCGACTTCGACCTCGCACTGGCCCACGGGTCGCACGAGCTCACCCTGACCGCACGGCGGCTCGGCATCCCGAGTGCGACGACGCACGACTACGAGTTCGCGACGCTGCAGCACCAGCTCGGCATGCGTGCGGCGACGAAGGTGGTCGTGCCCGACTCGATCCCCGCGGAGCGCCTCGCCCGCTTCGGCGTCAGGCCGCCGAAGCTCCTGCGTTACCCCGGCCTCAAAGAGGAGTACTACCTGTCGGACTTCGAGCCCGACCCCGCAGTGCTGCAGCAGCTCGGGGTCGACCGCAACCGCGTGCTCGTAGTGCTACGTCCACCGCCCGACGTCTCGCTCTACCACCGCCACTCCAATCCGCTCTTCCCGCAGACGCTCGGCTTTCTCGGCGACCTCGACTCGGTACAGGCGGTGGTGCTGCCGCGAACCGACGAGCAGCGCGAATACGTCCGCGAGCTCGAGCTTCCGTCCGTGACCGTGCCGGATCGGGCCGTCGACGCGCAGAGCCTGATCGCCCTCGCCGACGTCGTCGTCTCCGCCGGCGGAACGATGAACCGCGAAGCCGCCGCGCTGGGAGTGCCCGTCTACACGACGTACGGCGGACGGCTCGGCGGGGTCGACGAGGAGCTCATCCGTGAAGGCCGGCTCAAACCGCTCACGGACCCGCGTGCCCTCGAGCTGCAGAAGAGAGAAGTCGTCTCAGGCGGCCGCGTCCGCCGCGATCCGGCGATCTTGCTCGACCTGCTGCTCACCGCACGTGGCCACGACGCGTAGGACGTCTCCGCCGTAGCGATCGAGCTTGGTCGGCCCCACGCCCGGCACGGCTGCGAGCTCAGACAGGTCACGCGGTCGGCGTCCGGCGATGTCGGCAAGCGTCGAGTTGTGGAAGACGACGTAGGCCGGCAGGTCATCCGCAGTCGCGCGTTCGAGGCGCCATCGCTTCAGCGCCGCGTAGAGCGGATCGTCCGGCTCCGCCGCACGGATAGGCCGCGCCGCGATGCCGAGCTCGCTCAGGAAGCGGCTCGGCTTCCCGCTCCACGTCAGAGCGAGATGTCGCTTCGCCCGGGTCAAACCGACGTAGAAGAGCCGCCGTTCCTCGGCGATCTCGCCCGGCTTCTTCGCCTGTCTGATCGGCAGGTCCTTCTCCTCGACACGTGGGATGAACACCGCCTCGAACTCGAGCCCTTTCGCTCCGTGCAGCGTCAGGAGGTGGACGCCCCGCCGGTCCGCACCCGTTGACCCGAAACGAGCCTCCAGGTCCGCGATGAACTCGCGGGTCGTCCGGACGCCGTCGTCGAACTCTTCCGCGAGGCGGATGAGACGTCCGAGATCCGACTGGCGCACCATCTCTCGTTCGCCGAGCTTCTCCGGCAGCCGCTCGCGCCATCCGGCCTCGGTTGCGTAGCCCCGCACCGAGGCTGCGACCTCGACCGACTCAACCCGGCGCACGCGGCGTAGCAGCTGGCGCGCGGCCTCGCGCCCGAGCAACGACGCGCCCTGGAACGGGATCTTCGCTTCGTGCAGGGGCTCTTCGAAGTCGGCCAGCCTTGCGTTGGTGCGAGAGAGGATCGCGATCTCCTCGAGCCGCGTGCCTTCTCGGTGCAACGAACGCACGCGTTCGACGACGAAGACGACCTCGCTCTCGCGCGCCGGAAATGACTGCGTGATCGGGTCGGGCCCCGAACCGAGCGTGGCGCGCAGGATCTTCTCCGCACCACCGAGCGCAGGGACGATGCGGTTCGCGAGTGCGAGTACCTCCGGCGACGAGCGGTAGTTGTCCTCGAGCCTGATCACGGTCGTGTTCGAAAAGCGCGCCGGCAGGCCGAGCAGGTAGTCGGGCGTCGCGCCCGTGAAGGCGTAGATGGACTGGTAGTCGTCGCCGACGGCGCAGAGCTCGTCGCGGTCGCCGAGCCAGCGGTCGAGGAGCGTCTGCTGCAAAAGGTTGACGTCCTGGTACTCGTCTACGGTGAATGCGCTGAAGTACGCGCGCACCTCCGCAAGCGTCTCGGGTCGCTCGTCGAACAGGCGGATCGTCAGCTCGAGCACGTCTTCGAAGTCGACGAAGCCACGCTCCTCCTTCTCGACCTCGTAGCCGCGAAAGATTCGGAACATCAGGTCGGGCGGAATCGGCGGCTCGTGGTCGCCGAGCTCGGCGAGATAGGTCGCAGGCGTCAGCCTGCGGTTCTTCGCCCACTCGACTTCCGTCGCGAGGTCACCCGCGGGGCGGAACTTGTACGGCGGCGGCAGCGTGTTGCCGAGCTGGCGGAGCAAGAGGGCCTTCGAGGCCATGATCCGGTCCGGGGGATCGCCGAGCCGGTTCAGCTGGCGGAGCGCAGCCGAATGGAACGTCCGCGCGGTCACGCCGCCGACGCCGAGCCGCTCCAGCCGCCCGCGCATCTCGGTAGCCGCCTTGTCCGTGAACGTGACCGCGAGGATCTCGTGCGGCTCGAACTCGCCGATCGCGACCTGGTTGGCGATCCGGCGCGTGATCGTCGTCGTCTTTCCCGATCCCGCGCCCGCAAGGATGCACACCGGCCCGCGGACGGTCTCGACGGCGCGGCGCTGTTCCGGGTTCAGCCCGGCGAAGATGCGTTCGGCGTCCACCCACCCACCCTAGAAGGGAGTCAAGACGGAGTTGATCCAATTGATGCGCGGCGCTGTGACAGCTTCGCCAGAACTTTGCCCCGACGCCTCACGGAGAGAAGAGTCGTCACCGAGAGGAAAGCCAGAAGAACCACAGTGGCGCCGGCGCCGATCAGCGCGTCACCCCAGCTGAATCCGGAGCCGGAGGTCAAGCTGTCAGCCTGGACCAGTTGTGCCACCAATCGGTGGTCACGCACGTCCTGAGGAACTATCCCGGCGATGATCTCCGGCTCGTGTGTCAGGCCGACCTGAGCCGGCGAAACGTCGAAACGTGGATGACCAGGTGGGTCCGCAGCGGCTGCTCCCGCGGTGTACGCCACCAGCGCGGCTGCCACCACGAGCGCACCCGCCAGCCGCAGAAGAGTGATGCGAGCTCGCTCTTGGCTCGTTGAGATCCTCATCTTCGTTTCCTCCTTGTCAGTTGGCCCTTGCGTACGGGGAAGATCTCGCGGGGGTGTTGCAAGTTCGTTGCGGCGTTGTTGAATGGAGGCGTGGAGATCCGCGTCCTGGGACCTGTGGAGGTCGTCGAAGACGGCCGCATCCTTCGTCCGGGAAGTCGCAAGCAGCTCGCGCTGCTCGCGCTGCTGGTCCTACGAGGGAATCGCGGCGCCTCGCGTGATGTGCTGATCGAAGAGCTCTGGCAGGGAAATCCGCCCCCTGCAGCGGAGACGACGCTTCGGTCCTATGTCTCGCGCCTGCGCGCGATCGTCGGGGTCGAACGACTCCAAACGCGAAGAGCCGGGTATGCCCTCGTACTCGCCTCGGAAGAACTTGACGCACATCGGTTCGAGCAGCTCCTCGCCTCGGGACGCGAAGCACTCGCCTCCGAGGACGCGGCCGAGGCGGCGACTCAGCTCCGCAAGGCCCTCGAGCTGTGGCGAGGCGACGCTCTCGACGACGTCCGCGACGAGGCCTTCGCGCAGGCCGAGATCGCCCGTCTGCACGAGCTGCGGCTGCAGGCGCTGGAGGAGCGGATCGAGGCGGACCTCGCGCTTGGCCGCCACGAATCGGTCGTGCCGGAGCTCGAGACGCTCGTCGGCGAACACTCGCTCCGGGAACGGCTTTGCCGCCAGCTCATGATCGCCCTCTATCGTTCCGGCCGCCAGGCGGAGGCGCTGACCGCCTACGCCAACGCACGGCGACTGCTCTCCGACGAGCTAGGCCTCGAGCCGGGACACGACCTCCGCGCCCTGGAACGAGCGATCCTCCGCCAGGACGCCTCGCTCGACCTTCCCCGCAAGGATGACGGGGACTCCGAGCGGACCGAGCTCGCGCGAGGGACTTTCGTCGGCCGCCAGGGCGAGCTCGAAGAGCTGCTCAATGGATTCACCGACGCCGACAACGGACACGGCCGGGTGTTCCTCCTCGTCGGGGAGCCCGGCATCGGCAAGAGTCGCCTTGCAGAGGAGTTGACCCGCCATGCGCAGGCCAGCGGAGCCGACGTCCTCGTAGGCCGCTGCTGGGAGGCGGGCGGAGCGCCCGCCTACTGGCCGTGGGTACAGACGCTCCGGACGTGTATCCGTCTGCGCGATCCTTCGGAGCTTCGCAACGAGCTCGGTCGGGGGGCGCCCGAGATCGCACATCTGCTACCCGAACTGCGGGACCTCTTCCCCACGCTCCCGGAGCCCGTCGCGCCTGAGTCCGAGGGAGCACGCTTCCGTCTCTTCGAGGCCGTCGCAGCGTTCCTGAGGGAGGCGAGCCGTGTACGGCCGATCGTGCTCATCGTCGACGATCTGCATGCAGCGGACGCTCCCTCATTGCTTCTTCTTCAATTCGTCGCTCGCGAGCTTGCGGACGCGAGGCTGCTCTTGCTCGGCGCCTATCGCGACGTCGATCCAACCGTCGGAGCAAGGCTGGGCGCCGCGGTGTCCGAGCTCATGCGCGAACCGGTCACCACACGGATCACCCTCTCCGGCCTGGCAGAGGACGACATCGCCGCCTACATCGAGGTCGCGGCGGGCTCGAGACCGCAAGCAGACATCGTCGGTGCAATCCACACCGAGACGGAAGGAAACCCGTTGTTCATGTGCGAGGTCGTTCGGTTGCTCGTCGCCGAACGTGCCCTGGACGAGACCTCGCACGGACTGCGGATTCCGGACACTGTGCGCGGCGTCATCGAGCACCGCTTGCGGCGCCTCTCCGACGACGGTCAGTCGCTTCTCGTCCTCGCCTCCGTCCTTGGCCGCGAGTTCGGGATCCGGGAACTCGCCGGGCTCGCGGACGAATCGCCGGCCGAGACACTCGCGATCCTCGACGAAGCGATGGTCGAGCGGATTGTCGGCAACGTGCCCGGTGCCGGCGACCGCCTGCGCTTCGCGCACGTCCTCATCCGCGACACCATCTACGACGGCCTGACGGTCGCCCGCCGCATAGAGCTGCATCGCCGCGCGGGCGAGACTCTCGAAGCCTTCTACGCCAATAGCGAGCCGCACCTGGCGGAGCTGGCCCACCACTTCTGCGCAGCCGCTCCGGCCGGGGAGACGGACAGGGCGATCAAGTACACCCGACTCGCGGCTGATCGTGCGGTACACCTACTCGCCTACGAAGAAGCCGCCCGTCTGTACGAGATGGCGTTGAGCGTGTGCGACGACGATCTACAACGTTGCGATCTGCTCCTCGCGCTCGGCGAAGCCCTTGCGAGGGCCGGCGACACGCCCGCGTCGAAGCATGCGTTCCGGCAGGCGTTCGAGCTCGCCGATGCCGAAGAGCTACCCGAGAAGCTGGCGTCTGCCGCATTCGGCTACGGAGGCAGGATCCTCTGGGAGGTCTCGAGGGACGACCGTGTCTCGCTGCCGCTCCTCGAACATGCTCTGGCCGCCATCGGCGAGGGCGACAGTCCCCTGCGCGTCAGGCTCCTTGCGCGTCTTGCGGCCGGGCCGCTCCGAGATGCCAGCTTTCCGGCCGAGAAGAAGGCGGCTCTGAGCGAAGAGGCGGTCGCAATGGCCCGGCGCATCGGCGACCCGACCACGTTGGTGTACGCGCTCTACGGTTATCTGCTGTCGCACATTGGTCCCGACACTCGACCGGATGCTCTGCAAGCGGCGGAGGAATGCACGACCCTTGCGATGGAGGTCGACGACAAGGAGCGTGCAGTCGAGGGCCACGAGCATCTGTATCAATTCCTCCTAGAGCGGGGCGACATCGAGGCAGCCCGGCCGCACCTCGAGGCAGTCATGAAGCTGGCCGACGAGCTCCGGCAGCGGCCGCACCTGTGGATCTCGGCTGTGAACCAGGCGACGCTGGCGCTCCTGCAGGGACGATTCGACGAGGCAGACCGGCTGATCCACGAGGCACTCGAGATCGGCGGGGGAATCCTCTGGAATGCGAGGGTCTCCTACCGCTTGCAGGTCTACGCGTTACGCCGCGGCCAGGGGCGCCTCCACGAGCTCGCAGAGACCTTCGCAGCGGAGCCGGAGGCATTCCAATACAGGACGTACCCGATCCTCGACTGCATGCTTGCCCGGCTCTATGACCAGCTCGATCACAGATCCGAGGCTCGCGCGATCTTCGAGAGGCTCGCAACTGATGACTTTGCCGCGTTGCCATTCGACGAGGAATGGCTCGTCAGTCTGAGCCTCCTCGCGGAGGTGGCGCACTCACTCGACGACAAGCCGCGCGCAGCGTGTTTGTACGAGAAGCTCTCACCCTATTCAGATTGGGTCGGACTGGCTTATCCCGAGATCAGCACGGGCTCGGTTTCTCGGTATCTCGGCATTCTCGCGTCAACACTTGGACGGTGGGAGGATGGAGAACGCCACTTCGAGAAGGCACTCGTGATGAACGAGCGGACCGGGGCTCGACCCTGGCTCGCCTACACACAGGAGGACTACGCGCGAATGCTTCTCGAGCGCCGAGACTCGGGCGACCTCGAGCGGGCCGAACAACTTCTCGCGGACGCGGCGACGACATACCGCGAGCTGGGCATGAGCGCCGCGCTCGTCAACGCGTCGGGCTAGTGCAGCGTGTCTTCCAGCACCGCGGCCCCGGCCCGCTTCGGGTCGCGCAACATCGCGGTCAGGCGCGAGACGACGTCGAGGGTCTCTCCACGTTCCACCATCCGCTCGAGGTCGCTCAGTCCCTCGTCGAGCCAGTCGCCGTCGATAGGCGGCCGCGCGGCGCGGAGGATCTTCGAGTGTGAGGTCGGCCCGACCTTCTCGCCCTCGGTCCAGAGCTCCTCGTGGAGCTTCTCGCCCGGGCGGACGCCGACGAAGGTGATGGAGATGTCCGTCTTCGGGTCCCGGCCCGAAAGGCGGATCATGTTGACGGCCAGGTCGAGGATCTTCACCGGCTCACCCATGTCGAGCACGTAGACCTGGCCGCGGCCGCCGATCGCACCTGCCTGCACGACCAGGGACACCGCCTCCGGGATCGTCATGAAGTAGCGCGTCATCTCCGGATGAGTCACCGTCACCGGCCCGCCCTTCTCGATCTGGCGCCGGAAGATCGGGATCACGCTGCCCGAGGAGTTGAGGACGTTGCCGAACCGAACCGCGACGAACCGGGTGCTGATGTCCTTGCGGTGGCCGTACGCCTCGACGATCCACTCGCAGAGCGCCTTCGACTGGCCCAGCAGGTTCTTGGGGTTGGCTGCCTTGTCGGTCGAGACGAGCACGAACCTTTGGGTGCCGTAGTCGACGGCCACGTCGGCCATCACCCGCGTCGCAAGCGTGTTGTTCCGCACGGCTTCGAGCGGGTTCGCCTCCAGGAGGGCAACGTGTTTGTACGCGGCGGCGTGGAAGACGACGCCTGGCTTGTAGCGCTCGAAGACCTGACTCATCTTCGCGCGGTCGCCGCAGTCGCCGAGCACCGTCGCGACCGCCGAGAAGTCGCGCTCGCCCACGAGCTCGCGCTCGATGTCGAAGAGCGCCGCCTCCGAATGCTCGACGAGCACGAGCCGCGCCGGGCCGACTCTGGCGATCTGACGGCAGAGCTCGGCGCCAATCGAGCCACCCGCGCCGGTGACGAGGACGGTCTCGCCGGAGAGGTACTTCGCGATCGAGCCCATGTCGACCTCGACCGGCTCGCGGCCGAGGACGTCTTCCACCTGCACCGGTCGGATCTGCCCTGCGAGATTGAGGTCGCCGGAGATGAGCTCGTAGAGCCCTGGCAGCGTCTTGACGGGGACGTTCGCGGCCTGCGCGATCTCGACCACCTGCTGGCGGATCTCGCCCGATGCGGACGGGATCGCGATCAGCACCTCGTCGGGCGGGTTGTCGCGCAAGATGTGCGGCAGATCCTGGGTCGTGCCGAGCACGCGGACGCCGTGCAGGCGGATGTTCTTCTTGCGCGGGTCGTCGTCGATGAGGCCGATCGGCGTGTAGCCGCCCGCCGGAGTCTTGAGCATCTCGCGGACCACGAGCTGAGCTGCGTCCCCGGCCCCGACGACGATCACTTCCTTGCCGCGTGCGACGAGCGACGCCGCACCGGGCCGCTCGATGAGGCTCCGCGCGATCAGGCGGGTGCCGGCGATGAACGCGAGCAGGATCAACCAGTCGAGCACGGCGATCGACCGCGGCAGCGGGAAGCCGTGGACCGGATGGGCAAAGTAGACGACGAGGTCGGCGACGATGCACGCGGCCGTGACGCCGCGCGCCGCGCCCCACATGTCTCGCGTGGAGACATAGCGCCACCACCGGTTGTAGAAGCCGAACGCGATGAAGATGGCGAGCTTGATCGCGATGACGACCAGGATCGTGTCGACCAAGAGGCGGTGGTACGGGCCCGGCACGCCCTTGTCGAAGCGCAACCAGAACGCGAGCCACCAGGCGACCGCGATCAACGTGCCGTCCGCGAGCAGCTGCCAGAGGCGATGTCTGTTCACGGGGATCACGAGGCAACCGGCGCCGACGCCTGGACGACGGAGACAACCTGTTCTTGAGTTAACGCGTCGATGCCTGCCCAGATCGGGACGGAGAAGTTGTCCTGCGCGAGCTGCTCGGTGACGGGCAGCGCACCACGGCCGTGGCCGAGATATGCAAACGCCGGTTGCAGGTGCAGCGGCGTCGTGTAGTACGCCGCGGTGCCGATTCGCGCGTCCTTCAACGCCGCCCGAATGCGGTCGCGCTCGAGCGAGCGGCAGACGAACAGGTGGTAGACGTGACCGGACTCGTCCTCGGGGAGATCGCACAGCGCGTCGAGCCCGAGCTCGGCGTAACGAGCCGCGGCCTCGCGGCGGAGCGCAACCCAGGCGTCGAGCTCGGCGAGGAAGATGCGCAGCACCGCCGCCTGAATCTCGTCGAGACGCGAGTTGTAGCCGATCAGCTCGAAGTCGACCTTGTCGCGGGAACCGTGGAAGCGAAGCATCCTGACGCGTTCCCCGAGCTCGGGGTCGTCTGTGGAGACGAGTCCGCCGTCACCGATACAGAAGAGATTCTTCGTCGGATAGAAGCTGAAGGTGGAGGCGACTCCGCTTCGCGCGATGTCGGGCGAGCCGAACGCCTGTGCTGCGTCCTCGATCACGGGAGGGCCGAGCTGCCGGAGCTCGGCAAGGGGCGCCGGGCGCCCGAAGAGATGGACGGCCAGGATCGCCTTCGTGCGCGAACTGATTCGCGCAGCGACGTCCTCGGGATCGAGATTCATCGTCCCGGCGTCTACATCCGCGAAGATAGGTGTCGCTCCGCGGCGAGCGATCGCCTCCGCGGTCGCATAGAAGGTGAACGACGGACAGATCACCTCGTCGCCGCCTCCGATCCCGAGCGCGTCCATGACGAGCACGAGTGCATCGGTGCCGTTGGCGACGCCGATCGACTCGTTGACGCCGAGATAGCTCGCCGCTTCGCGTTCGAATGCGGCCACGTTCGGCCCGAGGATGAACTCGCCGCTCGTCAGCACGCCCTCGATCGCCTCGCGGATGCGAGGCAGCAGGGGCTCGTACTGCGCCTTTACGTCAACCAGCGGGATCGGAGGCACGATCGGAGAGTCTAGAAGACCGTCTCCAGCGCACCAGCAGATAGGCCGCGAGAGCGACGATCGCCACGACGATCGCGTATTCGACGAAGCGGAAGTCGTGGTTGAACCGCTCGTAGCTCCTACCGAGCCCGTAGCCCGCTCCCGCGAACGCGAAGGCCCAGATCGCCGAGCCGATCAGCGTCAGCACGCTGTAGCGCCCCAGCCGCATCCTGAAGACTCCGGCGGGGATCGAGATGAACGACCGGACCAGGGGCGTGACGCGGCCGATCAGCACCGCGAGGTCGTCCCAGCGGTCGAACCAGCGCTCGGCCCGGTCGAGCTTCTGCGGGCCAAGATGCAACCAGCGTCCGCGGCGTTCGAGCAGCGGCCGACCACCGTAGAGCCCGATCGCCCAGCCGACGATCGAACCAACCAGGTAACCGAGCGTTCCGGCCAGAGCCATCACGACGTAGGCCCACAGGTGCGAAGAGATCCGCGACCCGAACAGATCGACGTGCTGCCCGGCAAATGCTCCCGCCGCAAGCGCGCCCGCGTAGACCATCACCAGTTCGCTCGCCGCCGGCAGCACGGCATCGATCGCCATCAGGCCGAACACGGCATACACCCCGTGGTTGCCGATCAGCGAAGTGAGCGAGCTGCTAACACCGGCGACCGGCACCGGACGGAGCTTACTGACGTCAGGTGTCGTGGATGAGGCCCTGGCGGCGCGCGACGACCACCGCCTCGAGCCGGGAATGGGCGCCAAGCGCCCTCAGCACGTGTCGGACGTGATTGCGCACCGTCTCCGTCGTCAGGTGCAGGTCCGCGGCGATCTGCTCGGTCGACCCACCCAACGCAAGCAGCTGGAGAACCTGCTCCTGTCGCGGCGTCATGTCCGTCGCAATCACGCGAGGAGGCTGCGGCTCGAGCCAGGCAACTGCAAAGACCGCCCGGTCGGGATCGTCGCCGGGAATCAACACTGAGCTGATCACGGCGCGCGCGCGTTGTCCGTCACGCGTGACGACATCGACCTCGTAGTCGGTGTAGGCAGCACCGTCGAGCTTGCGTTCGAACTGTCGACGGGCGTTCGGAGCCGGGGCTCGTCGAAGAGCTACGCGAGTCCCAGCCTGATCTACGAGTCCTCTACGTCGCGGAATCGCACCGATGAGCAGCCGACGGGACTCGACGGAGGGCCGCCGCTTCTCACACCGTTCTCACTCGACGAGCTTCGAGCGGCGATTGGCGATCTGCTCGAGCGATCGGAGTCGGGCGCTAGCGACGGAGCCGGAACAAGGCCGTGAGCTCCACCGCTCCGATCTCGTTCGTGGCTGTGACGCTGAAGACATAGCTTCCCGGATGGCCGCGCCAGGAGATTGCGCCATCGCCTGCGGGCAGGCTCCGGCTGGCAAGAGTCTTCACGATCCCGCCGCCGGGTGTCTCGATCCGTAGCGCAACACGCGCAGGCCGTGCGAGCTTGAAGGTTGCCGTGACGCGTCCTTGGTTCGCGCTTGCGGTCAGGTAGCCGAGCGTGTTGTTGAGCCCGAACTGGCGGTCGGCGACGGAGTGCCTGCCTAGATCGTCGTCGGCGACCGTCCTGAACGTCCAGGAGCCTTCGGGCTGGCCCACCCCCGTCCAGTCGAACTTGTAGACGCCCGGCGCACGCGGCCCGGAGTCCAACGGCACGACGACTCCCCCCGGGCCGGTCAGCGTCGCCGTCACCGTCGAAGGCCGGACGAGCTTGTAGGAGAACGTCTGCGTGTCGTCCACGCCGTCCGCATTCGGGGAAAGGACACGAGCAGGCAGGGCCGGTGCGTACACGCCGTAGTAGAACAGTGTGAGCGCCTCCGCCACGGCGCGCTCGCCGCCGCGGTCAGACGGTCTGTTCAGCAACTTGCCGTCGAAGGCCATCGTCGTCGAGCCGCCCGCATCGAGCGCCGAGGCGGTGACACAGCCGAGGCGCATCATTGTGAGTGCGAGCTCGAAATTCGTCAGACCGGTGCTGTAGCCCGGCTGACGCCCGTCGACTGCGACGAGCATGATCCGGCCGTCCGCTGTCTGCCCGACGCCCGTGCGGGGAAGGCGGTAGGCGAGCTGGTCGGTGGTGAAGCCCTCGAGGGAGCGGAACACCGGCTTGCCATCGCGAACGATGATCGGGCCGCCTCCGAGCGCCTCTGGGACATTCGCCCAGGGTGGAGTGAGCGTCAGCAGCACCGTGACGTTTGCGCCCGGCGGCGCTTCCGCGGACAGAAATCCCGCCTGCGAGCCGCGTGCGACGAGCACCGCTCCGTCGGGTGGAATCGGCTGGTTGCCACCGCTGACGTATTGCGTGACGACGCCCGTCAAAGGCGTGTTCGGCTTCGTCGCCGGGAACGGCTGGATGATCGCCTGCGCGCCGCCGTTCTCGGGCGGCGTACGTGCACCCCACGCGCGGGTGTAGAGCGTCGTGCGATTCGGGCGAGGCGGTTCGTTGATCCCGAGAATCCGTCGCTGTCCTGATCCCTGCCAGGTTCCGGCAAGGCGCACGCGCTCGACGTGAAGGACACCGTCGGTGTCGATCCCGACAGTCGAACGGACGTCGACCGGACCGCTGTCGAGGATCCCGCCACGAATGAGCCCGCCCGTCGGACGGCCGTCGGCCAAGCTGAACAGATCGCCGTTCACTCCCGCGACGGTTGCCTCCGCCGACACGCGCTTCTGCATCGACGTCACGCGTTCGCGGCCGAGAATCGCGTTGTTCGAGAGGACCGGCTTCAGCGTGTACAAACCGGTCGGCTTGGGCGCGGAGATCACGTTGATCACGACCGGACCATGTCCTGTGAACTCGACCTGTCGCGAGAAGATCACGCCGGGCAGAAGCGTCTGTCCCCGGACCGGTGCCGCGGCGAAAGCCGCCGGTGCGACAAAAAGACCTGCAAAGAAGACGTAGATGGCGGCTCTACGGACCACGACCCCGCCCGAGGTTAGCTGAACGGGTTGTCAGCTATTGAAAGGAGGCTGTTAGCTTCCTTCGTCCGGCGCGACGTTTCCGCCACGCCGGACGAACTCGGGCTGCTGGGTCTACCGCTGCATTGCAGTGGGTCTGGCGAGCTTGAGGCCGTGAAGCTTCAGCTTGGCGGTGTTGATCACCTGCGCGCAGGTCTGGCCGACGTCGAGCAGGTACATCGTCGGCGTATCCCCCGCGGCGGCGACGTCGAGCGCGGTGTCGACGAACGTCGTGCCGTCATCGGCCCTGATCTCGTAGCCGACGTATTGGATGACCGGGATGCCGCTGGTGAAGCAGGCGCCCAGCACGGCCTGGATCGCGGTGTCGTCCTTCTTCAAGGTTGCGACCTGCTTCTTGAGCGCATTGAACTCGGCGCGTGTCGGCCCGGCCTGCTGGCCGCCGACCGCGGTCGTGACGTACAGGAGCGCCGCGCCCGCACGGGCGGCCACGAGTAGTGCAAACCCCTTCATTCTTCCTCCCCGTTCACGGGACGATGACCCAACCCGTGCAACACTGGCACTCTGGGCGGACTACGGCAAGGGTGGCTAGAGGGTCCGCTCCAGCATCAACGTCCTCATCCGCGTTCCTTCGGTCCAGAGGCGGTGCGGGACGTCCTTCGGCCAGCGCACGCTCTCTCCGCTGCGGATCTGCGTCCGCTCGCCGGCGACACTCGTCCACCCCTCGCCTTCGATGCAGACGACGATCGTGTCACTCGGTCCAGGATGCTCGTGGATGGTGCCGCCCGGCTCGAAGCGGAGCATCGCGAGGAAGAAGTCGTCGTTTCGCACGAGCACCTTTCCCTCGACGCCGACACAACCTTCGAAAGGCAGCGGGCTCCACTCCGCACGCGGGAATGGCTCGACCTTCAGTTCCAGACCTTGACCTCGCGGTAGAGCGTGTCGCGCTGAACCGGCGTCTTGCCGAGGGCCTTGATCAGATGGACGAGTTCCTCGGTCGAAGTGCGATGCGTCGTTCCTGCGGCCGAGACGACGTTCTCCTCGATCATCACGGAGCCCATGTCGTCCGCGCCGAACCCGAGCGCGACCTGGCCGATCTTCATCCCCTGCGTGACCCAGGACGACTGGATGTGTGGCACGTTGTCGAGATAGAGGCGCGAGACCGCCTGCGTGAGCAGATAGTCGAAGGACGTCGGCATGTCGTCCGTCGCGACCTTGCCGGCGAGCCGGTTGCCGTCGTTCTGGAACGTCCACGAGATGAAGGCACGAAAGCCGCCGGTCTCGTCTTGCAACTCGCGGATTCGCCGCATGTGCTCGACGCGCTCGGCGAGCGTCTCGACGTGGCCGTACATCATGGTCGCCGTCGTCGACATCCCCAGACGGTGTGCATGGCGCATCACGGCGAGCCACTCGTTCGTCTTCGTCTTCTTCGGGGCGATGATGTTCCTGACACGGTCGACAAGGACCTCGCCGCCTCCGCCCGGGATCGAATCGAGGCCGGCATCGCGCAGGCGGGAGATCGTCTCCCAGAGGGTCAGCTTGCTGCGTCTCGAGATGTGCTGGATCTCGGGCGGCGAGAGCGCGTGGAGGTGGATCTTGTAGCGCGCCTTGATCGAGCGGAACAGATCCTCGTAGTAATCGATCCCGAGATCCGGGTGGTGTCCGCCCTGCATCAGCAGCCCTGTACCGCCGAGTGCGAGCGTCTCTTCGATCTTCTTGAAGATGACGGGCTTGGGGAGGAGGTAGCCCTCGCGGGTGTCGCCGGGACTGCGGTAGAACGCGCAGAAGTCGCAGTCGGTGTAACAGATGTTGGTGTAGTTGAGGTTGCGGTCGATGATGAAGGTGATCCGGTCGGGATCGGCATTGCGATTCCTGATCTCGTTGGCCGCCCGCCCGACTGCGACGAGGTCGCGCGACTCGAGCAGCGCGAGCGCTTCGTCATCGGAGATGCGCTCCCCGTCCACCGCCTTGTCGAGGATCTCGGTGACGCTCACGTCACAGTCACGTACCCGTGCCTGGCACCGGTACGTCCTCCGGGACACAGCAGCTCAAGCGGGCTCGCCGACTTGCGCGACGATTCGTCATGAGTTTCGTGCCCGTGCCTGGCACCGGTACGTTCACGCGACGACGGCCTCGCGGACGAAGCGGAGCTCCGGAACCTCGTCGAGCTCGCCGGCTTCGTGAGCCAGTTCGAGGAAGGTCATGAGCCCGGCGCGCTCGCGCGGGCCGAAGCGATAGCGCAGCTTCTCGAAGTAGCGGGCGAGGAAGCCGGCCGGATACCCGTAGCGCTCGCTCGCCTCGTAGGCCAGACGCTCGGGCTCCGCCCGCGCCAGCCGCACCGAGGCGACGAGTGCGTCCTCCAGCTCCGCCAGCCCGGCTTGCACGGGCTCGGGGCAGGCCCACACCGCAAACACCATCGGCAGGCCCGTGCGCTCTTGCCAGAGACGACCGAGGTCGTAGTGCGGGGTCGGATCCTCGAACGCGGACTTCAACGCGGCATCGCCGATCAGGAGCTTCGCGTCGGCTTCCTCGCCGAGCGGCACGTGCTCGGCCTCCGGCAGTAGCACCTTCGTCAGGACGACCGAGGTCGCCGACTCCGGCGTGACTGCGACCGTGCGCACCTGCTCGAGCGGCTTGCGCGAAACGAGCTGGATCGAGTCCACCGCTCCCTCCGAGCTCACGCAGAGGCGCGGCAACAGCCGCAGACGATCCGCGTTCCTCGCGTACTCGATGGACGAGATCGGTGCGAGGTCGAGCTCGCCGGCGAGTACGCGACGGTTGAGGTCGGTCGGCACGCCCTGGATCTCCTCGACTTCGGCATCGAGCCTGTAGAAGACCGGCGCCATGTTCACGTACGAGATGCGGCCGAGCTTCACCATCGATGCACCTCGTTGTAAAGCGTGTCGCGCTGCACGGGGATTCGTCCCGCCTCGCGCACGACACGCACGAGCTCCGGGATCTTCTGCTCCGTCTCAGTGCGCGCGCCCGCGGCATGGAAGATCTGTTCACGCACGACCGTGCCCTGCACGTCGTTCGCGCCGAAGTGCAGGGCGACTTGCGCGAGCGGGAGGCCCATCATGATCCAGTAGGCCTTGATGTTCGCGATGTTGTCGAGCAGCAGCCGCGACACGGCGATCATCTTCAGGTCGTCAGAGCCGGTCGTGTGCTTCCAGCCGCGTCGCTCGAAGACCGTGTTTTCCGGATGGAATGCGAGCGGGATGAACGCGAGGAAGCCGCCGGTCTTGTCCTGCTGATCGCGCAGTCGCAGAACATGGTCGACACGCTCCTCGTACGTCTCCACGTGTCCGTAGAGCATGGTGCAATGCGTCGGAATACCGAGCCGGTGCGCAGTATCGTGCGTGTGGAACCAGAAGTCCGGATGCTCCTTCCCCGGCGCGACCAACCGCCGCACGCGGCCGGCGAACACCTCCGCGCCGCCGCCGGGGAGCGAGCCGAGCCCGGCCGCCTGCAGCTGACGCAGTACCTCCTCGTGCGTGAGCCCGGAGAGCGTCGTCATGTGGTGGATCTCGCTCGCGGTGAAGAGCTTCAGGTGGACGTCGGGAAGCGCGTCATGCAGCGAGCGGACGATGCCGACGTAGTAGTCGAAGTCGACGTGCGGACTCTCGCCGCCCACCATGTGGATCTCGGTGAAGCCGGTCAGCTCGTGCTGGCGGATCGCGTCGTCGACGAGCTCTTCCGGCGTGAAGGTGTACGCGTCGGACTGCTTGTTCGTGACGGCGAAGGCGCAGAACTTGCACTTCACGCGGCAGACGTTGGTCTGGTTCAGATACAGGTTCTGGACGAAGTAGACGCGGTCGTCGCCCCCACGCACGCGCCGCGCGAGATCGGCGAGCTCGCCCAGGGCGAGAATGTCGTCGCTCTCCATCAGCGTCACGCCGTCCTCGAAGTCGAGTCGGTCTCCCGCCTCCACCTTGTCACGGATGGGCGCAAGCAGGTCGGTGCGTTCAAGGAGGGCCATTAGTGGTCCTGCCGGTGGCATTGGTGGATGCCTGGGTCGCGAGCACCAAGCGATGCAAGGACGCAGGGAGCGCTCGGGCTTGTCAGCCCGGGCGCGACTGAGGACGCGGCAGCGCGCCGTGTGATCGCGGGCCAGGCGCCGCCGAATGTCGCCGGCAGGGCCACTAACTTTCGCGATCCACGACGGCATAGGTCAAGACCTCGAGCTCCTCGCGGTGCAACTCACCGTTCAAGCACGCGCGGGCATTACGCGCATAGGCAAGCGCGACCTCGCGGCTCTCCTCGATCGCACCCGTCGACGCGACGCGCAACAGCGCACCTTCGAGCTGGGATCCGCCCGCCAGCGCCGCGCGCACGGCTTCGTCGCGCTGCCCGGCGAGCAGCAACGGCAGCGTCGGAGTCCCTTCACGGAGATCGGTGCCGGCGATCTTTCCGGTCTCGATCGTGACGCCCGAGCAGTCGAGGATGTCGTCGGTGATCTGGAAGGCGACACCGAGCGCGAGCCCGAAGGGCCCGGAGCCGCCGGCGAGCCGGCATGCGGCCTCGAACAGCTTCACGGTCTTAAGCGTGCAACGTTCGAGATAGGCATCGATTCTCGTGTCGGGATCGAAGCGCTGAGAACGCTGCAACGCCTCGCCCCGCGCGAGACAGAGGGTGGCGTTGGCGAGCA
>WNGD01005713.1_pt1 | contig 26083 bp, 18 predicted proteins | sample 5400671 | NCBI WGS metagenome assembly WNGD01 (sample SAMN13153369, study PRJNA577476) | soil metagenome | isolation source: 40 cm soil or saprolite under grassland replicate 2 | place: USA:California | collected 2016-06-15
CCCCGCCAGACGAAGGCGATCTGGGACGAGGTGCACGAGCGCCTGAAGCACGACGAGCGCGCCCTGCCCGCGTCGGTCGCCGGCGAGCCCGAAGGCCGCTGGATCGTGGCGGACTACCTCGACGTGGTCTTCCACGTCTTCACTCCGGAGGCGAGGGAGTACTACCGCCTCGAGGAGCTCTGGGGCGACGTCCCCAGCGTCGAGCTCGCCTCGGCGACGGCCTAGCTAGACTTCGAGGCCCCAGGGGCCGTAGCTCAGCTGGGAGAGCGCCAGAGTGGCACTCTGGAGGTCACGGGTTCGATCCCCGTCGGCTCCACTCTAAGAAGCGTCGGGGGCCCGGCACGTCGAGTTGTCAGGCCGAGCAGTTCGAGATCGGAATGTGGTTGAAGTAATCCGGCTGCCGAAGGTCTTACCAGCGATGCAGATGCGCCTGCCGCGAGCTCGAGCTCGGTCAACATGGGGGCGCGCCCTGCGACGGGCCTGTCAGGCCGCGACCGCGGCGTCGTCGCCGACCGGGATGCGGTTGCCGGACGATGAGAGCGAAGCGTCGACGGCCTCGATCATCCGAACCACCTCGACACCGAGTTCCGCGGAGGAGCGCGGCGTCGTACCGGTGCGGATGGCCTCGCAGAAGTCGGCCATCTCGAGTTGGAGCGGCTCGACCGGCTGGACGGCCGGAGAAACGATTTCTCCGGCCCGGTACGAGAGCTGGTACTCGCCGAACGATTGCGGATCACGCAGCATCACGCCCGAGTCGAAGATCCGCACGGGTTCCGAGCTGACGTCGTCGTACACGACCATCTTGCTCGAGCCCACGACCGTGGTCCGTCGCAGCTTGCTCGGCGCGAGCCACGAGAGCTCGACATGAGCAATCACCCCGCCGAGGTACTCAAGGTTGATAAACGCGACATCCGGAATGTTGGGGAAGACGCAGCTGCGACTCATCGCAGCCACATGCGAAGGAGTCTCCTCGAGCCAGTAGCGCAGGATCGAGAAGTCGTGCGGCCCGAGGTCCCACGCGACGCTCACGTCGGACTGGTGGAGGCCGAGGTTCACCCGACTCATCGAGATGAAGTAGATGCTGCCCAGCTCGCCGGACTGGATCAGGTCCCGGATCATGTTGACCGGCGGGCTGTAGAGGAATGTGTGCCCGGGCATCAGCGCGAGCCCGCGGTCTTCGGCCGCGCGGAGTAGCTCCTGGCTGTCGGCGGCGGACGCCGCGAGTGGCTTCTCGATGAAGACGTGCTTTCCGGCCTGTAGCGCCGCGAGCGCCAGCGGGTAGTGCGTCGAGACCGGGGTCGCGATCGCAATTGCCTCGAGGTCAGGGTCGGCGAGTAGCTCATCAAAGGTCTGCGTGCTCCGTGCGGCGGGGTAGCGTCGCGCGATCGCGTCCAGGCGCCCTCGGTCGAGATCGCAGATCCAGCGAAGCTCGGAAGCTTCGAGCTCTTGGAGGTTGCGGATCAGATTCGGGCCCCAGTAGCCGAGGCCGACGACGCCTGTTCGTACGGGCTCGTACGGGAGCTCGGTCGGGAAGATCGGGAGCGTCATGCCGTCGCTCGCATTCGGAGGAGTGAGAACGGTGTCTTGAGCAGGAGGCGGAGGTCGAGGCTGAGCGACCAGCCGCGGACGTATGCGACGTCCATGTCGAGCGCCTCGCCGAACGTCGAGCGGGCGCGGGCCGTGACCTGCCACAGGCCTGTCAGGCCGGGCCGCATCAGGAAGCGCTCGAAGTGATGTTCGGCGAAGCCGTTGGTCTCGTAGTCGAGGCACGGGCGAGGCCCGACGAGCGACATGTCGCCGGCCAGGATGTTGAACAGCTGCGGTAGCTCGTCGAGGCTCGTCTTCCGCACGAGCCGTCCGACGCGGGTGACCGAGCTGGACCGATCAAGCTTGTAGAGACCGTTTGTATTCGGCGACGCGTTGTGCGTGAGGGTGCGCTCGATATAGCGCCTGTGCTCCTCATGATCCGTGTCCACCCGCATCGTGCGGAACTTGAAGACGGTGAACGGCTCCATATCGAAGCCGAGCCGGCGCTGGCGGAAGAGCACTGGCCCTTTCGAGTCGAGCCGGATGCAAATCGCGATCAGGAGCATTAGCGGCGCCAGCGCGATCAGCATCGCCAGAGCGACGACGTAGTCGATGCTCCGCTTGAGCAGCCGCGAGGAGCGAGATGGCATCGCCGGAGAAAGCCCGACGAGCGGAAGCCCCTCGAGCGTATGGATCCCGGCCTTCGGCCCGAGGATCTCGAAGAGTCGCGGGACGACGTCGAGGTGCTCGAGCTCGGTGCGCCGCGGCCGCGGATCCTCATCTACGAAGCCGACTAGGTTGATCCCGTATTCCGGATGTTGGAGCAGCTTGCGCGCCGCCAGTTGGCCGACGTCGCCCGCGCCGATGATGATCGTGTTCTGCAGGTAGAGAGAGCTGCGACGCGCTAGGCCACGCGCCAGGCCGCGGGTGGCGGCTACCAGCACCGTCGCGAAGAGCCAGAACACGATCAGTCGCGGCACGTGCGGGTTGCCGAGCCCGAGCGCCCAGGTCGCGACGAAGTAGAACCATGCGCCGAGGGTGACGAGGTGGAACACGCCGACCACCTCGTCGATCGTCGAATGATCGACATGCTCTTCGTCGCGCTCGTAGAGGCCGTAGAGCTTCGCCCCGACTACCCAGAGCGGGAGCATGAGCAGCAACACGCCGAACTCGAGCGTCGCGCTCGCGTCTCCGTGGCCCGGGGCGACGACGCGTGCCAGGAGGAACGCGAAGACCAATGCGGCGGCATCGGCAACCAGCAGGGCTCGCCGCACGAGCCAGCCGCGCCTGCGCGCGGAGACGCGCGACCCGAGCTCGACGTCACCCGGGACGCCACGCCGCTCGAGGAGTAACCCCGTGCGCTGGTCGACCTCGAACGCTTCGAGCTCGAGGCCGTCGGCTGTGCGCTGAACCGCGCTCACAATCGCCCGCCGTGGGACTGACGCGACGCGTCGCCGTGATGCGTCGTCAAACGCCGCATGCTCCTCCGTTCGCTCTCCGTCTCTTGTTACGCGCGCACAGGAACATGCGCACACGTCGGAGCCTACGAGCGCGGGGGGTCTGCGCCCAGACCAGAGTCAAAAAACCCACCGCGCGAGCGGGAACTACCCGTTCGGTGGGCGGGAACTAGCTGTTCGGCTGGACCGAGGCGATCGACCGATTCATGGCCATGAACAACGCTAAGCTCGGGCTGCCGGGGAAGAACCGCTGAGGGGTTGCGCTTTGGATCGTCTACGCTTGAATGAGACGAGTCCTGTGCTGAGCTACTCTTCTCTCCCGCATTGGAAGATTATTCCCATGAATCATCAACAGCAAATCGACAGACACTTTGACGCGTCGGCGAGACACTGGAGGGATCTGTACGACAGTCAGAGCCTTGAAGGGATGATTCATCAAGGCCGTCGGACCCTTGCACTTCGATGGATCGACGAATTGGCACTGTCAGGTCGAGTACGAGCGCTCGAGGTCGGAGGCGGGGCTGGGCTCCTCGCGATCGATCTCGCAAGGCGAGGTTATGACGTCGATTGCATCGACTCGAGTAGCGCGATGGTTGAACTTGCCAGAACGGACGCAAGAAGCGCTGACGTCGCTGGAGGTCTTTCAATCGATGTTGGCGACGTCCATGCGCTTGACTTCGACCCGTCGGCCTTTGATCTCGTGGTTGCTATGGGCGTTGTTCCTTTTCTGCATGCTCCGGAGAAGGCCCTAGCCGAGATGGCTCGAGTTGCCAAGCCAAACGGCTGGGTTCTCTTGAGTTCTGATAATCAATTCCGGTTGAACAAAATTCTGGACCCGCGTTTCATTCCGTTCCCGGGAAGGGAGGGGCTCAAGCGGCTTCTCACGCGTATTGGGGTCAAGGACCCCTCGGAGCTTCCCACGAAGCGCTTCCCGTCTAAGGTGGCACGACGGATGATCGAAGGTGCCGGACTCAGGGTCGATCGCTGTGTAACTATCGGTTTCGGGCCGTTCACATTGCTCGGTAAGGACCTGTTTACGGAACCATCAGCGATGAGATTGAATAGGTGGCTACAAGAGCGTGCAGATCGCGGCACCGTCGGACTTCGTTCGCTCGGCGCACAACACATCATTCTCGCTCAAAAGGCGTGACTTCCGCGGTGTGTCACTCGAACCACTGAAGTGGCGCCGCCGTATAGACGAACGTCCGAAGCTGAGATTCATGATTCTGCTCAGCGGCAACCCCGTCAAGGAGCTCCGCCCACGATGACGTTACGCGGAGTCCCGGAATCTCGCGAGGAAGCATCGCCATTGACCGAGGCGAAGGACAGTAGAGCCACGTTGGATGTCCCGACGCCGCAGTCGCCCGTTGCCTCCTGAGAAGGCGTCGAGGCATCACTCGAGCTCGTACTTTGCTCGCAAGGCGCCTCGGCTTGTTGAGATTTGCCGCGATGCGGCGCTGCAGCACCCGTTCCCGGTGGAATCGCGGAGCGTTCATGAACGGGAACAAGCCGTGAAACCCGAGGCCCTCGCTACACGACGCCACAACGATCCGCGACGCCGCGTGCGGCGCAAGAGCAAGCGGAAAGGTTCCCTTCATTCGCACGAACGTGAGCGAGAGGTCGTTTGGATAGGCGTTCGAGACGACGATGCGGACGCCCGGATCCGGCCGTGGGGCCCGAAAGGCCTCTCTGGTATCTGCAAGAAATTGCGGATACAGATGATGAATGTCACCAGAAGCAAGGTCGACGACTTGGCGGTTCGCGTCGACGACGAGGAAGACGCCGGTTTCCAGGCCAATGAGCCGTGCGATCTCGTCGAGATCACGCCGGAACGTGTCGCTGCTCGAAAGCGATCCCCAACCGTTGGCCTCGTGGCCGAAGTGCAGCGCCGCGATCGACCGAAAGTCCAAGATGCCAAGTGCGGTCTTCGACCCTCCTCCGAAGCCGCCGGTATGGTTGGGGTACAGGCCCCCGACGCCGACGAGGAAGTCGCTCTGTACGACTTCTTTTGAAAGCCGCACGGGAGTGCCGAATGATGTTCGACCGACCTTGACAACAGGCTGGCTGCGATCGTGTACACAAACGCGACATGAATGAACCAGATCAGGCCCCACCTTCTTGGCAACAGCCTCCGCGCTCGGCGGCGCGTGAGTTCCAGGACCGATAATGATCGTTATGTTCCGCATCGGTATCCCGGCTTCGGTGAATTGGCGGACGACGAGAGGAAGGACCCGCGAGGCTGGCGTGGGCCGATTCAGATCGTCAACGATGATTAGGGGCCGGGTTGCCCCTGCGCATAGCTCTCGAATGGGTCTCTGGCCGACAGGAGACTCAAGGCGTTCCCACAGCTCAGCGTCCGTCAGCGCACGGGCCGTCGCAGGAGCGAACACGGATACTTCCCAGGAGTCTGGCAGGTCAAGATTTATCGTTCTGTCGCCGTACCAAGCAGCTGTTTGGAGGATTAGGTTCGCTGAAGGTTTAGAGGTTGAGCCGGGGCTTATCGCTTCTGCCATCTAAACGGGGAAAATGACCGCTCGGGCTGCAGAACGCGGAAAGTGGCAAGCCGCGCACAAGCGCGCCCTGTTCGCTGAGAAGAGACCGGGTCGCTCTCGGAGCAGGAAGGAGGTGTCGGCTCGACGACTTCCAACGATCGCACCCACGCACGTAACATATCCGCCTCATGCCGGGTTTGCGGGATGACCTTCGGGCGCTTCTTGCTGACGTCCAACGGGGGGAGGTCGACCCCGCGCGGGCTCTCGATCAGCTCGCGCAACTGCCGTTTCGCGATCTCGGGTTTGCCCGCGTCGACCTCCATCGCGAGCTCCGTCAGGGCGCGTCGGAGGCCGTGCTGGCCGAGGGAAAGACGCCCCAGCAGGTGGTTGAGATCGTCCGGGCGCTGCTCGAGGGTGGTGCCGGCACCGTCCTCGTGACGCGGGCGGACGCTGACGCACGCCGCGCCGTCCGCGATCTGGCCGAGGACGCGCATGAGCACGAACTCGCTCGGCTCGTATGGGTCGCCCGCGCGCTCCCGGACCCGCGCGGCGTGGTCGTCATGCTCTCCGCAGGCACGGCCGACGGTCCCGTTCTGCACGAGGCGCGTGTGCGGGCAGAGCTGCTTGGGACGGAGGTGGTCGTGCATGAGGACGTCGGTGTCGCTGGTCTGCATCGGATCGTTTCGGGGCTGCCGGACCTCGCGCGCGCCGATTGCGTCGTCGTCGCCGCCGGCATGGATGCGGCCTTGGCGAGCGTCGTCGGCGGCCTTGTCCCCGTGCCGGTGATCGGCGTCCCCACCTCCGTCGGCTACGGCGTCGCCGACGGAGGCCGTACGGCCCTGAACGCAATGTTGGCCTCGTGTGCCGCAGCGCTTGCTGTCGTCGGCATCGACGACGGCTTCGGCGCCGGCACGCTTGCAGCGCGCATCGCAAGAGGACGCGAGTGATTGCCTACCTCGACTGCGTCGGCGGCCTAGCGGGCGACATGCTGATCAGTGCGCTGCTTGACGCGGGGGCGCCCGAGGAACCGCTGCGGGCGGTCCCGGCCCGGCTGGCGCTGGAAGGCGTCGACCTCGGCTTGAAACGGGTCGAGCGACATGGCATCAGTGCGCTCCAATTCAACGTTCGGAGCAAGCACGATCACCACGAGCGCAGCTGGCGCTCGATCCGCGAGCAGCTCACGGTCGCCGCGCTCGACGAGCGCGTGCGGGCGCGCGCGACGGCGGTGTTCGCACATCTTGCCGAGGCCGAGGGCCGAGTCCACGGGCTCCCCCCTGACGAGGTCCACTTTCATGAGCTCGGTGCGGTCGACACGCTCATCGACATCGTCGGTGCCGTCACGCTCCTCGAGGAGCTTCGCGTCGAGCGGCTCATTTGCTCGCCGCTACCGGTCGGGCGCGGTCTCGTGAATGCGGCCCACGGGATCTTGCCGCTACCGGCACCGGCGACCGCGGAGCTGCTGGTCGGCGCGCCGGTCTTCGGCGTCGACATCGAGGCCGAGCTCGTCACGCCGACTGGCGCCGCGCTCGCGTCAACGCTCGCCGACGGCTGGGGCTCAGTCCCGCCCATGACGCTTGGGGGGGTAGGTTACGGAGCCGGCACGATTGACCTCGTCGAGCGTGCGAACGTTGTGCGCATCCTCCTCGGTCGCGGGGTGGAGAACGTAGCCTCTGAGCATGAAGTGGCGTTACTGGAGACCAATCTCGACGACTTCAACCCCGAGCTCGTCCCGGACGCGGTGGAACGCTGCTTTGCCGCCGGCGCGCTCGACGTCTGGACCACGGCCGTCTCGATGAAGAAGGGCCGGCCCGGCGTCGTGTTCGCGGCACTCGCGCGGCCCGAGGCGGAGGCTGCTGTGGCGCGGACGATTCTCGAGGAGACAACCGCGCTCGGCGTGCGCGTCGCGCGGCTGCGAAGGTATGAGCTCGAGCGGGAGGAGCGGACGGTGGAGGTGGACGCTCGGCCGGTGCGCGTCAAGCTCGGCCGCATGGAGGGCCGGGTCGTCAATGTCATGCCCGAGCACGACGACTGCGCCGCCGTTGCCCAGGCGACGGGCAGGCCGGTAAAGGCCGTCTGGGCGGCGACGCTAGCCGCCGCACGCGAGCTGCCGTGACGAGGATCGACGAGCTAGAGGCGCTGATCCGTCCGCTCGGCAGCGTCGTCGTCGCGTTCTCTGGCGGCGTCGACTCCTCGGTCGTGTCGGCGCTCGCGGCGCGTGCCCTCGGCGCGCGCTCGCTTGCCATAACTGCGGTCTCGCCTGCCCTCGCCTCGGGCGAGCTGGACGCCGCGTGCACGGTCGCCGCTGCCATCGGGATCGAGCACCGGACGATCCGGACGGAGGAGCTTGGGCGTGAGGGCTACCGGCGCAACGACGAGCTGCGCTGCTACAGCTGCAAGACTGAGCTCTACGGCCGGCTCCTCACGCTCGCGCGCCGCGATGGATACGCAGCCATTCTCTCAGGCGCGAATGCTGACGACATGGGCGACTGGCGCCCCGGACTCCGCGCCGCTGCCGAGCACGGCGTTCGTCACCCTCTCCTCGAGGCCGGCGTCGGCAAGGACGAAGTGCGCGCGCTTGCGCGTGAGCTTGGCCTACCAAGCGCCGAGCGGCCTGCTTCCCCCTGTCTCGCCTCGCGGCTCCCATACGGGACGGAGGTGACGCCGGCGGCGCTGGCACGGGTCGACGGCGCTGAGCAGGCGCTCAAGGCGCTTGGCTTCCACGTTCTCCGCGTTCGCCATTACGGTGACCTCGGCCGAATCGAGCTCGCGGCCGACGAACTGCCCCGCGCGCTCGCAAACCCCGAGCCGGTTCTGGCCGCCGTACGGGAGGCTGGCTACCTTCGCGCCCAGATCAGCGAAACGCCGTTCCGCTCCGGCTCGCTGAACCGGGAGCTGTTAGGGCGTCGGCTCCCGGTCGTTTCAGGCGTAGGTCAGGCGGCAGCGAGCAGGGTCGAGGTGACTGCCTCGAGCACTCGATCAACGCCGTCGTCGCCGAGCTCCGGGTAGAGCGGAAGCGAGAGGCAATGGGCAGCAACCTCTTCGGTTAGGGCCAAGCCGCTCTCCGTCCCCTTCCAGCCTCGAGCAAGAGCCACCTGTCGGTGGCAGGGAACTGGATAGTGGACGCCGGCGCCGATTCCACGGCTGTGCAACTCGGCGAGCAGGCCGTCGCGATTCGGGTCGAGGAGCACGAACAGGTGGCGGGCGTGATCTGCCCATGGCTGTACGACCTGGAGTCGCACGCCGCTCGCTCGGAGCCCTTCCTCGTATCGCGCAGAGAGCCGCCTACGCTCCTCGGTCCAGGCGGCGAGGAACGGCAGCTTCGCCCGTAGCACTGCCGACTGCAGTTCGGATGCGCGTGCGTTCGTCCCCAGCAACTCATGCTCGTACTTGCCGCCCTGGCTCCGGCCGTGGTCTCGCAGCGCACGCACGTCAGCGGCGAGCGCGGGATCAGAGGTCACGACCGCGCCCGCGTCGCCGTAGGCGCCGAGGTTTTTGCCCGGGTAGAAGCTGTAGCAGGCGGCGCGGGCGCGACTGCCGACGGCGGCGCCGTGGTAGCGAGCGAGATGCGCTTGTGCTGCGTCCTCGACGATCGGGATACTCGGCGCCGCCGCGCCGATCGCCGGTACGTCGGCGGGATGGCCGTAGATGTGTACCGGCACAATCGCTTTTGTCCGCGGGCCGACCGCTTCCGCGACCAACGCCGGGGCCATTGTCCAGCTATTCGGCTCGATGTCGACGAGGACCGGAGTGGCCCCGGTGGCGGCGATCGCGCCGACTGTTGCGAAGAAGGTGTGCGAGACCGTGATCACTTCGTCGCCTGGGCCGACGCCGATCGCCTTCAACGCAAGCTCGAGCGCCGTGGTCCCGCTCGACACGGCCACGCACTCTCTCGCCTCGCAGGCGCTTGCGAACTCCTGCTCGAACGCCTCGGTTTCTGGGCCGTTAATGAAGACCTGGCTCCTGAGCACGCGTTCGATCGTAGTGTGGATTTCGCGCTCGATGGAGCCGTACTGGGCTTTCAGATCGACCAGTGGAAGCCTAGACATGAGCGAGATCCTCGAGTGCGACGCGTTGCCCTCCATTGGCGCGCGATACCGAGGCCGCCTCCAAGATCTCGACGACCTCAGCCGCTTCTTCGAAATTCGTAATGGGTTCATTGCCAGCGAAGATGCACTCCACGAAGTGCCGGCATTGCGCCTGCAGCGGCTCCACATGCGGCAAGCGCGGGACGAACATGTCGCCGGAGCGTTGGATCAGCCGAAACTCCCCGAAGCTCGAGAACTCGCCGAGCGAACGACCGAGATGCTCGCGGTCGATCCCGGCGTCGTGGATTGCAACTTGGTTGGCGACGTCGTCGTAAACGACCATCTTCCGGCTACCGACGACCGTCATCCGCCTCACCTTGCTCGGGCTGAGCCAGCTGACCTGGACGTGCGCCACTGCGAAGTCGTACTCAAGCATTATGAACGCGAGGTCGGGCACGCCTGGCTGGAGGTAGTCGTAGGCATGGCAGTGGACGGCGATGGGACGCGCGTCGAACCAGTGCTGGATGATCGAGATGTCGTGCGGCGCGAAGTTCCAGATCGCGTCGACGTCGCTGCGGACGCGACCGAGGTTCAGCCGTTGTGAGTCGATGTAGTAGACCTGTCCGAGATCGCGCTGCCGAAGCAGCTCGCGCACGTGCTGGACGGCAGGGCTGAAGCGAAAAGTGTGCCCGACCATCAAGACGAGCCCGTCCTCGCGCGCCTGCTCGCCGAGCGTTCGGCAATCGGACGCCGTCAGTGCGAGGGGTTTCTCCACGAGCACGTGCTTCCCGGCGGAGAGGGCCTCGGTGGCCAGCTCCAAGTGCGTGGCCGGGTTCGTCGCGATGATGACGGCGTCGATCGTCTCGTCTGCGAGTGCCTCGGTCAATGAGGCACTTGTCCGCGCGGCCGGGAAGTGCCTTTGCACTGCGGTCGCCAGTGCGAGTTCGCGGTCGACGAGCGCGGCGATCTCCACGTCCGGCAGCGAGGCGGCCGCACGGATCACTTTCGGCCCCCAGTAGCCGCAGCCGACGAGCGCGATCCGCGCGCGTCGCGCCCGCAGCTCGATGGCGCCGACGCTGCCGTTCCCGTTGCCGTTGCGGTTCCCGTTGCCTGCGCTCATCGTGCTTGCCCTCCTCGTCGTTTGATCCGACTCAGTTGGTGCGGTAGGCGCCGAAGTCGTCCATTGTCAAGGAGCCCGTCTGCCCGGTCAGCCCCATTCCCACAGAAAGGTTCGTGGCGCCCGTCGGCATCGGGGGTGTCGTCCAGGTCGCCTGCGTCCAGTCTGACGAGATCGGTTGCCCGGGCGACTGGCCAAGCCAGTTGTAAGTGCCGGTCGGGCCAGTCGTGCTCACGAAGGCGAAGATCGCCGGCCTGGCTGTCGACTTGTACCAAGCGGTGATCGTGTGCGTGCGCCCGGCTTGCGTGGCGATCGAGCAGGTGCCGTTGAAGGCGTTCAGCAGCTTACGGTCGCCGTTGGTGTAGCTCGTGATGTTGAGGTTCTCCCCGTGCGCGCCATTGTGTGCGTCTGTCGTCCACGTCCAGACGAACGTGTTGGTGCCGTAACCGGCAAGGGTCCAACAGGTCGGCGTGTTGCCAGAACCCTGCTCGAGCCCGGGATTCTGGAGCAGGTTGAAGTTCGTGGTGATCACCGAGACTGTGCTCGACGTGGTCGTGTTGCCGGCGCTGTCGACCGCGCGGGCGGTGATCGTGTGTTGACCGTCGGCCACGGTCGTCGAATCCCAGTTGATCGTCCATGGCGACGAGATCGCCGTACCGACCGTGTTGCCGTCGACGCGGAAGTCGACGTGGTCGACCGAGACGTTGTCGCTCGCGGTCGCGCTCAAGGTAGTCGGACCGGCAACGATCGCGCCCGCCGTCGGCGCGGTCAGCGAGACAGTCGGCGGCGTTCCGTCGATCTGGATCTGTATCGCATGGTCGTTCTCGGCGTTGCCGGCGTTGTCGAACGCGCGGTAGTTCACGGTCGTCGTGGTTGCCAGCGTGAACGGCGCCGTGTAGACGGTGCCGTGCGTCGACGTCGGAATCGAGCCGTCGGTCGTATAACGGATCGAGCTGACGCCGGAATCGGCGTCGGTTGCCGCCAGACTGACCGATGCGCCCGATGGGTACCAGGCGCTGGCCGTGCACGGCGAGCCGTTGCAGTTGATGGTGGTCGACGGAGGTGTCGTGTCGACCCGAATCAGCGCGGTGTTGACCGGCTCGGCGTTGCCGGCGTTGTCGTACGCGCGGTACTTCACCGTCGTCGTCAGCCCGACGCTGAAGGCGCCGCTGTAGATCGTCCCGTGTATGGGCGACGGGTCGGTGCCGTCGGTCGTGTAGACGATCTCGTTGACGCCGGAGCCACCAGTGTCGGTCGCTGCGAGGGTCACGTTTACCGCTGCGTTGTAGAAGCCGCTGCCGCAACTGGCTCCGTTGCACCGGATCGACGAGGACGGTGCGATGGGTGCCGTCGGTCGTGTAGACGATCTCGTTCACGCCCGAGCCACCCGGGTTGTCCGTCGCGGCAAGAGTCACCGAGACTGCACCGTTGAACCAGCCGCCGCACGACGACGCGTTGCAGCTGATCGTACTGGTCGGCGGAATCGTGTCTCCCGGCGCGTTGTTGACCGTGACCGTGACCGGGTCCGAGGTGGCTGTCGTATTCCCGGCGGCGTCTACCGCGCGGGCACTGATCGAGTGCTGGCCGTCGGAGACAGTGGTCGAATCCCAGTTGATGCTCCAGGGCGCGCTCGTCGCCGTGCCGACGTTGTTCCCGTCGACGAGGAAATTGACATGATCGGGTGGCGTGCCGGTCACAGAGGCGCTGAGTGCCACTCCGCCGCTCACGGTGGCCCCGTTCGCGGGGGAGCTCATGCTGATGCTCGTGGGCGGCGCATTGTTCGAGACCGTCACCGTGTGGGCGCTCGAAGTCGTGCTGTTCCCAACTGTGTCGAAGCCGACGGCTGTGATCGAGTGCTGGCCGTCGGCAACCGAGGCCGAGTTCCAGTTGATGCTCCAGGGCGCGCTCGTCGCCGTGCCGACGTTGTTCCCGTCGACGAGGAAATTGACGTGGTCGACCGCGGTGTTGTCGCTCGCGCTCGCACTCAGGACTATCGAGCCGCTCACGGTCGCGCCGTCGGCGGGTGCCGTGAGCGACACGGTCGGCGGCGCCGTGTCGACCGTGATGAGCTGGCTGTTGACCGGCTCGGCATTGCCGGCGTTGTCGAACGCGCGGTAGCGAACCGTCGTGGTCGCGGACAGCGTGAACGGGCCAATGTAGAGACTGCCGTGCGTCCCCGTCGGGTCGGTGCCGTCGGTCGTGTAGCGGATCGACGCGACCCCGGAAGCGTTGTCGACCGCGGTCAGCGTCACGACCACGCCCGCTCCGTACGGGGCCGAGGTGCACGCTGCAGCGTTGCACTGGATTGTGCTCGCGGGGGCGACCGTGTCGATCTGGATCAGCTGGCTCGAGACGGTGCCGACGTTCCCCGCCCGGTCGACGGCCACGTACCTGACGGTGGTGGTCGTGTTGACCGAGAACGAGCCGAGGTAGACGTTTCCGTGTGTCGGCGACGGGTCCGAGCCGTCCGTCGTGTAGACGATCTCGCTGACGCCGGAACCACCGCTGTCAGTGGCGCTCAGCGTTGCAGAGACAGCACTGTTGAACCAACCCGTGCAGGAACCCGCGTTGCAGCTGATCGACGCCGTCGGCGGGATGGTGTCGATCTGGATCAGCTGGGTGTGGATCTGCTCGGCATTTCCGGCTCTGTCGTAAGCGCGGTACTTGATGGTGGTCGTCTGGCTGACGCTGAACGGGCCGGTGTATGTCGCTCCATTCGTGAGCGAAGGGTCGGAGCCGTCGGTGGTGTACACGATCTTGGAGACGCCGGACCCGCCTGGATCGTCGGTGGCGGACAGGTCGACTTCGGTCGGCCCGTTGTAGAAGCCGGTGGCGCAGCCGTTCTCGTAGTCGCCGGCATTGCATGCGATCAACGTCACCGGTGGCGTCGTGTCGGGCGCCGGCGCGTTGTCGTACATCGCGAAGTCGTCCATCGTCACCTGACCGGCGTTGTTCAGGCCAAGTCCGATCGAAAGATTGGTGAGGTTCGACGGTATGACAGGCGTGGACCAAGTCGCCTGCGTCCACGATGTCGAGGACGGAAGGCCAGACGACTGGGCAAAGAAGCTGTACGTTCCGTTGCCGCCTGTCGTGTTGCCGAAGGTGAAGATCCGCGGCACCGTCGGCGAGGCTGCCTTGTACCAGACGCTGATCGTGTAGCTGTGCCCGGGGATCACAGCGGGGGAGCAGGTTGAGCTGAAGTTCGTCAGCAACTTGCGGTCGCCGTTCGTGTAGCTGGTGATATTGAGATCCTCCGCGTGCGTGCCCGTGTGGGCGTCCGTCGTCCACGTCCACGTGGAGGTGTTCGTGCCGTAGCCGCCGAGCAGCCAGCAGCTGGGTGGATTGGCTGTACCCTGCTCCAGCGAGGGGTTCTGGAGCAGGTTGTTCGTCTGGTTCGAGACGAAGACCGTGATCGGCGAAGTCGTCGTGCTGTTGCCGGAGGTGTCGACCGCGCGAACGCTGATCGTGTGAGCGCCGTTGGAGACGCTGCGCGAGCTCCAGCTCAAGGTGAAGGGCACGGTTGCGCCCGCGCTCGGACTGGTCACGGACACCGTCGGCCGTGTCGTGTCGCCGCCGCCGGAGGCGGCCGCGTCGTCAAAGGAGGCGTCGTCGACCGTGAGCGAGCCGTTCCCGCTCAACGTCAGCCCGAACATGAGGCCGTTGATGCCGCTCGCGATCGTGTCGGTGACGAAGCTGGCCTGCGTCCACGTCGACGAAGCCGGAAAGCTCGGGCTATTCGCCCAGTAACGGATCTGCCACTGGGAGTCGCGCGTGAACAGCGTGAAGGAGACCGGCGCGTTCGACTTGTACCACTCGGTGATGCGGTACTGACGACCGGGACTCACCGTCGGCATGCAGTAGCCGAGGTCCTGCTGGACGAGCAGCTTGTTGTCGCCGCTCTGGTAGTTGGTGACGTCGAGGCGCTCTGCCGAGGAGCCCGAGTGAGCGTCGTTCGTCCGCGTCCAGGTGAAGCTGCTGTTCCCGAAGTCGTCATTCGACCAGCAATCCGGAATCGCATCGCCGTTCGTGTCCAGCTCGAGCGAGGAATTTCGCAGCGCGTTCGTTCCATTCGGCGCCGGTGGCAACGGAGGTCCCGACACCGCGGGCTGCACCGATCCGCCGATTACCTGCTGCACCGTCCTGACGACGACTCCGCTTCCGGACTGTCCCTGCAGCCAGGTGAGGAAGGTGTTGAAGTCGCCTGCCGTGATGTAGTTCACGTTGCACGCGTCGCAAATGTGATGGAAGACGATGGGAACCCAACCACCGCCGTTCTGCTCCGCGCTCGTCACCGCCGCCTCCATCGCAGTCAAGGTCGTATCGTCGGTGCCGACCTTGAGTGCGTAAGGGTCGGGCGGCGGGATCTGACCCGAGGGCGACGCCGCTGGAAACGTGTCGGTCGTGCGGCCGGAGTTGTAGCCGCAGTTCTGCACCATCTGCTCGACCGTCGGGCTGTAGTCGCCGTAGGGATACGCGAAGTCGGTCGCCTGGTAACCGCGGTTGAGCAGGTTGGTTCGGTCGTAGCAGATCTGGCGTTGGGCCTCGGTAGGATCGATGTGGGTTAGGTCGGCGTGAAACGCGGTATGGCCCGCGATCTCGTTGCCTGCCGCGGCCAAATCGGCGATCTGGCTCCACGTCATGTAGGCCGAGTCGCCGCTGATCTTCGCGCTGTTCAGATAGTAGGTCGCGTTCATCCCGTGCGCGTTCAGGGCCACGAGGCCCTGGTACTGATCGACACTTCCGTCGTCGAATGTCAGCGATACGGTTGTCTGGGACAGCGTCTGAAGCGATCCCACCCTGGCCGAGGCGTTCGTCCCCGTCAGGAACAGGCCGGCCAAGGCGAGAGCTGCGACGGCACCCCAACGCGTGCGAGCCGACAACCGCAACCGCGCGCGCAGACCCGCCGAGATAATCTCAGCTTCTTGACACCGCAACAAGAAACGAGGCCTTGACACCCGAACGGATCTTGGCACCAGCGCGTGCGGCTTCCCACTGGGCGGAGGACTAGCTTGCGCAGCCCTACGCCGGTCTGCGTGCGCCGCCTTCGGTCGGAGCCGGAGGGCCCAGCGCCGGGGCCCTATACGAACGAACAGCGTTCGCCGTTCGCCCCTTGCCACCGACAGCTTCCAGCCTACACTGGAATCCATGGAGGAAAGGGATCCGCCAGGGGTTGCCTACCCTGAGATTGTCCCCGCCGAGCGCGCGTCGAGTTACCTGCTCGCGCTGCGGCGGAGCTGGTGGCTGGTACTTGTCACCACGGCGGTAGCCGCCTCGGCTGCATTCTTGATCAGTTCCAACCAGCAGAGGCGATATGATGCGACCGCCAAGGTGTTGGTGGGGAGCGCCGGCGCAGAGCCGGTGAACGTCCTGCAGCACTCGACGGTCCCGACCTCGCAAGATCCTCAGCGCGACCTGAACACGAACGCCGCCCTGGTCAAGACCGACTCGATCGCGCGGCGCGTGCGTGCTCAGCTGCGCCTTCCCCTGTCCTCGAGCCAGATTCTCCGTGAGGTGAGCGCCTCGCCCGCAGCAACCTCGAACCTCATCGCGATCACGGTGCGCGATCCAAGGCCCGCTCGGGCCGCCGCGATCGCCAATGCGTTCGCACGCGAGTACGTCGACCTTCGCCGGGCCGAGGCGCAGGAGCCCTACCGAAAGGCCGCGGAGCAGGCTCAGCTTCAGCTAGCTCGATTGAGCCCTGGTGACAAGGCGACGGGCATCGCGCTAGGACAGGAGCTGCAGAGGCTTCAGGTCGCTGGAGCGTTGCAGACCGGTGCCGCGCAGCTCGTCGACGCTGCTGCTGTGCCGACCAGCGCGGCAACTCCGAAGCCCAAGGTCGCTGCTGCCGTTGCAGCGTTCATCGGCCTCCTCCTGGGGGCGCTTGCGGCGATCGCGGCCGGCCAGCGGTCGTTGTCGGTGTCGAAGCGCGACAGAGCGGACGAAGAGGAGCTGACGTTGGCGTCGACCAACGGCTCCGCCGGGCTCGACGCCGCCGAGACAGCCGCGCAGGTGCGCATTGCTGAGAGGTCACACGGCACCGCGGACGAAAAGGAGCCGACCTTCGCGTCGAGTAACGGCTCCGCCGGGCTCGACGGCACGGAGACGGCCGAGCAGGTGCGAATTGTCGAGACGGCACATCGAATGCAAGCAGAAGATGCTCCTTCGCACTCGGTACAGCTCTCGCGCGACGACGAGTCGTAAACAAAGCAGGCGCGGGTGAGCCGCCTTCGACCAGAACAGGTGCTGAGCTCACCTGGCATCCTCGCCGACGCGCGCCGGAGCGCAGCGCTTCTGTGGCTGCCGCTGCTTGCGGTCGCGCTCGCCGCCGCCGGCGGCATGGCCGCGGCGGTCGATCCGAAGATCGCAATCGGCGGCCTCGCTGGCCTCGGCCTCCTCGTGCTGGCATTTCGGAAGCCGGTCGCGAACCTCGCCTTGCTTCTGTTCCTCACCGCCGTCGTCCCGTTTCAAATCCTGAGCCGCTTCAGCGTCGGCGGTGGGATCAATTCTCCGGGGCTCCTGGTGTCAGATCTCTTTCTCCTCTCGGGTCTGGCGTGGGCCACCCTCACGCTTCCAAGCCTGCCGCTCGATCGACGACGCTACGTCTACGCCGGCGGGGTTGCCGTTTTCCTCGTCCTCGTAGCCGTTCAGTTCCTGCACGGCCTACGCGCCGGCTCCGTCCACAGCGAGGTCGGCCAGGAAGGGCGCGTGTTGCTCGGAGTCGGAACGTACCTCATCGCGCTACCTTTGCTCGCGCACGTCCCTTCTCGGCGGAGGCTGCTAGGGGCCTTGAGCGTGGCCGCTTTTCTGCTCGGTGCGTGGGGAATGGTGCAGTGGTTCGGCCACTTCAGCTTCGGCGCCGCCGGGGATGTGGGCGTGCGTCCCGGCGTCCGTCTGACGAGCGGCGGTAGCGGCCAGTTGCAGGGAGGCGAATTCGCGTTTCCGGTCGCAATGGTCATCTGCTTCGCCGCGCTCGCCTTCGGCTCGATCCGCTCGAAGCTCTGGCGGGCGCTGCTCGCTGCGGCGATCGCGCTCAACGCCGCTTCCTGCCTCGTTACGTTCGAGCGGTCGTTCTGGCTGGACGCGCTGGCCGGCGTCGCGTTCGTCTTGGCGCTGGGGCCCTCGGGGCGCCGCCTGAAGGTGTTCGCCGCGTTGATCGCCGCCGCAGTGCTGGCTCTGGGAACGCTCTCCGCGATCTCACCGACAACGCTGACGACGGCGCATCAGCGCCTGATCTCGATCGGCAGCTACACGAGCGACTCCTCGGTCCGATATCGCGTCGTCGAGTCCGGATTCGTTGAGGACAGAATCAACGCGCACCCACTGGCTGGGTCGGGCCTCGGTGCAACGATCTTCTGGGGACAGCCGTGGGCACGCGTCGCGCCGAAAGTGCAGCACTACTCACACGACGGCTATCTCTGGCTGGCCTGGAAGCTCGGCGTTCCCGCCGCGGCTCTGCTCGTGCTACTCCTCGTCGGCACCCTTTTCGGAAAAATCGGGCGGGATGAAGAACCATTGTCGGCGGCTCTGAGGCGCGGCGCCCAGGGCGCGATCGTCGGCCTGCTCATCGCGACGGTCACGTTCCCGAGCTTTAGCCAGCTGAGCATCACGTCCGCGATCGGCCTCTTGCTCGCGCTCGCAGTGTCGCCGGTCCCGCGTGAGCGGGAACTCGCCGGAGGCACAGCTCACTGAACTGGTTGCCGGGCGGCGCGCTCGGCCAGGTACCTACGAGTCAGCTCGCCGACGATCGTCGGCCAGAAGAGTGGTTCGATCGCACGCCGCGCCCGATCCAGCATCCGCTCGAGGTTATCGTCGGCGAGTACGCACTGGTCCGCTAGCAGAAGCAGCGCCTCAGCAAAGCCTTCCGGATCGTCCGCCTCGTAGTATTCCACTCCAGCACGGATCGGTAGGCCTTCCGTGCCCGCCGACGTCGCAACCACCGGGCGCCGGTATGCCATTGATTCGATCACTTTCAGTCGGGTCCCGGAGCCGTACAGAACGGGCACGATCACAGCATGAGCGCGCCGATAGAAAGGTTCCACCGACGGTACGCGCCCGTGCAGAACGACTTCCTCCGCGCCCGCGAGCCTCTTCGGGCGTGACCCAACGACATCGACCGTAACTGGGACTCGCTCGCGCACGTGCGGCAAAACCCGCTCGATGAACCATTCGAGCCCCAGCTGGTTCGGTCGATAGTTGACGGCGCCGATGAAGAGCACCCGCAGCCTCTGCTCCGGGTCCCGCCTCGGGGTCGACAAGGGATCGACCGGATCAGCTCCGTTCGGGCAGACGACGACTTGGGCGCCACCCGCGCGCATTACTGCCGCGTCCAGATCCGAGCAGGCGAGGCAGAGCGACATCGTCTGCCAGACGTCGCGCTCAAGGGACTCGACCTTGCGCCGCTCGATCTCGGCGAAGCGCCGACGCAGCCCGCGTGAACTGCGCGCCGTTCCCTCGAGGATTCGATGCTCGACGTTGTGCGCCGAATAGACGTTCAGCGCTCCCGCGACCGGGCCGTGCTGGGCAACGCCCAGGTCATCGAAGTGAACGACGTCGGGCCGCTGCTGTTCCGCGAGTCGCTCGAGCGCTTCGCGCATCGCCTGGGCTTGGTACCGGCCGTATTCCCACGATCGAGCCGATAACAGGCTCCGGGCCTGTCGGAGCCGCTTGCCACGGCCGCAGCCGCGGACGACTGCGACCTCTATCCCCGGCAGGAGCCGGCGGAGCTCAGCTGGGTCGATGTAGCCGTCCGGGCTTGCTGGATGGTGCTCGAAGGTCAAGAAGGTGGTTTGGAAGACTGCGGCGAGCCCTGTGAGGAGCCGGTGCGTGCGCAGGCGCGCGCCGGTGACGAGCGGGAACGGGGGGCGCCGGGCGCAGAAGAGTAGTCGCGGCCGCGCTGAAGAGCTGAGCTCCGCCGCGGCCAACGCCCCGTGCGGAGATGTCATCAGAGCGGCGGCCCTGCCCGGCGGCACGCCGATCTCGTCGTGGTTACCAGGACTCCGCGGGCGCGCTGCTGGTCCACCAGGCCGGCCTCGTTTCCTTGCTCAGGAGGTGCTTCGCGCTGTACTGAACGGATCTCCAGCACATCATCCCGAATGGCGCCGGATCGTCGACCGCCAGCCAAGCTGCCTCCTCGATTCGCTCGAAGGACCGCAACCAAGCCCTGGCCGACAATCGCCCATCGCGGCGGTACTTCACAGAGGAAGCAACGTCGTAATTCTCGACGACCCATTTGCGCCCCTCGCGTGGCGTCGTTGGCGGGACGGGCTGCCCCGTCAGGTCAAGGTACAGCGCTCGCGCGACATCGATCCCGTTGGTGCCCAGGAAGAGCCGAAATGCAGCGCCGAGGCGTGGGTTGACGTCGAGAAGCTTGTACCTTCCGTCTCGCGCGTCGTAGCGATACCCCATGTCGACGATTCCGCGGTATCCGATTTTCTTGAAGAATTTCTTTGTGGTCTCGGCGACGACCTCATTCCATACGCACAGACCCAAGCTCGTCTGTCCGGTATCTGGGGGATACTGCCGTAGCTTCCGTCCCGTGAAGCCGACGAGACAATCCGAGCGGGAATCGAAGTAGCCGTTGAACATCCAGACGGAGTCGGCTCCGCCGGGGATGTACTCCTGCAACAATACGTCGCCGTAGCCGCTGCGCCGCCAGCGGTCGTAACTGGCAAGCAGCTCGTTCGCATCCCGTGCGATCGTCTTTCCTGCACCCGAGCGCAGTGGGTCCTCTTCGTTGAAGACGGGCGTCTCGACAACCTTGAGAACAACAGGGAAGGAAGCGGTGGCGATGAAGCTCTCCACGTCCTCTCGTGTCTCGGGGAAATATGTCTCCGGCGTCGGAACACCGTGGCGCCTGCACAGCGAGTACATCTCACGTTTGCTCGACAGACCGTGCGCGAGACCGGGCGTCTGTGGGGGGAAGAGGAAATGATCCTTCAACGCCTGAGCGTTGTCGGCGACGAACATGCAACTGATGTCTTCCGTCGGAATGAGAATGGCCCGATCGTCGATTTTTCGCGCGACATCGCGCAAATATGAGATGGACTCTTGGGTTGGCGCGCGACCGATGTCCCATTCGAAAGTGTGGCGGCAGTAGCGTGAACGCGACGAGGGCGCGGCCGCGTCTGGATGCACGGCGTAGACGCGAACACCTAGGCGACCGAGACTCCGAACGAGTCCGACACCCACGTGGGTGAACAAGCCAAGCACTACAACCGGTGTGCTCGTCTTCTCGATCACGGCCTCCCGCTTACGCCTGGTCATCTTCTCGAATCAAGCGGGAACCAGATCGCGGGCCGGACAGATCTCGTTTTGGACGCGGACGAAGACAGCGTCCGTATCGTCCACCGTGTTGAGAATGAAGTCGAGGTCAGCGAGTTGACCGGTGGCGCGTAGGTATTCCGTGCTCTTGCCGCCTACGAAGGCGTCGGGGGCAACGCCGCTCCATCGGTCGACACAGTGCTCCGTCAACTCGTCCTCAAGTTCATAGCCGGCCCTGGTCAAGCCTTCGGCGATCCAGGCGCAGCACATCTGATCCTCTTCTCGAAACTCTCCACGAGTCCCTGCGCCAATCACGGCTACCTTCGGATGTCTGCCGACCAGGTGATCGATCTGGGCTCGGTAATTCCGAAGGCAAGCAACGTATACCCCCGTAGGCGCAGACATGATCAGTCGCGTGCCCGAGGTGGACAAGAGGACCATCGGCCGCTCGGTGTCCTCTCGTCTCGCGAGCTGCGCAGGGCTATTTGTCAAGTCGAAACCGAACGGCATCGCGCCGCCGAGCTCACCGACGAGAAGCGGTCCGTCGAGCGTGTCTGCGACGCGATAAGCGTCATCGATCGACGAAACCGGGAAGCACCTCCTGCCGGACGAGACGGCGGTGATGGCGGTCGTCGTGGCCCGAATGACGTCAACTGCGACGAGTGCATGGTCACGATAGTTCTTGAGGGTGCCAGAGAAACAATCGATGACAACTGTGGGCCGCATGTGTCAGAGCTCCTCGCGCGCAGGAGAGCCGGACGCGACGGAGGACAGCCGGGGGCGCAGTACCGGATTGGAGAAAGCGTCGGAATGAAGTCCTCGACGATAGATCTCCACACGTAGTAGCTCTTCGAGTCGCACGTTGCTGAGGCGGACTTGTGGACCGAAATGATCCAACAGCGCGAATTGACTTGGTTTGGTCGGTGCTTCGAAGATTACGGTGTCGAGCCCAAATGCATCCGCGAAGCGCTCGGCAAATCCCGTCTGGAGGTTTCCACTGGTGGAGAAGACACCGACCTCGGCCGCGTTTTCGCGTCCCTCGACGACCAAGTGCACGGCACCTGCATCGAGCCAGCGCTTTCCCTGCTCGATCAACGCATCGACAGTCGTCTCCTCGAACGATCCAGCGTGCTTCTCTCCGAGTTCGAACTGGACCTCGAGTCCTCGGTCGTGGGCCAGCTCCACGATTTCGTTCGGTTCCAGCTGGATGTCCGTGAAGCCTTCTCCACATTCGATCCGGAGGAATCCCATATCCGCGCAGAGGTCGAGGTACCTCTCGAGTTGCCCCTGAACAACGGCCACCTCGAAGGGCCCCCCGCCGGTGACAGGAACGACGCCGCGCTGTCGTGCCATCGAGACTTTCATCCGACTGCTCTCCTCGTCGGCGACCATCCAACAGGCCATCGAGATCTTGAGTCCCGACATCAGGTGAGAGCTCTGCTGAAGGTGGCTCTCAAGAGTCTTTGGGTCGTAGCCTGGGTCGAACGGGGACGTCAGCGGCGTCAACTCCGACACGCCGATGGCCCGAAGATACTCAGCTATTGAGATGCGCACTTCCCACCTCCAGTCGTTGCTCGAGAGTGCTTCCGTTCATGTGTCCGTTTCGCAGTTCTGTCGCCCGCACGACCGCCTTGAGAAGAGTCGGCACCTGATCGGGCCACGTGAGGCCGTCCTGCACCCGGCGGCGAGCGGCCTCGCCCAGGCTGCTCCTGCGCTCCGGGTCGTCGATCAGTTCGCGCAGTTTGCTCGCTAGATCGCTGGCGTCGCCGTTTTCGGCATACACCGTCGCATCACCGCACACCCGCCGCATCTCCTCGAGCGGAAACTGGATCACCGCTCGGCCGACGGACATGTACTCGAGTACCTTTACCATCAAGGACCGGTCGTTCATCGGGCTGTGACCGTCCAGGCTCACACAGATGTCCGCGGTCGCCAGCCACTCGCGCAACATCGAATCGTCGGCCAGACCGGGCAGGAAGACCGAGTCACCGAGACCACGACGGTCGATGTCCGCCCGGAGCTCGTCGCGGACGTCGCCCAGGCCCACCAGCGCAAAGCCGATGTCCGACCTTCCCTGTCTCGTCACCAGCTCCTCGGCGGCGTCGACCAGCAGCGGCAGGTTTTCCTTGCGGGACATGCTGCCGTACCAGAGAACAAGATGCTGCTTGCCGCGTCGGAGCTCCGGCTGCGGCTCGACCGGGAAGAAAGAGCGCGGGTCGGGGCAGGTCACGAGCGCGAAGACTCGGTCCCCGGGGACGCGGCCGCGTCCCCGCACCAGCTCGGCACAGGGTTCGTTGACCGTCATGACCACGTCGGCGGTCCGTTCGGCCCACCGTTCGAGCGCCACGAGCGCGCGGTAGATCAGGCCGCGCCTTTGGAACATCGCGTGAAACAACTCCGGTGAGGGGTCGTGAAGGTCGAAAAGGAGCCCGGCGCCGCGCCGGGCAAATGGGCGCGCCAAATGAATCAAGAAGTCCGGCGGGTTACATGCGACCACGGCCGTGAACCGCTCGTGGCGCAACCGACGCAGTACGCGTCGCATCCGCAGGAACGCGAGCGCGTATTCTCGGGCATAGCCGAATGCTCCCCCGCCCTCTCGTGGTGCATGGAAGCGGAGTACGTGCACGCCGTCGACCCAGGTATCGAGCTCGGGAATCTCAGGCGCGTTCGGTGAGACGACGGTGACCTCGTAGCCGGCCTCGATCAGGGCGAGCGCCTCCTGACGTACGCGCCGGTCCAGCGGGTACGGCTCGTTCTCGACCAGAATCAATATTCGCCCGGTCAGGAGGCACCTCGACGAAGCGCCGCTGCTTGTAAGCGGCGGCGCTGTTCACGTTGGAGATAGCGTCGCGCAGCGGGCTCAGCACGTGGAGCCCGCTGCAGCGCCGCGCCGAGCCACCCTGCCAGGTAGGCGAGACTCCCGACGAGGCGCGGCCGGTGACGCATGCGGACGAGCACGCTGGCGAACACGTTGAGCGGGTGCGCGCCGTAGCCCCACGCCGCCGCTCCTCGGCGCCGATAACCGCGGATGGCGCCGTCGTAGGTCCCGGTCGGCCGAAGGTGTACGGGCCCTTCGTCCCCGAAGGAAACGGTGCGAACATGCCAACCGCGCATCTTCGCGCGTGTTTCGTCGATCGTGTCCCAGCCGAGGATCGCCGGTAGAGGCGCGATCGCCTCCCAGCATGAGACGCGATAGAACTTCGTTGCTCCGCGCACGTGCCACGGCTGCGAGTATTCGGTGACGCCGAAAGCGCCGGGCACATTCAGCTGCGCGCCGGCGATCCCGAGCTTGGGGTCAGAATCGAAGGCGGCCATGACTCGAAAGAAGAAATCCGTCGGTAGCTCTAGGTCGGCATCCAACTTCGCGACCACGTCGAATTGCCCGTCGATCTGCTGGATTGCCCACTGGAAGGCTCTCAACTCGGCAGCCTTGGCGAGCCGATCGGAGCTCGGCCCTCGGTGAGGTCGTTCGAGCAGCTGCACGTTGCGCCGATCGTGAGCAAAGGCGGCCGCGAGCATGCCGGAGCGATCCTGAGATCCGTCGTCGACCAGCAGGGCAAGCTCAGGCGGGCGCGTTTGGCGCGCCAGGGTCTCAAGCATCCGCGGCAGCAGGGCTTCTTCGTCCAGAAACACAACCGCCGCGGCCAGTATCAGCCGCTCTTCGGACACTCCGATTTCACCCTAGCCAAGCCGGGAAAGGGCCACGACTGGCCGTTTGAGTAGATTACGCGGGCGCCCGCGAGACGACGGCGCGGACGAAGTCACGGCATTCGCCGAGGACGGCGGGCCTGTAGCGGGCAAAGACGCCAAACACGAAGGCCAGTCCGGCGACGGCGGCGCCAAATGCGGCAGCCGGCGGCTCGAGGAAATAGCCGAGGAGGGTCAGCGCGGCCCACGTCAGCCCCAGCTGGGCGACGACGGGCAGCGCCACATCGCTTAGCGCCGCGAGCAGAACGCGCCCGCTCGTCCGCAGGTGCTTCGTCCCCCAGACGACGTAGAAGACGGCGAAGGGAACGAACAGGATGAGGTGCGCGAGCGCTGCGCCGGTGATCCCGTCCAGCTGCACGAGGATGACCAGGGCGATCGTCATCCCGGCCGACCATCCCACGTGAAGGCGCGCTCGCCAGGCGACAACACCGACCCCCGAGAGCGAGTCGCCGAGCGCAACGAGCACCGCATGACCGACACCAACGACGAGGAGTATCTCGAAGGGAATGACCATCGGTTTCCATTCGGGACCAAGAACCCGCGGGAGAACAACCGGGGCGAGCACCAGCGCCGGCGGCAGTAGCGGGAGTAGCAAGGTCGCCGTTAAGCGCGTGGTGCGGAGCATGCGCCTCACGATCACGTCGAAGTCTTGCGTCTGTGCCGCAGCCGGAAAGATCACCTTGCCGATCTGCCAGGCGAAGTTGGTCAAAGGCGCGAACGCAAGCGTGAACGCGAGTGCATACAACCCGAGCTGGGCGGCGCCGCGGGAGTGGCCGACAACGATCGAGTCGATGCTCAGACCGACGAAGTCGGTAGCGGCCAGCAGGAAGAACCAGACCGCGCCCTTGCGCCGGCGCGGACCGTGCTCTCGGGGCGCTGCCGCCAGCTCGGTGCGGATCGGCCTGATCGCGACGATCCAGGCCAGGAGCGGGATCAGCGCCGCGGCGGCCAGCTGCCGCACGACCAAGGCCCACACGCCCGCTCCGAGCGCCGCCGCGACGATCGACGCGACCGCGGCAATCAGCACTGAGCTGGCCTGCACGCTCGCCAGGAGCTTGAACTGCATCGTGCGCTGCAGCACTGCCATCGGCGCGATCGCGAGCGCGCGCACCGCCACGCTCAATACGAGCACGCGCAGTACGGCGACGTCCCCCCCGCGGTCGAAGTGGCTAACGATCGGGCCCGCAGCAAGCCCGGTCAGGACGGCCACCGCCGTCCCGACGGCGAGGTTGATCGTGACCGTGCGACCGATATCGGCGGCGCGCAGCTGCCGCGTGAGAACAATCGTGCCTCTACTGCCGGCGTCCTGCACAAGCGCGGCAGCGTTCGCGATCACCAGTCCCACTGCGACCGACCCGAACGCCTTAGGCGGCAGGAGTGCGCCGAGGATGATCAGTGAACCGAACCAGGCGGCCTGGCCGACGATGTTGCCGCTCCAGACCCAGGAAGCGGCCCGGGCGAGCGAACGGCCCGTGATGACGCTCCCGCGATCGGGAG
>WNGD01007349.1_pt1 | contig 26074 bp, 23 predicted proteins | sample 5400671 | NCBI WGS metagenome assembly WNGD01 (sample SAMN13153369, study PRJNA577476) | soil metagenome | isolation source: 40 cm soil or saprolite under grassland replicate 2 | place: USA:California | collected 2016-06-15
TTCATGGCATGCTACATGAATGCGGGCAGGGCATGCAGCCACAGTCCCGCATCACAGCACGGGGATCTCCCCGCCGTCGAGATCGACGGTCGCCCCATGCAGCCAGGTTGCGCGCGAGGAGACAATGAAGGTGACGAAATCCGCCACGTCCTCGACCTTGCCGTAACGGATGATCCCGGTCTCGCGACAGAACTGTGCGCGGACTTTTGCCTCCGGCTCTCCGGTCCGCTCGACCTCGGCGCGGATGCGTCGCCATTGCCGCTCGGTCTCGACCAGGGACGGATGGATGCAGTTGACCCGTACGCCGTCCCCCTTGCCGAGGTCGGCGAGGCACTTGGTGAAGGCGGCGACGGCGGCGTTGACCGAGCTGCCGATGGTGAATCGTTTCTCCGGTTTTCGTCCGCTGGTGCCGCCGATCGCGACCAGCGAGCCGCGGCGCTCCTTCAGGAGCGGCCAGGCCGCGCGCGCGAGCCGCACATGGGCGAAAAATTTCAGCGCGTAGCCGTCTTCCCAATCGGCGTCGGTCAGCGCCAAGAAATCGCCGCGCTTGGTCGCACCGGCATTGTTGATCAGAATGTCGAGTCCGCCGAATTCGCGCCGCACCGCCTCGACCAGCGTCCCGGCTGCGCTCGGGTCGCGCAGGTCGAGCGCCCTCACCGCGACCTTGCCCCCTTTGCCGCGGATCGACTGCGCGACGTCTTCGAGCGCGCGCGCGTCGCGACCGGTGAGCAGGAGATCGCACCCCTCCTCGGCGAAAGCGAGGGCGATGCCACGGCCGATGCCGCGGCTCGATCCGGTCACGAGCGCGACCTTTCCCTTCAACCCAAGCTCCATTCACCCACTCCCCATGCTTGCCCAGACGCGGACGACGCTGTGATGGTGAACTTATCGCATTGGCGAGGGAGGGGATGAAGGGGGCGCCGCGCCTCGGGTCATCCGTGGTCTTCGGGTCCGGCCGACCCAAGCACGGCGATGGCCGGGACGAGCCCGGCCACCGCGAAGTGACGGCACAATCGGAGCTGCGCTTTGGTCCTAAATCTTGTCCGGAGCCCAGATGATGAAATTGTCCCGGTTCGGCATCTTCACTTGCGGCAAGGTCTTGGCATCCATCACGTCGTTCTCGCCGATGATCTTGTTGAGCGTGAGGATGTAGGCGCTGAGCGCGTAGAGCTCCTCGTTGGTGAGTGTTTTCGGCATCTGGTACGGCATCGATCGGCGGATGACGTCGAACAGCGTCGTGGCATATTTGTAGTAGGGGACGGTCTTCATCGTATCGATGCGGTCGAACTTACTGGGACCGACCATGGGCAAGTAGCCGCGCGGAGGATTCACGCCGTTCTCTCCGTGGCACATGGCGCATTTCTGCGAATAGATCGCCGCGCCCTGCACGGCCGTACCGCTACCCGGCGGCAGGCCGGTGCCGTCGGGCAGGACCTCGATATTCCACGCCGCGATGTCAGCCTCGCTGATCGGCCTTCCCAGGCCGGGCGTCTCGGCGGCGGCCGTGCCGGCGTCGAACGCGAATGCAAGCGAGAGGGCAACCAGCGCGTTACGCGTAGACATGCTTGATCCCTCCTGAACTATCGACGCCCCAGCTGGTGATGCTGTTGTAGTGCTGGTTGGGGAACCCCAACGGGTTCGTCACCGGTGTGCTGGTCTGACCGCGCGCGGCTACGAATTCGGCGCGAAGCGGCTGCACGGCGCCGGATTCGTCCCAGGCGCGGCTCTGCAACACGACCGGTTGGCCATCCCAGCGCCACGGCATGCGGAAGCGGGTGAACGCCTTCGGCAGGACCGGCTCCTGTAGCGCGGCCTGCGCCCAGCTCTTGCCGCCGTCGGCCGAGACCATGACCTTGGAGATGCGACCGTTGCCCGAATAGGCGATGCCGGAGATCTCGTAATAGCCCGGTCCCTTCAGCGAGTGGCCGAATGAAGGATGGGTGATGAACGACTTGACCTCCTGCACGAAGTGAAACAACCACATCTTGCCGTCCGGCAGGATCTGCGAATAGGTCTTGGACTCGTAAAAGCTCATGGCCGGCTGATCGATCAGCTTGATGCGGCGCACGTGCTTGATGTTCATGTTGCCCTGGTACCCGGGCAGCAATAGGCGCATCGGATAGCCGTTGCCGGGCTGGACGCGCTCGCCGTTCTGGTAGAGTGCGATCATGGCGTCATCCAGCGCCTTCTTCACCGGCACGCTGCGATGCAGGGCGAGCGAGTCGGCACCTTCCGCGAGCAGCCATTTCGCTCTCGGGTCGATGCCGGTCTCCTCCAGCAGCGTGGACAGGAGAACACCGGTCCATTCGGCGTTGGACACCAGCCCATGCAGCGCCTGGGCGGTGGCCTGCACCGGCTCGTTGGAGAACATCGGTGCGCTGTTGCCGCTGCACTCGAGGAAGTGCATGCGGGTCACCATCGGATAACGCGACAGCGACTCGACCGTGTAGACCATCGGCTGCCTGACCAGCCCATGGATGATGAGCTTGTGCTGGGCTGGATCGATATCCGGCAGGCCGGAATGCGAGATCGAGAAGAACAGGCCATTGGGCGTGACAGTGCCCTGCAACAGATGGTGCGGGGTGCGCGCGTGCGAATTCCGGAATTCGTTGTCGGGATTGCTGCGGCTACGAACGACGTCTTTCTCGAATCGCGACGGCACTTGATATGCTGGCACGACCGAGCCCATTTCCAGGCTCCACGGGTCGTCCTTGAGCGGCTCGGCGGCGGCGCCGGTAAGCAAGGCGCCGACCCCGCTCGTCGTCGCGCCGGCGAACATGATGCCGCGCCCGAGCAGCGCGCGGCGATCGAGCAGGCCATTGCCGGCAACCGGCTCCAGCGGCGGAGCCTTGCGACGCTTGCGAATGGTCATGGGTCCTCTCCCTAGTGGATAGCGGCGTCTCGAGGTGCCGGTCCTGGAGCTTCTGCCTGCAGCGCAGACCGATGTCTGCTGCCGCGTGGGGTTATGTTGGGGTCTAAAGCTGCGCTAGAACCGACGAACGGGGCGTTTGCGAAAGACTAACGCCTTTTCCAAATCGGTTGCAACGAATGGGACAGTCTGATTGACCTACCTGCCGTTGCCGTCCAGTAGCCAGCCGAATTTTTCGCGCGCTTTGCGGGCGACCTCCGGGCTCGGCGCGTTGGTGGGGGGAAACTTGTCGCGCCAGTGAAATGGCTTGCAGGCGTCGATCAATGCCACCGAATGCGTCATGTTGCCGACGGCGCGCCGCTCCGGCGGCAGCGCGGGATCGGCGCTCGAATCCCACGAGCCGGTGATGAACTGAATCGATTCCTTGGGATCCGTACGAGTGAGCATGGCCCACAGCAGATGGTCGAGACTGGTTACGTCCACATCGTCGTCGACCACCACGATATATTTCGACGCATAGGCCGAGGCTCCGCACTGCGCGGCGACATGCGCGGTCTGCACGGCGTGTCCGGGATAGCGCTGCGTGATCGAGATCGCGTGCAGCATGCGCGCGCCGCCGACTTCGTGGCACCAGACCGCCTGCACGCCGGGAACGCCGGCATTGGCGACGTTCTGCTTGATGGTCGCCGAGCGCATCACGGCGCGGTAGCGCGCCATCTCGTCCGGCCCCGCGCCCATGGGCGGCACGCCCAGCACGATCGGATCGTTGCGGTAATAGATCGCCTTGATGTCGAGCACCGGGATCTGACGCACGCCGCCGGCGTAATGTCCGGTCCACTCGCCGAACGGGCCTTCTGCGTGGAGGCGATCGGGCGGCACGTAGCCTTCGAGCACGATCTCGGCGTTGGCGGGAAACGGCAGGCCGGTCACCTTGCCGCGCACCATCTTCACCGGCCGGCCGCGCAAGCCGCCGACGAGGTCGAGCTCGAACACGCCATAGGGCGCTTCCAGTCCCCCGAAGAAGAACGTAATCGGATCGCCGCCGAGCACCATCACCACCGGCAAAGGCTCGCCGCGCTTGAACGACTTGTCGCGGTGGATGCGTCCATGGTGGCCCGCGGCCATGACGATGCCGACCGTTTTCTTGTCGTGCACCTGGGCGCGGTAGGCCCCGGCATTCAACCAGTTCTCTTCGGGGTCGCGGGTGATGCTGTAGGTGCCGGTGCCGATGTAGCGGCCGCCGTCCTTCTCGTGCCATTTCGGCGCCGGGAAGATGGTGACGTCGACGTCGTCGCCCATCATGACGTTCTCGAACACCGGGCCGTCGTCGACCACGACGTGCGGCACGATGCGCTGCTCCTGCAGATAGGCCTCGCGGTAGGCGTCGCTCAGCTCCCACTTGGTGAGGTGGTCGGGAAAGCCCAGCGTCATGTTGCGGCGCGTGCCGGCGAACATGTTCAGCAGCAGGCGGAAGCCTTTCGGACAGCCCGGGATGTCCTCGAACACGACGCAGGGGCCGTGTTCCGCGCGCAGCACCGCCTCGGCGGCAAGCCCGATATCTTCCTCGCAGTTTGCCCCTTTGACGACGCGCACCTCGCCGAGACGTTCGGCCATCGCGAGCCATTCGCGCAGGTCATCGTAGGCGATATTGCCGGCGAAATTGCTTTGCCCGATCATGGGATCATCGATCCTTCTCTTAATTCCGCGCGAACGCCGGGGCATCATAGAAGGCTCTCGAGCGCGCGTCGCCTCTGTGCCAAAGGCGCCCGCGCTCGCAGGAAACCCGCGCCACGCTGCCGCACCTCGAATGTAGGCCTTCCGACCAATCCGGAAAACAACTACCATTCGGCAGTTCAGCCGGAAAATACCGGATGTATGGTGAACCGTTTGCCGGGGAGGAAGCCCATGACGGCGGTCGCATTTACAATCAATGGCAAGGCGGTGAGCGTGGAGGCCGAGCCTGAAACGGCGCTGCTTTGGGTCGTGCGCGAGCACCTGAAGCTCACCGGCACCAAGTATGGCTGCGGCTCCGGCCTGTGCGGCGCCTGCACTGTCCATATCGACGGCAAGGCGGTGAGATCCTGCCAGACCCAGATGTCGACCGTCGGGGGCAAGAAGGTCACGACCATCGAAGGCCTGTCGCCGAACTCCAGTCACGCGCTGCAGAAGGCCTGGATTGTCGAGCAGGTGCCGCAATGCGGCTACTGCCAGTCCGGTCAGATCATGCAGGCGGCGGAACTGCTGGCGAAGAACAAAAAACCGACGCGCAAGCAGATCGTCGCTCACATGGACGGCAATATTTGTCGCTGCGGCACCTATCCGCGCATCGTTCGCGCCATCGAGCGCGCAGCTCGGGAGGGCTAAGCCATGAACAAGCAAACCAACCAAGCATCAGTCGCCACGACTGTAACCCGGCGCGGCTTCGTCGAAGGCGCGGCCGGGCTGATGTTTGCCTTCACGCTTGGCGGCTTGGGCCGCGTCCCTGATGCGCTGGGCGCCACGCAAGTTGCCAGGATCAATGCCTGGGTCGCCATCGGTACCGACAATACGGTGACGATCCTCTGCCCGTCGGCGGAAATGGGTCAGGGCGTAATGACGTCCTTGCCGCTCATTCTGGCCGAGGAGCTCGACGCCGACTGGGCGACCGTGAAGACCGAGTTCGCGCCCGCCAATCCGAAGGTCTACGGAAATCCGCACGAGTTGTTCAAAGGCGCGCAGATTACCGCCGCAAGCGTCTCCGTTCCCGGCTATTTCACGCCGCTGCGCGTGGCCGGCGCCCAGGCGCGCCGCGTGCTGATCGAGAGCGTGGCCGCTGAGTGGAAAGTGCCGGTGAGTGAGCTGTCGACGGACAAGGGCTTCGTCGTCCACGCGCAGTCGGGTCGCCGCATCTCCTACGGTGATGTCGCCAAGTTCGCCAGCGTTCCCGCCGAGCTGCCGCAGATTACGGCGGCGGATTTGAAGAAACCGGCGCAGTTCAAGCTCATCGGCCGCAAGGACATCGGCCGCGTCGACGTTCCGCTGAAAGTGAACGGAGCCGCCAAGTACGGAATCGACGTGCAGGTTCCGGACATGGTCTACGCCTCGGTGTTGGAAGCTCCGGTCGAGGGCGCCAAGGTCGAGGTCCTCAACTTGGGCGACGTCACAAAGATCAAGGGCGTGACCAAGGTGATTCCACTACCGTTTGGCGTTGCCGTCATCGGCGATACGGTCGAGGCGACCAGGGCCGGACGCAACGCGCTCAAGGTCAAGTGGGATACGACCGGCGCTGTCGCCGGTAGCACGGATTCCGACAAGGCCAAGGAAGACTATGCTCGCAACGGCAAGGACCCCAACGCCAAGACCATCGTGGAGTACGAGGTCGGCGATGCCGCCACGGCGCTAAGCAGTGCTGCCAAGGTTGTAGAAGCGACTTACTGGTCGGAATATTGCTATCACGCGCAGATGGAGCCGATGAACTGCGTGGCCAAGGTCTCGGAGGACGGTCAGTCGGCCGAAATCTGGACCGGCACGCAATTTGGCGCGCTTGCCGCCAACATTATCTCCGGCATCCTCAAGACCACGCCGGACAAGATTAAGGTCAACCAGCAAATGTTGGGCGGCGGCTACGGCCGGCGTCTTTGGCCGGACGCCGCGATCCAGGCGACTATTCTGTCCAACATCACCAAGAAGCCGGTGAAGCTCATTCTCACGCGCGAGGATGACGTCGCTGCCGCCCGCCCGCGGCCGATGACCCATCACGTGCTCAAGGCCGGTCTCGATGCCAACGGCAACCTCGTCGGTTGGCACCACCGCCTGGTGTCTGAGAACGTCGATGCGGTCGCGGCGCCCCCGCGCTTCGAGGCGACGGGTGGCAAGGACTACATCGGCGCGCGCGGCCTCGATCAGGCGCTCTACGGCATCCGCAATGTGCGGGCCGAGTACGTGCGCGAAACCCGCGGCATGCGCGTTCACGCCTGGCGCGGCATCGGCTCGGGCTACAACAAGTTCGCGGCCGAATCGTTTATCGATGAGGTTGCCAACGCGGCGGGCAAGGATCCGCTCGCCATGCGGCTCGAACTGACGAAAGACCAACCGCGGGCTCAGGCGGTCATCAAGGCGGTGGTCGAGATGTCCGACTTCAAGCGCAAGCGTCCGGGCCGGGGTATGGGCATCGCGTTCTCCGACTACCACGGCACGTTGTCGGCGGGGGTGGCGGAGATCTCCCTCGATCGCAACACCGGCAAGATCAAGGTGCACAATTATTGGGTGGCGGTCGATCCGGGCCTCGTCATTCAGCCGGACCACGTCCATGGCCAACTCGAGAGCGCCGTCGTCTTCGGCCTGAGCGCTGCGCTGCTGGAAGAACTGACGGTGAAGGGCGGCGCCATCCAGCAGAGCAACTTCAACGACTACCCGGTGCTGCGGATGAGCGAAGTGCCGGACATCCACACCAAGATCGTGACGACGGAGAATCCGCCGACCGGCATGGGCGAGATCGGCGTGGTTGCGGTCGCCCCGGCGATTGCCAATGCGCTGTTTCAGCTGACCGGCAAGCGGATCCGCAATCTGCCGATGTCGCCGGACCGGGTGAAGAGGGCGCTGGCATAGCCGCGCTCGCCCTGAACAAAGCGCGCCGCGTTGGGAAACCGACGCGGCGCTTTTTTTAACGGCTGGCCAGACCGCTGATGTCTCAGTCGTCCCCGAGCGCTTACGGGCGGAGTTATTCCGCTGCGATGGCGTAGTGCGCTGGCGTGTCGAGTTTGGGCAACCCGAAAACGAGAATCTCGGTCGGCGTCTCGGCCTCGAAGGCGGTTTCCTCGCCCCGCTCGCAGAACACCGTGCTGTAGTGGCGATAGGCTTGACCACCGACCCGTCCGTCGCCGGTGAGCACGAAATAAACCTTGCGTCCCGGTGCCGGCATCCTGGCTTGCGGCGCAAGGCGCAGAAAGCGTGCCTCGCAGCTCCTCTCGGTGAAGACCCCCATCAGCTTTTCGCAGACGCCGGGAGCTCCCTCGGCCGGCACCCAGTCGAAATGATCGGGGCTCATCAACGGGCGAGCGATCACCGGCACCGTGGCGCAAGACATCGGCGTCGTGTTTCAGGAAGACGTTGCGGCGAAAGACGCCCTTCTCGAACGTGCCATGCTTCTTGAGTTCGGCGGTGCCGGCTTCCATCTGCTCCTGGGTCATGTAGCCGTTGCCGCTCGCTCCGCCGAATTGCAGCACCAGCGTCAGCGAGCTCACACTCGAGCTCTGCGGCCCATAGGGGGTGCCCTCCGGAAAGTATCCGATGATGCCCGGCGTCATCTTGCCATTGCGGTCGAAGTCGAACTCGCCCTCGAGCTGGTAGCGGAACTGATCGAAATTGTGCTTGTGGCGAGGAGAGAAGAAATCGTCGGTCGTGCGGACCATTTCCAGAATGAAATTACCGGACGTCCCGGGCTCGCCCGCTGCCACCGTGCGATAGCGGAACATGCCCTGGCGGTGCTGGTGGATGCGGATCTTCTCCTCGATCTGATCTCCGTGCACGATTCTCATGGGGTTCCTCCGGTCTCTCTTTTGCAGCGGCGCGTGGCGACCTTGCGGGTGGCGGAAAGCCTAATGTACAAGGCTTTCGGACACAACGATCTCTGCGATCAACGCAGGCGTAAACGGGGGAAACATCCATGTGGTTCCACGCCGCGCTCGCGACCGCCGTGATGACCTTGGCCGTGACGCCCGCCTGCGGCGCGAAAATCACGGTGAGCCAGTATGGACGCCTGGTGGCGACGCTGCCTTGGGCGGTGGCATTGCAGAAAGGCATGTTCAAGGAGGCGGGCCTCGACATCGATGGCATTACGGCGGGCGCAGGCGGCGGGACGTCGTTGCGCAATATGCTCGCCGGCGACCTGCCCTATGCCGAACTCGCGACCACGGCGGCGATCGCGGGCTCGCTTGCGGGTGTTGAGCTCAAGGCGCTGGCGTCGTCCTCGAACCACATCGGCGAGCTGACCTGGGCCGCCAAGCCCGATGCCGGGATCAATTCGATCAAGGACCTCGTTGGCAAGAAAGTCGCCTATACCAGCCCGAAGTCGATCACCGAAATGGTGATCCGCACGGCGCTCAAGCGAGAGGGCCTCGCGGGCAAGGTCGACATCCTCCCGCTCGGCGGCCTGGGACCGGCCTTGACGGCGCTGGCGCAGGGCGCAGTCGCGGCCGCGCCCTTCAACGATCCGGCGCTCACCCTCACCCCGGACAAATACAAAGTGCTGTTCTACGGCCACCAATACTATCCGAAATTCACCTGGCAGGTTGCGGTGACGACCAAGGAGTTCGCGGCGAAGAATTCGCAGACCTTGCGCAAGATTCTCAAGGTCCATCGTCAGGCGGTCGAGTTCGTCTACAACAACCGCGAGGAGACGGCGCGCATCTATGCCAAGGTGTGGGAGGTGTCCCTGGCGGAAGCCAACGCCATCCTGCCGAAATACTACGAATGGCAGCATTGGAGCCGCGGCGATTTCTCCAAGGAAGGACTGGACGCCGTCACCGACGGTCTCATCTCCGTCGGCGAGCTCAAGGAGCCGTTCGACTGGCGCAAGCTGATCGATCAAAGCCTGCTCGACGAAGACTTGCGCCGCCCGCTCTGATGGCGAAGGCTGCGCTCACCCGCGAGACAGCGGCAGCCATGCCGGGTAGGGCGACCGCCTGTTCCGATACCCACGTCGCGCTGCGCGGCATTTCGCACACCTATCCTGCCCGCGCCGGTCACGGCGCGGTGGCTGCGCTCGGCCCGCTCGATTTCGATTTCCGGCGCGGCGAGTTCGTCGGCGTGATCGGGCCTTCCGGCTGCGGCAAGAGCACGCTGTTGGAGATCATCGCGGGGCTGCTCGCGCCGACGTCGGGCACGATCGAGATGGACGGGCGAGCGATCACCGGCACCGTGGCGCAAGACATCGGCGTCGTGTTTCAGGAAGACGCGACCTTCGCCTGGCTCAATGTATGGGACAATGTCGCGTTCGGCCTGCGCCGCGCCGGCGTCGCGCCGGCGGAAATTGTCCGCCGGGTTGACTATGCGCTCGCCTTCATGGGGCTCGCGGAATTTCGGCGCGCGTATCCGTCGCAATTATCGGGCGGCATGCGCCAGCGCGTCTGCATCGCGCGCACGCTGGTGCTCCAGCCGCGCCTCATTCTGCTCGATGAACCGTTCGGCGCGCTCGATCAGCAGACGCGCCTGCTTATGGGCGAGGAGCTGTTGCGGCTCTGGCGCGAGACCGCGGCGACCGTGATGCTGATCACGCACGCGCTCGATGAGGCGGCGTTGCTGTCGGACCGCGTGGCGGTGATGTCGGCGCGCCCGGGCCGGCTGATCGACGTCGTCGCCACCGGTTGGCCGCGCGAGCGGGATAGCGCGCTCGTCGCCGATCCGGCCTTTGGCGCGCTCACCAGCCGTCTTTGGGCGCTGCTGCGCGAGGAATCGAGGAAGGCGCTGGGCCTGTGATGATCCGCGTGCGCATCCTTCAGCTCGGCCTCGTTTGCGCGGCCATCGTCGCGCTCGAACTGCTCTGTCGCGTTGGGATCATCGATCGCTTCACCATGATCCCGCCCACCGAGATGATGCGCGCGCTGGTACACGTGGTCGCGACCGCGCCCTGGTTCTGGCCCGACGTCACCTACACGCTCGGCAATCTCGTCGCCGCGATCGGCTTGTCCGTATTGGGAGGTTTCCTGATCGGAGTTGTGGTGCATGCTATCCCCCGTCTTCGCCGCGTGCTCGATCCGATTTTCACCTCCTATTACGCGGTTCCGACCTTCGTGCTTTATCCGCTGCTGATCGTTTTTTTCGGCATCGGTCCGACGTCGCTGATTGTTTTGGGCGCACTGTTCGGGATCGTCGCCATGATCGTCGCCACCGTGACGGCGATCGACCGAATTCCGCGAGTCTTGCTGAAGGTCGCGCGGGTGTCGCGGCTCGGGTCCGTCCGCACGGCTTTGCTGATGAAATTGCCGGCCGCGTCTCCCCATCTGATGACCGGGCTGCGGCTCGCGGTCGCCTACAGCGTGATCGGCATCATCGCCGGAGAATTCATTCTTTCGACCGAAGGCATTGGACGGCGAGTCGCGCTCGCCTACAACAATTTCGACAATCAGACCATGTACGCGCTGCTCGTGCTGATCCTTGCCTTCGCCATCGCGCTCAACGCGGCGCTCGGCGCGTTCGAGCAGGCGCTCCACCGGCGCTGGTACCGGTCATGACCGCGCGGGCGCGAGTGCTCGACTACGCCTTTCTTGTCGCCGGTTTGTGGCTTGCCTGGGTCTTGGTGTTCCAGTGGGCGGGACCGGAGGCGTTGTCGCCGCCGGCTGACACGTTGCAACGCATGGGAGAGTATCTCACCAGCGCGCAGTTCTGGCCGCACGCTGCGGCGACCGGCCTTGCCTTCGCCTATGCCTGCGTCGTCGCGCTCATCGGCGGGCTCGTGCTGGGGCTGGCGCTCGGCGCCAACCGGTTGGCAGGAGAGATCGGCGAGCCGATCCTCTCATCGCTCTATTCCATTCCGAAGATCACGCTCTACCCCGTCATTCTGCTGGTGTTCGGGCTCGGCGTTTCCGCCAAGGTTGCGTTCGGCGCCTTGCACGGGATTTTTCCGGTCGCACTCTTTGCGATCGGCGCGCTCAAGAATACGAGCCCCGTGCTGATCAAGACGGCGCGCGTGCTCCGCCTCGCGCCGGTCGAAACCGCGCGCACCGTGCTGTTGCCCGCGGCGCTGCCGGAGATCGTCACCGGGCTTCGCATCGGCTTTTCGGCGACGTTGCTCGGCACGCTGATCGGAGAGCTTTTCGCCTCCGATCAAGGCCTGGGCTTCATGCTGATTCGCGCCATGGAGGCGCACAAGGTGCTCGATATCATGGCGCTGACACTGCTGCTGTTCGCATTTGCCGCGAGCGCGAATGCGCTGTTGCTCGTCGTCGAGCGGCGCGTGCACCGCCAGTGAGCGCGGCAGCCTTCGCTGGACACCCGATCAGCTCCGGGGCGGATCGCAACCGCAAGAGATGGAGCGGGATGAGGGGCCCAAGCCGCATCGATTGATGCTGCTGGGGAATGGCGCTAAATTTATCTTGCCGCACGATGCCATCGGGTGAATCGGCTGTCGGCGGAGGTTTAAGTTGGGACGCGCGATGGATCAGCCCAATTTTTCCGGTGACTACGACGTCCTGCTCGATCTCGTGAAGGCGCGCGCAAGCGTGCGCAAGCTCAAGCCGGATCCGATCCCCGACGAGTACGTCACCCAAATCCTCGAAGTCGGGCGGTGGGCGATGTCGGGTGCCAACGGGCAGCCGTGGGACTTCATCGTCGTCAAGAATCCCGACACCAAGAAGGCGCTGTTTCGCGCTTACATCGAGGAAAACAACGACTTCATCTATTGGATGGAGCAGCAACGCGATTTCAAGCTGCGCCATCCGTCCTTCCAGATGACCCATGACGAGGCGCTGCAGAAGCATCGCAACGAGGTCGGGTGGTCGGTCGCGCCGGTGCTCATCGTGATCGTCGGCGACGGACGCCGGCAATGGGCGACGGTGCAGGGCGCCCATACCTTCGGCCGCGACCAGTCGCATCTCACCGATGGGCTCGCGAACACGTCCATGATGATGCATCTCGCCGCGGCCGCGCTCGGGCTCGGCAGCCAGCACGTGACCATTCACATCCAGGAGCCGTTCAAGCGCATTTTGCGGGTGCCCGATCTCCTCACCTTCTCGTTGATCATGCCGATCGGCTATCCGGCGGTGCCGCCGAAAGAAGGCGTGCGCCGCCCCCTCGGGGACATGGTCCATGAGGAGCGCTTCGACATGTCCAAATACATGAGCAACCGAGAGGTCATCGAATATCTTTACCGGCTGCGCGAAAAAACGGTTCCGGTCTACAGCCATTCCTATGCCGGGCGGTCGCCTGTTCCCGATAAAGCCAAGGAGTAAAGGAGAGGCAATGTTCGAGAGGCTCAGGCGGGGCGCGCTCGTAGGCCTCCTCGCAGCGCTTGTGCTGTGGCCTGCCGGCGCGGCGTTCGCGCTCGATAAGGTCAGGCTCGGCAAGGCGGTCCCCAACTCGTTTGCCTTCGGCGCGACCGAAGTGGGGATCGAGGCCAAGATTTTTGAACAGGAGGGGCTCGAAATCGAGGTTACCAGCTTTCGCGGCGACGCCCAGCTCCAGCAGGCGCTCGCCGCCGGGAGCCTCGACGTGGCCCTGGGCTCGGGACCGGGGCTCGGCTTCCGCGCCAAAGGCGCGCCGGCGATCGGCGTTGCCGCCATGTACGGACCGCCGGCAAATCTCGCGCTCGTGCTTCCGTTCAACACCCCGATCAAGACCGTCAGCGATCTCAAGGGCAAGCGTATCGGGGTGACCACGACGGGCTCGCTCACGGACTGGCTGGTGCGAGAACTATCGCGCCAGCAGGGCTGGCGTAGCGACGGCATCCAAATCCTGGCACTCGGCCAGATGCAGGCGCGGCTCGCTGCCATCCAGCGCGGCGAGCTCGACGGCATGGTGATCGAGGCGGCAACCGGCTACGAGCTGGAAGAGGCCGGCAAGGCCAGAAACTTCATCCTGTTCGGCGATATCGCGAAGGATTTCTACACCCATGTCATCTTCGCGACCGACGACATCATCGACAAGCGGCCGAACTTGCTGCGGCGTTTCCTGCGCGGCTGGTTCAAGACCATCGCCTTCATGAAGGCGAACAAGGATTTCGTCGTGGCGTCCGAATCAAAGACCATCGAAGTCAAGCCCAGCATCGCCGCCAAAATCTATGACGCGCAAATCGCGGGTTTCTCGGGCGACGGCGCCTGGAGCCCGGCGGCGATCGACGTGATCAGGCATTCGCTCAAGGAGCTTGGAATCCTCGCCGCCGTGCCGGAGGCGAAGGCGATCTACAACGACCAGTTCGTTCCGGTGCGATTCTGACGAGAGCGTCTTGAGCATCGTCGGGATCGACATCGGCGGCACCTTCACCGACCTTGTCGGCTATCAGCATGGCGCGATCGTCACGTCGAAGTGCTCGACCGTGCCGGCCGATCCGACCGAAGGCGCCGCGCTTGCGCTGCGCCTGGCCGGTTGCGATGTCGCGGCCATCGACGAGCTTCTCCACGGTTCCACCATCGCCATCAATACCGTGCTCGAGAAGAGCGGCGCCAAGACCGCGCTGATCACGACCGCAGGTTTCCGCGACGTCTACGCCATCGGACGCGGCAACCGGCCCGATGCGTTCAATCTGTTCTTCCATCGCCCGCGGCCGCTTGTGCCGCGGGAACTGACCTTCGAGGTCGCCGAGCGAATGAACGCCGCGGGCGAGGTGCTCGTCCCGATCGATCCGGCGGCGATCGAAATTTTGGGACGGCAGCTCACCGCGCTCGGGATCGAGGCGGTTGCGGTCTGCTTTCTCCATTCTTATGCCAACCCCGCGCACGAAGTCGCGGCCGGCGCCGTCCTGCGACGCCATCTCCCCGGGCTGTTCGTGACGTTGAGCCACGAGATCCTGCGCGGATTCCGCGAATACGAGCGCACCTCCACGACGGTGCTCAACGCCTTCGTCGGTCCGCGCGTTTCCCGCTACCTCGGGCGTTTCGAAGGCTTCGCGCAGAAGGCGCGCTTTGCCGGCAGGATCGCGATCATGCGCTCGAACGGGGGCACCATGTCGATCGCGCAGGCGCGGCGCGAGCCGGTGGCGATGATGGAATCGGGTCCGGTCGCCGGCATGATCGGCGCCGGGCGACTCGCCGAGTTGCTGGGCATCGAGCGCGCGATCGGCTTCGACATGGGCGGCACCACGGCCAAATGCACGCTGATCAGCGGGGGCGTCGCGCCGATCGAGGAGGGCTATGTGATCGGCGACGAGTTCACCGGCCAGCCCATGCAGTTGCCGGTGGTCGATATCGTCGAGGTCGGCGCCGGCGGCGGCTCGCTTGCCTGGTGCGACGACGGCGGCGCCCTGCATGTCGGTCCGATGAGCGCCGGCGCCGATCCGGGCCCCGCCTGCTACGGCCGCGGCGGCACGGCGCCGGCGGTGACCGACGCCGACCTCGTGCTCGGCCGCCTCAACGCGGAGCGCTTTCTGGGCGGCCACATGAAGCTCGCGCTCGCGCCGGCGGAGGCCGCCGTCGCCCGGATCGGGCAAGCGCTCGGCCTCGGCAGCGTCGCGGCGGCGCTCGGCATTACCACCATTGCGGACGGGGCGATGTCGCTGGCGGTGCGCGCGGTCTCGGTCGACAGGGGAATCGATCCGCGCGACACGACGCTGATTGCCTTCGGTGGCGCGGGTCCCCTTCACGCCGCTGCCATTGCGCGCGAGATTTCGATCCCGTGCGTCGTCGTGCCGAAGCTTCCCGGCAACTTCTCGGCGCTCGGCATGCTGATGGCGCAGTGGCGGCACGATTTCGTCCGCACGCTGGTCGGCGAGTTCGGCGAGATCAGCGCGAGTGATGCGGCGCGCGCGTTCGCGGAACTGCGACGCGCCGGCGAAGCGGCGCTCTCTGGCGATCATCTCTCACGCGATCATCATGCGCGCTTCGACTTCGCCGCCGATCTGCGTTATCGCGGCCAGGAGCATACCATCGCCGTCCCGGTTGGCGGCGCGGACGATATAACCGGCGATGGTAAAGCTACCCGGATGCGTTTCAACGAGCAGCACGATCGCCGCTATGGTCACGCCGCGCCCGACCAGTCGATCGAGATCGTCAATCTGCGCCTCACCGTCACGGTGCCGCGCATGGAGGATGCGATCGCCCGCTGGTTGACGCGGCCTTGGATGCCGTTCGAAGCCGCGCCCGAGCAGCGCCGGCCGGTGGTGTTCGATGATCCCGAGCGGCCGCTCGAGGCGCGCATCCTGTGGCGGCCCGGCCTGGCGGCGGGAACCGAGACCGCCGGCCCCGCCATTATCGTGACGCTGGCGCGCAGAGACAGCCTATGAAAGTCAATCCCATCACCGTCGAGGTCGTGCGCAACGCCGTCAATGCCTATGCCGACGAGATGGCGAGGGCATTGTGCAAGTCCGCCTACAACATGATGATCTACGAGGTGCGCGACTTCTGCTGCGGCCTGATCGATGGCGAGGGCCGGATGATCTCGCAGAACAAGGGCGGCTTACCGATCTTCCTCGCCGACCTCGGCATCGCGGTGAAGGACGGCATCGAGCGCTATGGTCTCGACGGCTTCGCGCCGGGCGACGTCATCATCATGAACCACGGCCTCGTATGCGGGCAGCATCTCAACAACGTCGTGATCTATGCGCCCTGCTTCCACGCGGGCAAAGTGGTGGCGTTCGCCGCGAGCCGCGCCCACTGGGTCGACATCGGCGGCATGCGCCAGGGTTTCGGCTCGGTCGAGACCACGGAGATCTATCAGGAAGGATTGCAGTTGCGCTCGCTCAAGATCTACGACGCCGGCAAGCGCAACGACACGCTCTGGCAGGTGATCCACGACAATCTGCGCTTTCCCGAGGCCGCCTTGGGCGATCTGCGTGCGCAGGTCGCCTGTTGCCAACTCGGCGTGCGCCGCTTCGACGAGCTCATCACGCGCTATGGGCGCAGTACCGTCGAAGCCTGCATTCTGGCGGTTTGGGACGCGACCGACCGCGCGGTGCGCGCCTTCGTCGCGAAAATTCCGGACGGGACTTACGAGGCCGAAAGCTTTCTCGACAATGACGGCCGCGATCTCGACCGCAAGCTTCGCATCAAGGTCAAGGTGGTGATCGACGGCGAGTGCATGATGGTCGATTTCTCGGAGGTCAACGACCAGGTGCCGGGCCCGACCAATTCGGGCTATTCGGGCGGGCTCGCTGCGGCGCGCGTCGCTTTCAAGAATCTGACCCAAGGCGAAGCGCCGGTGAACGAAGGCTCGTTTCGCGCGCTCGACCTCATCCTGCCCGAGGGCAAGATCCTCAACGCCAGGTGGCCGGCGGCGCTCGGCCTTTGGAGCATCCCGCTTCCGACCGTGATCGACACCATCCTCAAGGCCTTGGCGGAGGCTTTGCCCGAGCGCATCCCCGCCGCGCACAAGGGCGACATGGGGGGCTGCTCCATCGGGGGCTTTCGGCCGGACGGGCGGCGCTTCTTGCTGATGAACATTTTCGGCGGCGGGTGGGGTGGGCGGCCGCACGAGGATGGCGAATCCGCTTCGGTCTCGATCTGCCAGGGCGACGTGCGCAGCGCCCCGATCGAGCTGCAGGAGATTCAATATCCGTTCCTGATCGAGCGCTTCGCGCTGCGCACCGATTCCGGGGGCGCGGGCAAGCACCGCGGCGGGCTTGGCGTCGATCTCACCTACCGCGCATTGCAAAAGTGCGTTGCGAACGTGAATTGCGACCGCACCAAGGATCCGCCCTGGGGGCTGCGTGGCGGCAAGCCGGGCGCGGTCAATGAAGCCGTCCTGACGCGGGGCGACGGCAGCACGACGAAGCTCCTGAAGGCGACCGGCATCGCGCTCGAGCCCGGCGACCGGCTCACCTTCGGCACGGCCGGTGGCGGCGGATGGGGTGATCCGCGGCAGCGCGACCGCAAGCACGTCGAGCAGGACATCGTCGCCGGTTACGTCTCGCCGGAAGCGGCGCGGCGCGACTACGGCTACGCGTCAACGCACGCGAGCGCGGTGGAGTAGGGCGAGATGCTGGCGGAGGCGAGGCGCCGACATCTGCTCACCGCCATGGCGGATGCCGGCATCGAGCACATTGTGCTCTACGGCAATGCCTGGCAGGGCGACTACCTGCGCTATGCCGCCGATTTCGGCATCCTCGAGGGTCACGGCGTCGCACTAGTGGCAGCCGACGGCGCCACCGAGCTTTTCCTCGACAGTGCGACCGAAGCCGAGCGTGCCGAAGCCGAGACGCCGGCGATAAAAATCCATTTCGCAGCCGACGTCGCCCGCGCCGTCGGTGCGCGGCTCGACCGGGTGGCCAATGATCGCCTCGCTGCCGCGCCGCGTCGCTTCCTGCCGAATTGGCTCGTGGACAAAGGCCGCGGCTTCGCGCTCGAGGATGCCACCGCGCTCCTCGACCGGCTGCTCATGCACAAGCTGCCGGCGGAGATCGCGGTGCTCCGGCGCGCGGCGCAGATGGCGGACGACGCCTATGCCGTGTTCCGCGACGCGGTAAAGCCCGGTCGCCGGCAATACGAGGTCGTGGCGGACATCGAGGCCTATCTGCGCCGCCGCGGGTGTCCGGACAATTTCATGATCATCGGCTCGGGGGGGAAGGATGTATTCGGCATGACACCGCCGTCGGAACGCCGCATCGCTCCCGGAGATCTGGTGACGACGGAGCTTACGCCTGCGGTCGCAGGGTATTTCGCCCAGATTTGCCGCACGCTGGTCGTCGGCAAGGCAACCGACGCGCAGCGCCGTGCCTTCGATGTCTTCCGTGAAGCGCTCGCCGCCGGCATCGCGGCCGTGCGGCCCGGCGCCACGGCAGCCGACGTCGCCCACGCCGAGAACGACGTCTTTCGCAAATACGGCCTGGGCGAGTACACCACCAGCAAATGGACGCGCGTGCGCGGCCACGGCCTCGGTCTGTTTTGCGACTCGAAGCCGCACCTGCTCGAGGATGTGGACACGCCGCTCGCGCCGGGCATGGCGCTGATCGTGCATCCCAACACCTATCATCCCGAGGTCGGATACGTCGTGCTCGGCGACGCGGTGGTGGTGACGGAAAAGGGCGCCGAGGTGTTGTGCAAGACCTCGCGCGAACTGTTCGAGGTCGCGGGGTGAGGCGAGCATGCGACGCGGCCTGATCTCACGTTCGAAGGCGGAGCTGCCCGACGCGGTGCTCGATGCACGCATCGCCCGCGTGCGCGCGGTGATGGGCGAGGCAGGTCTCGATGCGCTCCTCCTCTATACCAACAATACGCGCGCGGCCGGCGTATCTTGGCTCACCGGCTTCGTGCCGTATTGGTCGGAGGCGCTGCTGGTGGTGCCGCGCGATCGGGAGCCGGTGCTGGTGGCGGCGCTCAGCTACCGCGTCAAGAGCTGGATCGAGCGCACGAGCCGCGTCGCCGAAGTCGTCCATGGTCCGCGCATCGGGTTCGAAGCCGCGAGTATGATCGCGGCGTCGAAAGCCGATGCCGCGCTGGGGGTCGTCGATCTCGACGGCCTCGCCGCCGGGATCGTCGACGACTTGCGCCGAGGCGGCCCGCGCCTGACCTTGAGCGACGCGACGCCCTTGTTTGCACCGCTGCGCGCGGAGGCCGATCCGGCGGAGATCGCACTGGCGATGAAGGCAGCGGCGATCGCGCAGCGCGCGCTGGCGCAGGCGCCGGGGCGAGGCGCAAGCCTGGGCGAGATCGTCGCCGCGATCGAAGCGCAAGCACGCAGCGACGCGGCGGAAGAAGTCTATATCGCCGCCGCCCCCGATCTCGGCCGCGACCGTCGCCTCAAGCGCATCGAGGGCGAGGCGGCGTTGGGCGAAAGCTTCGCGCTACGCGCCACCGTTGCCTACAAGGGCACGTGGATTCGCCTCACGCGTACGTTCTCGCGCGATGGTGCCGCGAGGCCGCAAGAGGAGGCGGTTGCGCGGTTGGCCGCCGCGGTCGCGAAGCTTCCGAGCGCGGACGGTTTTGCCGGCTTTTCGTCCTGGCTGGTCGAGGGCTGCTGGATCGCGCAGCCGCTCGCGCCGCTGATGGGGTCGCGCGTGGCCGCAGCGCATCTGCTCGCGCCGGGCGCGCTCGTCTCGGTGCAGGCGGATTTCGAGATCGAAGGAAGGCCGCTCCTCCTCGCCGCGCCCGCCCTGGTGGGCAGGCGCGGCGAGGCCGCAAGCCTGCTCGTGTAGCCGTTTTAGACGGCCTTCGGTGCGCCCGGCGTGCTGGCAGCGGCCGTGCGTGCGTGCAAGGCCATCGCGATCATTGCGGTGCCGCCGAACAGCATGTTGATGCCGACCAGCAATCCGAGCGCCCACTCCGCCGTGCCGGGCAGCCCGGCCCAAATGATGGCGGCCAGAATGAGATCGATGATGCCGCTCACCAGCATCCAGCCCCATTGCCCCGAAAGCTCCTTCTTGTGCTCGAAGGCGTACATGATTGAAAGGACGCCTTCGATAATGAAGAACACGATCAGCAGCAACGTGAGCGAGATTGCACCCCGCACCGGCCATCCCAGCAAGACGATACCGGCGGCGATGGCCAGCACCGCAGACAGGAGCGACCACCAGAATCCCGGCGCATGGCGCGCCCAGAACGTCGTGACCAAGCCCACGATTCCGCTGATGAGGAAGAGCCAGCCCAAAAAGATTGTGACGGCGATGGTGGCGAGCGGCGGGATTACGATCGCCAATAGGCCCAGCACCACGAGGATTATCCCCTCGACCAAGAACAAAACCCAATGCTCGTGAACCGCTTGCGCCAGCGCGCGCCGCAGCTGGCTGGCGTCGCCCGAGTCCATTGACATGTCAGACCTCCCTCCCTGGCGTTGCGCCTACGCCGGAAATTCCAACATGAACGCGCAGCATCAATATACCTGTCCGGCTGCGCGCGCGCCAACTCGCAAATTGGTTTGGCCGGCCGGCGCCCTCGGCGGTCAGGTGAGCCGCGCGAGGAAGGTGAGATGGGCGGTCGAAAGACCCCGAAAATCATCGACTACGCGTTTTCGTTATCTAAATCCCGCCTAAATGCGCCCGCTGCTCGATTTGCCGCTGAGAAGGCCGCCTAGACCTTGCGCTGAATAAATGAGGCCCGCGAGGAAGGTCGCGGGCGATGCGGCGTCGGATTGCAACGAGCGTCTGAGCTCAAACAGACTGGCGATGCGGCCGATGTGCGTGCCTTACCAGTTCTGGAGCCAATAAGCGATGTCATAAGCCAGCGCGCCAACGACGCAAACTGCAAGCCCGGTCCACAGGATGCCGAGCAGCAGCACCGTGTTCGCGCGTTCTACAAATTCCTTGTCGACCAGATGATGGGCCATAAGTTGCCCCTCTTCGAGTCGCCCCCCTTTTCAAGCGCAGAATGTAACGCCTGACGCCGGTCCGGCTAAGCCCGCAACTGCACACCAGGGTTGCAACTCGCGCGTGGCTCAGCCGCTCGTTTATGCGCCATTTACGCAAGCGATCAGCGCGCTCGCTGCTGTCCCGCACGGCCGCCGCCCGCTCACCGGATGCGTAGCTCCTCTGGGGAGCGCTCGCGATTCTGCCTTGCGGCTCCCTCGGTAAACCGCGGGGGCTGAAGCCGCCTTCGTGACAGTCGGCTTCGTGGTTGCTAGGAAACTTCGTTCGGCCACGGAGCGGGGAAACGCAATCATGCTGCGAACGCTGAAATGTCCGGTGATCGCGCTGGAGGAACACTACTGGGACAAGGAACTGGCGGCGCTCTTCGTCGGCGCCGAAGGCGTGCGCGATCCGGAAATGCTCAGGCGCCTCTACGATCTCGGCGAATTGCGCCTCAAGGAAATGGACGAGGCCGGGATCGACGTGCAGATCCTGTCCCATGGGGCGCCCTCGGCGCAAAAGCTCTCCGGCGTCGAGGCGGTTGACGTGACGCGCCGCGTCAATGACCGCCTCCACGCCGTCGTCGCCGCGAACCCGGCGCGGTTTGCCGCCTTCGCGGCGCTGCCGACCAGCGATCCGAAGGCGGCGGCGGACGAACTCGAACGCACCACCAAGCTCGGCTTCAAGGGGGCGATGATCCACGGCCTCGCCAACGGCGTCTTTCTCGACGACAAGCGGTTTTGGCCGATCTTCGAGCGCGCGCAGGCGCTCGACGTTCCGCTCTACCTGCATCCATCGGTTCCTCTGCCGGCAGTGATGGACGCTTACTACAAGGACTACGCCAAGGATTTTCCGATGGTTGTGCGTGCCGCCTGGGGCTACACGGTCGAAACGGCGACCCACGCGATCAGGCTCGTGCTCGGCGGGGTGTTCGACGCCTATCCCCGGCTCAAGGTCGTTCTCGGCCATCTCGGGGAGACGCTGCCGTTCCTGGTGTGGCGCGTCGATCAGGCGCTCGCGCGCCCGGGCGCGAAGCCGTTGAGCTTCCGCGAGGCCTTCTGCGGCCACTTTTATATTACGACCAGCGGCAACTTCTCCAATCCGGCGCTGTTGTGCTGCGTGATGGAGATGGGCATCGACCGTATCCTGTTTGCGGTCGATTGGCCTTTCGTCGCCAACAAGCCGGCGGTGCAATGGATGGAGACCGTGCCGCTGTGCGATGAGGACAAGACCAAGATCTTGAGCGGCAACGCCAAGCGGCTGTTCAAAATGTAGCCCGGTCCGGCCGGTCACCAATGGGCCGACTTGCGCCGAGATTCGCCGGCCTCATTTTCTGTGCATCAGCCGCGCGGGCTGCGGCGCGATTGCCGCTCGCGGCCCGGCATTGTATGGGGTGCGGGGTGGGGCTGCCTGCGCCTGAGCGCATCGGGCCCGTAGCTCAATGGTTAGAGCCGACCGCTCATAACGGTCTGGTTGGAGGTTCGAATCCTCCCGGGCCCACCATGCTTGGTTGCGGTTCGTTTGTTCTCAACGGCTTAGCTCCAAAGTTGTCCAGCAAGATACCCATGCTGGACAAAAATCTGTTCACTATCCGCCCTCGACGAGCTTCGCCATCGCCTCACGCGCCATGCGCTTGCGATCGGCCGCCTTCGTGTAGCGCTGCACTTCGCTAAGCGACGCGTGGCCAGTAATCGCGGCAATCTGATTCGCGCTGCATCCGATCTCGGCAAGCCGGCGCGCGGTCCCCTTGCGCAATCCATGTGCCCACACGTCGGGACATTCGGCTGCATCGCACAGCTCGCGGAACCAGTTGCCAAAGCCGGGCGCGCTGTAGGGCTTGCCGAAGTGAGTCGTTCAACAGCAAATTCCGAGCGGAATGTTTGAACGCGCATTGGTTCATGAGCCTCGACGATGCGCGACGAAAATGCGAGGCTTGGCGTAGAGACTACAACGAGGAGCGACCTCACAGCGTCACAAAGCCCCGATCGAGCTGATCGATCGGTCAGTGGCATGCGGCCCGCTCTGACCGAAACTGGCTGGAAAAGGACCAACGTGCCGGTCCAAGGATAGAGAGCAGTTCACCGACCGTCAGACTCCAGTTGCCGTTGAAAAATACTCTGCTCTCATGCGTGCTGAGGTTGAGCTAACAACGTATTTTGGCTGGCCTCGGTAGCCTGAGAAGCGACAATCGAGGCGCCGCCAAAACCGTCGCCCGACGACACGAAGGTCGAAGCCAGGTAATTGCCCAAGAGTGCGATATTGGCGCTCGGGGTGCCCTCTGTCGCAGACAATGTGCCTCCCGACGTCGCGAAACTGGTGTCGGTTAAATTGAGCGCGTCCTGTCCCGATCCGGACATCCCTGCGACCGTGCCGGCGAAGCTCGATGACGGGTCCAGTTGCAGCTCGTCGCCGGCGCTGCTGCCTGTCATCGTGTTCGAGGGTGAGCCGTCAGCCGCCGCCATCATTGATGCGCTCAAATCGGACGTAGAGGTCCAGACCCCATTCGAAGCGAAGCCGACGATGTCGGCCCTAATATCCCCATTTGTGATGTTCGCCAGCGCCCGTGGGTAAAGGTCATTGCTGGGCCAGCCGCCCGTTTGGGTACCCCAAAACGAAGTCCCGACCGCGGGCTGTTGGGTCTGAAACCCCCCCGTTCCGTTGGCCAGGGACACGTAGACACCGTCCTGGGCGAAGCCGACGATATCAGCCGCGCCGTCGCCGTTTACGTCCGCCATAAAGCGCGGGTATTTGTCCTGGCTGCTCCTGCCGCCCGTTTCGGCACCCCAAAACGAAGTCCCGACCGCGGGCTGTTGGGTCTGAAACCCCCCGTTTCCGTCGCCTTGGGACACGTAGACACCGTTCATGGCGAAGCCGACGATGTCGGCAATTTGGTCGTTGTTTACGTCCGCAAGCGCACGCGTGTAGGCGTCCTGGCTGCTCCAGCCGCGCGATTGGGCACCCCAAAACGAAGTCCCACCCGCGGGCTGTTGGGTCTGAAACCCCCCGTTTCCGTCGCCTTGGGACACGTAGACACCGTCCTGGGCGAAGCCGACGATTTCGGCCAAGTGGAAGCCGTGAGCGTCCGCAAGCAAGCGCGGGTAGGCGTCCTGGCCGCTCCAGCCGCCCGTTTGGGCACCCCAAAACGAAGTCCCACCCGCGAGCTGTTGGGTCTGAAACCCCCCGGTTCCGTTGGCCAGGGACACGTAGACACCGTTAGTGGCGAAGCCGACGATGTCAGCCGCGCCGTCGTTGTTTATGTCCGCAAGCTCGCGTGGGTAGGTGTTCTGGCTGTTCCAGCCGCCGCCGGTACCAAAGGCGTTGAGAACAGATCCAGGCGCCCCCAAAACTGACCGTCTGCGGGGGAAACCAAGGCACCGTCTGGTCATCGAAAACCAACCTTTCGACCCTCGTCAGCGTATCGATGCCGTCGGGTCCGGACACGCGGACGCTCCCGCCGCCGAGGACCGTGAGCGTGTAGGCCGAACGCAACCCCGCAAAGATTGCGCTGTCGAAGCCATCTGCGCCGTCAATCGTGTCGTTCCCGGGTGCGCCGCGGAATGTGTTGTTGGCCCAGTTTCCAGTGAGTATGTCATTGTTCGAGCCGCCGATGACGTTTTCGATCAATGAACGAACATCGCCCTTATAAAGCAAAGCATTGGCGATATTGCCTGGAGCAAAGACCGGCCCACCTGAGATGGGCCTATTGTTGGCCAGCTGCATCCCGAAGTTCGAGAACGCGCCCGGATTGAGATTGATGTTGAGGCTCGTGGAGTAATTGGACAGATTGTAAGTATCGATGCCGTCGCCGTCCCAAATCGTGCGATAGATGATATTTCCGGTAGGCGCTGGCTGGCCCACACCGTTAATGGACATCTGGCCGGTGGTGGTGCTGAAGGTGTAGACGGTGTTATCGCTGTTGTACCCGAACCAGGCGCCATACAAGAATTGCAGGGCCGCGATATCGTCCTGCATGTAAGTCTGCGGCTGGTTGAAACCGTCGCCTTGAAATGTGTTGCCGCTCGGATCTCCGGGGTCGGACGCATAGGTCATCAACGACCAGCTCTGGCCATTGTGATTTGCCGGAAGCGTCTGCGAACCCCAACGCGCATTGGCGCCGCTCGGATCGAGAGCGAAGCGCAAATCTAAATTGGTATAGTTTTGGTGACCGTGCTTGAGCCCCATTGCGTGACCCAATTCATGCATCACGGTGGCTTGGCCCCAATTGCCGGGAGCCGGGGTCAAATAGAAGGGTTGACCGGTCGAGGTACCGAACCAGACGTCCCCGGCCTGGTTCAGATTGGCGGGAAACCACGCGTGGGCGCTGAGTAGGGTCGCATCGCTGGTCTGCGCGAACCGGAACGTGGCATGGGTCGTCGTGGTCTCGGTGATTTGGGTAAACGTCTGCAGCGTATAGGAAAAGATCAGGCTGAGGGCATAGTTCGCCGCCGCTTGCTGGGCAGCGTTGAAGGCGATAAAGCCAGAGGGATTGGAGGCGAAATCGGTTCCCGAACCGTAGCCCGTTTGGTACTGATTGGCGGCGGTCGGAAAACTGTAGGTCAATTTGAGGCTGTTCCACTTGGAACCGATCAGAGTTGCATCAATATCCTGGTTGCCGCTGAAGGGATTACCGGTGTGTGCAGGACCATTATATGTGATCAGCTGAGCGGCGCCCGCGCCGGCGCTATCGGTCGGACCCTCCGGAAAGCCATCGCCACCCGCGTAGGTGTCTTTCGACGGAAACATGCCACGCCTCCATCGCTAGTGATTATTTAAAATTGGAATTTCATGACTCTCAACGAACCGCAGCCGCCACCAGCGTAGTTTGTACAGAGCTCGCTCGTCAATTGCGTGTAGAGTTTTGGACAACCGAAGGCAGTGCTGCGATCTGCGCGTTAATGAGTACACGGTCTAGCTGTGCTGCCTGCTCAACGCTTTTTCTTTACGTTTGACCAATCTGGATCAATCCTTTGATCAAAAACGTCCACGAGCTTGTGGTGACTACGTATGTCGCTTGGGCTCATAGGCACGTGCCTTTCATCTTTTAAGTCAGCAACACGTCCGTAGTCCCGGCCTCAACCCTAACTGTGGCCCACATCGAAATTGCATTTTCGCTCTGTGCGATCCTTCGCGCTTCTCGTACTTTGGCACCGCCGCCTTCAGCCCCGTGGGCGGCCTGGCATACGGGTCATTGCCGAGCGGTTCGGCGTCAATCCATCGACAGTGCAGCGCATCAGCCGCCCTTTCGACGGCGCAAGCGTCGCCGTGGCGTAGCCGCTAGGGGCGCGAAATGAGGCACATGATCC
>WNGD01001464.1_pt1 | contig 26072 bp, 23 predicted proteins | sample 5400671 | NCBI WGS metagenome assembly WNGD01 (sample SAMN13153369, study PRJNA577476) | soil metagenome | isolation source: 40 cm soil or saprolite under grassland replicate 2 | place: USA:California | collected 2016-06-15
ATTGGGCTGGTGTCGTCCACGCGCTGGAAGGCGTCCCGGCTGCGAGGGCTGTGGAGGCACTGGCGAGATACGAGAAAAGTCTCGGGGAGTGGGGGATGGGGGACGCGGGACGGGTGGACGACGCGATGCTAGTCGAGCACCAGAAGTTCGCGGATGGGTTGGCGGATCGCGCCGTGCATCTATTGCGGGGTACCAAGCCCACTCTGTCAAAGTCCTTGGGCGTGGCGATCGTGGACGATGATGTTGGCGGCCCGTACAGCATTCCGCCGCGGAATGTCTTTCACGCCGAGCTTCGCGAGCGCGGATTCAGAATCTCGATCCCCGAGGCCCGAGGCCCCACGCCCCAGATCGTCCTCGTCTACGCCGAACCGCGGTCGTGGAAGGGTCGCGCCGATCTGGGCGCGCAGTCAGTCGCGAAGCTCGCGCGGCTGGTGCCTGGGGCATCACTCGTGGTCTTGTTCGCGCATCCGCGGCTGGCTGCCCAAATCCCAGGTGACGTGCCAATCTTGTGCGCCTGGCATGGGCAGGCGTTGATGCAACGGGCAGCGGCACGCTGGGTTCAAGCTGCCGCTGTACAGCGCGGATAGGCGCGTGGACCGCACCGAACCGCCGGAGGCGCGCAACCACCACCTCGTGGATACTCTGCGGCTATGGACGTACCGTGTTCCGGCTACGCACGCGGCGGTCCTTCCGCCCCACACGCAGCATCCCAATCCGCTGGTCATCGGTGATTCCGTCGTGGCGTCCGTGTTCTCCCCCGGCTTGTATTGCCTCGACGCGGCGCAGGGCACTCGGCAGTGGTCTTTTTCCCCAATCCCGAACAGCCGGGAGACGATCTACTCCTGCCCGACATATCACCAGGCCCGAGTCTTCATCGGCGACCGTGCCGGCATGTTTCATTGTCTCGATGCGGCATCGGGCCATTTGCTCTGGGCGAAGAAGGTCTCGACTGAGCGGAACAATCAAGTGAATGCGACCGCCGCGATCCACGACGACATCGCGGTGATCGCGTGCAATGCGGGCCTCATCGCGGCATACGACATCCCGACGGGCCGTGAGCTATGGCAGCAGTCGATCGACGGGCCGTGTGTCGACGAGATCCTGGCACAAAGGGGCCAGGTCTTCGCAACAACGGCGGATTCGATCTACGCGCTGGATGCCGCCACCGGGGACATCGCGTTTCGTAAGCAATGGCCGTCGCTGCAGGTGCGGGCCGTCACGCTCTGCCGGGACTCTGTCGTGAGCGTCCTCAGAGATCGGACGCGGCGTGACGCCGAGACACTGCGCGGGGCGCTGGTGGCGTTCAACGGGGCGAAAGACCTTTTCCACGTTCCGGCGGCCGAGTTCGTCGTCGCAATTCGTTTTCACGAGGGCTCGGGCCTGATATTCGAGACGCGGCTGGATGGGCTCGGAATCGTGGACCCTGCAACGGGCGGCCGGCTGCACAACATCCATCGCGACGACGATCTGTTTAGCTGCGGGCTGGTGGATGTCGACGCAGACAGGATCTACGCGATGGATATGGAGGGTACGATCTACGCGCTCCGATCGCCCATCGCTAGCTAAGCTACCGCTTCCGCACGATCGCCCGCGCCGGCGCTCCTTCGTGCCCTTTGACCTTGAGCGGTAAGACGATCAGATCGTAGTCGCCCGCCTGCACCGGTCGCAGGTCGAGTCCCTCCACGATGGGGATCCCGCGGCCCAGCAGAATCTGATGGGTCCGCGGCGCCGCCGCGCCGAACTGCTCGGCCGAGATGTAGTCCACGCCGACGAGCACGACGCCGGCGTCCGCGAGGAGCTGCGCCGCGTCCGGAGCGATGTACGCGAAGTCCTTATGAAAGGCCGAGTCCATCCAGCTGCGCAGCGAGCTTCGCGTGCGGAACAACACACGCCTCGCGCCCCGCCAATCGTGCTTGGTGAGCTCCGCCGCGTCGATCGCCTGCACGCTGTCGGGGATGGCAATCACGCGTGCGGCGCCGATCAATGGCTCGAGCGCCACCTCATCGATGGGTGCACCGTTCGCGATGAAGTGCATCGGCGCGTCGATGTGCGTCCCACTGTGCGCGCCCAGCGAGTAGGCCGACAAGGTGAGCTTGTCGCCCTGCTTCATGTTCTTGAGAAAATCAAATCGCATCGGCGCATCGCCCTCGTAGATCGGCGTGCGCGCGGGATCGAGCGTCGCCGTCACATCGATCCATCCCTGCGCGCTCAGCTCCGGCTCGCGCGGCGCACACCCCGCCACCAAGCTGAGCAGCAACGTAAACCCTAATCCTGCGATGCCGATGATCGTCTCGGCCACCGTCCATGTCTTCAGTGTCTGCGGCACGGTCATGTTGAAGAACTCCTTGATGAGCCAGAACCCCGCATCGTTCACGTGCGAAAGCACCAGTGAGCCGGCGCCCGTCGCGAGCACGAGCAGCTCGGCATTCGAGCCTGGAATCGCCGCCGCGATTGGCGCAACGATCCCCGCGCTCGTCGTCATCGCCACGGTCGCCGAGCCGGTGGCTACACGGATCAGTGCCGCAACGGTCCAGGCCAGGACCAGGGGCGAGGCGTGCGATCCCAGCGCGAGGTCGGCAACGGCTTTGCCCACACCGCTCTCGAGTAGCACGCGGTTGAAGCCACCGCCCGCGCCGATCACCAGCAGAATCGTGGCAGTGGGACCCAGGCAGTCATTCGCGAATTTGAGGATCTGATCGCGCGTAAAGTGCTGGCGGTATCCCAGCGACCAAAAAGAGAAGAGCAGGGCGATGAGCAGCGCGACGATCGGGCTGCCGACGAAATCGATCGTGGCACGGATGGCGCTGGTTGTGTCGAGCGCGACGTCGGCGACACTCGCGGCGAGCATCAGGATCACGGGGAGCAGCACCGTGAAGAGTGTGAGCCCGAAGCTCGGCATCTCGCGTGACGTGTCGCCGGACAACTGCGTGGCCATCGGATTGTGGGCGGGAAGCTGGATACGCGGCGTGATCCACGTGGCGAAGATCGGGCCCGCCAGCGCCGCGGTCGGCAGCCCGACCAGGATCGCATAGGCGATCGTGCGCCCGATGTCGGCGCGGTAGGCTTGGACCGCGAGCATCGCCGCCGGATGCGGTGGCACCATTCCATGCACCACCGACAGCCCCGCGACCAGCGGAATTCCGATCTTCACGAGCGACAGTCCTGACCGGCGCGCAATGGTGAATACCAGGGGAATCAGGAGCATGAAGCCCACTTGAAAGAACACGGGAATGCCGACGAGGAACGCGACGACCATGATTGCCCAGTGCACGCGTCGCTCTCCGAACAGCGCGATGAGCGTGGTCGCGATGCGCGCGGCACCGCCGGACTCCGCCATCATCTTGCCCAACATCGTGCCGAGGGCGACCACGACTGCGACGAATCCCAGAACGCCACCGACGCCGTCCTGGAACGCTTTGACCACGGTGGAGAGCGGCATCCCCGCCGCTGCGCCCAGGCCAAGGGATACGACGACCAGCGCAACGAAGGGATGGAGTTTGAAGACCGCGATCAGGACGATCAGCGCAAGCACCGCCAGGAAGGCGTAGAGCAGCAGGAGCGTGTTTGGGCTCATGCCGCGCGCTTCACCAAATCGGCGACGATCGCGTCAGGCGTCTCGCGGATATCGCACACCCACGTGTGCTCGTCCGGTGCCGGTTCTTCTAGTGTGGCGGCCTGGCTGTCGAGCAGGGCCGGCGGCATGAAATGACCGCGCCGGTTGGCCAGGCGTTCGGCGAGGATTGCGCGGGTTCCCTTGAGATAGACGAAGCGTACGTCCGCGACCCCAACGGAGCGCAGCAGGTCACGATAGCTGCGTTTGAGCGCCGAACACGCGACGACCAGACCCACGCCCGCGCGCCTTGCGTCGCGCAATTGACCCGCGATCGCGAGTAACCAAGGGCGGCGGTCGTCATCGGTCAGCGGGATGCCAGCGGCCATTCGCTCGACATTTTGAGCCGGGTGCAGGTCGTCGCCTTCGAGGAACGCGAGCTGGAGCGCGCGCGCGAGCTTCGCTCCGACTGTCGTCTTGCCGGAGCCCGAGACGCCCATGATTACGTAGAGTCCAGTGTGCACAGCGTGGCACAATCCTATCCCGCTAATGAATTCGGTGCTACGCTTACCGCAACGCCTTCGCGGAGCGCGCAACGATGCAACTGGCGATGATCGGGTTGGGTCGCATGGGCGGGAACATGGTGCGGCGGCTGATTCAGGGCGGTCACGAGCTGATGGTCTACGACCAGAACGCGGAGGCCGTGAAGGCGCATGTCGGCAAGGGCGTCAGGAAGGCCGAAAACGTCGCCGACATCGCACGCCAGCTATCCCCTCGGCGCGTCGTGTGGGTGATGCTGCCCGCCGGCGCGCCGGTGCAGAGCACCATCGAGCAGCTCGTGCCCCGACTCAGCCGCGGCGACATCGTCATCGACGGCGGGAACTCGAATTTCCGCGACTCACTGCGCCGCGCCGAGGCGCTTCAGGCCAAGGGCATCGAGTTCATCGACGTCGGGACGAGCGGCGGCATCTGGGGTCTCGAAGGCGGTTATTGTCTCATGATCGGCGCCTCGCCGGCGGCGTTCCGACATTGCGAGCCGGTTTTTCGGACGCTCGCGGCGCCCGACGGCTACGCCCACGTTGGTCCCCCCGGAGCAGGGCACTACGTGAAGATGGTGCACAACGGGGTCGAGTACGGCATGCTCCAGGCGTACGCCGAGGGGTATGAGATTCTGCACGCGTCGCAGGATTTCACGTTCGATTTGCGCCAGATTGCAAAGCTGTGGAACCACGGGAGCGTGGTGCGCTCCTGGCTGAATGAGCTCGCCGAGCGGGCGCTGGCGCGCGACGGGCGGCTGTCCGGGGTTCGTGGCTACGTTGAGGACTCCGGGGAAGGACGTTGGACGATCGAAGAGGCGCTGCGCTTGGACGTGCCGGCGCCGGTCATCACGTTGTCGCTGCTCGCGCGGCTCAGGTCGCGCCAGGAGGAGTCGTTCGGTGCCAAGTTGATTGCCGCACTGCGCCATGAGTTTGGCGGACATGCGATAAAGGAGCCCGCGTGAAATTCGTGCTCGTGATTTACAACGACCCCAAGCTGTACGACGCGCTGCCCCAGACCGAAACGGATGGCATGATGCGCGACTGTCTCGCGCACGCCGACGAGCTCCACCAGGATGGGCGGCTCATCGCGTCTCAGATGCTCGAGGGCGCCGAGTCGGCGAAATCGGTGCGGATCCGAAACGGTCGTACCCAAGTCACGGACGGGCCGTTTAGCGAGGCCAAGGAGGTGCTGGGCGGCTTCAATCTGATCGAAGCGAAGGATTTCGACGAGGCCGTGCGGATCGCCGCGGAGTTCCCCTGGGCGCGCACCGGCTGCGTGGAGGTTCGTCCGGTCCGCGATATCGCGGAGGTGCGGCGCCGCGTAGGTGCCCCCGCGGGCCACATGACCGCGCGGTAATTGGTAGGATGGCCTGATGCGGGGCGGCGTCCTCATTCTCGTCGGGTTGTTTCTCGTCGCAGCGGTGATTTTCGTCGCGATCCAAAAGCCACCCCCGCCCGTCACCGAGACACCGGGCCCCGCGCCCCCGCCCAGGCCGCTGCAGGCGGACGCCGAGGGGTACTACGAACCCGGCTATCAATTCACGGTAGCCGGTCGCCGCTTCACGCGTCTCACGCTCCATCCCGAGACCTTTCTCACGTTCACGCGCAGCGGCACGCGGCATGAGGCGGGCTGCGTCGACCCCGTAATCCGGACCGAGCGCGTGCAGTTGCGCTGCGATCTCGAGCGAGTGGGTACGGTCATGATCGATGGCCGATTCCTCTCGCGATTTGCCACCACGCGCCTCGACTCCCCGGTCCTCTCCGTCTTCGTGACGATCCGCAATCAGCGGGGCGAGACCGTGTACAGCGCGCGCGACGCGTTCACGTGGCACCCGCCCCAGTAGCGGAGGCGTCTTGTCGGGTGTGCCGGAGCGAGCCCGATGCCGCCGTCCGGCTGGAAGCGTCGTGGGTACTCGTCGGCCCTGACGATCCTGTGCGCGGTTATGCCTGCTTGGTCTTCGCCCGCCACGTGATCGAGCTCCACGACTTGACCGATGATGAGGGACCGGCGCTGATGCGAGACATCCGGAAAGTCTCGGGCGCCATCGCGCGAATCATGAATCCCGTCAAGATGAACTATGAAGTGCACGGGAATACGGCACCGCACCTGCACGTGCACGTCTTCCCGCGCTACCATGGTGACCAGTTTGAAGGCCGTCCGATCGACCCGCGCATCGCCAAGCGGCCGGCATACGCGCCTGGCGAATTCGAGCGTTTTCGCGAGCAGCTGGCGAATGACCTGATATCGGGTCGTGCCCGCATGGCGCCGCAGCCGATATTACAAACCGAACGTCTGGTGCTCAGACCGTTCGTGCTCGACGATGCCCCAACCGTGCAGCGCCTGGTCGGTGCGCGGGAGATCGCCGAAACGACGCTGACGATCCCTCATCCATACCTCGATGGCATGGCAGAGGCTTGGATCCGGACTCACCGCGCGGCGTGGGAGGCGCAGGACCGCGGTACCTTCGCGATCGTTTCCAACGCCGATGGACTCGTGGGAGCGATTGGTTTGCATTTCAGACCGCCGCATCGCCGCGCGGAGCTCGGGTATTGGATTGGCCGCCCGTTTTGGAACCGCGGCTATGCAACAGAGGCCGCGCGGGCGGTGATTCGCTTCGCGTTCGAGACCTTACCGCTCAATCGCATCCATGCGTCTCATCTGACGCGCAATCCCGCATCCGGCCGCGTCATGGTCAAAGCGGGTATGCAGTTCGAAGGGATCCTGCGACAGCATGTCATGAAATGGGACCGTCCCGAAGATCTGGCGGAATACGCGATTCTGCGGACGGCGTTCGAGGCTGCCGGCGCCTAGGGCGCTCTTGCGCGAGGAGTGGTATCGTTAGCAATTCTCCAGCATGGCCGAGCGTCGCTACAACGATAAGGAAATCGCCGCGATCTTTCGGGCAGCGGCGGAAGCACAGCAGAACCCGCCGCACGACGTCCCGCGGGACGAGGGCCTGACCCTCGCCGATCTCCAGGCCATCGGTGGTGAGGTTGGCATTCCATCCGAAGCCGTCGCCCGGGCCGCGCAGGCGCTCGATGTGCGCCTCGACGCCAAGTCTCGCACGTTCCTCGGCCTGCCGATCGGCGTGGCTCGAACGGTTAACCTCAATCGCCGGCTGACGGACGAGGAATGGGAGCGTCTGGTCGTGCAGCTCCGCGAAGTGTTCAGCGCACGCGGCCGCACTCGGAGCGATGGCGCGCTGCGGCAGTGGACCAACGGTAACCTGCAGGTCCTCCTCGAGCCCACCGCAACGGGTCACCGCCTGCGTTTCGGCACGATGCATGGCGCGGCGCGCGCGTCCATCGGCGCCGGGTTAGCGGCCCTCGGCGTGACCGCCACAATCGCGATTGTGAGTGCGCTGGATGGCTCTTTCGTGAGCGCCATCCCGGGCATGGCGTTCTTGCTGCTCGCCGGTTTGGGGATGATTACGAGTGGCGCACTGCGTCTGCCGCGCTGGGCGCGGCTGCGCGAGCGGCAAATGGAGGCGTTAGCGACGCAGGTCGCGCTGCCGCCGGGTTCGGAAACACCGCCGGCAGCGCTTCCGCCCAAATAACTACGGTCGGGGTTTAGCCGTCCGCTCGCCGGAGCCCGAACTCGAGCTCGAACTCGTCGAGCTGGTGGTGCTTCCGGTCGACCATCCGCTTGGAGTCACTTTCCCAAAGTCGCCAGACCGTGGCATTGCATCCGCATTCGTGCCCGCGCCTTCCTTGTAACCCTGTCCGTTCACCACGCGCCCGTGCGCGCGCGCGCTCGGGGTGAACACGATCGTCACCGGATAGCCGCCCGGATACCACCCGTACCCGGATCCATATCCGTAGCCATATCCGGGGTAGAGCCCTGCGCAGTCGTACGGCGCATAGCTGTACAGCATGTAGTACAGGGAGCACGAATTCAGCGGCGTATACCCGTGCAGCGGGACTCCTCCTGCGTATCCCCCCCCACCCTGAGCCGCATTTGCCCGCGGCAGCCGCTCACCCGCGCGCGCCGTGGTGTTGATCGCGAACACTTTGGGATACGACAGCGCCACCATGAGATCGGTGACGCGCGCAGGCACGCCGGCGTCGGCGAGCCTGACGAGTTGCTTCGCGTCGAGCGTGAACGGCTCCCCCCGTTCGACGAGCCAGGTTTCGAGTACGGGAGTGTCCAGGTGCCGCGACGCTTCGATCACCTCGTCGCTCCCGACGGGCAGGGCGGCGGCGGCGCGCGCCCGCATGGTGGACGTGACGTCCGTTGGCAGCGCGTCCTTCACTTCATCCGGCAACGAGAGCTCGCCCGACACCTCGCGATAGCGCTGCGCCCGGACTCCGGTTTGCCCCTGGAGCGTCATACCCTGGATGTACAGCCACTCGTGACCATCGCTGGCCATGGCGATGAGGCCCGTGCCAAGCCGATCACCAGTGGGGCACGTGTCGCCCGAACGGAAGAAGAGACGCGCACCGCTGCTGGACCACTCGACACTCTGCCACCCGGTGCAGTCATCGTGGCGGGTGGCGACGCGCTCGCCGGTGGCGGCGATGGGCTCGCGAGTCACCACCTGGCCTTTGGTGATCGTGAGGAGATCGACCGTCGACGTGCCGGCGGCGGGCACGAGGCACACAAGAGATTTCGTCGACTCGATCGACTCCCAGCAGCCGAGATAGGCCAGCCAACGCGAGTCGACCGCGGTCTTCTGCCCGCGGGCCGGCGTGGCGCCGGCGCCCAGAAGGGCGGCGGCGGCGAGCAGTGTTTGGATTCGCGTACGCATGGGACGATCCTTCCTAGAGTCTAAGCGAAAGGCCCGCTGTCACCGCCAGGCCCGAGAGGTCGATACGCTTGAAACCAACATAATCCCGGCCCATGGGTCCCCGGGCCCAGGTATACCGCGCCTCGCCATTCAGCAGGAGGAAGCGCCCCAGCCCCAAGTCCAGCCCTGCGAGTGCGTGCAGGACGGGTGTCCACGTTTTGGATTCGAACTCGTCCGGGAAGACATTGAGCGTCTGGAAGTCCACGAAGTCGCCGATTTGATGGAACCGGTACTGCATCAGGCCCGCCCCGAGGCCCACGTAGGTCTCGCGCGCCGCGGGGATCCAGGCGAACCGTCCGATCGAGCGGCCGCGCGAGGAGAGGTAGTGCCTGACGCCCACCGTGACCGGCACCTTGCGCAACGATGTCGTCTGGAGGATCGGCTGATTATTCTGATCGACCCAGCGGCGGAATTCGGAGTTGCGGGAGACATTGCTAAAACCCACATCGAACACGAGATCGTTGGCCGGTGACACGCGCACGGCCACGTTGGTGCCGAAGGTCGCCGAGCTGAAGTCGGAGCGGTCGATGGTGAGTTGTTTGGTGACGAAGTTGAAGATGTCCCCGCTCGCGAACGCGTGATCGAACCCGCCCCGCACGGTCCACGTTGCGACCGGGACGTGAAACAGAAAGCCGTCGCCTGCACTTTGCGCGAGCGACGGCCGCGGGATCGTGGCGACCGCGGTGGCGGTCAGGAGTAGTACGGCGTAACGGGTAGACGTCATGTGCCACCCCACCTTTCTCTCCCCTATTCTACCTACGCATGAGTTATGGCTCGCGTCAACTACCCGGAAGCGGATAGACGGGACATTATGATCTTTGGGGCGGGGTGTCGCGCCCTAGCTACAGGTCATTCCCGTCGGTCGCTAGCTTCCTCAGGGGAGCGCTTATGACACGCCCGGTCGCGCTGACTAGCCTTGTCCTGTGTGCTGTGTTGTCTGGATGCCAGAGTTCTGCGTCGCGGTTTACTGATCAGGATGCCAGCGCCGTCCGCGGCCTATTCGATTCGGTCGTGACGGACATTCGCGCGGCCAACGCGGACGCGTGGGTGGCGCATTTTGCCGACGATGCGCGCTTCCATCGTTCGAACGGTCCAGCCCTGGTCGGTCGTGCGGCGATTCTGGCGTGGGGCAAGGGCTTCCCGCCGGTCAAAACCTTCACCTTCGGCCCGGCTGAGGTCAGTGGAGAAGGCAATCTCGCCTACGGCTGGAGCTCGGTCGTGTCGCAGTTCGGGGATTTCCCCGTCGATACGGCGAAGCAGTTGGTTGTGTTCAGGCGAGGTGCGGACGGGCGGTGGCGCGTCGAAGCAGTCAGCGTCTCGTCGGATCTGCCGCTACCGCAGCCGTCTGCGACTCGGCGCAAATAGGCTGGGTGTGCCCAGCAGCGCGAGTTTTCGCACGTTCGTGATGGATCAGCTGAGTCGCATCGTGTCGGAGGTGCGCGCGCGATCCATGTTCGGCGGCTTCGGCATTTACGCCGGCGACCTATTCTTCGCGCTCATTGCCAACGACACGCTCTATTTCAAGGTGGACGACTCCAATCGGCCCGACTTCGAAAAGCTGGGGATGAAACCGTTCCAGCCTTACGGGGAAGGGAGCGAAGCGATGAAGTACTATGCTGTGCCGGAGGACCTCCTCGAAGATCCTGACGCGCTGCGACCCTGGGCGGAGAAGTCCATTGCCGTCGCGGCGAAACAAAAGAAAGGAAAGCGGATCCGGAAATGAACTCTCTCGTCTTACTCCTTGCACTCGCCGCGCAGAATCCCGGGCCCTATCAAATAACGCATACGTTTGTTCTGGGTGGCGATGGACGCTGGGACTACGTGACGCCTGATCCGGCGCATCACCGGGTCTTCATCGCGCGCCAGGACCGTTTCATGGTCGTGGACGCGCGGAGCGGCACGCTGCTCGGCGAAGTCTCGTCGATTCACGGGGCGCACGGCGTCGCTCTGGTTGAGGCCGCACACCATGGCTTCGCCACGTCGGGCAACGACAGCTCCGTCGTGATGTTCGATCCCGCGACGTTCCAGGTGCTGAGTCGCATCCCGGCTGCCGAAGACGCCGACGCGATCGTGTACGACCCGGTCTCGAATCGCGTCTTCACGTTCAACGGCGATGCGCATTCCTCGACGGTGATCGATCCCGGGCCTGGTCGGCTCGTGACCAACATCCCGCTCGGCGGCAAGCCGGAGTCCGGCGCGTTCGCCGGCGACGGCAAGGTGTACGTGAACATCGTCGACAACGGGGAAGTGGTGGAAATCGACGCCCGCGCGCTGACGGTTACGCGGCGGTGGTCGACCGCGCCCTGTCAGCAGCCGGTCGCGATGGCGATCGACACGAAACATCATCGCTTGTTCAGCGGGTGCCGCAGCGGCGTGCTCGCGGTTTCGGACTACGAGGCCGGTCGAGTCGTTGCGACGGCACCGATCGGCCAGGGTGTGGATGGTGCGGCGTTCGACGCGAACACGAGCGATGTGTTCACGTCGAACGCGGACGGAACGCTCACGGTGATCCATCAGGACGGGCCGGACCAGTATCGCGTCGTCGAGAACCTCCAGACGGCGCCGGGCGCGCGCAACATGGGACTCGACCCCACCACGCACCGGCTCTACGTCGTCTCGGCGAAGTTCGGACCGGTTCCCGCCGAATCAACGGCGGCGAACCCGCGCCGTCGTCCACCGGTACTGCCGGGATCCTTCAGCATGATGGTGGTCGAGCGCATCGCTAGGACGCCGTAGCCAGGACGGCGGAGACCCAACCTCTCGCTTCGACATCGCCGGCCCAAAGCGCCGGCCCGAGGGGCGAGCCCAGAAAGATCAACGTCCCACGCCCGCTCCCTCGCTTGAGCGCTACCGGAAGACGGTCGACCGATGCGATCCTCTCACCGGCTTGCCCGCCAAGCGGTACCACTCGGCTGAAGTCGCGGAGTTTGGCGGCGTAGGGCCAGAGGTAGTCGACGTACGGAGTCTGACGCGGCCAGAGCTGCACCGGCGGTTCGACGTTGATGTCGAAAAAGTCTTGCAGCACCGTCCGCTGCGCGCAAAACGCTCGCTCATCGAGGAAGCCCGCGGCCGACTCGAGGATGACGGTTGCCCCGGCGTGCAGGCACCTCACAATGGCCCGGGCCGCGAGCGGCGAGATCTCGAGTGCCGCTGGAACGAGCAAGACAGCGCAGGGCGGGATGTCGGGCATGTCCGCGCGCACCACGCGCGGCTGGAACCCCGCCGCGTAGCCCGCCACCGACTCCCGCAGGCTACCGCGCTGCAGATCCAGTAGCACACACGGCACGCGACCTCGCAGGCGATTGCCGGCGCTCACCGCGGCTGCGGTGGTAGCGAGGAACTGCCGGCGCGTCATGTCCACTCAAAGCCTGCCGGAGATGAGGCGATCCATCGCCTGCGCGGTGTCGGAAAACTGCTGGTCCGGCGCGTAGCGATAGCGCGCTTCCATTTCCGCGATGAGCCAACCGTCGTACCCGACCTTCGTCAGCGCGGCGCGGATCGCGGGCCAGTTGTTGTCGCCCAGGAACAGATTGGTGTACACGCTCTGGTCGCCGCAGCGGCCGCGGTGCTTCAGGACGTCCTTCAGATGAATGCGCGTGATGCGGGGCCCGTGCATCTCGATCCACTGTTCCGCAAACCCGGTGTCGTGGATGTTGCCGACGTCGAGATGGATGCCGACCGCGGGTCTGTTCACGTCGTTCAGGAATTGCCAGAACTCACGAGGGCTGATGAGGAACCGTTGCTCGGAGTTACAGTTCTCGCAGCCGATCTTGACGCCGGCGCGAGCGGCGGTCTCGCCCAGGGGCCGCAGCGCGTCCAGGCAGCGCTGGTACACTTCGTTGTACGGGACTTCATCGGTCACGAGCCCGGCGACCACCAGGATCGCGTCGCTGCCGAGCAAGCTCGCGGTCTCGATCTGGCGCTCGACGATGCGCGCGGCTTGCGCTCGCACCCGAGGGTCGCGCGCCGACAGCGGCGAGCCCCAATGCAGTCCGGTCGAGACATTGGAGACCACGAGGCCGGCGTTTTCGACTTTGCGCCGCAGCTCGCGTACCTCGCTGTCGGTAGTGCTCATCTGAAACCACGGCACGTCGCCCAGCCACAGCTCGATGCCGTCGAACCCGGCTTTCTTGATCAGGTCGAGGCCGCGCTCGAATCCCCAGTCCTTCGGGATCATGTTGTCGCCGATGGATTTTTTCATGGGGCGATCATACTCCAAATGGATCGTGCCGCTAGCTCGCCGGAAGTCTCGGCGCGCCCTAAGTTGCTCCATCGTCTCAGCGTGAGGATTTCATGCACCACCATGCCGCACGATTTGCCATCGCAGCCGCGCTTGTCGCTTCGGCCCTCGCTTGCCGCAAGGAGGTGGCACCGGTGCCGCCGGCCGCGCCGCCCGCCGCGCTGCACGCGGCGCCGATCGACACTGCCTCCATCGACAGTGTGATCCGGGCGACGATGCATGACCGCGGACTCGTCGGCGTTTCGGTCGGGGTCGCCCAGGACGGCAAGATCGTCTTCTCGAACGGCTACGGCGTGCGCTCACTCAGCAAGCGGGCCCCGGTCGCTCTCGAGACGATGTTCGCAATTGGCTCGGTCACCAAACAGTTCACCTGCAGCGCCCTGCTGCTTCTCGCGCAGGAAAAGAAGCTGTCGCTGGGCGATCGGGTGTCGCAGTACATGCCGAATTTGACCAGAGCGGGCGACATCACGCTGCTCGAGCTGGGACAGCACGTCTCAGGATATCGGGACTACTATCCACTCGACTTCGTAGACCGCGAGATGCTGGAGCCGCGCGCTGCCGACAGCATTATCGCGGAGTATGCGACTCGGCCACTCGATTTCGAGCCCGGCAGCCGCTGGTCCTACAGCAACACCAATTTCCTCATCCTCGGTCGAGTAATCGAAAAAGTGAGCGGCGAGTCATTCGGAACTTTCCTCCAGCGCCGAATCTTCACGCCGTTGAGTATGACGCACACGCGTTACGACCCACCAGCCGGTGATTCGACTATGGCGAGCGGCTACACGTCGTTCGCGCTCGGCCCGCCAATGCCGGCAACACCGGAAGGTGCGGGCTGGGCGGGAAGCGCGGGTGCCATCTGGTCCACGCCGACGGATCTGCTGAAATGGGACATGGCGCTGATCGGGGGAAAGGTGCTCAACGCCGATTCGTACCGCATCCTCACGACACCCCATCGGCTGCCCGACGGGCGCTCGACCGGTTATGGATGCGGCGAAGGCGTGAACGATCGCGGGGCAGCCGTGATCCTGCGGCATGGTGGCGCGGTGAGCGGGTTCGTCGCGCAGAACACGGTTATCCCGGCGACGCGGTCCGCAGTCGTCGTGCTCGCGAACACCGATTTTGCCGCGATCGATGAGATCAACCAGGCGATCGTGCCGAAGCTCATGCCACAAGTCGATGTGCCCGCGATCCAGGGATTACCGCCGCTCGATGCGGCACGCGCCTTTCTGTCCGGCCTACGGCAGGGAACGGTCGACCGCTCGACGCTCGGTGACGACTTCACTGCCTTTCTGACGGCAGAGCTGCTGGCGTCTGCGCGTGCGTCGCTCGGACGCCTGGGGCCAATCACCGAGCTCAAGGTGACAAACAGGGTGGAGCGGGGGGGCATGGAGGTCGCCGTAGTGCAATTCAAGGTCGGGTCGGTCAATACTCAGGCGCTGATGTATCGCACACCAGACGGCAAGATTCAGGAGCTGCTCATGGGCCGTCAGTGACACGCGCCATTCGGATCATCCATTTGTCCCTTGTACTCGGTCTCGTGATCGTCGCAGGTGTGTTTTACATCTTGCGGCAGCATACGGGCCTGACGTTTGGGTTCGGGCCGTCCCTTGGCATGATCATGGCGGGCATCGGGCTGGTGAACCTGACGATCGCGGTGGGCTTTCTGACGCCCAGATTCCCCGAGCGGCCCGCGGATCAAGCGCCCGACGATTATTGGGCACGGAGCGAGACGCGCGGTGCTGCGATCATCTTGTGGGCCCTGGTCGAGGCCGCCGCGCTACTCTCATGGTTGGGCTACTTACTGACGGGATCGCGGGTGGCGGCTGCCGTGGGTCTGCTCGCGATTCTAGCGCTCAGTCTGCTCCGTCCCGCGCGGTTCGAGGGCTCTTGAGAGAGAGGTATGTGCTGGCCCTGCTGACCGTGCTCGTTGTCGGGCGAGCCGCGATCAACGCTCCTGGTAGATCGGGAGCTCCACGTACGACGCCTGCGCTCCCGACCGGTAGATCCGGTGAGTCGCCGTCCTGAAGTCGCTCGCTTTCGCCTCGAAAATGTTGGGCACGAACGTCTGCGGGTTGCGATCGATGATCGGGAACCAGGTGCTCTGCACCTGGACCATGATGCGGTGGCCCTTCAGGAAGCGGTAATCCTGCGTATGTAGGTCCACCATGTACTCGAGCGCGCGATTGGGGACGATCGCCGCTGGCCGCTCGAAACCGGTGCGGAAGCGCCCGCGCAGCACGTCATTCGCCACCATGAGCTCGTAGCCGCCCGTCACCCGGGGGGCCGCGGCATTCTCATAGTCCTCCGGATAGACGTCGATCAACTTCACGATCCAATCGGCATCGCTGCCGGTCGTGCTGGCGAAGAGGTGAGCGGTGATGGCGCCGCGAATCACGACGTCCTCCTCGAGCGGCGGCGTTTCCCAGCTCAGCACGTCGGGTCGGTGATCCACGAAGCGCTGATCCTGAAGCAGCCACGTGTACCAGCCACTGCCTTTCGCGTAGTAGGTGGGCTGGATCGGCCGATTGCGATAGGGCACGGGACTGGCGGGATCGGAGACATAGCTGTCAAATGCGCCCCCCGGCGCGCGAGCGGCGGGAGCCTCGAAGCTCAGCCCACGATTCTCACGGAAATAGAGCTTGCGGCGTGTCACATGCGCCCGCGCCGGCCATGCGTCGTTGCGGACCCAGGTGTTCGCGCCGCTCTCGAACGTGAGCGCTTCGGGCAGGTTCAGCGGTCCTTTATCCTTGAGAAAGTGCGCGAAGAAGGGAGCCTGCACGCTGTCGCGGAAGTATTCGCCGGTGTTGCTCGCGAAGTCGATGTTGCCGAGCTGGCGTCCCGGGCCGCCCGCCCAGCCGCCGTGATTCCACGGACCCACAACGAGGAAATTGACCCCGGCTGAGTCGTGCGGCTCCATCGCCTCGTAGATCTGAATTGGGCCGACGAAATCTTCCTGGTCCCACCATCCCGCGACGTTGAGCGTCGGGACAGTCGTCTTGTGAAGGTACGTCGTCAGCGCCTGGACTTTCCAGAAATCATCGTGGTTCGGGTGCGCCACGAAATTGTTCCAGCTCGGCAATTTGTCGTGCAGGTAGCGCGCGTTGGCATTGTGCAGCGGCCCCAGCTCGAGATACCAGTCGTAGGTGTCGTAGCGGCCGAAGTCGAAGGAGCTGTTGGTGTCCGACGCCTCGGTCAGCACCGCGTACTCAAAGCCGTAACTCAGCCGGAATGCGCCCTGATGGTGAAAGTCGTCGTTCAGGAACATGTCGTCGGGCGAGGCCTGTGGGGACGCGGCGCGCAGCGCGGGATGCGGATCGATGAGCGCCTCTCCCGTGGTCCAGCCGTCATAGGAGATGCCCAACATCCCCACGCGACCGTTGTTGTTGGGAATGTTGTGAATCATCCACTCTATCGTGTCGTACGCGTCGGTGCTTTCGTCGGAGCCGTGCGTCTCGCGGTGGTCCGGCTTGCGCTGCATCACGAACGTGCCCTCGGAGCCGAATCGCCCGCGGATGTCCTGGAAGGCGAAGAGGTAGCCCTCTTTCACCAGCGCCTGGTAATAGCTGCGGAACGCACCGTCCGCGTGTTCGATCCCGTACGGCGTGCGCGAAAAAATGATCGGCAGCGGCCCGGTGATGTTCCGGGGCACATACCAGGAGGTGTGGAGCTTCACGCCGTCGCGCATGGGCACCATCGCTTCGTGGCGATCGAAAGAGGCGGTGTCCTGCGCAGCGACCTGAACAGCGACGACAGTCGCGACGGTGAGGAGACCGGCGATGCGGTGCACGCTAGCGCGGCAGGTTGAGGCTGTGGAGGTAATCCGACACCACGTAGGCCGGCACCGCGAAGATGATCTTGCCATTCGATTCCCGCTCGCCGCCGTACAACACGGCAATCACCTTTCCGTCGCGATCGAAAACGGGACTCCCCGATGAGCCGGGCGCCCCATAGGCGTCCACCTGTACGACCGACGTGAGCGACTTGCTCACGGTCCCCACCGTCAACGTGGGCTCGGCGATGGGCTGGCCGCCCTGCGACTCCATCGGGAGATCGAAGCCCAGCGGATAGCCGAGGATCGCGACCGGATCGCCGCGCTCGAGTCCTTCGCGACTCCGGGCGAGCCCAGCGACGCGCGGTGTGCCGCCTTTGATCAGCACCCGGAACACACCGACATCGGCGTCCGGCGCGACGCCGATCAGCTCGGCGCGCCAAAACTGCGTGCTGCCGGAGAAGATCACGCCGAGGCGCTGGGGCGTCTTCGTGCCGTCCTCGCCGGTCAGGATATGCTTGTTCGTGACCATCGTGCCCAGCGAGTCGACTGAAAAGGCGGTGCCACTGAATCGCTCGCCGTCGGTGTACTCGACCAGCACGATGGCGACCGCGTTCTGATTGCGGTGTGAGATCGCGCGGTAATTGACCCCCCCGCCCACGGCGCCGGCCAGCGCGCGCTGCCGCCGCTCGGCGGCGTCGAGCTCGGTCCGCAGCCGTGCCACCGATGAGGCATCCCCACTCGACGCGTCGAGCTCGCGCCGCAGCCGCGCGGTCTCGTCTTGTGATGCCTTCAGGGCATCCCGCACGCCCTGCAGCTGGCTCTGAAACTCGGTCGTCAACGCACGCGACTCGCGCATCAGGGAGTCGGCCCGCAGTTGCAGCTGCAGCAGCTCGTTGGCGCGCCGGCGGCCATCCAGTTGCATCCACGTGAAACCGGTGACCACGAGCAGCAGCAGCGCGATGAGGAGCTTGGTCGTGCGCCGCAGCTGCGCCGTCTGCCGCGCCACCTCGACCGCGATCCGCACGCCCGTACTTTGCCGTGGTGCACTCGCCCGCTGCGCGGGCGCTGCGGGAAACACGTCGCGCGGCGACGAGGTGCGCTCCGCCAGCCCTTCTGCCGCCGTCGTGGGCGCAAGATCGCTATCGGTCTCGATGATCGCGAACTCCAGCGCCGGCCCGTTCACGCCGAAGCCGATGACGTCGCCGCCCTTGAGCAGCGTGTCGCCGGTGATCCGCTGCCCGTTCACGAATGTTCCGTTGCGGCTGCCGAGATCCTGCAGCACGAAGCCTTCGGTCTTGCGCACGATGGCGGCGTGGCGCGACGAGACATCGAGGTCACGCTCGGCATCGAATCGCACATCGGAGAGCGGGTGACGGCCGAGCCCGATGTAACCCTTGCGGAAGGCTTCGACCTGTCCCGCCCGGGCACCGGAAAGAAACTTGAACTGGGCTTTCACTGATTCCGGGTGAAGTACCAGATCACGGCGGCGGCGACGGCGAGCGCCGCGAGCACGATGATTCGCGTGCCGGGATTGTGCTTCTCCCGGTTCGGGACGGGCGGGCGGCTGCCCTTGTAGACCGGCACCGGCTCCGTACTGGTCTCGGTGTCGATCAGCGGGTAGACCTGGTGGCCGACGTCCGCTTGCTGCCCGCCATCCGAGGAGCGCAGGCCGTCGCCGTCGAAGCGCGCGATGACGACGGTGATGTTGTCCGGCCCGCCGCGTTCGTTGGCGAGCGCGATCAGCTTGTCGCACGCCGCGCTCAGCTCGGGCGTCGTGGTGACGACCTGCGCGATCTCTTCCTTCTTGACCTGGCCCGACAGCCCGTCCGAGCAGAGCACGAGGACGTCGCCGCGACGCACCTCCTGGTGCGTCAGGTCGACCTTCACCTTGGGATCGGGGCCCAGGGCCTGGAGGATGATGTTGCGGCGCTCGCTCTGCGCCGCTTCTTCTTCGGTCAGCTCGCCCGCTTCGACCAGGCGTTGCATCAACGACTGATCCTTGGTGATCTGGTGCGCCTCGCCGCCGCGGATGAGATAGGCGCGGCTGTCGCCAACCTGCGTGAGATAGAGGTGATCGTTGAGCACGCCCGCAGCCGTGGTGGTTGTCCCCATACCGCGCACTTCCGGATGCGCTTTGGCGTGCGCGTGGATACTGGCGTTGGCGACTTCGACCGCCTCTTTCAGGCGGTATGCGAAGCGCTGCGGCGTCACTTCGTGTTCGGCGTTCCAGGTCTTCATGAGGTGCGCGTAGATCGTGTCGGTGGCCATCTCGCTTGCCAGCTCACCGGCCGCCGCGCCTCCCATGCCGTCGGCGACCACGAACAGGGTGCCGCGCGGGCCGATGTCGTGCTGCCGCACATCCGGGAGCAGCGAGGCGGCTTTGCGCGTCAGGTCTGCGACGAGGAAACGGTCCTCGTTGTGGTCGCGCGTGCGCCCGAGGTCGGTCTTGCCGAAGACCTCGACGCGGATGGCCTTGTTTCGACCGAACATCAGTCCCGACACTGGCCGATCAGGCCTGAGTAGGTGTTGTCCGCGGGGTCGAGCTGATTCGCCGTTCGGATGTAGCGACAGCCCGTGGGGCGGTTCTTCAGGTTAAAGTACGCCTGGCCGACGACAAAGGCCGCGTATGCCTTGTCTTTCACCGACATCCCGGGCGCCGTGTAAAACTTCAGCGCCGAATCGCGGACCATCCCGGCAGTATTGCTGTCGAGTTTCACGAGGAATAGGTCATCTAATGCGTTGCGCGCCATCAGCACGTTGATTCGCGACTGCGCCCTTGGGGCGGGCGGAGGCGCGGCGGGTGGCACCGCGGGTGGCACTGCGCGGCGGTCCTTGCTGCCCCCGTTCAAGGCGACCCACGCCCCTCCCGCCCCAAGAATCACGACCATGCCAACCAATGCAGGGACGAGCGAGCGCTTTTTAACGAGGAGCTGGGTCTTTGCATCTGCATCGCCCAGCGACCGCGTGTGCGGAAGCGCTCCGGTCGTGGTGCGCCCCGTGACGGCCGCGACATCGGCGGCGAATTTCACCACAGTCTGATAGCGCTCGGCGGGCGTCCGTGCGAGCGCGGTGTCGAGCACGGTCTGCAGTCCTGCGGGAAAGGAGAGGTCGGGCCGCGCCGCGGCGAGCTTCGCCGGCTCGTCGGTCAGGCGCTTGATCATCGTCTCCTGCACCGACGTCGCCTGGAATGGCAGTCCTCCGGTCAGCGTCCGAAAGAACACGAGCGCCAGCGAGTACAGATCGCTCCGGCCGTCGAGCGTGTCGCCCGACAACTGCTCGGGGCTCATGAACTCGGGTGTTCCGACGACCAGGCCGGTCTTGGTGACCTTCTGGCCGGCTTGATCGCCACCCACGGCTTTTGCGATCCCGAAGTCTACGACCTTCACCGTGTCGCCGCCGCCTTTGCGTCCGGTCAACATGATGTTGTCGGGCTTTAAATCGCGATGGACAATGCCGAGATCATGCGCGGCCTGGAGTGCCTCCGCGGTCTGCAGAAAAATCGCGGTTGCGCGGGGCAGGGGCAGCGCGCCGTCGCGCTCGAGCACGTCGGTCAGCGGCTCACCCTCGATGAACTCCATGGCGAGGTAGATCAGCCCGTCGGGCGTTTCGCCGAAGTCGTAGATCGCGCAGACGTTGGGATGGTTGATGCGGCTGGCGTTCGCTGCCTCGCGGTTGAAACGCGCGACGGCATCGGGATCGTGTACCATCGAGGGGTTCATCACCTTGATGGCGCTGCGCCGTCCCATCTTCACATGTTCGGCGAGGTAAACCTGACCCATGCCGCCCTCGCCGAGTTTCTTGACGACGTGGTAGCGATCAGCGACGACCTGACCGACGAGATCATTCGCCGGCGCCGCGGATCGCAGCGTCTGCCCATCGTTCGGACAGAACTTCACGTCAGCGGCGTACTCGGTGGAGCAAACGGGGCAGATCTTCATGCCGAGACGACCGCTCCCCCCCCCGGGAGCTCGATGCGCAGGAGCTTGTCACCGACCATGATGCGCGAACCGTGTTGCAGCGGCATCACGCCGCGAGCCGCGATGGCCACACCGTTGCGGCTATGGTCGTCCACCACAACGAAATCCGCATCTTCGGAGCGCACCGTCGCGTGTTGCGCGCTCATCGAGGGATCGTACGGGAAAATCCAGTCACCACGCTCGCGGCCGATGTGAATGTCGCGGCCGGGTGAGAGCTGGATGACGTCGCGCGAGCTGCCGTCGGTGCGCAGCTGCGTGAGGCTGGCGATGTCGGCGCTCGGCACCATGCTGCCCATGCGCTTCGTCGCATCCGCTTCGGCGCTGTGTGGACCGGGATAGCCGAGCCGCTTGAAGCGCAGCACCTGTGAACCGATGAGAATCAGGTCGCCGTCGGTCAGGCGATACGGTTCTTCGAGAAAGACCCAGGTGCCGTTGCGACTGCCAAGGTCGCGCACCTCGAGTCGTCCTTCCTCCCACGACAGTTTGGCATGGAGCGGAGAGAGGAACTGATCTTCTGGGAAGCGGACGTCGCCTTCGGTGCGGCCGATCGTCGTGGACGACTGTTTGCGGACGAAACGCGCCACCTCGGTGGCCATCTCGGAAACGAGAACCAATGTCAGGGAGTAATCGGAGCGTCTGTCGGGAACGGTCCGGCGGTCGTGTGCTGCTCCCCCCCCCCCAACCGCCCCCGCGGCTCCTGCGCCCGCGCTGTGCCCGGCGGGGACGGATCCGCACAGTGGACAGGGACCATCCACCGGGGCACCGCCCCCCGCCTCTGGACCGCTCGTGCGAGAAACCAAGCTCGCCCCACCACTCCCGCCTCCGCCGGAGGCGACGGCAGCACGGGCGGCCGCCGCTTTGGTCAGCGGCTTGCCGCAATCAGAGCAGAATTGCGCGCCGGAATCGTTCTGCCGGCCGCAATATTGGCAAGCGCCCAGGGCCATAAAGTTAGGTGGCCCAATCTATTGCTGAACGCTAGCTTGCGCCACATGCGACTCGCTCGGATCGCGCTCCTCGTTGCGGCGACGGGCTGCGCGGCTTCCACCGCAGCCCGTCGCGCGTCTTCCCCGACCGCACCGGTCCCCAGTTCACGCGAGATGCTGTTGTCTCCCGAAGGCCGGCTGCGATACGCGCGCGGCGTCGTCCGTGGCATCGAAGACTTCTTACGCGAGATGGCGAAATGAACGTGCGTCGTGCGTCGTGCCTCGTCCTGTTGCTGATCGCGCGCCCAGCGTTGGCGCAGGATCCCTCCGGCACCTGGCGTACACTCCACACGCAGCACTTTCGCATCCATTTCCGGCCCGTCTATCGCGCGCGCGCCGTGGAAGCGGCGCGCGAAGCCGAGCGCGCGTACAGGCTGCTGTCGAGTGAGCTGCACCCACCGCGGGGCATTATCGACGTGACGCTCTCTGACGACGTCGATGCGGCGAACGGCTTCACGACCGTCTTCCCGTCGAATCGCTTCACGATTTTTCTCGCCCCGCCGGTCACCGACCCCGGGTTGCAGAACTACGACAGCTGGGAACGACTCGTGATCGTGCACGAGCTGACCCATGTGTTCCATCTCGACCGATCCCGGAGACTGTGGGGGACGCTGCAATCGATATTCGGTCGCCTGCCCGGATTCTTCCCCAATCAGTATCAACCGAGCTGGGTGATCGAAGGGCTGGCGACCTACTACGAATCGCGCTTCACGACCGGCGGTCGCGCCGACGGCACATTCCACCGCGAGATCGTCGCGGCCGATGCTGCGACGGGTCGCGCGCGCTCGCCGTGGAATGCGCTGTACTTCTCCCGCTGGCCGGACGGGCTCACGCCCTACGCCTACGGCAGCCGGTTCTGGGATTACCTGGCGCGGACGGCCGGCGATTCGGTGATTCCGCATTTCATCGAGGCGACCAGCGGTCAGTTCATTCCATTTCGTATTGGGCGCCCGCTGCGCCACGTTGGCGTGCCCAACGGCTTGACCGATGTGTGGAGCCGCGCCGTTGCGGCCGCCGCGGCGCCGCAACGCGATGGCTCGCGCAGCCAATTGATCGCTGGGCAGCTGCGCTACGAACCCGTGCCCCGTATCGCTCCGAGCGGTCGCAGCCTCGCGTATGTCCACGACGACTGGCGCGGCGCGCGACGGCTGCGCGTCATTGATCCCGCGACGGGCGCCGTGCTCCGGTCGCACCGCGTCAACGGTCAAGTGAGCTACGACTGGCGCGGCGACACGCTGATCGTCGCGCAACTCGACTATACGGGCCGGTGGACCGTGCGCAGCGATCTCTGGCGCTGGACGCCGGACGGCGCGTGGACGCAGCTGACCGCCGGCGCGCGCTTGATGGAACCGCGCGCCGGCGGTGGCGTGCTGGCGATGCTGGTGCTCAGCGGCGGTGATGAAGGATCGTCAGTCGGACCTCTAACGCGCGATGCGACCTGGGGACCCGCCGTTCCCTCACCCGACGGTCGCTGGATTGTCGCCCCCCGCAATCAGAACGGCCGGTGGGCGCTGGTCCGCTGGCGCACCGGCACGCCCGCGCCTGTCGACGTGCTCGCGCAGGCGGCGGCGGGAAGTGTCATCGCAGACCCCGTCTGGTCGCAGGATGGCAGCGTCCTGTTCGTCATGGATGCCGGCGGTTTCCCGCAGATTCATCGCTGGCGCGAGGGAGCCGGTGGGGGTGGGGGTGGGGGTGGGAGCATCACTCAGCTCACCGAGGAACCGCTCGGCGCGCGCGCGCCCGCCCCGCTCCCCGACGGTCGCATCGCCTTCGCCACGATGGGCAACGACGGCTGGGAGCTGCGGGTCGCGTCGCCTGTCGTTCTCACGCCTCGACCCGTGACGCTGCCGGCGTCGGTGCCCTTCGATTCTGCGCCGCCCGTGGCGATTCGCGAGACGGGCTACGCCTCCTGGGGATCGCTGCGGCCGCATTTTTGGATTCCACTCGGCTTCGATGCCGGCGAGGCCGGCGTCTTCTTCGGCGCGGCGACCGGGGGCGCGGACGCCGTCGAACGCTACACCTACGTCGCCGAGGCGCTGGTCTCCGGCGCCCCCGCCCGCGCGCAGGGCTACTTCTTCCTTCTTAGTCAGGCGCTGGGGGATCCGACGCTCGACTTCTATTTCTCCAACGACTGGTCGCTCCTCGGCATCGACAGCACCCTGCATGTTGTTTCCGAGGAGCACCGCGAGGGCTCCATCGGCGCGACGATACTGGCCCACCGCTGGCGCAGCTTCGTCTCGCTCCGTGTCGCTGCGGAATATGAAGGAAGGCGATTCGTTGCCGTTCCCGATACCAACCTCGCGGACATCTGCGTCGGCTGTATCGATCGCGATCGCGTCGGCGGATCCGCCACGCTGGCATTCGGGTCGGCGGTAGCGGCGCCGCTGACGGTGTCGTTGCAGGACGGCGCGACCGCGGCGTTGCTGTATCGCCGGAAAGAAGAGCAGGGCACCGACCGGTGGCTCAACGAGGTGCGCGCGCGCGGCAATCTCTACGTGCGCGCCGGTCCGCGGCTGGGGTTCGCGTATCCGGTGCTCGCGATTCGCGGCGCGTTCGGCGCGCTCGACGGACCGATCCGCGATGACTTCGGGGTGGGTGGAGTGTCGTCAGGCGGCGTGAACTTTGGATTCGGACAGGGAGGTGCGTCGTTGCGGACGTTTCCAGTGCGCGGGTATGTCGGAGGCGCATTGCACGGGCGCCGTGCCGCGACGCTCAGCGCGGAGTACCGCATGCCCGTCACGTTGCTCGGCGGGTTGCTGGGTCACTTGCCGTTCGGCGCCGACAAGCTCGCGCTCGCCGTGTTCGGCGATGTGGGCGACGCGTGGGATGTGGGCGAGGAGCCGCGCCTGCATCGCCTGCGCGCGGTGGGCGCGGAGCTGAGCAGCGACCTGACGATCAGCTACGATCTCCCGCTGCGGGTCCGGCTCGGCTTCGCGCAGCCGGCGACCGGTCATCCTCGCGTCTACGCCGCCTTCGCTGCCGATTTCTGATTTTGCAGCGCCAACACGCGTCAGTCTGTTGACCCGTCCTAGGGCGAACCCTAAGTTAGCGCGGACCCCTGGAGATCGGATTGTACTGCTCCCGCTGCGGCACCCAGAATAAGGACACCGCGAAGTTCTGCGACTCTTGCGGTCTCGACCTGACCGCGACGACGCCCACCGGCGTCCGGGTCGACGCGCCCGACATCGCGGAAATCGACATGGTGCGACAGGAGCTCAACGAGGAGTACGAGATCCTCGACGAGCTCGGTCGCGGCGGCATGGCGATCGTGTTCAAGGCGAAAGAAAAGCAGCTCGACCGCGAAGTCGCGATCAAGGTGCTGCCGTTCTCCCTCGCGTTCGACAAGGAGTTCGTCGAGCGCTTCCAGCGCGAAGCCCGCACGTCGGCGCGGCTCGAGCATCCGAACATCATCCCGATTTATCGCGTCGGAAAATCGGGCCGGATCATCTACTTCGTCATGAAGTTTTTGCGCGGGAAGCCGCTCTCCAGCGTTCTGGCGTCGCGCGGCAGCCTGCCGCCCGTGGAGATCAAACGGATCCTCGCTGAAGTTGGTCGCGCCCTGGCGTACGCCCATAAGAAGGAAATCGTCCACCGCGACATCAAGCCCGACAACATCATGTTCGACGAGCACGGGCACGCGGTGGTCACCGATTTCGGCATCGCGAAAGCCGCCTCCGGCGGCAAGCTGACCGGCACCGGCATGTCGATCGGCACGCCGCATTACATGAGTCCCGAGCAGGCCAAGGCGCAGCCGCTCGACGGCCGCAGCGACATCTACTCGCTCGGCGTCGTCGGCTATCAATGCCTCACGGGTGGCGTGCCGTTCGACGGCGAAGATTCGTTCTCCATCGGCTACAAGCACATCATGGAGGAGATCCCGACCCCGCCGCTCGACACCCCGGAAAAGCGCCAGCTGTTCGAAATCATCCGCAAGATGATGGCGAAGACGCCGGCGCAGCGTTTCCAGAACGCCGACGAGTTGATCGGCGTGCTCGAAGGCGGCCGTTCGGTCACCTTCACCACGGACGCGACACAAGCGCTGCCGTCGATGTCCGGCGCGCGGCTCGGCTCGGCCCCCACGACGCCGCTGCCGCGCGCGACCGGCATGCGTCCACCCGTCGATGGCGCCGTAGCGGCGCCGCTGCTTGGTGAGCGACCGCGTCGCTCCGTCCTCTCGGGACTGCTGCTGTGGCTCGTCATCGTCGGCGCGGTGTTCGGTGGCGG
>WNGD01001713.1_pt1 | contig 26046 bp, 24 predicted proteins | sample 5400671 | NCBI WGS metagenome assembly WNGD01 (sample SAMN13153369, study PRJNA577476) | soil metagenome | isolation source: 40 cm soil or saprolite under grassland replicate 2 | place: USA:California | collected 2016-06-15
CGCTCGCTGATCGTCAGACGCGTGGCAATCTCTTTGTTTGGCATACCCTGGGCCAGCAGGGCCAGCACTTCAAGCTCGCGCTCGGTGAGGGCTTCGTAGAGTGAGACATGCTGTGCAGCAGGAGGACGCGTTGAACTATGCTGGCCCATATGCCTCAACAATTTAGAGGCTATAACGGGTTGGAGCAGCGATCCTCCCTGCATTGTGACGCGGATAGCGGTGAAGATATCTTCACGAGGAGCACCCTTGAGCAAGTAGCCATTAGCCCCAGCTTCCAGCGCGGCAATGATACGCTCGTCGTTATCGAAAGCGGTGAAGACAATGATGCGCGGCCGGCTTATATCGCCCTTACGCGGGTGCTGGCGCAAACGATGAATGGTTTCGACGCCATCCATGACGGGCATTTCTAGATCCAGCAACAGGATATCAGGCTGCAGTTCCAGAGACAAACGCAGAGCCTCGTCTCCGCTGGCAGCCTGTTGCGAAGTCCCAATTACTTCGAAGTCAGGCTGAGTTTCCAGCACAGCACGCAGTCCCTCAAGCACAATAGGGTGATCATCAGCAAGTAAGATGCGAATCATCGTTTTCCCTATCCTTCTTCTAAGGGAATGCAGGCTGCGACACAGGTACCCGCTCCAGGCTCGCTTGAAATGCAGAGCGTGCCACCAAGCAGCTTCACGCGCTCGCTCATACCTGTCAAGCCAAAATGCCCCACCTTTGGACCCGCCAATGAGTCAGCCGCTTGAATCACTTCGTCGGGAAGGAAACCTCGGCCATCGTCTTGCACATAGAGGCACAAAACGTCTTCCTGGACGGAGAGGGTAACGCAAATATACCGCGCCTGGGCATGATTATAGGCATTGGCAAGAGCCTCCTGTGCGATACGATACACACCGGCTTCCAGTCGCGGGGACAGGGTTGGAAAATCGCTGGTTGGTGTGTAGCGATAGTCGACCTCGATCCCTTCCTGCACTGTTTCTCGTGTCAGGGCTGCTAAGGCTTCAGGCAGTGTACGATTTTGCAAAGGGGCAGCGCGCATGTCGATCACCGAGCGACGAGCTTCTTCAAGATTCTTGCGAGCGAGATCGAGGGCGCGGCGAATGGCCTCCTCAGCGCGTTCTGGGTGGGTGGCTCCAAGCGCATCGGCGGTCTCGAGCTGAAGCGTAATAGCTGCCAGCCCCTGGGCCAGGGTATCGTGAATCTCGCGTGCCAGGCGGTTGCGCTCTTCTATGGTAGCCAGGCGTGCTGCGGCCTGGGTGTGCTCAGCCGAGAGACGGGCACGCTGGATGGCAAGGCCGATCTGGTCGCCGATGATGTGCAGTAGTTGCAGTTCTTCTGCTTCGAGTTCGCGCCAATCTTCACTGGCAACATTCAGCACACCAATCGGTGTATCTCCCGCGTGAATAGGCACACTGGCATGGAAACGCAAACCCAGTGAGGATGGGTCGTTCTCGCGTTCGGCATTCTTTAGCCGGCTGCAACGCAACACGTGGACGTTGACAGCACCCTCCAGGTCACCTTCTAGAAAGGTTTCAAGACACAGGCAGTAACCGGTCATGCGCTTCGGATGGTCAGCAAGGTAGGGCGGTAACGACTGTGCCGCCGCCAGGTAAGGCTCATCTCGCTCATCGAGCAACCACACCCAGCCCGTTTGCAACCCAAGCAGTTTCGTGACCTGCGCCAGTACCTCCTGCAATGCTTCATGCACATCAATTTTGCGGTTGAGATTCCCCGCAATGGCATAGAGAACCGCCAGATCGCGATTTCTACGCAACAAGGAGTCTGATTCTTGATGCGCCTGGTGCGCTATAGGGTCCGGCAATCCCTTTTCCGCAGATGAGTACCCCGCCGAGCCTGCATCAGCATTATCGATTGTGACCTTGTCCTGTTGGCTTGCCATACCTCCTATTGTATACCAGGAGCATATTGAATTGCCAACGCGCTAATGGTAGGGGCCCGATTTATCGCGCCCGCAAGCGTGGCCCCTCCACCTCTGGGCACAATAAATCGAGCCCCTACTGTCCAGCACCCACAGGCGTCTCGCGATTGGATAGGCCATATTCTGTAACGGCATCTTCAGCATCGCCGGAACTGCACGCCTGCACAAACGCCGAGAAGAGGCGGGCAAAAGCAGGCACTATAGGGTAAATCTCTTCTGGGTGACTCTGCACGGCCAAAACAAAGCGATGGCCACGCACTTCGAGTAGTTCTGCGATGCCATCCTCGGCTTTGCCACTGATTTCTACCCCTTTACCAGGGGCCTTGATGGCCTGGTGATGCATACTATTAACCCACACCTCTCGCGTGCCCAACACTTTTTCCATCTGGCTGCCGGGTTCAACAATGATGGGGTGACAGAGGTGTGTGCGTGGCAAATCCCAATTTGAGTGCTGCAAACTGTTCGGATACTGGTCGCTGATGTCTTGATAGAGGCTTCCACCTAGCACAACATTGATGATTTGCATGCCACGGCAGAGACCAAGTATGGGCACGTCCTCCTGGAGCGCCCAGGACGTCAGGAACATTTCGAATTCATCAAGTTGCAGATCAGCCTCTTCAGTGAGTGGATGAACTGCTTCTCCATAACGATCGGGATGCACATCTATACCGCCTGGTAGCAATAACCCGTCCAGGCGAGCGAGAAGGGTATCAAGTAGTTTGAGATCATTGAGTATAGGAATGAGAACAGGAAGACCACCTGCATCCTCCACGGCATGTACATAGCTACGATTATTTGCATAGATGGGTCGCCCAGTTTCCGCACGAAAGGCCGCGTGGCACGGTATTCCAATAAGTGGACGCATTCCGCATTACTCCTTCAAAAAGATTTTTTCTATAGAAAAACATGGGTAAGCCTTAAAAAATTAAGCGGAACGCTTTGTGATGCGTTCCGCTAAAGGTAATAGTCAAATCTTTCAACTGCGACGCATCACTCCCAAGGCGAGAAGCTCCGGCCCTGCCTTGAGCCACCTAATCATGAAGCATAACTTGAAAAGATTGAAGCCTCGTTTCACCTTATTTCCCCGAAGTATTTTCTGTGCAAGTTTTACGCGTATCATACGCCTTTTGTCAAGCATTTAGGACTATCTTCAGTTCCCAAAGAACACATCCCACCACTCCTGCCAGAGATTCTGTGTTGCTGGCGGACTGGCAGGCTGAGCCGTACCCTGCTGTCCCTGTTGATTGGAGGAACCGGTAATCACCACTGGATGTTCTCCCGGGCGAATGTAGCCAAGTTGCTGGCGTGCCTCGCTTTCAATCACAAAGGGATCTTTGTAGTGGTTCGCCTCTTGTACCAGGTGGTCATGATACGCCTGCAGTTGCTGTGTCTGCTGCTGCGCTTCCTGTACATGCTGCATCAACTTGCTATTTGTCCATGCCTGCGCTAATGAACCAAGCAGGAAAGCCATGCAAACCAATCCGGTAACCCAGATGATGGTCCGTGTAAATAAAGAGCTACGCCTGGCACGCAGTTGTCCAGTCGGTTCTCCTAAGCCAACCGCACCGGTGACGTAAGGCCTGCTTTCCTTTGTACGCGGTTGAAATGGTGGTCTGCCTCGCTGGTCCTGCACATAGCCTCCTCTCTTAATTATGGTTCATTAAGAGCAAGTCTTTCAATCGTCAACGGGAAGCCGCGATGGAGATGGGGGCTTCCAGCCGTGCACGACATTGACGATCGGCCGACTGGGAAAGCCAGCCAGATAGTCATCTTGACGTGCTCGTCTAGGATACCCAGCCAGGTAGTCATCGGGGTAGTCCTCGTGACGTGCATGGTCGTAGCGTGAAAGAGGGCGTGACGGCTTATAGTCTGGCATGGCTCCTGTGAAAAGGCGGGAAACCACCCAGTTAGCAAATCGATTGAGCATTTTCATTTCACTGCTCCCTCTTCGATGTAGACAGGAAACTACTTCGCTTTTCTATATCCTGATAACAAGTATACAGCCAGTCAGCGATTGCTGCAAGGCCAGCCATCGGTGGAGGTGTACAAATTCGTTGCAGGCTAGCAACCAAACGGGAGTGGGTGGCGAAAGCGGTATGGATAAGCCGTAGGGGCCGGTTCACCGCGCCCAGCGCCGATTTATCGGCCCTCGAGGGATGTTATGATGTCTGCATTTCAATGGAGAGGGAAAGCGCTGCTAATGGTTTCGTCAAACTTATTGTAGCAATACTTGAAAAGGAGGTCCAAATAAGTAAGGAGCTGAAGTAGGAAAGTGACAACAATGGAGAAGTGCTTGTGAGAGATCACTTCCCTATTGCTACCGCATATGTAAGACCAGTAGGCCCATCAGGTCGAACCCGACCAGGATGAGCATGAAAGCAATAGCTACAAAGAATATAGCTTGCTGCCAGGCACGCCCAGGGAGCATGGGACGGACCATCAGGCCATCCCGTTTTAAGGGTGCACTCGTTTGAGAGCGTACATACAAGTTGCCGGTATGGGTACCACTCAGACGGCTGAGCTGCCTGTTGACCGCCAGCACACGATCGCTGATGGCCTCTTCAAATGAGGTGTGAAGCTCCTCTTCATCAGGCTGTTGGTAGGTGGGCTGCACAACCACCATAGGAGTAGTCGAGTACATATCATCCAGCGTCACTGTATCAACAGTAGCACAGCTACTATCCAGATCTATGCCAGCCGGTTTATTCAATATGCCGTTCATCGCCTGTTCCCTCCTTAATTTATTATTCTTTTCATGAGAAAGCTTAGTGGAAAAGCGCGGCAGGTGCATGGGTCATCTGACATATTTTGTGGGGCGCTAGAGATCCGGCCTACAAAACAATCTGGACAATCCAACCAAGCTCTTGTATACTCACCATCATAGACGGGAGCAACGCCAGGATTTTGTAGCTCATTTTTTCCAGGCATTTTCAATATTCCAACCAAAGTCCCTTGCAAGCTCACAAGCGAAAGCTGTTCGTCTACATACTTTAAAGTTCATGGATCAGGATAAAGAGGTTTAATAGAGCATTGCTGCGTTTTCGACTATACATTTTCGAGATTCTTGTAGGTGCAATTGTATTTTCGACGCTCTTGTTTCAATTTAAAAACGCACCAGCTTTAGCAAGCCATCCATCTCTGTACAGACCGCAGTCAACAGCTCCCAGCAGGCTGCAACTCGACAGTCAACTGCCTGCATTAACCTACACTGCCAACAGCAGTTTCAATAACGTTAATGCCAAATTTGGTTCACGCTTTGACTTCGTGATCGCTCCAGGTAGAGATTCTGTGCAAAGCGGGACGGATGGGGTATACCATGACAACAGAGCCAGTTACATTGTTGGCATTGCTCCCACGGGAGAGCATAAAACCTCCATTTTTCACATGGGTGCACTGAACAGTTCGCAGGGAGACACGTATGTACAAGATGAGCGCTGGACGCTAGGACTGGATACGAGCCGCTGGGAAGGTGACACCAGCGATGGCTCTGGCATGCACCTGACTGTTGACTTCATCGATACCTTTTTAGGCGAGCCCGGCTGCACCTTCATCGCCTACTGTGCCAGTTCTGTCAAGGATGATACCGTGCCCGTCCTCCTCATTGGAGTCAGCTTGCAAAACACGAGCAGTAAAACACTCACAGGCAATTTTCTGTTTGGCAGTAATCGCCACCTATCCACTCTTGATGCCTGCGTGCAGCATACAACGCCTGGTGGAACCGGCGTCAACGTACTCTCCTACGATCAAAGTTCCGATGCGACGAATGGTACCCTCTTTCTCGCAGGAGACCGCTCCCAATGGTACTGTAATGCCGGTGTGAGCGACCGTGTTGGTCTTGCATGGAATTACAGTGTGCCTGCTTCGCAAACTCTGACCTCTTATATGCTAATTGGTGGCTGGAATCCGAGTCAGAACCTCTTCGCCAACTCGCAATTACCTGCTGGCTGCCAGCACGAGGTACTGTTTCCCGCGCAAGAGTGGTCATCAATGAACGAAGTGGTAGACTTCGCGATTGACAATCTATCGACTGGCGACAACCTGCTGGCCCGTGCACAAGCGATGGAGAATATCCTGATTACTAATACTGTGCTGACACCCAAACAGCGCTGGATCATCGCCGACACCCTGCGCACGTATAAGTCAAGTAGCTGGCTCGTGGGACGACAGAGCTGCGCTGCGAGTGGCTACGATGCAGCCGTCTATGAAGGCAGCTTTGGCTATTTAACCTCAGTCGATGTAATGCATGAGTATGGCTACTTCGAAATCAATCGCGTTCCATGGTTCTTCAGAAGCGCCATCTCGACCGTATTTAAGAATGTCGTCAGCAACAACTTTGGCATCTACTTTCAACATGACCAGGGCGGTGATGTAAACGGTAATGGTAGCTGTACAGCTCCAGGCGGCGGTATACCAACCATCCGTGCCACATGCTATGGACCGCCGCTCTTCCCGTCTGCCTCACCTATGCCTACAGAAGAGAACTCCAACGTCGCGCTGCTCACGTCCTACTACGTCAGTGTCACAGGCGACACCTCATTACTTACAGACGATAACAACAAAAACATGACTTTGATTGATGCCGCAATGGCACACAATCAGAGAGTAGCAGATCCTGACACGGGTATCGCTTACAATCTTCAGGACACCAACACCACCTACGACGATCAGAAGGACTGCCTGCACAACGATTCCACCAGCGCAGGAAACCTCTACTATCAAGGCTTGAAAGAAGCCACTGCCTATCGTGCTACCGCTTATCTCGATGGTTTTGTGCCTGTCGACAACAACGGAAGTACCTGGAAAAATGACGCGAGTAAGATTGAGAACGCAATGGTGCAGGAATATAATGCCAACGGTTTCATCCCCATTGCCAGGAACAATGATGCCTATAACAACTGCAATGGACGTTCTGTGGTTACAGGTGAAGGGTTGTTCTATTTACACCTGATTGGGCAGGATAGTACCATGAACCAGATCCTGTTACAGGACCTGGCAACGCAATATCCATCAGACCTGAGCGCAAACTCGATCTCTTCACCCCACATGATCTCATTAGAATCGACACGCGCCACAGGTTCACAATGCCCTGGTAATGCCTGCTTGCGCTACGAATGGTTCAGTAAGGTGATGCTCTCTAGTATCATTGCTAACCTGGTGTATACTATGCACGGGTGCAGCTCGTGTCATAGTATAGATATTGCGGAAGCGCCGTACGGTTATAATGTGCTGCTTTCACAAAACTTCGGTGACGGCTTGCGCGATGACGGCAGTAATTGGCCGGGATACTACTACCCACGTGGGATAATTAGCTGGGCATTTCTGAGTGCGCAGTATGAACATTTCTTTTTTAAGAAATACGTATGAAATCACTTGACATCGGTCTACCCCTGTGGTATAGTGATGCTAGCTCCTAAGGTATGTACCGCACCATCCTATAGTTCCGCAGGTTCCTAGGCGTATGTTGTTGCGTCGTATAGTGTCTTAGGTACGTTGGCTGGTCAGTGCCTCTTTCACCCATCAGAGCAGAAGATCATTGTTACCACATGTTTTTCAGTGCATTTTACGAAAAACTAACTTGTACTTACTATTTCCCACAAAACTCCCGGTTCAACGCAGAAAGGAGAAAGGGCGTGTTACTACCTATAGATTTATTGCGCCCTAGAACAACGTGAACATCGCCGAACTAGAAACGAAGACTTTAACGGAGTTACGCGATATCGCTCGCGACCTCGAACTCTCCGGTTATACCACCCTCAAAAAACAGGACCTCGTCTTCCGGCTTCTGCAGGCCAATACCGAACAACAAGGTAACATTTTCAGTGCCGGTGTGCTGGAAATCGTAGAAGATGGATTTGGCTTCCTCAGGCAGGAACGTTTCCTGCCGGGCAATATGGACGTCTATGTCTCGCAATCGCAGATTCGCCGCTTCGGCCTGCGCACAGGCGACATGGTTTCCGGCCAGGTTCGCCCGCCGAAGGATAACGAAAAGTACTATGGCCTGCTGCGTGTCGAAGCCATAAACGGGATGGACCCCGAAATCGCCAAACGCCGTCCGCATTTTGATGTGCTGACACCAATTTTCCCACGTGAGATGTTTAACCTGGAGACTGTGCCCTCGAACATCTCTGGTCGCATCATCAATCTTGTCGCCCCCATTGGGCGCGGGCAGCGCGGCTTAATCGTGTCCCCTCCGAAGGCCGGCAAAACTATGCTTCTCAAGTCCATCGCCAACTCCATCACTGAAAACTACGACGATGCCCATCTCATGATTGCACTCATTGGCGAGCGACCTGAAGAAGTCACCGACATGAAACGCTCGGTGAAAGCGGAGGTGATCAGCTCTACGTTCGATGAGCCAACCGAGGCCCATACCCGCGTGGCTGAAATGGTGCTTGAGCGTGCCAAGCGCCTGACCGAAGGTGGACGTGACGTCGTGGTGCTGCTGGACAGCATTACGCGCCTGAGCCGCGCCTACAACCTGGCGGTGCAACCCAGCGGTCGTACCCTCTCCGGTGGCCTTGATCCAAGCGCATTGTTCCCACCCAAGCGCTTCTTTGGCGCCGCGCGTAAGATCGAAGAGGGCGGCAGCCTGACCATCATCGCTACGTGCCTGGTAGACACAGGTAGCCGCATGGATGATGTGATCTACGAAGAATTTAAGGGTACTGGCAATATGGAGCTAGTACTGAACCGCAAACTCGCCGAACGTCGTGTTTTCCCCGCCATCGACATCGGGCTTTCCAGTACTCGTCGCGAAGAACTGCTGCTTGACGACAAGACACTACGCGCTGTTGTCGTTATGCGCCGCATGTTCTCAACCCTGGCTGACCAGCGAGGCATGGAGGCAATGGAGGCGCTACTACAGCACATGTCCAAGACCAGCAACAACGTAGAGTTCCTGGCAACGCTGAACAAGAGCATTTTGTAATTCTCCTTCAAGAGATTGCATATGACTACCACAGCCAACGTATATCACAACTACATCGGAGGTAAATGGCAGGGCGCAGAAAGCGGCCAGACCGTCCCTAACTACAATCCAGCTACGGGAGAAATCCTGGGATACTTCCCGCTTTCTGGTGAGGCCGAGGTCAACGCTGCCGTTGCCGCAGCCCGTGCCGCCTTTGAAAAATGGCGATTGGTGCCAGCCCCCAAACGCGGCGAAATCCTCTTTCGCGTGGGAGAACTGCTCAAACAGCATAAAGAGGAACTTGCACGTACCATGACGCTGGAGATGGGCAAAATCCTCAAGGAGACCCGTGGAGACGTGCAGGAAGGCATCGACATGGCCTACTATATGGGTGGCGAAGGGCGCAGGCTCTTTGGTCATACCGTTCCCGTCGAGCTGCCTGACAAATCAGGCATTGCTATGCGCGATCCCATCGGCGTCGTTGCCTGCATCACACCCTGGAACTTCCCAATAGCTATCCCTACCTGGAAAATGTTTCCCGCGCTGGTTGCCGGCAACACTGTGGTTTTCAAACCCGCCAGTGATACGCCAATGAGCGCCCTACGATTGGTCGAGATACTATATGAGGCTGGCCTGCCCGAAGGCGTCGTCAACATCGTCTTTGGCCCTGGCAGCACAGTTGGTGATGCTCTACTGCATAATCCTGATGTCGCGGTCATCTCCTTTACCGGCTCAACCGAATCGGGCCGTCACGTGGCGATGGAAGCCGCGAAGTCCCTCAAGCGAGTTTCGCTGGAAATGGGCGGCAAGAACGCTGTAATCGTGATGGATGATGCAGACCTCAATCTTGCGGTAGAGGGTATATTGTGGAGCGCTTATGGCACCACTGGACAACGTTGTACTGCATGCAGCCGCGTAATTGTGCATAGCGCCATCCGCAAGCAGCTTGTGGACATGCTTGTTCCTCGTATTAAACGATTGCGCCTGGGCAACGGCCTGAATGATGGCGTAGACGTTGGCCCGGTCATTAATGCAACTCAACTCGCGAAGATTCACAGTTATACTGAGATTGGTAAAGATGAGGGTGCAACACTGGTCACAGGTGGTTCTCCAGTCCATGAGGGCGAGTTAGCAGGCGGCAATTTCTATCAGCCCACACTCTTCACCGATGTGCGCCCGCATATGCGCATTGCACAAGAAGAGATTTTTGGACCGGTGCTCTCAATGATCGAAGTACACTCTCTTGAGGAAGCCATTGTGGTAAACAACAACACCAAATATGGGCTTTCCAGTGCTATCTATACGCAGGACATCAACCGTGTGCAACAGGCCATGCGGGATATTACGACAGGCATCCTCTATATCAACTCCGGTACGACGGGCGCAGAGATCCAGTTCCCCTTTGGCGGCACTCACGGTACCGGCAACGGCCACCGCGAGGCAGGCATCGCCGGCCTGGATGTCTTCACCGAATGGAAAGTAGTCTACACCGACTTCAGCGGTAGGCTGCAGAAAGCCCAGATAGACCAATAAAACGGCAATAGCTTGCCCTTCTTAGTCTGCTCGTGCCCTTCGTCTACAGTAGAGGCTACCCTCGCGGTCGCCGAATAGGTATCAAGCTAATTTACCTAGCAGTGTCATCCTGAGCGAAGTGAAGGATCTCGTCCTCATCAGTCACGATCATCCTCCTTACCATTCATCACTCAAGTCTCGCCAATCAGGATGGATGGACTCGATCAAGGCCATCTTCTTGGCGCGCACTCAGATGCCCCGGTTGTCACCCTGAGCCTTGTGGCAGCGAAGGAGCAGCGATGGCGCTGGCTCGATGGGCTGATATGCTTCGCTGCGCTCAGGATGACACTGGGGGAACTTTGGATGTTGCCTAGTGGACGACCCGCGCGGTCGCCCTGCCTGGAACCATTCGTACAATGGCTTCCTCATCTGGCGACCCTCACGGTCGCCCTGGCAAGCTTACAGCGTCACCCTGTTCCCACCTGCAGGCATCGTAAACCTCAAAAAGCCTCCCTGCGCTAAGCGCGTACACACTACTGTCAAAGTGAAGAAAGACAAAAGCAAGGCAGCGCTTCTCAATTCGTATATGCCAAAATCAAGCAGGCTGAGGTGATTGGCGCCGCTCACAAAGAAACGCCACAGGGCAGGCCCCGGCTGCACACCATCGAAGGTGAAAATGGCAAGCCCCATTGTAAGGGAAATGAACAGGTCGATGCAGAAGCAAATAGCTGCCATAAGCGGACCAAGCAGCCAGAAGCGCCTGCTGAGGCGCTCGCGCCTGGTAGACTGGATACGTTGTGTCGCCCACAATGGACCTGCCAGGAACTGTAAGGCTAGAAAAAGCAAGGGAGCAGCTACAAATAACCAGCCGGGGAAAAAGGCGGGAGTAATAAGAGCGCCAAGACGGCCCAGCGTGTAGAGAATCACCCCCTCTATCACGCCGCGCCGGTAGCTGACTTTCTTAAACATTACACGCAGCCCTGCTCAGTTGCAGCCGCAACTGCCGCCACCACAGCCACAACTACCACCCGTCGAAAAATCCATGTCATCAAAGGTGCTGTCTTCGCTACCATTCGATGCCATAGCAAAGACTGAAAGCAGACGGCGCACTTTCTCACTGCGGCACTTCATGCACACGACATCATCGGCATGCTGGTGGCTGACAAGCAATTCAAACTTAGATTTGCAGTCCGAGCAATAATACTCGTACAATGGCATAGAAAGTTACCTCCAATTAGCAGGAAAAGCTATATAGTGATAAATATTGTAAAGTGTTGACCGGATAACGTCAAGTAAATCCGTTGAAAAAGGGAATTCCTATGGCACTCACAATAGGTATAATCGGCCTTCCGCAGAGCGGAAAGACAACATTATTTAATGCACTGACCAAAGCAGGGGCACCCATCAGTGGCTATGCAACGAGCACTGTTCAGGCCAATATTGCAGTTGTACAGGTACCGGATCCACGCCTGCAGCCGCTGGCGGAAATATTTAAACCTAAGAAGGTTACGTACGCAACCGTCGAATTTGTGGATGTTGCTGGCATAGGCCAGAGCACGCACACAGCAACTGAAAAACGCGAGGGTTTGAGTGCCGAGTTTTTAGGGCATATCCGCAATGCCGACGCCCTGGCGATCGTGCTCCGTACCTTCGAGAACAGCAACGTTCCGCACATCTACGGAGACGTCGACCCCAACCGGGACCTCGATAGCCTGAACGCAGAACTTGCCTTGACAGACCTTGCTACAGTCGAAAGGCGTATCGAGCGTACCACCAAAGCTGCAAAATCGGGTGATAAAAAGTACCAGCAAGAACTAGAGGTTCTGCGGCTCCTGCAGGAAGCTCTAAATGATCTGAAACTGGTCAGCCAGGTTGAATTGCTTGCGCACGACCGGGCTGTACTGAACGAACTCTTCCTGCTCACGATGAAGCCGCGCATGTATGTATTAAACGTCAGCGAAGACGTGCTTGGCCCGGCAAATGACCTTCTGGCGCGTATAGCTGCCGCCAAAGATGTCGATGTGGAAAAGCTACAAGGTCAGCTAAAAGGCATCGCGACAGTTGCCAGCCGTGCGAAAGCCGAGGGATCGGAAGTAGTCGCTGTTTCTGCGCTCCTGGAGGCTGAGCTTGCTGAATTGCCAGAGGAGGATGCTAATGAGTACCTGGAATCGCTGGGCCTGCCTAAGCTGGGAGCAGATCGTGTAATCCAGATTGGTTATCGCCTGCTCAACCTGATAACTTTCTTGACCACTGGCGAGGACGAAGTGCGCGCCTGGACAGTCACCAGGGGAGCAAAGGCACCAGAAGCTGCAGGGAAGATCCATTCAGATATCGAACGCGGCTTCATTCGTGCTGAAGTGACACGCTTTGAAGACTTCATGGCCTGCGGAGGTTCATTTGCCGCAGCCGCAAAGAAAGGCCTACAACGCCTTGAGGGCAAAGACTATGTAGTCCAGGACGGCGACATCATCCACTTCCGCTTTAACATAGGCAAATCAACCTCGTAGGGGCGGGAGAGGTGTGGATGTGGTGTGGGGCGGCGCAAGCCGCCCTTTGTGCTTCACAAACATCGTTCGCATAGGGGTATGGGCGCTTGCGTTCCTTGAACCTCTCAACGCCGCCCTTTCCCCAACGACACCAACCCTACCCCAGAAAGAATAGTCAGCATAGCCACTAGCCCTAAAAGGGTAATATGCTCGCCAGCCAGTCCCACCCCGAGGCCGACAGCCACCACCGGGTTAACATACGCATAACTGGTAGCGAGCGCAGGCCGTACATGGCTCAGCAGGTAGCCATAAGCGCTGAAAGCGATGAGCGAGCCAAAGATCACCAGAAACACCAGAGCCAGCATAGGGCGCACACCCGGAACAGCCGTCATCCTTTCTCCAACCGCCAGGCTCAACAGGATTAGCAGGAAGCCTCCAGCAAGCATCTGAGCCGCGCTCGCCATCAGTCCCTTGGGAAGAGACAAATGTTGACTCCAGATCGAGCCGAAAGCCCAGCTTATAGGGGCTATGAACAGGGCTACTGCCCCCAGTATATTGGCAGAGAGCCCATTTTCCAGGTTCAAGAATATTACCCCTATGAATCCTAATACCAGGCCCAACCATTCCAGGCGGGTAGGCCAGCGCCCAAAAAGCCCGGAGAATAGTGCGGCCCACAGTGGCACAGCAGCAATTGCTAGAGCGGCGAGGCCTGAGGCTACCCACTGTTCAGCGAATATCACTCCACCATTGCCACCTACGAGTAACAGTATGCCTACCAGCGTTGCGCCAATCCATTGTGACCGGCTGGGAGTAGGAGACCTCCGTACCCGCAAAAAAGTGTAAAGTATCGATCCAGCTACCAGAAAACGTATTCCGGATAATATGAAAGGAGGAAAGCCCTCTAACCCTATACGCATGGCAAGATAAGTCCCTCCCCAGATCAGGTAGAGCGAGAGCAAGGACAGCAGAATCAAGAGACGGTTTCGTATAGTAGTGCCAGCAACTTCACGAGTTGCCAAAGAGGTCCTGGCTTCATTATCTGTGGCTTGCACTTGCTCTTTTTGCATTCCTGTCGAGTGGATATTTCTCATCCAGAGTCCTGTTCCAATTCGCATCGATCTTTTATTCGTTCCTGATCTTTCCGCGTGAAAATTGAGGTGAAAAAAAGAGTATGGGGGAAACCTCCATACTCCTGCTTGGGAGCGTGGTACCTCAGAAAATCTCGATTTAGCGACTTTTTAATTGTTCTACATGGACTAATGAAATCCATACCAGAGCTGTCGTCGCTCCCACTCAGGGCTATCAGCATCATCGGTGCTCTTAACACCCCATAGAAGAGCGGCTATATCAAGTACAAGTAGCATGATGATGAACATCGCAACTTCCATCATGCCCTCCTTTGGTCTTATAGACCATGCATGTACTACATTTGCTTTTCTAAAATCCAGCATCTACGCTTATCTTTACAATAGTATAGTAACCGATAAAAAAGTAAGTTGCCACAGCCAATTTACATGTAAAGAGCCTTAATTGGCCTATCTTTCTGAACTGTAGGGCTGGGGGTGGAAGGGAGTGATGGTGGGGCCTGGTGCCTGTCCTGGCGGCATCGTCGCGCCTGCCAGCAGGACAAGCACAAGGCCCCCACTCCACCACTCTACCACCCCTTGTCCCTACAATACTGAGGACCCTTTCCTACCTGTATCAGAACCTTCGGGGTTCGCTATCGCTAGCTTTTCTTGCTGCACAACATTCGCTTCTTGCGCCAGTAGTTGCTGTTTGCGTTCCAGGCCCCAGCGATAGCCTCCCAGGGTACCGTCCTCTCGTACTACACGATGACAGGGGATAACCACGGACACAGGATTGGTAGCACACGCACGAGCAACGGCACGAGTTGCCCTGGGCTGCCCTAATGCCTGGGCAATCTGGCTATAAGAACGAGTACTGCCATACGGGATAGCCTGGAGTTCCTGCCAGACTCGCCATTGGAAAGCTGTGGATTGCACATCCAGTGGCAGGTCGATATGCGGCTGCTGGCCGTTCAGATGACTCATTAGAGCATTAACCCACTGGCTCAGGCTAACTCCATCCCCATCACGAGTAATCTCAGCAGCAGGATACTCGGAGAAGAGCGCAGATTCAAGTACCGTATCGTTATCACCCAGACTGACGGCACAGATGCCTTTTGCTGTAGCCGCGACGAGCAGGCGTCCTAAAGCAGAATCTACGATTATGTAGTTAATATGCATACCTGGTCCACCCCGGCGATAGGTTGTTGGTGTCATACCGAGTTGAAAGGGCACTCGCTCGTACAGGCTGCTACTAGAACCATACCCCACATCGTAAAGCGCCCTGGTTACTGGTTCTCCGTCCTTCAGTTGCGCTTTCAATCGCCCCAAACGGCATGCCTCAGCATACTGGCGCGGCGTAATACCCATAATGCCCTTGAAAACACGCTGCAGGTGGTATGGGCTGAGATGCACCTGCACGCTAAGGGAAGCAAGGCTGGGCGGACTATCAAGATGTTGTTCGATATAGCGGCAGGCACGTCGGACCAGTTCTACGTGAGATTCGGGCTTTGCAGTCTCGTCGGGTCTGCATCGACGGCAGGGACGGAAGCCCGCTTGTTCAGCAGCTTCGGGCACAGGAAAGAAGATTACCTGGTCCCTCTGCGGTCGACGTGAGGGGCAGGAAGGATTGCAATAGATGCCTGTGGATCGCACAGCATAGACAAAAGTCCCATTAGAGCGACTATCCCTGGCCAGCACTGCCTGCCAGTAGTTTTCTTCATGCATGGTTTGTTTTTCCTGTTCTTTCATTTATTGTTTCACACACCCTTTTATCTGTATGATAGGATAATATTGGGTAAGAATCTATCTGTTTCTTGCTCTCAAACTCATTTCCCACCTGGAGGTTCTATGTCAGAAACCGACCGCTTGAAATCCGATATCGATGAACTAGTACCCGATCTGGTAGCGATGCGTCGCGACCTGCACCGGCATCCTGAACTTGCATTTGAAGAGGCGCGCACCTCTGGCATTGTAGCACAACGCCTGCGTACCCTGGGGCTAGAAGTGCAAACCGGCATTGCCAAAACTGGCGTAGTTGGCCTGCTGCGTGGAGGTGCTAGCAAACCAGGCGCTAAAACCATTGCCATCCGCGCCGATATGGATGCTCTCCCTATTCACGAACTTAACGAGATAGACTATCGCTCTACCGTTGATGGCAAAATGCACGCCTGCGGGCACGATGGGCATACCTCTATCTTGCTCACAGTGGCAGATATCTTGAGCAGCCGCCGCGCAGAATTATCCGGCAACGTAAAATTCGTCTTTCAGCCAGCGGAAGAAAGCATTGGTGGGGCTGCCCCCATGGTGAAAGAAGGTGCAATGCAGGACGTAGATAGCATTATTGGCCTGCACCTCATTAGTGATTACCCTCTCGGGCGAATCGGTGTGCGGGCCGGACCGATCTTCGCCAGCGCTGATAGATTTATGCTAACAGTCAAGGGCAAAGGCGGGCACGCTGCTATGCCAGAGGCGTCTATCGACCCTGTTGTCATTGCGGCATACATCGTCACGGCGCTACAAACGCTGATTAGTCGTGAGACCTCGCCATTCAGCCCTGCCGTTATCACTATTGGCAAGATTCAAGCAGGTACTGCTTTCAACATCATACCCGAAACAGCCGAGATGCACGGCACTATGCGCGCTTTTAGCAAGGAACACCGCGAGAAACTCATACGTCGTATCGGCGAGGTAGCCACGGGCATAGCAACCTCAATGCGTGGCTCTTGTCACCTGGAAATGATTAACGGTTGCCCTCCTTGCGTGAATGATCCGGGTATGACAGAGGTAGTGCGCGAAGCAGCGTTGGCTGCGGTGGGAGAAAAAGAGGTAGACGATACTGAGGCAGTCATGAAATCTGGCAGTGACGACATGGCATACTTCCTCGAAGCCGTCCCTGGTTGCTACTTCATCGTAGGCGCAAAAAACGAGGAAAAAGGCGCAAACTATCCTCACCATCATCCACGCTTCAACATTGATGAGAATGCTCTCCCCCTCAGTGTAGAGGTACTGGCACGCGCCGTAATGGATTACCTGAAATAACGATTGGGAATGCCATTTCCTCCAAGGTCTATACATTTACGAAATAGTGGTTATAATAACTAACAATAATATAGTTGGAGAAGTTTTCTATGCTACACAAACCAAAGGGAATAATTTTCGACCTCGACGGCGTGTTAACTGATACCTCGGAATACCATTATCTGGCCTGGAAGCGCCTGGCAGATGAGGAGGGCATTCCATTTACCCGGCAGGAAAATGATGAACACCTGCGTGGTGTCAGCCGACGCGAATCACTCATGTATATTCTTCGTAGCCGCAGTGTCTCTGAAACAGAGATTCAAGAGATGATGGACCGTAAGAATCGTTATTATAATGAGATGATTAAGTCGATGACGCCGAAAGACCTCGTAGCGGGTGGCAGAGATCTGTTGAGAGAGATTCGAGAAGCAGGAATCAAAGTGGCTATCGCATCCGGGAGCAAAAACTGTCGTATAGTGCTTGAACACCTGGAAATTATGGACTACCTCGACGGTGTAGCAGATGGCTATAGTGTTGTAAATAGCAAACCCGCTCCAGATCTTTTCGTCTATGCAGCAGGACTGGTGCAAGTTCCCACCCTGGATTGTCTGGGAGTCGAAGATGCTGATGCAGGCATCGAAGCCATCAAGACTGCCGGGATGCAGGCCGTGGGGATTGGACCAAAAGAGCGTTTCCATCGGGCAGACAAAGTCCTGCCAACCCTCGCCAATACACATTTGCAGGATCTACTAAGTTAAACCTGGTACCCTTGTAGGGATAGGTTAGAAAGGGTTAGTTGTGAGTCTCTGGCACATCAGTGAAGATACGTTTGACCCCAGAAAACTTCATAGTCGCGAAACAATCTATACTATCGGCAACGGCTACTTTGGCACGCGAGGAACCTTCGAAGAAGGCTTTCCTCGAGCAGCTCCTGGGACCCTGTTGTTTGGGGTCTTCGACAAAATCCCTATCGGGAAAGAGGAGTTAGCCAACGCCCCCGATTGGCTCACGATTAACCTGTTTGTCAATGGTGAACGCTTTCGCCTGGATACTGGCAAAATCCTCGACTACCAGCGCACCCTGGACATGCAAGATGGCATCCTCCGGCGAACAGTTCGCTGGGAAAGTCCACGCGGTGTACGTATCCGGGTGACCAGCGAGCGCTTCGCCAGCTTGGCTGATGAGCATGTTGGAGCCATTCGCTACAGCGTGACCGCTGAAGATCAGCCTGCACCAGACAAACACATTGACGTGTTTTTATGGGCCGCTCTGAATATGGCTGTGGGGAATGACGACCTGTTGCACTGGGAGCCTGTAGAGCAGCGCTGGCACGGTGAGCTGATCTGGTTACATACGCAGACCCGCCATTCCACCGTCCAACTGGTCCAGACCATGAGCTTCACCTCCCAGGAATGCGACTTCCAGAAAGAGTTAATACGCTCAGATATCGAACCAAGCATCCGCTTGTATAAAGACCTGGCTCTTGGGGAAACTATGACCGCAGAAAAACTCGTCGTTATGTACACCTCACGCGATGGAGCCGATACACTGCAAACCGCCCTTGAGCATCATCACAAAATTCTGCAATCCAGCGTTTCGCCATCAGAGCCAGACAAGCAGTATACACTCTTAGTTGAGGGTACCAGGCAAGTCAAACCCTGTGTGCAGGTTCATCCCTATGAGACCTTGCTTGCACAGCACAAACAAGCCTGGCATCGCTACTGGCAGCTCTCAGATATCATCATTGAAGGTGACGACAAAGCGCAGCAAGCTATCCGCTACAATCTCTATCAACTGCGCATCAGCGCTTCGTTACACGATAGTCGCTATAGCATTGCAGCCAAGGGCCTCACCGGCTTTGGCTATCGCGGTCACGTCTTCCATGATACTGAGGTCTTCATACTGCCCTACTTCACCTATGTCCATCCCGGCATTGCACGCAACTTGCTGTTGTATCGCTACCGGCTCCTTCCGGGCGCACGCGCGAAAGCGAAACACAATGGCTACGAAGGGGCTCAATTTCCCTGGGAAAGTACCCTGGATGGCGGGGAAGCCACACCCGATGCTATTGTCCACCCCGAAAGCGGCGAACTTATCGCGATACGTAATGGTCCTCTCGAATTGCATATCACGGCCAGTGTCGCATACGCCTTCTGGAAATACTGGCACGTGACAGGTGACGACGCATTTATGCGTGACTATGGAGCAGAGCTACTGTTGAGCACGGCCGAGTTCTGGGCCAGCCGCGTCGAATGGAATCCAGAGCATGAAGATTACGAAATCAACAACGTGATTGGCCCCGATGAATGGCATGAAGGCGACAACAATAATGCGTATACCAACTATATGGCAAGATGGAATATCCAGACTGCCATCGACGCTCTGTATTGGCTCCAGTCTACTGCTCCCGCCAAAGCAAGAGAACTGGCGCAACAGCTCGATTTGGATGAGCAACGCCTGGCCCACTGGCATGATGTGGCTGCCCATATGCATATTCCACAAGACAGTCACACAGGGCTATTTGAGCAATTTGATGGCTTCTTCCAACTCGAGCCACTTGATCAAGAGAAATTTAAGGGACGTACGACCTCCTACCAGGGTCTCCTGGGAGTCAACCCGATAATGCGCTATCGTATTATCAAGCAGGCCGATGTCCTGATGCTCCTCACGGTGATGGATCACGAGTTTGATCTCAAAACCAAGAGAGTCAACTGGGATTATTACTTCCCCATCACGGACCACGATTATGGATCATCGCTCACGCCAGCGTTCCATGTCATACTGGCATGCGAGTTGGGCTTGGTTCAGACTGCTTATGATATGTTCATGAAAGGCGCGCTGGTCGACCTGGAGGACCTGCGAGGGAATACAGCAGACGGGATCCATGAAGCCTGCGCAGGGGCTGTCTGGCAGGCAGTGGTATCAGGAATGGCAGGACTTCGCTTAACTGACGATGGCTATACCACCACGCCATGTTGGCCGGATGGTTGGACACGATTGGCTTTCAACTGCTTCCATAAAGGCCAGCAGATTTCGATTGATCTGCATAGATCATAGAAGGAGATGCTGAGTGAAGATCACATTCCTCGGCCAGGCTGGCCTGTTTATTGAAACGCGACATGGAAGTATTCTCTGCGACCCCTGGTTTAATCCAGCATACTTCGCCTCGTGGTTCCCTTTTCCTAGCAACGAGGAGGTGAGCCTGGAGAAGCTCTCACGCCCAACGTATCTCTATGTCTCGCATCTGCATCATGACCATTTCGATCCACAATTCCTGCATGAACATGTCTGGAAAGACACTACTGTACTTTTACCAGATTATCCATTGAACCTGCTGGAGCGCAGACTACGAGCGCTTGGCTTCACAAAATTCATTCAGACGAAAAATGGCCAGGCCATTGAAGTGGATGGGCTGCGTTTTATGATTTTGGCGATGGTGGCACCCATTGATGGCCCTCTTGGTGATTCGGGCCTGATGGTAGATGATGGCGAGACGCGCATTTTTGACCAGAATGATTCACGTCCAATCGACCTGGATGTGCTTAATAGTCATGGCCCTTATGATGCCCACTTCCTGCAGTTCTCGGGTGCTATCTGGTATCCGATGGTCTACCAGTTCCCAGAGAAGATGTTACAGGCCCTTGGGCGCAAAAAACGCGAGAATGAAATGGCTCGCGCCCTGCGTTACATACGAGAAATCAACGCAAACTTTGCCATTCCATCTGCTGGACCCCCATGTTTCCTGGACGATCACCTGTTTCATTTCAATGATTTCGACCGGGACCCTACCAACACCTTTCCTGACCAGACAGTCTTTCTGGAATACTTACAGGCTAATGGATTGGAAAACGGGCGCCTGATGATTCCCGGTAGCGTCGCCACGCTCAGCAAAGATGCCTGTAACGTTGTGCATCCATTGCCCAGAGAGCAGGTGCAGGCCATCTTCACACAGAAGCGCGCCTACCTGGAGAACTACAAAGCTCGCAATCAGCCAATTATTGATGCCCAGAAAGCATCATGGCCGCGCGGCCAGGTCGACATCCTGTCTTCATTGCGCGATTGGTTCGAGCCACTCTTAGAGCAGGCTGACCTGACCAGCGTTGGAATCAATGGGCGCGTGCTCATCGACTGCGACGTACAACAGATCATGCTTGATTTCCACACAAGGCGCGTTTATGCATGGAATGGCAATGTAGACCCCGATTTATCGAGGGGCGAGCGAAGCGATGAATGGGATTACCGTTTCCACATAAACCCGGCCCTGATCGAATACTGCATCATCCACCATGAAGAGGACTGGATCAACCAGATTTTCCTCTCCTGCCGTTTCGAGGCACAACGCAAGGGAGCATACAACGAGTATGTCTACAATTTCTTCAAGTGCCTCTCACCTGAACGCCTGCAATATGCCGAGGGCTACTATGCTGAAAAAACCGCAGTGCAACAGCTCTGGGAAAGTAATGGCTATCGCATTCAGCGCCGTTGCCCACACCTGAAGGCAGACCTCACGCGCTTTGCCCATATCGAGAACGGCATCTTAACCTGCACAATGCATGGCTGGCAATTTGAACTGGCGACCGGGCGCTGTCTGACTTCAGAAGGCCACCCACTCTATGCCCAACCCGTTACAGGTGAAGAAGTTGCAGATGATCCTGAGAAAAGCCAGGAGCAAGGGCCCACAAACGGGCAAGTAAAATCGATCAGGACTAAGTGCAGCCACTGCTGGTATAATCCGAAAGATCTGCCAGAATCCTCTAAAACAAGGTCGTAAGAAAAAAGAACATGCCTACGTAACGGGCAACAACCTGCCACTTTTCACATCATAAATGTAACCACTTACCTCCACGCTCTTTGGGATAAGCGGGGAGTTCTTGATAGCAGCCACGTCATCACGCACCGATTGTTCCAGGTCTTTGAATGGCAGGAAGTCGATGTGCTCAGCATCGGCATTAAGTTCCTTCTTCAGCTTCGTATGCAAATCCGCATTGCTAAAGGTCAACATACCACAATCAGTGTGGTGAATAACCACAACTGTATTTGTACCAAGTAATTGCTGGGAAATTACCAATGATCGAATCGCGTCTTCGCTTGCCCGGCCGCCCGCATTACGAATGACATGGGCATCTCCCTCTTCGAGGCCGAGGAAGCGTGCCGGGTCCAGGCGAGCATCCATACACGTCAACACAGCTACTTGCTTTCCGGGAGGCATCGGCAGATGTCCCTTGCTGAATGTCGAGGCATGAGTTTCATTCGCCTTTAGAAATTCCTGTAGAGTAGACATAAATATCTCCTTTCTCAAACGAACCCAATGAACTCATCAGATTCATTGGCCTTTATTCCCATGAATGCAGAACATTTCAGGAAGTGGTCTGTGCTATCATTGCCAATACCTCATCCACCTGCTCAAGCAGGCGCGGAGAATTGGCGAAGCCATAGTTGACAGCGTGAGCACGTCCTGTCACATCCAGGACCACAGTCGTAGGCAGAGTCAACACCCTGTAACGTTGGGTCAATTCAAGCGAGCTGGGCGCGTCAACTTCGAGTACAGAAACATCTCTACCACGTGCTTCCATTACACGTTGGAGGGCTGGCATTTGTAGCTGGTGGCATTGATGGCAATCTGCGCTGCTAAAAGCTAAGATACGCACAGGAGACGGGTTAGAGTGAACATCCACTTCGTCAGAGCCTGTACTTGTAACTAAGGGGGCAGCCGCAAGTGCACGCCGGCGCTGTACCTCTACGAAGCGCCGCCCCGACCTGACTACAAGCCACAGCAACATGCTTACCAAAACAAGCACACCTGCTCGTACAACGATCTCTGGCATCTCGCTTACACCCCTCGCCAGTGAAAACCGCCTTCATAGCGCACTCGTGGAAGCAGACCTATGTGGCCAAGATGATAGTACACAAAGCACCCGGCGCAGAAACCAACGATCAGGTTTATGCCGGACAGCACAAAGACGATCAGGTCAAGCGTCCAACCAACAACTGTAGCCGTCGTCAGGAAGAGTACGAGGCTTGAAGCGATCAGAAATGCTGCGCCAACACCCTGTGCGAAGCGATGAGGTGCCGGATCATCCTCCACAATCCTTGGTCGCAGCAGGCGCAGCGGCAGGATGATGCCACGATAGACCAGGCGGTAAGGGCTTATCAACGGCACAAGTGCGGCAAGCGCCAGGATTACAGCAGTAATAATGACAATAACAGGCTGGTTCAAAAGAAAGGCAATTGCAGTAAGCAATGCAGTACAAGCCTGCGAAAACTTGGCTAGATGCGTATCTACACGTAGAGCGCCAGTAGTCACAGCAGAGGTAGTCTCCATGAAGTAAGTCTCCTCGCTTACAAAAAGAGCCAGTACTAAGTCAAAGTGCACTTAGTTGATTTACTTAATCAACTAACTTTCTCAGTCTAGCTTATGAAAGGGAAGTATGTCAAGCTCTGAGGACTCGTCAATATCATTTCTTTTTGTCGCTTAACTCCATGCAAACTTTTTACAGACTTTTTACAGATTTATGCAGATTCTTTGATAAATGGAGAATACAATACATGCAGGAGCAAACCGGATCATCGTTCTGTAGAGTGTATGCGTTTTGAAGAAAATAGTACAGCGTTCCAATAAATTTATATTATCGGTACATCTTGCTCTGTCAAGCATGATTTGACTGCTAGAAATGTAGTGGCGCCCCTTGCGGGCGCTAGATCCCGGGGCTTGCCCCCGCCAGGTCCTCGCACCGATTGAAGCGTGACAGAGCAAGATGATGCCGAACACTAGAAAAGAGCATCTTTTATGTTTCCATTTTTCTATGGCCCTGCCCTTTTTTGGGGGCTGCTCCCCTTGCTTGGGACAATCTTCTGGATAGCATTGCTCACTGTACTTGGCTGGGCACTTCTACGCTGGCTTACAGCGAGCCGAAACATACCTGTCATCGGATATCAACCCACTCCCCCGCCGTATCAGCCCTCTGCAGGAGAGATACTCCGCCAGCGCTATGCTCGTGGCGAAATCGATGAGGTGACCTATCAGCAGATGCGCGAACGGCTTGAGGCATCGACTATACCTGGACAGCAGTAGCATTTCTAGCAGATGGCGATCATACAGGTGTGGACCAGAATGCTAGAAAACTCAAATTGGTTATGATATGAACAGAATCAAACCATCATGGATGGTGAGTATCTGCCTCACCATCCTGCTCTTTCTCCTCTGTGCCTGCTCAACTCTAATCAGCTACCAGACTCCTTCTACTCAAACTGGGACCGGTACTACTGGTGCTACGGCCACGGAGAATCAGATCGCACAAGCTGTTTTTCAGGCCCTCAATCAATCTCGAGCCGCCAATGGACTGCCTCCCTTAAGGTGGAGCAGCGCCTTAGCTCACAGTGCCAGGCAACACGATCTGGCCATGCAAGCAGCAAATACCCTGTCCCACCAACTGCCAGGAGAGGCAGGCCTGGGTGATCGCGAAAGACAACAAGGGGTGAATTGGTCATGGGCAGCAGAGAATATCGGAGAAACCAGCGATCAAACCGTCAATGGAGGGCTGACTCTTCATCAAGCCATGATGAGTGAACAGCCGCCCAATGATGGGCACCGCCAGAATATTCTGACTACCGGCGGCACCATCCTCGGGATCGCTATTCTCATCGATCAGCAACATGGGCTGCTCTGGCTGACTGAGGACTTTGCGCAGGCGTGAGCGAGTCGTTTCGCGGAGAATGGAATTATATTCGAGGATACTGCATTAGTAATTCCACACGCTTGTCGCGTAAAAACTGGGCAATCTGCGCAGGATCGTCTTTTTGCAGCGCCATTTGTTTCAGATCAGCGAGTACAACGCTCCACTGCTCTCTGGTTGCCAGGTAGCGATTATCACGGCTCACAAGGTCTTCAAAGATGCGGCGTTCCAATTCGTGCCAGGTAGAGCGGTCGCGGCCATCAATATCCCCACCATCAGGAACATAGTCTTGATCGTTAGTGTTATTGTCAATACGCACATGTAATGGCTGGAAATAGCTGCGTACTATCTCTTCCATATACCCCTGATCGAGCGAACCAGCATCAAAAGCCAATGTACCAACCAGGTGTACCTGGACCACGGGCCGCAACGCATCAACCTGCTGAGCAGGAGCCTCGCGCCGGCAGTAATCCTCCAGGCGCTTATAGACCGCGTTTGGCTCGTTCAGACCATCCACACGCAGTTCATGGCGCACGAATGGACGTCGTTTACTGACAAGATGGGTGGCACAATGAAAACGTGCCCGCTTATTGGCATCAATGATGCTTTCTGGATCATCGGTATCGATCTCAACAAAGTAGTAGCCCCGGTCCTTCCAGGCCGACTCTTCTGCGCTCCATGTCTCGGTCGAGCCGGGGTTATACATCCAGCCTTCGAACTCATACGGCTTATGCACATGGCCCAATGCCAGGTAATCGACACAGCGACGGAGCGGCTGAAACTGGGCCATAGTGGGCAATCCCTGGATGTGCGGAATTATACTATCTACGCCCGTATGCATTATCAGCACACGATACTCGATGCCAGCAGCATCTTCCTCTGTACGTGCAGTTTCTAGCGCCCGGGCCAACCCCTCCATACTGCGCGTAGTCGCTGCCCCCTGCCATGGTAAACCATAAACACGCAGACGGCTATCGAGCAGGTCAACGTATGAGCCTGACATCGTCTCCCTGTCCCACGGTGTGAGCAGCGGCGCACCGTCACGCATTTTAGGTGCCAGCAGGATCAAGTATTCCTGGTGACATAAGAACTGAAGCCAGGAAATGCCGTCTCGATAATAGCTGCGGTCGTGATTCCCCTCAATTGCTACAACCGGGATACCCTTTTCTTTGAGCTTCTTTAATCCCTCAACGGCATGAATGAGCGTGAGTGCGTCAATGGCCCGTTTATTAAACAGGTCACCCGCTATCACCACAAAATCGACCCTGCGATCCACCGCTTCGTCCATGATGTCCCAAAATGCGCGGCTAAAATCATTAAAACGCTCGCGCACCCCATATTGCTCATAACCAAGGTGCGTATCCGCTAAGTGTATAAAAGAAGCTCGCATAAGCTCCTCCGACCCGTTTACTGTCATGCCGTCGTCAGGGCACGTAGAGCGGCT